>Ga0209579_10001311_pt1 | contig 20904 bp, 21 predicted proteins | sample Coa_R1_2_FD_187152 | JGI IMG/M metagenome (GOLD analysis project Ga0209579, IMG submission 187152) | Surface soil microbial communities from Centralia Pennsylvania, which are recovering from an underground coalmine fire - Coalmine... | ecosystem: Environmental > Terrestrial > Soil >... | reverse complement strand
CCGTCCAATTCGGCGAGGCGCTGCTTGGTGAGAGGCGCGGACATTCGGATGATGGCAAAGTAACAGCATGCGGAGGGAACGGTCAAGAAAACGGGCAGCGCAGAAAAAAGAAAGCGCGCGGGGCGGGAACCTCGCGCGCCGTTGTCCGGGAACTAATGTACTCAGCCAACGTGGCGATCGATGGCTTTGGTGATCTGATCCTTGGGAACGGCACCGACGATCTGTTCGACCACCTGGCCGTTCTTGAAAACGAGGATGGTGGGAATGCCGCGGATGTTATAGCGTCCCGCGGAGTTCATAGCCTCATCCACGTTGAGCTTGGTGACTTTGATCTTGCCCGCGTAGTCGTGGGCGATTTCGGCCACGGTCGGGGCGAGCATGTGACAGGGGCGGCACCATTCCGCCCAAAAATCGACGATTACCGGCTGCGCGCCGCTGGCCGTGAGCACTTCGGCTTCAAAGTTGCCGTCGTTGACCGCCAGAATACTGTTGTTGTCTGCCATGTTGTTTACTTTCAGCAAGATACCGTGCAAAGGGCGTCCCGCTGGTCTCCTTGTCCGTTAATTAGATGTTGCAACAGGTAATTGGTTTCGCGCCGGTTGACCCAGCCCCCGGGCGGCCCGTGCCGCTGTGTATAGTTTGACATATTCCGAGGCCGGAGTTTTCCAGGAAAAATCTTTGGCCATGCCGTTGAGCTGGATGCGCTTCCAGATGCGTTCGTCGGCGTAGTGCTGGAGGGCTTGCTTAACGGCGTAAAGAAAGGCCGCGCCGGTGTATTCGGTGAACTTGAAACCAGTGCCGGTGCCCTGTTCGAGGTCAAAATTTTCAATGGAGTCGTCGAGGCCGCCGGTGGCGCGGACGACGGGAACGGTGCCGTATTTGAGACTGTACATCTGGTTGAGACCGCTGGGTTCGTAGCGCGAAGGCATCAGGAAAATATCGGAGCCGGCTTCGATTTTGTGGGCGATAGCGTTGTCGTAGGCGAATTTGAAGCCGACGCGGCCGGGATAAGCGCCGGCCAAGGCGCGGAAAAGATCCTCGTAGCGGCGGTCGCCGGTGCCCAGAACCACCAGACTGACGTCTTCGCGAAGCATTTCATGGGCACGGTCGGCGATCAGGTCAAAGCCCTTCTGGTCGGCAAAGCGGGAGACGATGCCCAGGAGCGCGCGATGGGGATTGTCGGTGGCCAAGCCAAACACCTGGAGCAGATCCTGCTTACAGGTTTGTTTGCCAGACAAATCCTTGGCCGAATATTTTGCGGCGATGAAGGGGTCCTTGGCGGGATTCCAGGCGCCGTAGTCCACGCCATTTAGAATCCCAACGACGCGGTCGGCGCGGCCACGCACGACGCCATCGAGACCATAGCCGTATTCGGGCGTCTGGATTTCCTGGGCGTAGCGGCGGCTGACGGTGGTGAGGTAATCGGAATAGAGCAGGCCGCCCTTAAGGAAATTCACACTGCCGTAAAATTCGAGCAAGGCGGGAGTGAAGAGCATGTCGGGCAGGCCGATGCGGGGCAGGACGTCGCGGCGGAATTGGCCGTGGTAGCCCATATTGTGAATGGTGAAGACGACGGGCAGGTCCTTGACGACGGGATCGTCACTATATGAAGTGCGAAGAAGAACGGGAACCAGCGCGGTCTGCCAGTCATGACAATGAAAGACATCGGTGGGCCAGACGTGTTTTGAGATTTCGATGGCGGCGCGGCAGAATTCGCTGTAACGCTCGGCGTTGTCGGGATAGTCTCCGGCGGAGTTGCCGTAGAGGCCCTCGCGATCGAAGTAGGCGGGATCGTCCACAAAGAAGTAGCGCACGCCGCTAAGCTGGGTACCGTCGGCAATTTCCGGGAAGCGCAGGCGAGTGCCCATTGGAATGGTCAAGCTGGGAATGATCGGCGTGTCGGCTTTGGTGCCGCGATAACGCGGGAGAACGACGGCGACTTCATGGCCTTGGGCGACGAGCGCCTTGGGGAGAGCCTCGACCACATCGGCGAGACCGCCGGTCTTGGAGAAGGGCAAGCCTTCGGAGGCTACAAAGAGGATGCGCATTCAGGATTCCGCAGTCCTGTACGCTACCGAAGGGATGGCGGGGCGTCAAGCGAGGCGGGCGCGGTGGTTTGGTACACTTGCGGCCTGCATGGCGAGACAACGACTGGGACAACATTTTTTGAGCGACGCGGGTTGGCGCGAAGAGATCGCGCGGGCCATCAAAGTGTCGCGGGATTCACCGCCGGGGCACGCCGCTGGTGGGCAGGCGGGATATTGCTGGATCGAAATTGGGGCAGGCCACGGAGAGATGACCGAGTATCTGGCGGCGACCGGGGCTCCCGTGTACGCGGTGGAGCTGGATGCTCCACTGATTGCGCGGTTGCAGGCACTGTCGGCCGCGAGGTTCCCGAATCTGACCGTGGTGCCTGGAGATGTCCTGGAGACGGACCTGGCTACGATTGCCGCGGGGCGCAGGATCAAGTTATACGGAAACCTGCCGTACTACATCACCTCGCCGATCTTACACCGGTTTTTTGAGAGCGCTACCCGGATTGACGAAATTCATATTGTGATTCAAGCGGAGGTGGCAGCCCGGTTGGTTGCGCGGCCGGGAACTCGGGACTACGGCTATCTGACGGTGCTGACGCAATTTTTCGCCAGGCCGGTGATCGCGTTAGCGTTGCCGCCGGAGGCATTTCGACCGCCGCCCGAGGTGGAGTCGGCTCTGGTGTCCATGAAGCTGCCTGGAGAAGGCGCAACACTGGGGATCGGGGATAGCGGAAAGTTTCTGGAATTTGTGAAGGTGTGCTTCGCGCAAAAACGAAAAACGCTGGTGAACAACCTGCGCGGTATCGTGACGCCAGCAAAGGTGAAGGATGCCTTGGCGGCGATGCAGCTTGGCGCGGCGGCGCGTGCCGAGGAGTTGTCAGTCGCGGAACTGGGGACGTTTTACGGCAAACTTAGTTGATTTACGCGCCGTCTTTGCGGCGGGTCAGCTCCAGAAGGCGATCGGGATAGTCGGAGATGAGGCCATCCACGCCGGCTTCTACCAGCAGGCGCATGTGGGCGGGATGGTTGACGGTCCAGCAGACAACCTGCAGGTCGCGCTCACGAGCCTCGCGCAAGAGCCGAGGCGTGACCAGATCGCCACGCACGGCAAGTTGACGAGCGCCGATTTCCAGAGCCCTCTCGATGGGGTCTTGGATCTGCCCTTCGTAGAGCAAACCGGTCATTAAGGTCGGTTCGATTTTGCGCACGCTCGCGAGAATCACGGGATCGAAGGAGATGACCACGGTGCGTGCGATCTCGCCCGCGTCGCGCAGAGCGCTGATAAGAGCATGTTCGCCGCCCCATGCGCCGGAGGGCTTCATCTCCAGGTAAAAGACCACGTCGTGCTTCCTGGAGAACTCCAGAATTTCCTCGATCGTCGGTATGCGTTCGCCGGCGAATTCGCTGCCGAACCAGGAGCCTGCATCGAGACGCCGTAAATCCGCCAGGGTCATTTCATTGACCGAGCCTTGGCCGTTGGTGGTGCGGTTCACCGTGGGGTCGTGAATGGCCACGAAGCGCGCATCGCGCGACAGTTGTAAATCGGTTTCGATGAAGGCGGCGCCCATGGCGACCGCCTTACGAAAAGCAGCGAAGGTATTTTCCGGTGCGTAGCCCGAGGCGCCGCGATGAGCAATTGCTAACACCTGTTGGTATCTCCACAAGCAAAGGAACGCGATCAGGACGAACTGGCGGCGAGCCCGTGTACAGATCCCATCTTATCATCTCTGGAAAGCCGGTGTTTTCAGTTGGAGTTGGCCCGGCGCTTGCGGCGCAATGGCGCCCCTGTATTTACAAGAAACTGTGTATGGCGCCAAGATGAAGGCTCAGGTTGAATTTACAATCAAAATGGGGCCACTTTTCCACTAAATTGTCTGGCGAAAGGACATGTTCATGCGGATACATCGAATGCTGGGACTGCCGGTGATTCTTGCTGCGGTGGCGTTAGCAAGTCCCTTAGCGAGCGCGACCTCTTTGCAAGACAACGCGCACCAGAGAAGCGAAGGCAAGACGCAGCAAAATCTGGTGCGTGAGGTACGCCATCAATTGCTGCTGCTGCCCTACTATTCGGTGTTCGACAACCTGATGTTCAAGGTGGATGGCGACAAAGTGACGCTGCTGGGTCAGGTGGTGCGGCCGACTTTGAAAAGCGATGCGGAGAACGCGGTCAAAGGTTTGGAAGGCGTAAGCGCAGTGGACAACCAGATCGAGGTGCTGCCGGTTTCACCGATGGATGACCAGCTGCGCCGGGCGGTGTACCGCGCGATTTATGGCGATACGGTGCTCTCGCGTTACGGGTGGTCGGCACTGCCTTCGATCCACATCATTGTAAAGAACGGAAACGTCACGCTGGAGGGCGTGGTGGATTCCGAGAGTGACAAAAATCTTGCCAACCTGCGGGCGAATGCCGTGCCGAATGTTTTTTCCGTGACCAATAATCTGACCGTGGCACCCACCGATTCGAAGAAGTAGCGCGGCGGCGACTGGCGAGCGGCAGTCCACCGTTTTCGCGAAATCGCACAGTCACGATATACTTTTTTTATGAGTGTCCGCGGCAAGCAATTTCGTCTGACTTTGATTTTGTGCGCTGTGCTGTGCGTTCCGGCGGGGCTCGCACAAGATGGCGGCTGGGAGAAGGAAGAACAAGCTTGGCGCGTCCAACATGCCACCGACCTGCAGAAACCGGACGGCTGGCTTTCTCTGATCGGCCTGGAGTGGCTGGCCGCGGGGGAGACCACTATCGGCTCAGCGCCCGACAACAAAATCCGCTTGCCGGAATCCGCCCCGGCTCATCTGGCGGTGGTGAAGTTGGAGAACGGGACTGTGAGCCTTCTTCCACCGCAAGGCGGCTTCCCTTCCGGGTTGAATGTGGATGGCAACACCGCCAAAGAGCAGGTTTTGCGCGCTGACCCCGACCATGACAAATTCGATTCGCGCCTGACGTACGGGACGCTGAATTTCTACGCGATACGACGCGGGGATCGCTTCGCGCTGCGTATTAAGGACGCCAAATCGCCGTCCATCTTGGGATTCCACGGGCTGAAGTGGTATGCGCCCGACCCAAACTATCGCGTGACGGCAAAATGGGTGCCATACACGCCGGCAAAAAGCGTTTCGCTGATTACGTTGGTCGGCAGCAGCTATGAACAGCCTGTGCCCGGCTACGCGGAATTCGTTTTGCAAGGCAAGACCTATCGGCTCGAGCCCGTGAGGGAGGATCCGCAAAGCGCCCGGCTGTTCTTCATTATGAAAGACACCACCAGCGCGGAAACCACCTACCCGGCCTGCCGGTTTTTATACACACCGCTGCCCGACCACGGCGTGGAGCACCCGGGTGAACTGGTGCTCGATTTCAATCACATGGAGAATCCGCCGTGCGCCTACACGCCTTACGCGACCTGCCCGCTTCCGCCGGCCGGTAATCGGCTGCCTATCGCGCTGCCCGTGGGAGAACAGCGGTACCATAAATAAATGTCCGCTGGATCCCCCAACGCGCTGCACCGTGAAGGCGACGATGCCAGCGCCCGCGAAAAACTGGTGGCGCTGCGCGGAGCGCTGCTGCGTCTGCACAAAGCGCTGCTGGAAATGGAGCGGCGCGACTACGAACGCGAGCACGGTGTGGTGAACGTAGGCGAACTGTTTCGCCTGGTGGTGGATGACCCACAATTCAGCTGGCTGCATAATATTTCTGAATTCGTGGTTCGCCTCGATGAAACGCTAACCGGCAAAGCTCCGGTGGCACCGGCCGACGCGGAAACGGCATTCAATCTGGCGCGCAAGATGTTTGCGCCCACGGAAAGCGGCGACGCCTTTCAAAAACAGTACTTTCACGCCATTCAACGCGACCCCGCGGTGGTAATGGACCATGCGGAACTTGCGCGTCTGTTTTCACAGACGCTGCGCACGGAAAAGGAATGAGCGCCCGCCGGGCCTGCTCCGGTAAACTTTCATGACCGATTTTGGCGCCAAAGAAGCCTCGGTAGTCCACAATCAGGCAGCTCAACAGTTTGAACTGCTCGCCGGCAGCGACGTCGGCTTACTGCAATACCGGATCCGCGATGGCCGCATGGTGGTCTATCACACCGAAGTGCCGCGGCACCTCGAAAGGCGGGGACTCGCCGCCCGGATGACGCACGCGGCCCTGCAGTTTGCGCGCGAGCAAAAGCTGCGCGTGGAGCCGCGCTGCCCCTACACTGCCGCGTTCTTTCGGAAGCATCCGGAATACAGCGACCTGCTTGTTTAACGCCTCCGCCGGGAACCAATAAAAATGAGCCCTAATCAAGCAGGACGGAGCAAAGCGTACGGCGCACTGGTAGCCGGGATTCTGTGTATAGCATGGTCCGCGATTTTTGTGCGGTGGACGGCGATACCCGGAGCAGCCTCGGCATTTTACCGCCTGCTCATTCCGGCGATCGTGCTTTTGCCGACCTGGCTGCTGCCTGGCTCGCGCCAGAAGCTCAGCCTCAGGAGTTACGCCATCATCGCCGGCGGCGCGCTATTCTTTGCCCTGGACCTGGCGTTCTACAACACGTCGATCCTGCAAACCAGCGCGGCGAATTCGACGCTGCTCGGCAACAATACGCCGATATTTGTCGGGCTGTTGAGCTGGCTGCTGTTCAAGAAGCGGCCGGCGATTTCGTTCTGGGCGGGACTGGCGATGGCCGTAGCAGGCGCTGCGGTAATCGTCAACGCCGATTTGGCGCGGCACGCGAAACTCGGCGCCGGCGACGTGATGGCGCTGGCTGCATCGGCGTGCTTTGCGGTGTACCTGATCGCGACCGAGCAGATTCGCGCGCATACCAATACACTGGAATTTCTGCGACTGGCGATTGGTTTCAGCGCCATATTCATGTTCCTTCTGGCGGTGATGCTGCGCGTGCCGCTGGGCATTCCGGATAAGCGTTCACTGCTGGCGCTGCTTGGACTCGGTTTCATTTCGCAGCTCGGCGGATACTTCGCGCTCACCTATGCGCTTGGGCATCTGCCGGCGACGGTTACATCTGTGAGCCTGCTCTCACAAGGCCCGCTGACCGCCGTGTTGGCGGCGCTGCTGCTCGGCGAACCTCTTACCCGAGCGCAGATCATCGGCGGAGTCCTGGTCCTTGCGGGAATCGCACTGGCCAATCGCCTGAGTCAGCCGGGGGACGAAGCCAACGCGTTTGTCGAGGCTGTGCCCGCCGAAAGGGATGAGACGCCTGCTTAAACGCTGCGTCTATAATGTCTATCACGCGGTCGCCCTTTTTCAGGTTATGAGCGATTCTCTCCAAACCGGACAGTTCTACGGCCAACCTCGGCGCCGCGCAGAGGACGCTGGTGTCGTTCTAACCGAAGTAGTTCACCAGTTCGGCCGCAAGCTGCCGCGTCATACTCATGAGTCGGCTTACTTCGGTCTGTTGCTCGGCGGAAGCTATTCCGAGAGTTGCACGCACCGCTCCGCTGAATACCAGCCGTTCACCATGGGCTTTCATCCCGCTTCCCTGACACATTCCGACGAGGTGGGGCGGTGCGGCTCCCGGATGTTCTGCGTGGAATTGCGCGAGTTTTATATGGAGAACACGCGCCAACTCTTGACCGCGCCGCAGTTTGTGCCCGACCTTTGCGCCTCCGAGGTCACCTGGCTGGGCTTGCGGCTGTACCGCTCATTCGCCGATGGAACAATAAGTCCGCTGCAAATCGAAGAGCTTTGCGGCGAAATGCTGGAGCGCGTGGCGTGCAAAGCAGTGGCCGCGGAGAAACAAACGCCAGCTTGGCTCAGTCGCGCTTTGGAGTTACTCCACGAATCGTTTCGCGATGCGCTTAGGCTCGAGGCCATCGCAAATCAGGTGGGTGTGCATCCGATTCACTTGTCGCGCGTTTTTCGTCAACGCCACGGTTGCACCATGGCCGAATACATTAACCGGTTGCGCGTGCAGTCGGTCTGTCGAGCGCTGGAATCAGGCTGGGCCGACCTCGCGAACCTCGCCGCAGAGTGCGGATTTGCCGACCAAAGCCACATGGGCCGCGTCTTCAAGTGCTACACCGGACAGGCGCCGGGCCAGTTTCGGGCCTTCTTCCACGCCAACCGCGATTCGGTTTAGTCCGCGCACTAAGCAGATCCGGGATGTTTGTTTTGTTCTATACGACTCGCGCTGAATCCTGCACACTTCCTGCGTAACCTTTTCGGGAGGAGCACCATGCGGCGTTTCTTCATTCTCACAGTACTGGTTGTGTTTGGCAGCATTTTCGCCATCGAAGGCGGGCTCCGGCCCACACTGGCGCGAATCGTTCATTCCCTCGGTACCCCGGAATTCACTTCCGACGGAAAACTGGTCCGCCCCGCCGATTATCGCAAGTGGGTCTTCCTGTCCTCCGGCTACGGCATGAGCTATTCGCAGAAAGCTTCCGACGATCCTGATCACCTCATGTTCACCAACGTTTTTGTTCCGCCGGCCGACTACGATTATTTTCTTGCGCATGGGAACTGGCCGGAAAAAACCATGTTCGTCTTAGAAATGTACGGCTCGCAGTCTAAAGGCTCCATTAACCAGCGCGGCCACTTCCAGACCGAATTCATGGGGCTGGACGTCGAGGTGAAAGACGCGTCGCGCTTCCCCGATAAATGGGCTTACTTCGGTTTCGATAACACGCAAGCATCCAGTGAAGCTATTTCGCCCGCAAAAAATGACTGCTGGAAGTGCCACGACCAGAATGCCGCCGTCGAACACAGCTTCGTGCAGTTTTATCCGCAACTGCTGGCGATCGCCAAGGACAAGAAAACCGTCAAGAGTGGCGTAGATCTGCCCTGAGACGCGTCTCTCCGCGTCAGCCGAGTGGAGTAACTGCCTGGGACGGAAGCGCCAGTATCTCCACATTATTCCCGTCCGGATCCTTCAGATAAACTGAGGCCGTCCCGTCGCGATGCTGCTTAGGCTGACCGTACGCGGCCGGATCACCAACAATCGCAATGTGAGGCGGGTGCTGCTCCTGCAGCACAAAGGCCAGGCGAACATTGTCAAATGCCAGGATCGCCCAGGTTGCGTCTTGATATTCCACCCTGCAGCGAAATCTCTCGGTGTACCAGGCCACCGCTTCCTGGACATCCCTCACACGCAGCGCGGCGTGATCCAGGCGGTCCAGTTTTTCAGAATCGTTGTTCATAAAGAACGATTTCTCCGTTACTTTTTCTAGTTTACCCGTTCCCGCCACGGCCATCATCTTTACTTCGGCGTTTTGGTACTTCGCTTTGCTCCTGATTCAACTTTTTCGCGCGAAAGTGCACCGCGGCGAAACCGCTTGTGGCGTTTCCGATTGCCATTAAAATAATGACCACCGCCGCTGCAGGCACACCCGTCTCCGAGGAGGCTTGATGCTTCGGCTTTTTCGTATCACCTGCCTCGTATTGCCATTTCTTCTCGCAGCTTTCCGAATCCCGGCGCAGGAGCCGGAATCCAAGCCACAAACCGATTTGCAAACGCAACCCACCAACCGCCCAAAGATCGGAGTGGCGTTGGAAGGCGGTGGTGCGCTGGGTCTCGCCCATATCGGGGTCCTGCAGTGGTTCGAGGATCACCACATTCCGGTGGATTACATCGCCGGAACCAGCATGGGGGGACTGGTTGGCGGACTGTACGCGACGGGAAAAAGCCCCAAGGAGCTCCGGGAAATCGTCTCGCAGCAAAAATGGGACATCGTCATCGGCGGGCAAACGCCCTACGAAGATCTCTCCTACCGCCGGAAGGAAGATGCTCGTGACTATCCGACTTTCCTGCAGCTCGGCCTGAAAAAAGGATTCTCTCTTCCCGCAGCGTTGAACGCCGGCCATCAGATCGGCTTGCTGATCGACCGCGAAACTCTTCCTTACGACGGCCTGAAATCCTTTGATGATCTTCCGATTCCCTATCGCTGCGTAGCCACCGATCTGGTCAGCGGCAAAGAGATCGTCTTCAAAGATGGCAGCCTGCCTCTGGCTATGCGCGCGTCCATCTCCATTCCCGGCGTGTTCAAGCCGGTACGCAACGGCGACCAGGTATTGGTGGACGGCGGACTGGTAGGCAACCTGCCCACCGACGTGGTACGCCAGATGGGCGCCGACATCGTCATCGCGGTACATCTCGAAGTGGCACCCGTGAAAGCAGACGAAATCCAGTCTTTCTTCAGTGTGCTGGGCCGCTCCGTGGATGTCATCATCCGCGAAAACGAATTGCGCGGTCTTTCCGCCGCGGATCTGGTCATCAAAATCGATCTGCACGACTATTCTTCGATGGAGTATTCAAAATCCCAGACCATCATCGAGAAAGGCCTGGCGGCCGCCCAGGAGAAACAGCGGGTTCTCGAACCGTTTGCCTTGAACGACGCGGATTGGCGGCGGTACCTGGCCGCGCGCGACTCGCGCCGCCGCATCTCGTCCGCCGTCCCTCAATTCGTGCGCGTCGTTGGCACCAACTCCAACGCCGCCAGGCATCTCGAAGACTTCCTGCGTCCTCTGCTTGGCAAACCGATTGACGTTAAGACGCTCGACGGCTTGCTCACCCGCCTCACCGGCATCGGCAAATTCGATTCCGCCGGCTACACCGAAATTCAGGAAAACGGCCAAACTGGATTGCTGGTCACTGTAAGCGAAAAGAATTACGCGCCGCCGATTTTGCAGGTTGCCTCCGAGGTGGACGGCTCCGAACCCCTCGACGTGACCTACACTCTGGCTACTCGCCTCACGCTGATGGACGTCGCCGGCTACCGTTCCGAGTGGCGCACCGACGTGCTTTTCGGCAATACCTACGGAGTTTCGAGCGAACTCTACAAGCCGCTCACCTCGACCAGCAAATGGTTCATCGCTCCTCATGGCGCCGCCAGCAGCACCGCGTTCAAGTTGTATCGGCGCGCCGACCCGCAAGTGATCTATCGCCTTGGCACCGCCGACGTCGGCGCTGACCTCGGCTATGCTTTCGATCGCTTCGCGGAACTTCGCTTCGGCTACGATGTCGGCGACCTGGACGCCAGAGTTCGCCTTGGCCTGGCAGCGTTTCCCTCTGTCGCTGGACGCACCGGGAACCTCAAAGGCCATTTCCTGGTGGACCACGCGGACGATCCGGTGATTCCGCGCCGCGGCTATATCGCCGAAACTACTTTTAAATGGTTCGACACTTTCCCGGATGCGCCCGCCGCCTTCCCCACCATGGAAGGTCAGGTGCAGTATTTCCAGCCGATCACTCAGCCCGCTTCGCTTTTCATAAGCGCCTCGGGCGGCACCACCTTTGGCACCCGCGACACCGGGCCATTCCCACAATTCTTTCTCGGCGGACCGCAGCGTCTGAGCGCCTACGGTATCAACGAACTTTATGGCGATCAGTATTTTCTCTTCCGCGCAGGCTACCTGCACGATCTCTTCACGCTGCCGCCGTTCCTCGGAAAGAAGATCTATGCCATCGGCAGCTACGAAGTCGGCAAAATGTATAGCTTCCCGCTGGAGACAAAACTTCCCAACGACGTGACCGCCGGCGTTCTGGCCCAGACCGCCTTCGGGCCTCTGGTTATTGGAGGAAGTTTCGGCGACGCCGGGCACCGCAAGTGGTTTTTTCAGCTCGGCCGCGTGTTCTAACCGCCGCGCATCAATTTGTCATCCTGAGATGCGCGAACGCGGTTCGGAAGGATCTCAGCTGACCCTCGCCACTCATGGCTGGTCTTGAAAGTGATTGAATAAATTGTTCAGAGATTCCGCCAGCGTCGGGTGCGCGAATACCGCATCCTTCAACACGGTGTACGGCAGCTTGCCCATCATCGCCAGTTGCAACTGCGCCATGATCTCGCCGCCCTCCACGCCCAGAACCGTCGCACCCAGGAGCTGCCCACTCTCGGCGTCCACCATCACTTTCATGAATCCGCGCGTCTCGTCCACTTCCAGGGCGCGCGCCACGTAATCCATCCCCATCTTCGCCACGCGGATTTTCTTCCCACTCTTTCGCGCTTCGGTTTCGCTCATTCCCACGCGGCCTAGCTGCGGGTCAATGAACACCGTGTAAGGCACCAGCCGGTTCGCCGTGGAAACGTTTCCCTTCTCCAGAATGTTGCTCCGCAGAATCCGGAAATCGTCATACGAAATATGCGTGAACGCCGGCCCGCCATTGATGTCGCCCATCGCGTAAACGCCCGCCGCATTTGTCTCCAGTTTTTCATTCACTTTGATAAATCCCCGCGCATCCGTGGCGATTCCAGCTGCCTGTAAGTTCAGCGAATCCGTGTTCGGTACTCTGCCTGTAGCTAGCAGCAAATGGCTCCCCGCAACTTCCTGTCTCTTGCCGCCGCACTCCACCGTAAGCGACACCGTGGCGGCGTTTCCCGCCACTCGCGCCGCTTTCGCGTTAAGCAAAATCTCAATGCCCTCCTCGCGAAGGATTGCCGCCACCGCTTCGGCGACGTCGGCATCTTCGCCCGCCAGCAACTGACCGCGCGACTGCACGATGGTCACCCGGCTACCGAATCGTCTGAACATCTGCCCGAACTCCAGCCCCACATAGCCGCCGCCCAGCACCAGCAAGTGTTCCGGGACATGATCCAACTCCATGATGCTGGTGCTGTTCAGGAACGGAACGCTGTTCAAACCCTCCATTGCCGGAACCGCTGGCCGGCATCCAGCGTTGAGGAAGATCCGTTCTCCGCTGATCAGCTTCTCTCCACCATCGCGCAATCGCACCCGCAGTGTTCGCTGACCCGCAAATTCCGCCGTCCCGAAAATCAAGTCCAGGTTCGCTGTTTTCTCCAGCCGTTTCTGGCTCCCGTTCCGGAACAAATCGACAATGGCCCGCTTCCGCTCGCGCACTTTCGCCATTTCAATCCCGATCGCGCCGGTTCGCACGCCATAGTCCGCTCCACGCCGCGCCAGGTGCGCCACCCGCGCGCTGGCCACCATCGTCTTCGTAGGCGTGCAGCCCTCATTGATGCAAGTGCCCCCTACGTGTTCACGTTCCAGCAGCGCCGTCTGCATTCCGGCCGCGGCCAGCGCCGCCGCCAGCGGGTTTCCCCCCTGTCCCGAACCGACAACAATCGCCGCATATTGCTGGCTCTTCATCGAAAATCCTCTCTTTGGGAAACAAAAATTCGCGCGGCGAGCTGGTGCTTTGACTCTGCTCTGCGCTCCTCCCGCTTGTCAAGGCGCTCGGTCCGGGCGACTTATCGTGAACGAACTGGAACATGACATTCACCTCGCCGTAACAACCGTGCTTTATAACTCCTCACTCCAAGCTGCTACTCACTCGCTCAAGGAGCGGTCATGGCTACCGTTGCTGCAACCACCCCCACGGCTCCGGCCCCCAGCCCCTCTGCCCTTCACGAAAAGTTTGCTAAGGGTCCGGGCACGGTCGGAATCATTCTTTTCATCGCCGTGGTCATCGGCGCTGTCACCTATATCGGCTGGAACCTGGTCCGTGACTTGTCCGAGATGCGCACCGGTTCGGCCCTGCCCTACATCCTGCTTGGCATTGCCCTCCTCGTGGCCCTCGGCTTTGAGTTTGTGAACGGCTTCCACGACACCGCCAACGCCGTCGCCACTGTCATCTACACCCATTCCCTCGACCCTCACATTGCTGTGGTCTGGAGCGGCTTTTTCAACTTCCTTGGCGTCGTCACTTCCACTGGCGCCGTGGCTTTCGGTATCGTTTCCCTGCTCCCTGTGGAACTCATCCTCCAGGTAGGCAGCAGCGCAGGCTTCGCCATGGTCTTCGCCCTCCTCGTCGCCGCCATCCTGTGGAACCTCGGCACCTGGTGGTTCGGCCTCCCCGCCTCCAGCTCCCACACCCTCATCGGCTCCATCATCGGCGTTGGCATTGCCAACCAGCTCATGGCCGCCCGCACCGGCACCAGCGGCGTGGACTGGGCACAGGCCGCCAACATCGGCAAGTCCCTGCTCATTTCACCCATCGTAGGCTTCATCTGCGCCGCTCTTTTCCTGCTCCTCATGAAAGCCGTCATCAAGGAAAAAAAGCTTTACGAGGCCCCCGAAGGCACGCAACCTCCTCCGTTCTGGATTCGGGGCCTGCTCATGCTTACCTGCACGGGCGTCAGCTTCTTTCATGGCTCCAATGACGGCCAAAAGGGCATGGGCCTGATCATGCTCATCCTCATTGGCACCGTCCCTACGACCTACGCACTAAACCACGCCGTAACGCCACATCAGGCCCAGGACTTTATCGCTGTCTCCCAGCAAACTGCAGAAAGCCTTAGCAAATATGTGGACGCTAGCGCCGCCATCGGCGATCCCCGCGATGACGTCACGGAATACATCCGCACCAAAGAGTTCAAGCCCAACACCATGCTGGCCATGCGCAACCTGGTCAATGACATCGGCACCGAAATGGCCCTCTTCAAGGACTTGGCCAAAGTCCCCAACGATAAAGTCCGCAACTTCCGCAATGACATGTATCTGGCCAGCGAAGCCATTCGCATTATGCAAAAAAGCGGCAAACCCCAGTTCGCCGCTGCCGATGTCGCCGTCCTGAAAAACTACAAAACCCACGTGGACCTCAACACCCGCTTCATTCCTCTTTGGGTAAAGGTCGCCGTCGCCCTCGCTCTAGGCCTTGGCACCATGGTCGGCTGGAAGCGCATCGTCGTCACCGTCGGCGAAAAAATCGGCAAGAACCATCTCACCTACGCCCAGGGAGCTGCCGCCGAAATTACCGCCATGGCCACCATCGGCGCCGCCGATGCCTTCGGCCTTCCGGTCAGTACCACGCACGTTCTTTCCTCTGGCGTAGCCGGCACTATGGCCGCCAACCATTCCGGCCTGCAATGGGGTACCGTCCGCAACTTGCTCATGGCCTGGGTTCTCACTCTTCCTGTCGCTATGATGCTTTCGGGGTTCCTCTTCTGGACCTTCCGCAAGATTTTCTAAGGATTTCCCAGCGCGACGGTCATTTCCCGACGCCCTTCCGATTGTATTGGGCGTTCGCGTCTCCAAACGTACCGCAGCTCGGCTTTCTCGCCATTGCTTTCGATCTTGGGCGTGGCACGAAAAAACCTCTTGACAGTTCGCTTTTTGTTCGCCTATAGTCCTGAATGGTAGAGGAAACGGGAAGAACGGGTGGCTTCGGTCCCATTGCCGTACTGGCTCAACGGATCTTTGCCACCCGTTCCTATTTCGATCAGCCGGATGCCCTACCCCAAAAAGCCCAGCCCGCCGCTCGCCACCAAAGTCTCGGCGCGATTGAACGTAACTCACTTATTGTCAGAAACTTATACAAGCAGACCGGCACAGGGTGCCAGTCTGTCGCCATCATTAGGCACTATCGGGCCGTCGCCGCCCGCACATGCACTACCGGCATCTGCTGGCCATAAATCCGCTTAAGCGCCCGAACAATCTCCTCTGACGACAGCTCGCAGCATCCAGCACTCTTATTCCAGTCGCCGTGCCGCACGATATCGTCAATGGACAGGACCCCCAGCGGCATTCCTTCATCATTTATTACTGGTAGGCGCCGAACCTGCTTGCTGGCCATCGTTCCCAGCGCTTCGTGAATCTCCTCTTCCGGTCTGCATGTAAATGCCTGCTTGGTGGCAATCTCGCCGACCGTCAAGTCTCCAGCTAGGCGATTCCGCGTGCCCATCGCAATACAAATGTCCCGGTCGGTGATCACGCCGGCCAGCTTTCCGTTTTCTCCCACCACCGGCAGCATGCCGCAGTTATGCTCCCACATCAGTTCCACGGCCGCCCCTGCATTCATACCAGGAAAACAACAAAATGCCGCATGCGTCATTACATCCTTCACTTTCATGGTCCCTCCTCATCCCGATTGCGCGGCGGCGCAAACGGCCGACGCGGCTGCTATGGCCGAATCGCCACCTTGATTACGCCTTCCCTCCTCTCGCCGAAGAGCTGGTAGGCCTGCGTAATCTCGCTGAGCGGAAAGGAGTGCGTCAGCAGCGGCCGCAGGTCCAGCCGGCCGTGCCGCACCAGCTCCATCAAGCGGCGCATCCGTTCTTTCCCACCCGGGCACAGCGTCGTAACGATTTTGTGGTCGCCAAGTCCAGCCGCAAACGGATCGAGCGGAACCGACAGTTTGCCGGAGTACACACCCAGGCTCGACAGCGTCCCTCCTGCACGCAGCACTCGCAATGCGCTTTCAAACGTTTCCTGCGTGCCCAGCGCCTCGATGGCCACATCCACTCCTTTGCCTCCAGTGAGCCGCTTGATTTCCTTGATCACGTCCATGCGGGTGTGATCAAGCACCAGGTCCGCTCCCATCCGTTTGGCCATGGCTGCGCGCACACGGTCAGACTCCACCGCGATGATAAAGCCCGCTCCCTTAAGCCTAGCTCCAGCCGTAGCGCACAGCCCGATCGGACCCTGCGCAAATACGGCAACAGTGTCGCCGATCTGGACCTCGGCGCTCTCTGCCGCCGAAATGCCCGTCGACGCGATGTCCGCCAGCAAAACGACCTGCTCATCCGTCAGATCATCGGGGATTTTGGCCAGGTTGGCCTGCGCGCTGGGCACCAGCAGATACTCCGCCTGCGCCCCGTTGATGGTGTTTCCGAACTTCCAGCCGCCAATCGGTCCGCCGCACTGGGACCAGTCGCCGCTCAGGCAATAGTTGCACTGACCACAGGGGGTAATCGCGCCGACCAGCACGCGGTCGCCGACCTCATAACCGGTTACGCCGACGCCCAATTCATGAATCACACCAACCGGTTCATGGCCAATAATCAGACCCGGCATCACCGGGTATTCGCCCTTCAAAATATGCAGATCCGTGCCGCAGATCGTCGTCAGTGTCACGCGAATTACCACTTCGCCTGGGCCTGGCTTTGGGATCGCTACATTTTCTACGGCGATCTGCCTGGGTCCGCGGAAAACCAGCGCCTTCATGGTCGTTACAGTCGCTCTCTTGGGCGGTGCAAAGGTCTCATAGGCTGCGCCTGTCATAAATCCTCCTGCCTCCCTGCTCTGATGTAATTAAAGGCGCAGGGCGCAGGCGCCGGCCATGACCCTGCTCACGCGGATAAGTGACGCGACTCACCTGGCCGGAGCGGGCGCACCTTGCAGGAACTCCTGAGGCCACGTTATACTGTTTTCAGTCGTGCTTCGCCTTCGGTTCGCCTTTGTGACAGAGGCACGGCGCCATCTACAGACACCCAGCTCACCGCGGTTCTGTACATTGTGGGGACGTAGTTCAGTTGGTTAGAACGCTGCCCTGTCACGGCAGAGGTCGCGAGTTCGAGTCTCGTCGTCCCCGCCACTCTTTCTAAAGGAGTTATCGGACGTGATATCGAAAACTCCTACCCACAATCCCACCCACAGCTTCTACTGAACGCTCCCAGACTCAAATCCCGCCGCATCAAGAAATTTCTCTTGAGCCGCGATCATCTCGTCGAGGTCTTCTTCCGTGTACAAGTCGAGTGTGGTCTGAATGCGCGAGTGACCCAAGATGCCCTGCACCGTCTTGGGATTCTCCTTTGCCTTGTTCACTAGCCAGTTCGATAAGCTGTGCCGGAGGTTGTGCAGACTCCAGCGATGTCCGTCTGGGATCACAACCCCCTCGGAGCGGACGCGGAGGAGTCCGCGCTGAGCAGTGCTTTACACTCCTACTCCGCCGCTCTGGGTTCGATGGGTCGGGATGGTTTTCCTGAAAGCGTTCATAAACAAGACCCGCGCCAGCCAGAAGACCATCAAGATCAACGGCAGGATGCCAAGCCCTAGGAGTACGTGTGTTCGACCTAGAAAAGCGGGGAATAGCTGTGGGCGTGCCAGAAAGATAGACGCGGAAGCGACAAACAAAGCGAAGCACATGCGCCAAAGATGCCGTGCGATTTTCTGCACACCGTGAAGGCCGCCGCGAAGGAGCATGCGAGCATCGCCCGTCGCAGCGATCAGTGCGACCACAGCGGGCAGAACGTAACTTCCTGCGGGGATACCAGCTTTAGTCCCCGTCTTGCTAAATGCGGCTTCCAGCCAGTACGTCACCGCGACGCCGGCGATTGCTATTCCGACCAAGAAACCGATCCGGTCGGAGAAGCCGATCTCCCCGTCTTTGCGTCTGGCGGTGACCCACGCAGTTGCCACGAGATAGAAGGTAAGAACCCCGCCGAAAACATTGTCCATTTCGGAGTTTTTGAAGCCGAGGAAGGCTCCAGCTGCGGAAGCGGTTAGCATTGAGAGGAGGAACACGGTTCCAGCGATACCATGCGGACGGGAGCCTTTGCGGAAAGACAAAGCGAAGGCACCGGAGAGCAAGCCCACACTGCCACTAGTAACGTGGAGAAGCAATACGGGTGAATATGACATGGCCCACATCGCTCCTTAATGCAGGAATCGCAACGGGACAGTTTATGGATCGTACCACTTACTTGATTGGTGAAAAATCTAATTCCGTTCAAAATCGCTCGATTCGGATACAAGTCCATGTCCGAAACTCCGACCTTGCCAACTCTGCCCCTGCAGAGGTTCATTCACTCAGGATCATGCAGACCCGATCCCGAGATGGGACTTGCTCGGCGTGGCTCACAAGTTTGTGACCTCTGACGCGGCACGCCGTTCGCCATCGCCACAGCGTAGCAAGCATGTCTGACTCCGGCTCTGAAGCAAGCCAAAGCCGAGTTTGCGAGGCTGGAATAGCACCTCGGATCAACGACAGTTCGGTGCTCAATTCCCAAGCTCGAAATCGCTGCAACGCGAGAATTCTTACCCACAAATTTGCCCATAGAGAACGGTATCCTCCAGTCCCTTTCAGCGACTTGGCAGCCCCCGCTGGAATGTAAGTCGCTGATAAGACTGTACGCCTAGACTGTCACGGCAGAGGTCGCGAGTTCGAGTCTCCTCGTCCCCGCCATTTACCTTGTGACGATAAATCCCGTTTGGTTGCCCTCGTCATTCTAGAAAAAGAGGGATCGTCACGTCTGGCGCCTTTTTCCTGGCGCCTTTTCTCCCTATTTCCTAATTGACTTAAATTTTTCATCCGAGTCGGGAGAGAATGTTGCTGTTGCTCCCGCGAAAATGCCTGCGGGTGTCACAAATGCTGATTCTCATCGAGGGTGTTAGGCTCTGCTATACTGCGCCCGCGAGCTGGCACCTGATCGACCAAATTTGGTTGATGCCCTTCAGAGGAGTCCAAAATGATTGTCGTGACAGGCGCAACAGGACGCACCGGGCGACGGGTAACAGAAGTGTTGCTAACACAAGGGGAACAGGTTCGTGCTGTTGCGCGAGATGCAAGAAAGCTCGCACCCCTGGCGGGACTAGGTGCGGAGCCTTTCGTCGGTACAGTTGAAAACGTATCTTTCCTGACCGCCGCTTTTTCTGGCGCGACCGCAGCCTATCTGGTTCTGCCCGAAGACTTGTCACAGCCGGACTTGCGTGCCCATCAAGAACGGGTTTCCGATTGCTACGCGGCTGCAATAGCAAACGCCCAACTGCGATTCGCGGTTAACTTGAGCAGTATCGGTGCTCAACACGCCAAAGACACTGGTCTCATCGTAGGGTTACATAATCAGGAACAAAAGCTGGATCGAGTCGCCGGACTCAACGTCCTGCACCTGCGGGCGGCGTATTTTATGGAGAATCTGTTCATGAGCATCGTGCCCTTGCGTGAAACTGGGACACTGCCCGGTGGAATGCGGGGCGATGTGCCCATGCCTTGGATAGCAACGAAAGACATCGGGGCTTATGCGGCAACTCGTCTCGCAGCCAGCGATTTTTCCGGCAGTTCGATACGGGAACTGCACGGGCAGCGCGATATTTCGATGAACGAGGCGGCGTCCATTGTGGGCAAGGCGATTGGCAAGCCCGGTGTTGCGTACCTGCAAGTGCCCAGTTCAATGCTTCTGGACACCCTTCTTAAGATGGGCTTGTTTCAGAAAACCGCTGAATCGGTCATTGAAATGTGGGAAGGCGCGAATGCGGGGCTTATCGTGCCCCAAGAAGCACGGTCGGCACGAAACACGACACCCACCGCTCTGGAATCGTTCATCACTGAAACCTTCCTCCCGGCATACTTGCACGCGGTCTGAAATTGCAGCGCTCCTACCGCAATCGTGGCTGCGTCTTACTTATTCTTCTGCCCATCTTCGTCGCGGGTTTCTGGATTCCGCATTTTCAGAGATTCCCATTTTGACGAGAACATCACGATGGCAGTCCAAGTCCACGCTGCTTCGCTGTTTTGTTTTCTGCTCTTGTTGATCGTACAGACGCTGGCCATACGCTACAGAGCAATCTCGACACATCGCATTCTTGGGAGATTCTCGAACATCGTGATACCTACTGCGCTCATCTTCTCTGTCGCGATTTTGTGGAAGAAATACCACAAGCACTTGACCGACGGCGCGACCGTAGCCACGGCTCGCAACGCCGAGTTTCTGTCCGCTGCCCAGCTTCTGCTTTTTGTCGCGTTGTATGCTGTATCAATCGCGGCGATTGGTCGGCGCGATGTCGCGACGCACATGCGATGCATGATTTGCATCGCGCTGGTGTTGCTTCCAACAGGAATGGCGAGAGTGCTTGGATATCTTATCCACGTACGGCAGGCTCCGTCCCAGACTGTCTGTCTTGCTTTAATCGACGCATTGCTGTTAGCCCTAATCGTGTTCGACTGGACCGCCGCTTGGCAGCACGCCCTTACATTTTGGCGCTCCAGCCTACGTGGTGACCGAGACTTCTTGGCTCACACTCGGGCGACCCATCTAGGTGGAACGAAGTTCATCAAATCTCGATAGTAGGGGAACCTTTCGCTCATTAAGGAGTTAAGAGGAAACCTTTCGACTGTCCAAATTTCTCCTAATCTCCTCATTTGCAAATCGCCCAAACCTCCCTCACGGCGTGTTGTCGATTTCTTCTTTACTGAGCGGTGCTCCAAGAAGCGTCAATCCATGCTTCTCGAACTCTGCCTTGCGAGCCTCCGCGTTCGCA
>Ga0209579_10001310_pt1 | contig 20923 bp, 10 predicted proteins | sample Coa_R1_2_FD_187152 | JGI IMG/M metagenome (GOLD analysis project Ga0209579, IMG submission 187152) | Surface soil microbial communities from Centralia Pennsylvania, which are recovering from an underground coalmine fire - Coalmine... | ecosystem: Environmental > Terrestrial > Soil >... | reverse complement strand
TGCGGGCAGGTGCACGCGGCGGCGTTTGTAGCGGCGTCGGTGCCGTGGATCGCGGAAGTGCTGTCGGTGCACGGAGGAATGTCGCGGCTCGCGGGGTGGGGAGTACTCCTACTGATTGCGCTGGCGTGGGGAGTGTTGACCGGCGGTTTTTCGTGGGGAGTGAACCGGATTGCGCGGCGGAGCGTGACGCTGGGGTGCGTGGCGGCGCCGTTTTTGTGGGTGACTTTTGAGTTTGCGCGGGCGCACCTGCCGGAGATCAGCTTTCCGTGGAACCTGCTGGGTTATTCGGCCGGGCAGAATTTAGGGCTGCTGCAAAGCACAACAGTGACAGGGATTTACGGGCTGTCGTTTGTGATGGCGGCGTTCAACTCACTGCTGGCGTGGGCGGATGTGGCGAAAATGGTGGCAGTGAGGAGACGGCTGGGCGTGGTCAGCGGTGCCGTGGCGTTGATTTTACTGGCCATGTTCGTGGGAGAGCGGCTGGTGCCCACGGCGCAGGCGAAACATTTTGCACGGGCGGTGCAGCCGAACTTTCCAGAAGTGGAGACGTCCGAAGCGAACTGGTTTGGGGCGCACGCTGGGGATTTGGAAGAGCTGGAGGAGTTGAGCCTGGCTCAGTCGGATCATCCGGTGGATTTGATTGTCTGGCCGGAGGCGCCCGCGCCGTTTTCGTGGCAGGACAACGCGTTTGCCAAATTGGGGTCCAGCCTCGCTACCCGGGCAGGGCATCCGTTTTTGGCGGGCGTGATTGAATGGAAGAGCGAGACGCTGGCGAACGGGCACACGAGGCAAGAACCGTATAACAGCGCGGTACTGGTGGACGCGCAGGGACAGCGGGTGTTTGTGTACGACAAGCGGCATTTGGTGCCGTTCGGGGAGTACGAGCCGTTTCCGCTCATTCACAGGGTGGTGCAGAGCGTTTCGGATGAGGTGGGCGGGTTTCGCAAGGGAACGACGGCGGCGGTGGGCGAATTGCCGAGCGGGTATAAGTTCAGCGTGTACATCTGTTATGAGGCGATTTATCCAGGCGAGGTGCGCGAGTTTGTGGCGAAGGGCGCGAACCTGCTGATCAATATTTCGAATGACGGATGGTTTGGGAAGTCAGCGGCGGCGGAACAGCACTTGCGTATGGCGCGGGCACGGGCCGTCGAGAACCGGCGGTGGGTGCTGCGGGTGACGAACAGCGGGCTGACGGCGGTGATCGATCCTTATGGCCGGATCTTCCAGACGATTCCGCGAGATGTGCGGGGAGCGGTGGATTTGCCCTACGATTTCCGGACCGACCGGACGATTTACGCGCGGCTGGGAGACTGGTTCGCCTGGATGTGCGTGCTGGTTTCAGTTATTCTGCTTGGCGATTCATTGCGCGACCGCAAAGCGGTCGACACTTTTCGGAAGAAAACATGATTCTTGAAGACCTGCAATACCGCTATGAAGGATTGAAGCAGCGCATTGCACTTGTGCGGAGCTATCTTTGACGCGCCGCATTACCGCGAACAGCTGAAAACCCTGGAAGAAAAGATTGCGCAGCCGGACTTCTGGAACGACCAGGAGAAGGCCCAAGGTGTGCTTCGGGAGCGTAAGCGTGCAGAAGATCAGGTTTCGGCTGAGACAAAGCTGGATTCGCTGAGCGGGGACATTGAGACATACATCAATTTGGCACAGGAAGAGACGAACGCGGCGCAGCGTGAGGATTTGGTCAAGGAATTGGACCGCGAATTGAATGTGGCGGATGCCTACGTGGGAGAGTTGGAAACGCGGACGCTGCTTTCGGGAGAGACGGATCACCTGAACGCGATCATGACCATTAAGCCGGGCGCGGGCGGGACGGAATCGCAGGACTGGGCTTCGATTTTGTTGCGGATGTACTTGCGGTGGGCGGAGCGCAAAGGCTTGGACGCAGCGGTGCTGGACGAAACGCCGGGTGAAGAGGCTGGCATCAAGAACGCGACTATCCAGTTTTCCGGCGAAAACGCGTATGGATTACTGGCGGGCGAGACGGGCGTGCACCGGTTGGTGCGCATTTCGCCGTTCGACCAAGCGGCGCGGCGCCACACGTCATTCGCTTCCGTTTTTGTGATTCCCGAAATCGATGACCGGATCGAGATCAACATCAAGCCGGACGAACTGAAGGTGGACACCTATCGGGCGGGCGGCAAAGGCGGACAGAACGTCAATAAGGTGGAGACTGCCGTTCGCATAACGCATCTGCCGACTGGCGTGGTTGTAGCCTGCCAGGCGCAGCGGAGCCAGGGCAAAAACCGCGAAATGGCGATGAAGATGCTGCGGTCGAAGCTCTACGACCTGGAAATCAAGAAGCGCCAGGAAGAGACCGACAAGCTGGATGAGACGAAGATGGATATTTCGTTTGGGAGCCAGATACGGTCGTATGTGATGCAGCCATATAGATTGATTAAGGATCACCGGACGAAGACGGAAGTGGGAGATGTGGACCGGGTGCTGGACGGAGATCTGGATCCGTTCATACGGGCGTATCTGATGGCGAAGAAGACCAAGGGGAGGCTGACGGCGGAGCCGGACGAGGATGTGGAGTAAGGCCGGAGGGGTGTCGGGTGCCGTTCAATGCCCGGTATTGCCATTGGATGTGGGAATAAACCACTTGGATTCAATACGTTGCCTAAAAGCGTCAGGAGATGATATTTTGGGTAGTCCGGCCATGTGCCCGCGGGTGCGTAGCGCGCGACAATAGCAGTTAAACCGAACTGTGTACGGGCATAGCAGCACTTCCAGCAAGGAACCATTCCTAGAAAGACCTGACCGGAAGAGGACCGCTAACCCCAGAGGAGCGTTCGTTGAGCGAAGGACTGAAGAACTACCTGTTTACGTCCGAGTCGGTGACGGAGGGGCATCCCGATAAGATTGCCGATCAGATTTCCGATGCGGTTTTAGATGAGGTGATGCGGCAGGACCCGAAGGGGCGCGTGGCGTGTGAAACGCTGGTGACCACGGGATTGGCGGTAGTGGCCGGAGAGATCACGACTTCGGCGCACATTGATTATGACCAGTTGGTGCGCGACACCATCCGCGGCGTTGGGTATGACCGGGCGAAATATGGGTATGACGGCGAGACTTGCGCGGTCATGTGCACCGTGAAGCGGCAGTCGCCGGACATCGCCATGGGTGTGGATACTGGCGGAGCGGGCGACCAAGGTCTGATGTTCGGCTTTGCTTGCGATGAAACACCAGAGTTGATGCCCATGCCAATCCAACTGGCCCACCAGCTTACCTACAAGCTTTCCGAAGTGCGCAAATCCAAAAAAGTTGATTTTTTGAGGCCCGACGGTAAGTCGCAGGTCACGATTGAGTACCGCAACGGGAAGCCAGCGCGTGTGGATGCGGTGGTGATTTCCACGCAGCACAGCGAATCGGTGTCTAATGAGGATTTGCGAAATGCGATCCTGGAGCACGTCATTAAGCCGGTGGTCCCGGTGGCGATGCTGGACAAGCACACCAAGTACTACATCAACCCGACCGGACGTTTTGTGATTGGCGGACCGATGGGCGACGCGGGATTGACGGGCCGCAAGATTATTGTGGACACGTATGGCGGCTACAGCCGGCATGGCGGCGGTGCGTTTTCGGGCAAGGATCCATCAAAGGTGGACCGGTCGGCGTGCTACATGGCGCGCTACATTGCGAAGAACGTAGTGGCGGCGGGGCTGGCGAGGAAAGCGGAAGTGCAACTGGCTTACGCGATTGGCGTGGCGGACCCGGTCAGCGTGATGGTGGATAGCTTTGGGACGGCAAGTGTGGCGGAAGAGCGCATTACCGAACTGGTTCGCGAAAATTTCAAGCTGACGCCGAAGGGCATCATCGAAACGTTGGACCTGCGGCGGCCGATTTACAAGCCGACAGCGGCGTACGGACATTTTGGGCGCACCGGACCGGGCTTCACCTGGGAGAAGACCGACCGGGCGGACGCGCTCCGCAAGGCTGCGGGAGCGCCTGCGGTGGTTGCGGCGCGCTAAGCTAACTCTGCGGCCGGAGTCTGGTCGCGAAACCATTTTGGGTGGCTCGCTGTTCTTGCAGTTCCCGCCGCGGCGAGCCGCTATTTTTAGCTTCGGGACCATCGGCAATTTCGTGCAAGTCACATAAGGAGCATGTTCGTGGCGACAGCTGAACTCAAGAAGGGCGACGTAAAAGACATCGCGCTGGCCGATGCCGGCAAGCGCAAGATCGAGTGGGCACAGCAGCAGATGCCGGTGCTGCAGATTATTCGCAAGCGATTCATCAAGGAACAGCCGCTAAAGGGGTTGCGCGTTTCCGCTTGCCTGCACGTGACCAGTGAGACGGCGAACCTGATGATTACGTTGCGCGACGGCGGAGCGGATGTGGTGTTGTGCGCGTCGAACCCGCTTTCGACGCAAGACGAAGTGGCGGCTTCGCTGAATCGCGACTACAACATTCCGACCTACGCGATTAAGGGTGAAGACAACGAGACATATTATTCGCATCTTCGCGCTGCGCTGGAACACCAGCCGCAAATGACTATGGACGACGGCGCGGACCTGGTGACCATGTTGCTCACCAAGCGCACCGACCTGATCAGCAACGTGATTGCGGGCACGGAAGAGACTACGACCGGCGTGATACGGCTACGTGCGATGGCCAAGGACGGGACGCTGAAGTATCCAGTGATTGCCGTGAACGACGCGCAGACCAAGCACTTTTTTGACAACCGCTACGGGACTGGGCAGAGCACTTTGGATGGCGTGATTCGCGCCACGAACCTGCTGCTGGCTGGGCTCAAGGTTGTCATCGCTGGGTACGGCTGGTGCGGCCGCGGTGTGGCCATGCGCGCTAAGGGCCACGGGGCCGACGTCATCATTACCGAAATTGATCCGGTGAAGGGAATTGAAGCGGTAATGGACGGCTTCCGGGTTCTGCCGATGGCGGATGCGGCGAAGGAAGGCGATGTTTTCATCACGGTTACCGGCAACAAGAACGTGATTCGGACGGAGCATTTTGAACACATGAAGTCCGGCGCGGTGATTTGCAACAGCGGCCACTTCAATGTCGAGATCGATATCCCGGCGCTGGAACGGCTGTCCAGCGGCAAGCGCGAAGTGCGTCCACTGGTGGACGAATATCAATTGAAAGATGGCCGCCGCATCTGCTTGATTGGCGAAGGCCGTTTGGTGAATCTGGCCACCGCCGAGGGGCATCCTGCTTCGGTGATGGACATGAGCTTTGCGAATCAGGCGCTTTCCGCGGAGTATCTGGTGAAGAATGCCAAGGACTTGAAGGCGCAGGTTTACGTTGTACCGGAGCACTTGGACAAGGAAATCGCGCGGTTGAAGCTGGAATCCATGGGCCACAAACTGGACAAGTTGACGCCGGAGCAGGAGCTGTATCTGGCCTCTTGGCAAGAAGGAACCTGATTTCGCGGCGCAATTCGTGACGTGATATCTTGGTGGGGCACGGTTCTTCGTGCCCCTTCTTTTTTAGATTCACCCGGTGACGTAATGTGGGACCTTACAGCAACTGCTCTGGACACGGCGAAGCTGCGCGGCGCGACATACGCGGATGCGCGGCTGATGCACCTTCGCCAGCGTGATCTGACCACCAAGAACGGGCAGGTTGGCACGCTGGCGCAATCCGAATCGATTGGTATCGGCGTTCGAGTTCTGGCGAATGGCGCCTGGGGATTTGCTTCGACGGATCAGCTGACGCGTGAAGGCGTGGCTGGCTGCGCCGCGCAGGCTGTTTCAATCGCGAAGGCTTCGGCGCTGGCCAAGCGTGGCGAAACGGAGATGGTGCCCGAAGACGCTTATGTGGATAGCTGGCAGGCGCCGCTGCTCAAGGATCCATTTGAGATTCCTTTGGAAACGCAGCTGGATTTATTGCTTGAAGCCGATGCAGCAATGCGCAAGGTAAAGGGCGTCACGCTAACCGAGACGGACATGCAGTTCCGCAAGATCAACTCGTGGTTCGCGTCCAGCATTGGGTCGCGGATTCATCAGCGAAAGGTAATTACAGGCTGCGGGATCGGAGCGACTTCGTTTCAGGGAAGCGAAATACAAAAGCGGTCTTACCCGAACAGCTTTGGCGGACAATACGCGCTGGCCGGATATGAACTGATTGAGTCGCTAGACCTGCTGCGCCATGCACCGCGCGTGGCGGAAGAATCCGTAGCCCTGCACTCCGCCGCGCAGTGCCCCGAGAGGACCGGAACGCTGCTGCTGGACGGCAGCCAGTTGGGACTGCAAATTCACGAATCGGTGGGACACCCGATTGAACTGGACCGGGTCCTGGGGCAGGAAGCGAATTTTGCCGGCACCAGTTTTCTGACCCTGGATCAACTGAACAAGCTTAAATACGGGTCGGAGATCGTTAACGTGGTGGCCGACGCGCGCTTGGAGCATGGCCCTGGGCTTGGTACCTTCGCCTACGACGACGAGGGCGTGCCCGCGCAGTGCACTGACATTATCAAGGGCGGGCAGTTCCTGGGGTATCTGTCCAATCGCGAGACCGCCAAACTTGTCGGGCTTTCCCGGTCTTCGGGAACGATGCGAACGGAAAGCTGGAACCGGCTGCCGATCATTCGCATGACTAATATCAGCTTGAAGCCGGGTTCCGGTTCGCCCGATGAGCTGATTGCGAACACCGATGATGGTATTTGGATGGAGACGAATCGCTCGTGGTCCATAGATGACCGACGCTACCAATTCCAGTTTTCTACGGAAATTGCATGGGAAATTAAAGGCGGCAAAAAGGTCCGCATGCTGAAGAATCCCAGTTACAGCGGGATTACTACGGAATTCTGGAATTCGTGCGATGCGATTTGCGGGAAAGAATATTGGACGCTGTGGGGCACGCCCAATTGTGGCAAGGGGCAGCCGATGCAGACCATGGGCACGGGACACGGCGCCTCCCCCGCCCGGTTTCGCAACGTAAAGATAGGCACGGCGTTTTCGGGACACTGAGCATGGCGACGAAAACAAAAATGCGTGCAGCCGGCGCTCTGGCGGGAGCGACTGAGTTCAGGAAAACGATCGATGCGGTGCTGCGCCTGGGCAAAGCGGCCGGCGCCGACGAAACCGAAGTGCAGATGGACGAAACGATTGACGCGCTGACACGGTTCGCCAACAATGCAATTCACCAAAACGTTGCCGAGCACGGCGTTACCGTCTCGATCCGCACCATGGTTGATGGCCGCACCGCGCGTGCCACGACCAACCGCTTGGATGAAGATTCGCTGCGCTCCGCCGTCGTATCGTCGCTGCAACTGGCGCACAGCCAGCCGAAGAATCCCAAATTGCTACCGATGCCGGGTAAACAGCACTATCACCCGGTGAATCGTTTTACGCCGGCCACCGCGGCGCTGACGCCCGAAAGGCGCGCACGAGCGGTCAAACAGGCTTGCGATCTGGCGATTCGCAACGGTCAGGTTGCCGCGGGGATCTTTTCCTCAGGACAATCGCAGCACCTGATCGGAAACTCGCGCGGCCTGTTTGCGGCCTACCGCCAGACGGAAGCTGAATTCTCCATCACCATGCAGGACGAATCGGCGGCAAGCTGGGCCAAGGCTAACTCCGGAAGCGTCAGCAAGATTGATCCGCAGTCCCTCGCCGCACGGGCCAGCAGCAAAGCGACAATGGCCAGGGATCCGCAAGAGCTGGCGCCTGGGAAATACACGGTGATTCTGGAACCGGCGGCGGTTCTGGATCTGGTCGGCTTTCTGTTTTACGACTTCGCGGCCACAGCGCTGGAAGACCAGCGTTCGTGCCTGAACAAGCGCATGGGCAAAGCGCTCTTTGGCAAAAACATTTCAATCGTGGATGATGTGTTCCATCCACTGCAGATGGGCGCGCCATTTGATGGAGAAGGAATGCCGCGGCAGCGCGTCTCTCTGGTGGAGAAGGGTATTCCCAAGCATCTGGTGTATTCGCGCGCCAGCGCCAAGAAGGCTGGCAAAAAGCCGACCGGGCACGGCTTCGGTCTGCCAAATGAGTACGGCGAAGCGCCCATGAACCTGGTCTTCGGCGGTGGCGATAGTTCGCTGGAAGAGATGGTCGCCGGCACGGAGCGCGGCCTGCTGGTTACGCGGGTCTGGTACATTCGCGAAGTGGATCCATACGAAAAAATTATGACCGGTATGACCCGCGACGGGCTTTTTCTGGTCGAAAAAGGCAAAATTGCGTCAGCGGTACGCAATTTCCGCTTTAACCAGTCGCTCATCGAATTGTTACAGAACGTTCAAGAAGCGGGGCCTTCGCTCAGAACTACCGCCGAGGAAGCCTTCGAGATGGTGGTCCCTGCCATGAAGGTAAATGGCTTCCACTTCACCGAACCGACGAAATTCTAAGGCTTTTGGACCTGCTTCGGGCCGCGAACCTCACCAATCAGAAATCCAATTTTGAATATCGAATTTCTGAGTTGTACAGAATCCTCCCCACACCTCTATAAACAGATATGGACCTGCCGTCCCAATGGTGCCAGTGGCGGTCGAGCGAACGTGTGCGCCCTAACTGGGGCCATCCGGACCATGACGCCTGCGGAACGGGGTTTATTGCCCGCCTGGGCGGCCCCGCAGGCCATGACATCATTGATTTCGCGCTCACGGCGCTGGAACGCCTGACCCACCGGGGGGGCGTGGATGCCGACGGTGCAAGCGGCGACGGAGCCGGCCTGCTTGCCGCGCTGCCCATACAATACTTCAAGGCTAAAGCAGCGGAGCAGGGAATCGAACTGCCGGAGCAGTTTGGTCTGGGTTTCGCCTTCTTCCCATCTGACTCTGTTGCCGCCGCAAAGGCCTCCATCGAAGCTGCGGCGGACCAGGAGCGCCTGCGCATCCTGGGCTGGCGCCAGGTTCCCGTGAATTCCAATTGCCTGGGCCGGCGCGCGCTGGAAACCATGCCGGAGTCGTGGCAGTTCTTCGTTGCGCCGTTTCACGTATCGCGCCACGCCGAGCGTTTTGAATGGCGGTTGGCGATTCTGCGCAAGAAAGCCGAATCCCTCTTGCCCGCGCGATGTTACGTCTGTTCCCTGTCGTCGCAAACTGTGGTGTACAAGGGTCTGCTGACACCGTGGCAATTTCCGCGGTTTTACGAGGACCTGCGCCAGCCGTCGTTTGAAACCTCCTTCGTCATTTTCCACCAGCGCTATTCCACCAACACGCAGCCGGCCTGGAGCCTGGCGCAGCCGTTCCGCTATGCTGCGCACAACGGCGAGATCAACACCATCGTCTCCAATCGCCGCTGGCTACGGGCAAAAGAAAAGCAGCTTCGCGAAAAGCTGACGGTCGGCTCGTGGTTTCATGCGTTGGAGCCCAACGTCAGTGATTCCGGAAGTTTTGACAATGCTCTCGAAATGAAGCTACTGGAAGGCTTCTCAGCGGAAGAGGCCATGCTGGCGCTGGTGCCTCCTGCTTTTGAGAACGACCCGCTGCTGTCGCGCGACGTCAAGGGCGCGCTTTCGGCGCTGTCACAGCAAAGCGAACCATGGGACGGTCCGGCCGCACTGATCTTTTCCGACGGCCAGTATGTCGGCGCAAAACTGGACCGCAACGGGCTGCGGCCGATGCGTTACACCCTGACCCACGATGGGCTGCTGGTCGTGGGCTCGGAAACGGGCCTGGTGGATTTCGAGGAATCGCGCATCGCCGAACGGCACCGCCTCGGCCCCGGCGAGATGATTATTGCCAAGCCCGAATCCGGCTTGCTGCTGCGCTGGCGCGATATTTTGAAGCGCCTGGGTAGCCACCAATCAAAATTGACTCCGCCAACGGTAAGGCGGCTCGATCCTTCGGTTGGCGCCTCTGTTGCGCCTGTCGATTCGCCGCGCCGGGTTGCGGCTTCCTGCGGCTGGACCGAGGACCAGTTCAAAATCCTGTTCAGCGCCCTGGTGCACGGCAAAGAAGCCGACTGGAGCATGGGCGACGACGCGCCGCCCGCGTTTCTCTCAGCGCTGCCGCGAACGCTGTGGGATTACTGCAAGCAGCGCTTCGCCCAGGTCACCAATCCGCCGATCGACCCACTGCGCGAAACGCATGTAATGTCGCTGGAAGTTCGCGTGCCTGGTAATACCGGCGCTCCGGGCGGCATTGTTCTGTCAGGTCCCATTCTGACGCAGAGCGAGTTTGCCGATCTGGCGGCGCAATTCGGTCCAGTGCAAGCTATTGATTTTAGTTTTCCTGCCAACACGGGAGTCCCGGGAGCACGGGGCGCAATCGCTCAGTGTTCATCTACCCCTCTGGGCGGCAACGCGCGCCCGGGGCTCTTCCTCCTGTCTGATCGCGGGATCGGCAGGGATCGCGCCGCTCTTCCGGCGTTGTTGGCCACCGCAGCGCTCTGGAAGTCCATGGTGCGCGATGGACTTTGGGACGTTCCACTTGTGGTGGAGACGGCGCAGGCGTTTGACACACACCACATTGCGTTGCTGGTTGCAGCTGGAGCCAGCGCCGTAGTTCCTTATTTGACGGAGCAGTTCGCCGAGACCGAAGAGGCAGGCGGAGTCAGCAAGGTACGCAGCGCGATTTACGCGGGCCTGCGCAAAGTGCTGGCGCGGATGGGTGTTTCCACGCTGGCCAGCTACCGTAACAGCTATCTGTTTGAGATCGTCGGCCTCTCTGAAGATCTCTGCGCGGAGTTTTTTGAAGACGCCGCGGACTTCGCTGGCCAGAAGACTCTGGACGATCTACTCGGCGACTATCTCCGCTTGCACACGGAATCCTTTGCCAAGACGAGCGAAGACATGCCCGATGCCGGGTTATATCGGTTCCGTAAAGGTGCCGAGCTGCACGCCAATTCTCCGGAGGTTGTCCGGCGCATCCACGCCCACGTGAAAGCGCCGATGGCGGGAAAGTTTCCTGCGTTTGAAGAACTGGCCGACACCAACGGTGTTGTCTTCCTGCGCGACTTGCTTGAGACCGTGGCGTCCACGCCAATTTCCGTGGACGATGTCGAGCCGGCCCAAGAGATTCTGAAGAAATTCAGCACGCAGGCCATGTCCCTCGGCTCGCTCAGCCCGGAGGCGCACCGCACGCTCGCGCTGGCCATGAACCAGCTGGGCGGACGCAGCAATACCGGCGAAGGGGGCGAGGATCCGGACCTGTGGATTAATGAACCCGAGGCCGCCAACAAAATAAAGCAGGTCGCTTCCGGACGCTTCGGAGTTACGTCCGACTACCTGGTTCACGCGCAGGAACTGGAAATCAAGATGGCGCAGGGATCCAAGCCCGGCGAAGGAGGCCAGCTGCCCGCGCGCAAAGTCACACCGTACATTGCGCGTATTCGCCACGCTACGCCTGGCACACCGCTCATTTCGCCGCCTCCACATCACGACATTTATAGCATCGAAGACCTGGCACAGCTGATTCACGATCTCCGCGCCGTCAATCCACGCGCGCGCATCGGCGTGAAGCTGGTCTCTGGCGCGGGAGTCGGCATCATCGCCGCTGGTGTCGCCAAAGCGGGCGCGGACGTTATCACCATCAGCGGGCACAACGGGGGAACGGGTTCCTCGCCGCTGACCTCCATAAAGAACACGGCATTGCCTTGGGAAATTGGCTTGCGCGAAACCCACGAGACCCTGGTTCGCGCGGGCTTGCGTTCTCGCGTTGCGCTTCGCGTGGACGGCGGCCTGAAATTTTCGCGGGACATTATCATCGGCGCAATTCTTGGGGCGGATGAATTCGGCTTTGGCACCGCTTCGCTGCTTGCGATCGGCTGCGTCATGGCTCGCCAGTGCCACCTCAATACCTGCCCGGTCGGCATTGCCACGCAAGACGACACACTGCGTGCCCGCTTCACCGGCAAGCCCGAAATGGTAATTTCCTACTTCCGTGCACTTACGGAAGAAGTACGCAAGAAGCTGGCCGATCTGGGCGCCAATTCACTCGGTGAACTCAAGGGGGCATACGACTGCCTGCGCCCGCGTTCCCCGAACTACGCCGAAACTCCGGCGCTCGCCCTTGAGTCCAACATGACCTTTCGTGTTGCCCCGCAACAGGCACCCGGTCTGCACGCCTCGCTCAGTGAAGCTCCGGTGGCACCGGAAATTGCCGATGCGGAATCGCACGTCACTCCGATTCGCAATTCCGACCGCAGCGTAGGAGCAGGCTTAAGTGGCGATCTAGCGCGCATCCGGGCAGCCGGCGATACTACAACTCGCAACATCTCCCAGGAGTTTCGCGGCAGCGCCGGCCAGAGCTTCGGCGCATTCCTCGGCGCAGGCATCGATTTCAAGCTGCAAGGCGAAGCCAACGACTACGTCGGCAAAGGGTTGTCGGGCGGCACTATCGCCATTTCTGCCGGCTCCAACGCATCGCGTCGCGGCGATGTGCTTGCCGGTAACACCGTTCTCTACGGAGCCACCTCGGGCCAGTTATTCATCGCTGGTCGCGCCGGTGAACGCTTCGCCATTCGCAACAGTGGCGCGCTTGCGGTTATTGAGGGCGTCGGCCAGCACGGTTGCGAATACATGACCGGCGGAGTCGTGCTCGTTCTCGGCCCGTTGGGCCTCAATTTCGGATCCGGCATGACCGGCGGTCTTGCATATATTCTGCGCGCGGAGGCCGAGGATGTTCTCCATCGCGACTTTGTCGTTGTGAAAGAGATTTCCACGGCCGAGGATGCCTGGCTCCGGCAGGTTCTGCAGGAACACCTGAATCGTACTGGCAGCCCGCGCGCCGCCCGCCTGCTCTCGCGCCGCGGCATACTGCCAATGCTGCGTGTGCAGCCGATCCATCTTCAGGGTACGGTGCAAGCCACCTGGGAGCCGGTTCTCGTGCACCTTAATCCCAATCTTGCCGTGCCGCCTGAATCACAGCCGGTCGCCACAGTCTCTCACGCGGTTTCGGTTTGATCTCTCTGACCAAAAGGAGGATTGCTTCTTTTTCCGCTTGCGTTTCCGCTATAATCCGGAGCACCTTCACCGCATATGGACTTTGACCAACTCACGACGTTCGTTTATGTTGCCAAGCTCAAGAGTTTTTCACGCGCCGGACAGAAAGTTTTTCGTTCGCAATCGGCCGTCAGCGCCCAGATTCGCCAGCTCGAACAAGCCTACCGCGCCAAGCTACTCGACCGTTCCGCCAAGTCGGTGGAACTGACGCCCGCCGGAGAGGTACTTTTCGAATACGCCGAAAGATTGCTCCGCCTGCGCGACGAATCCGTCCAGGTCGTTGCCGACCGCGGCAACGTGGTACAGGGTCCCGTCGTCTTCGGCGCCAATGAAGCCACCTGCCTTTATCTGTTGCCGGACATCTTTGCCGAATTTCAGCGCAAGTATCCGCAAGTCCATATCAGCATTTACCGCAATTTCAGCCACAAGATTTTGCAGCGTGTCGAAGACGGCTCTGTGGACGTTGGAATCGTCACTATGCCGCTCAAGTCGCCCAACCTCAAAGTCCACCACATTTACAAGGATCGCATGCGCTTTATGGTTAGCGCCAAGAACCCGCTAGCCAATCGCTCTAAAGTCACACTGGAAGAAGTCGCAGGCCAGCCGTTAATCTTTCCCCGCACTGGGTACACCCGGCAGGTCTTGGATAAGCTTTTCCGCCCATATCGCGCGCGCGTACACGTCGCTATGGAGCTACCCAGCATCGGCATGATCAAGCGCTTCGTCGGCGCTGATGCAGGCGTATCTTTCATTAGCGAAAGTTTCGCCAAGGATCAAGTCAAGGCCGGAGAAGTGAAGCTGCTGAGTGTCGAAGGTGTGGATCTGTGGCGTGAGCTGGGCTTGGTCTATCGGCGCGACCGCAGTCTCCCACGGGCCGCCCAGGCGCTCATCGGTCTAATCCGTGAACACAAGAACCTGTCAGGCTCTCCCGACCCGAGCTAAAGCTTCTGCGCCCCGCGGGCCAATCTCGCTACTTCTCCGCCGTAATCTTCCCGACTTCAAAACTGGTGCTGGCGATCGCCCGCGCAATGACGTTCTCCTGGATCTGAATCAAATCACTGTCTGCGTAGGTCATTCCCAGCAGCGTCAGGACTTCCTTGCCGCGCCCCACCACCACCAGCGTGCCCGACCAGTCGTGCTCCTCCGCGGTGCCGCGGAACTTATATTCCACGGCCGCGGAGCCACCAACGACGGTATCCCGCTGCGAGATCAACCGGTAATTTGCATAGATCTCGCGTAGGCGCTTCTCCACGCCAGAAGCGGAACTCGCCAACGAATCCTTGGCTTTCTCCTGGCCGACTACCATCAGCGTCGATTCGTTCGAGGTTCCCATAGCTACGATGGCGTTGGGCAGCGCCTGCCGCGCATCCTCAATCAACTCCCAGCTGGGTGCTTTGTACATTTTGAAGCCGTGCGAATAGTTGGTGTAGAGATTCCCCTGCACCTCTTCACGATTTGGCGGCAACTCCGATTCCTTGGGCGGAGCGGGCGGTTGCGCTGCCCCTACAACTTCGGTTGGCGGAGGCGCGTCTGGTTTGATCGCGGGTGGCGTCACCTTCCCGGCGCTCGAAACCGCGGGCAAGGAGGGCCTCACGGGAACGCTTGATATCTTTGCCCTGCTGCGAGCCTCGGCCTGGTCATCGGCGGTGGCGTTCTTGACCGATTCCTTGGTTGCTGTAGCCTCCGGCGCTTTCTCTCCGGGCGCGACGGGCACAATTGAGGCAATCTTATCTTTTTCTACCAGCACGAAACCGAAGTCCGTCTTCACCCGGAACATATTGTCTTCGAATCCGACAATCACCCCGTACAGTTTCTTGCCGTCTTTCAGCTTAATTTCGTCGGCTCTGGCGGAAGACGCAGCGACGCAGATCGCCACCCAAAGCAGGAGGTTCTTTGCGGGGACTTGCATAAACTGAAGTATCGCCCGCTGCCGCACGGCGTGCAACGGGGGCCTAGCGCGGAGTGTCCGCGGCGTTAACGGGCTGTGTGCGGAGAAACGACCGGGACTACTTAGGCTGCGCCATCGTTCCGGCTGCCGTTCCGGTAGTTGTGTCCTTCACGGATACCTGTGCCGGCGTAGGTAGCTGCGTAGCGTCCCATCCCCCGCCCAGCGCCACGATCAGCTGCACCTCTGAAGTCATGCGCTGCGTCTGCAGATTCACTAGCGATTGCTGATCGCCCAGTAGGGTGTTCTGAGCAGTCAGCACATCAATGTACGGGTCGATGCCTGTCTGATAGCGATCGTACTCCAGATCAAAGAACTGCTGCGCGGACGCCACCGCTTCTTTCTGCTTGTCCGTTTGCTGAGAAAGAATGCGTTCCGCGGCAAGAAAGTCTTCCACCTGCTGAAACGCAGTCAGTACCGTTTGCCGGTAGCCAGCCACATCCGCGTTATAGAGTGCAACGAACTGGCGCACTTGTGCGCGTCGCAAACCCGCATCGAAGATCGTCTCCGAGAGCGAGGCCCCAATGCTCCAGAAGCGGCTCGGCCATGCCAGCCAGCTAGTAAACGAATTCGACTCAAAGCCTCCCGACGCACTGAGCGTAACGTTCGGGTAGTACGCAGCGTAGGCAATTCCGATCTGCGCGTTGGCCTCGGCCATGGTGCGTTCGGCTGCCGCCACATCCGGACGCCGCTCCAGAAGATGCGAGGGGACCCCAATCGGCACCGATGGAGGGATGGAATCCAGAATCTTGACCGGAACAGAAAATTCCGCTGGAGTCTTCCCAATTAAGACCGCTATTGCGTGTTCGAACTGCGCGCGCGTCAGCCCGACCGCGATGGCAGCGGACTCGGCGCTCTGCAACGCGGTTTGCGCCTCCACCAGCGATATTTTGTCTCCCACACCGGTCTCGTATTGCGCTTGAGCGTAATCTACGGTCCTTCGGTCGGCTATGACCGTATCGTTGAAGAGCTTTTGCAGTGCGTCCTGGCCGCGAATTTGAAACAGCAGTTGCGCAAGGCTGGATTGCTGCGAGAGGCGAACGTTCGCCAGGTCCGCCGCGCTCACCTGAGCCGCATAACGAGCCTGATTAACCGTGTTGCGGACCCTTCCCCAGAGATCTGGCTCCCAGGACACGTCGCCGGGCAGCGCGAACAGATTCGTGGCGCCGGGCGAGGCCGAACCGCTGCCGGATCCTGATCCACTGCTCGAGCTGGAATTTGCGCCGCCCACATTTGCGGACACCCGCGAACGCGTCGCGCTGGGATTCGTCGTGACCGTCGGGAAATACTGTGAGCGCGCCTGCTGCACCAGCGCTCGCGCCGCCATGTAATTCTGGTATGCCTGCGCTATGGTTTGGTTGCTCGCGTCCAGCTGATCTTCCAGCGCATTCAACTCAGCGTCATTGAAAAGTTCCCACCATTTACCTCGCAGCATCGCCTGCTGCGCGTCCGCGACCTTCCATACCTGCTGGTCCGGAAAGTTTGCCGGATCTTCCTTGTAGTTGGCGGGAATCGGAGCGCTCGGCTTGTTGTATTTTGGTCCAACCGTGCATCCCACCAGCAGCAAAGCTCCCAGAACCGCAGCTGCAAGAGGATATGCAACGCGAGGCGCGCCCAGACCGGACCAAGTCGCAAGGTTAAGTTGTCGTATTAGCTGATTCAACGTTCTCAATCTCCTCTAGCCTTCCATCACCCGGACGCCGGGCATCGAGTCGTGGGTCTTCCCTGCAAGCGCCAGCCTCATCCGGTCCATGTACAGGTAAACCACCGGAGTCGTATAAAGCGTGAGCATTTGGCTGACGATTAGTCCGCCCACAATGGTGATTCCCAGCGGCCGCCGCAACTCCGATCCCGTCCCGGTTCCAAACGCCAGCGGCAGGGCGCCAAACAGCGCGGCCATTGTGGTCATTAAGATTGGCCGAAACCGCAGCATGCACGCCTCAAAGATCGAATCCCGCGTGGATTTGCGCTCTTCGCGTTCGGCCATCAGCGCGAAATCAATCATCATGATGGCGTTCTTCTTGACAATTCCGATCAGCAGGATGATTCCGATAATCGAGATGACGTTCAGGTCGATCTTGAAAAGCAGGAGCGCCAGCATCGCGCCAACGCTGGCCGAGGGGAGCGTGGAAATAATGGTGATCGGGTGCGCCAGGCTCTCGTAGAGAATTCCCAGAACAATGTACACAGCCAGAAGCGCCGTCAGTACCAGAATCGGCTCGGTGCTCAGCGACTGCTGGTAAGCCTGCAGCGTCCCGGAAAAAAATCCGCGCACCGTGGATGGGGTGTTCAGCCGTGCCCGCATCTGTTCGATGGCCGCAGTCGCCTGGCTCAACGAAACGTTTGGGGCCAAATTGAACGAAACCGTCACCGACGGGAACAGCCCCGAGTGATTCACCGCCAGCGCCGTTGTGCTTGCTCGGTTGGTGGCCACCGCTGCCAGCGGCACATTCCCCGCATTCGCCGTATTCAAATAGATGTGGCGCAATCCCTCCGGACTCTGCCAATACTTCGGCGCAACCTCCAGCACCACGTAGTACTGGTTCAATTGCGTATAGATAATCGACACTTCCGACTGCCCAAACGCCGAATAGAGCACCGAATTCAACGCCTGAGGCGTGATGCCTAGCCGCGCCGCAGTAATACGGTCATACGTCAACACCTCATCCAGTCCGCCATTCTGCTGGTCCGAATTCACGTCCTGCAACCCTGGCAGCTTGCGAATTTCCGTCAAGAGCGTCGGCCCCCACTTGACCAGATCCTCCACGGTGTCCGACTGAATCGTGTACTGATACTGCGCGTTGCTGCCACGACCGCCGATGCGCAAATCCTGCGCCGCCTGCAAAAACGCCGAAGCCACCGGCATGGAATTCATCTTCGGCCGCAACCGGTTGATCACGTCCGAAGCGCTTATTTTCCGTTCATTCAGCGGCTTCAGCGCGGTGTAGATAAATCCCGTATTGGTCGCGCCGTTGCCTCCGGTGAATCCGATCACATTCTGCACCGCCGGATCTGCCTTGATCACCGTCACCAGTTTCTGAATCGAATTGTTCATCACCGCGAACGAAGCGTCCTGCGGCCCCTGCAATCCTCCGACCACAGCACCGGTATCCTGCTGCGGGAAGAATCCTTTCGGTATCCGGATAATCAGAAACACGTTCATGGCCACGGTAATCAGCAGCACCACCAGTGTCAGCCCCGGATTATCCAGCACCCAGGTCAGCGTCCTGCGGTAAAACGAGAGCATGGACTCAAATACTTTTTCACTTACCCGATAGGACCGTCCGTGCTTCTCCGCGCTGTGTTCCTTCAACAAATGCGCGCACATCGTGGGCGTAGTGACCAGCGAAATCACCATGGAAACCGCGATGGCCGAGGAGAGCGTAACTGCGAACTCCCGGAATAACCGCCCCACAATCCCGCCCATCAACAGAATCGGAATAAACACGGCAATCAGTGACACGCTGATCGAAAAGACCGTAAACCCAATTTCCCTCGCCCCGCGCAATGCCGCCGCCAGCGGCTTCATCCCATTTTCCAAATGCCGCGAAATGTTCTCCATCACCACAATCGCGTCGTCCACCACGAAGCCCGTCGAAATCGTCAGCGCCATCAGCGACAGATTATCCAGGCTGTACCCGCACAGATACATGATCGCGAAGGTGCCGATCAGCGACACCGGGACGGCCACACTGGGAATCAGCGTTGCGCGGAAACTGCGCAAAAACAGAAATACCACCAAAATGACCAGCACCACCGACAAAATCAGCGACCGCTCCACATCGCTCACTGACGCTCGAATCGTCGTGGTGCGGTCCAGCACAATTTCCGAATCAATTCCTTGTGGTATTGTCGCTTTGATATACGGAATCGCCTCGCGGATGCGGTTCACCGTCCCGATGATATTTGCTCCCGGCTGCCGGAAAATCACAATTGGAATCGCGCGCTTGCCGTTCAGGTACCCGGCTGCCCGAATGTTCTGCACCGAATCCGTGACGTCTGCCACGTCCCCGAGACGCACGGCCGCGCCTTTGCTGTATCCCACGACCAGCGGCTTGTAATCATTCGCGTGGGAAATCTGCCCGTTCGTGATAATGTCCGCGGTTGCAATTCCATTCGCCAGCTGCCCGCGGGGCCGATCCGAATTTTGCAGACCCAGCGCCGACTGGATGGATTGTATGCTGAGCCCATAGCTGTTTAGCTGCGTTGGGTTCACATCCACGCGCACTGATGGCAAAGCGCCGCCGCCAACCGTGACTTGCCCGACGCCTTTCAATTGCGACAGCTTCTGCGAAATTACTGTGGACGCCACGTCATATAAATAGCCCGGATCGTATTGCTCTGAAGTAAGCGCGATAATCATGATCGGAGCGTCCGCCGGATTCACTTTGCGGTACGTCGGGTTCGCCGGCAGATTCGCCGGCAAATAGGTGCGCGCGGCATTGATCGCCGCTTCCACGTCGCGTGCCGCTCCGTCGATGTCCCTGTTCAGATCAAATTGCAGCGTGATCCCTGTTGTCCCCAGCGAGCTGGTGGACGTCATCTCCGTCACGCCCGCGATGTGCCCGAATTGCCGCTCCAGTGGTGTCGCAATTGAAGACGCCATTATTTCCGCGCTCGCGCCCGGCAAGCCTGCTCCCACGGAAATGGTGGGGAAATCCACCTGCGGCAGCGGAGAAACCGGCAAGACTACGAACGCAATCGCGCCCGCAATCGCCACCGCGATCGTCAGCAGCGTTGTCGCCACTGGCCGGTATATGAATGTCTCCGATAGGTTCATGCGTTTATGCCGCGTCCGGCTCCGGCGCTCCGGAAGGCGCGGGTTTCGATTCGTGACGGAATCGCTGCGCCAGCCGATCAAAGAAAATGTAAATCACCGGCGTGGTGTACAGCGTCAGGACCTGGCTCAAAATCAGTCCGCCGACCATCGCAATGCCCAGCGGCCGCCGCAGTTCCGATCCGTATCCTTGGCCCAGGGCCAGCGGAATACCGCCCAGCAGCGCCGCCATCGTGGTCATCATAATTGGACGAAAACGCAGCAGGCTCGCCTCATAAATTGCGTCCTGCGACGTTTTCCCCTCTTTGCGCTCCGCTTCTAGCGCAAAGTCCACGATCATAATTCCGTTTTTCTTCACGATGCCGATCAGCAGGATGATTCCAATAATAGCCACCACGCTCAGGTCCTGCCGGAACAGAATCAGCGCCAGCAGCGCACCCACTCCCGCCGAAGGCAGCGTGGACAGAATCGTCACCGGATGAATAAAGCTTTCGTACAGCACGCCTAACACGATATAAACGGTCACTAGCGCCGCCAGAATCAGCAGCGCCTCGTTCGACAGCGAATTCTTGAACGATGCCGCCGTCCCTTGAAAATCCCCTTGTACCGTCGCCGGCATATGCAGGTCCGCCACCGCTTTATCAATCTCCGTAATCGCCCCTCCCAGTGCCGCCCGCGGTGCCAGGTTGAACGAAATCGTCACCGCGGGGAACTGCCCTTGCCGGTTAATCGACAACGGGGACGTTGTGTTCTGAAAATGCGTGAAAGCGCTCAACGGCACCGCATTGCTGGGCGCCGAACTCGCCTGGCTGATCGTTGACGCCGTCGAATTAGTCTGTGCGTTTCCGATCGGTTTGATTCCGCTCGTTTGTGCATTCAACACCGCCGCCGACGGCGCATACAGCACCGACGTCGTCACCGCGTTCGAACCCGCCGATGATGAACCCGACGCCGCGAACGAATTCGTCGCCCCCGGACCACTTGCTCCCGACGACGCGTTCGATTGTATGTAAATATTCGACAGGTTCGACGGATCCAGCTTGAACTGCGGCTGCGCTTCCAGAATCACGTGGTACTGGTTCAGCTGCGTGTACATGGTGCTGATCTGCCGCTGCCCGAACGCATCGTACAGGGTGCTGTCCACGGTGGACGGTGTAATCCCCAGCCGCGACGCCGTCACCCGGTCAATCATCAACGACACCGCTCGCCCGCCCGTCTGCTGGTCCGTCGCAACATCCTCGATCCCTTTCAAGCTCTGCATCTTTTGCACCAGCCTGGTCGCCCACAGATTCAACTCGTTCGCGTCCGGATCTTCCAGTGTGTACTGATATTGC
>Ga0209579_10001309_pt1 | contig 20941 bp, 14 predicted proteins | sample Coa_R1_2_FD_187152 | JGI IMG/M metagenome (GOLD analysis project Ga0209579, IMG submission 187152) | Surface soil microbial communities from Centralia Pennsylvania, which are recovering from an underground coalmine fire - Coalmine... | ecosystem: Environmental > Terrestrial > Soil >... | reverse complement strand
GCTCCCTTCCGCGCCGTGCGGCGGCGGATCACCCATTCGCAGAGGAACCAGACGGCGAAGAGAATTGCGAGGGCGATGAGGGCGTTGGCGATGATCAGTGCGGTGCGCCACACAGATGGGAGAGCAATGGGCACCATCTTTTCGCGCCTGCCATCGCGGTCAATGTATACCTGCTCGCCCGTTTGCATCGCATTGATCGGCCAGCCACGTTCGACGCGACGATCTCCGTACCATTCCTGGAACCGTTGCTGTGCGAAGAATTCTGACTCGGTTATGTCGTCGTGCCATTCTAACGGGTCATTTTTGAATGCCACGCCTTGCCCGTCAACGCGCCGCCCGTTCGCATTCGCCCAAATCAACCCGCCCGCGACAAACATCAGCACGATGGCCGTGGAGAGATGGAATTGAAAGCGCTTGGGGCGGGGAGGATTGGGCATGGCCATCAAAGGGCGCACTTGCCCCAGAATTCTCTTGCAAATCGGTAAATGGAAAACGCACCAGCACCACATCGCCGGAATTATAAGGAATCATAGATCGCGTCGTCCTCATTGTCCCAGACACGGGCAAATGCGGCTTCCTGCGCCTTGGCGAACAACTCCGCACCGTCCTGCTTCGGTTCCGGCTCATTGAAAATGACAATCACCTCCGCAGGGGCCTTACGGTGGATCGATTTTGGTAAAACGACTTTTTTGCCGTCGTAATGGGCTTTGATTGCAAGCATTGTGAACACTCCTTGAATTTCCCGCAAATCCCATTGAGCGGGCATCGTACCTCGTTGCCGGAAAAGCGACAAGATGGAAAAGGGCTGCGCGGATGTCTAGCTTCCCTTCCGCGCGGCGCGCCGGCGGATGAGCCATTCGAGGAGGAACCAGACGGCGAAAAGGATGGCAAGGAATATCGCTACGTCGAGTGCGACGGCAAGTCCATTGACGCTATACCGGTTTGGGACAAATGGAACGTCTGACCTCCCGTGATATTGTGCCATGTCTTGCCAAGCGTTCACCCCGGGAAACGGGAATCCAAATATTTTCCTCCGAAAGTGCAACCAGTCTTGTCCGGGATTCGGCGCGAAACGTTCAATAAGACCGAAAGCACAGATGTTCGCCCAAATCAACGCGCCCGCTACAAACATCAGCACGATGGCCGTGGAGAGATGAATTTGAAAGCGCTTGCGGGGCGGCTGCTCGGTCATGGCTTACGCTCCCTTCCGCCCGCGCAGCGCGGGGGCTGACGCTCTGGGCTAAGATGTGTGGCCCTTTCAGGGCCGGTCCGCGCGCGTTCGGAATGTGCTCTACACATTATAGACGTATGACGAAATTCGGCTTGCGATTGTTGCCGTGGGATTCGGTTTGATCCATGAAACGCTTCGCTCCGGTGGGCGTCATTGTACGCAACTCCTTTGGAGTTGTTGGAATTTCACAGGGATCGTGACCCAGGGTAGGCGCGGGTACGCGCCAACCCTGGGCTTTGAGACACAACGCCTTTGGCGTTGAGCCGCGGGCGCTTTGCTTCGCGCTAATTCTACATTACCGTTCTGTGGACGGAAGCGGATGAGGTGGACGAGGTGGACGACGTGGATGACATGGACGACGTGGATGACATGGACGACGTGGACGACTTGGACGGAGTGGACGCGGTGGGACACGGCGCGCGAGACGGAGCTTTTTTGATATTGTGTTTGACGCGTTCGAAGCGGCTGTTTATTTTCATCGCGCTGGCAGCATGACGCATAAGTCCTTGACGGCAGCACGACCGTAAGTCCAGCACAACTCATCCTCTCTCCCTATCATCCAACCCCGGAACAAAATCGCGGCGATCCACGACGCCGCTGAGCTTTTGGAAAATCGAAAACGCCGCATGAGGCCGTCTGACACCCCGCCGGGGTGCGGGTGTTTTGCGCGGGCGGGCCGGGGGTATCGGGCTCGGGCGCCCTCAACCCCCGGCTACATTCTGCTTCCCCCGCCGGGGAAAAAGGGCGGGGGCGGGCTTCGCGCGACGGGACGGGGGGACGCCCGGCGGTACAGGACGAGCCGATTTTTTCGCAGGCTCGCCAAGCGCACTGTCTATTCAGAGTCATCAGATCGGGGACCTATGAAATAACTAATATTACCCGACGTTCCACGTGGAACATTTTGGCATTTGGATTGCTTATTTGAGCACATGTGCAACTTATGCAATGATTAGGGCTGGTGGGACTAATAGGACCGATGGGACGGATTTGGGTGGGACATTGTGCAACTTTTGACCGGATTACGCGCGCGCGGGGCCCAAGCCTCCTGAAGGCGGGACTACGAACGATGTGCAACTTTTGCAGCGGGGAAGAAGAAATGCCCGCTCCTTTGCGGTCGCGGCTCGTAATGGCGGTGCGCGGCTCTGGACAATGTGCAACTTTTGCAGAGAAATGGTTGGTTTGCCAGGGAGAAATGGTTTTTTGAGATTATGGATTCGGCTTCCAGATAAACATCACCGTCTTCGCCTTGTAGTCGTCCTCAAGCAAAATCACATAGCGGCCATCGGGAAGACGATGCGCGATGGCGGCAGTTTCGAGGTCGAGCAAGCCGATCTCGCCGGTTACGTCTTCGCAGACCAAGTTGCCGGCGACGCTGCCATCCGACAGGCGCAGCACCTTGACGAAAGCATTGCGCAGGCCCTCGGACTTCAAGCCGCGCGTGTAGGGCACGAAGAGGTAATCGCCGGCGATATCGAAGCCCATCGGCTCCGCCGATTCATGGCCGCTGGAACCTTGGCCGAAGGGAAGCGTTTTGGTCCAGCGCAGAGCAGGCTTGCCGCGCAGGACGTTGTCGTAGGCGCTCACCACCGGCCCCATCGGCTTCCAGTGCTGGTGCTTGTCCTTGCCCTTGTCGCCGCCGAGCACCATGAGATCGCTCGCCGGATCATAGCCGACGCGCCGCAGTTGGTCGAATTCCGCGGGACGCGGGAAGATGAAGGGTTTGGACCAGTCCCATTGCGGCAAGCCGGCATGGGTCAGGCCGGTGAAGGCATAGGCGCGGATTTCGTCGCTGAAGCCCCACCAAAGCCGTCCGCTCGCGTCAGGCGTAATCGGGAACATGCCTTGAACATTGTTGCCGTCGCGGTCGTTGGCGGCGAACTCGCCGGCCTGCATCGCCCCATCGCCATTTAGGTCCTGCCAGCGCCAGCCGCCCTTCTCCGGCGCGGCGGCGGGCCACGGCGATTTGCCTTTGCCGGTGCGGGAAAAGTACGCGCACGGAATCGCGATCTCGCCGGCGCTCTTGCGGTCGAAGCGATACACGGCGAGAAACGGCGAGCTCATGCCGGACGTAAACAGAAACGGCTGGCCGCTGAGTTCGCGAAACCACGCGTTGGTGTGGCCCCCGTGCGCGCGCGGATCGTCCGGAAAGCGCCGTGAGTCGCAGGTGTACGCGCGGTAGTTCCACTGCTCGCCGGCCGGCTTGGACAAATCGAGAGCGTAGATTTCCTCCTTGGTGTAGACGGTGCGGCCGCTCGGATCGATATCGGGCAGATCGACAAAATGCAGGCCGTGCCGTTGCCAGCGCAGCTCGCGCGCCGGTCCATAGCATTCCAGCACCGTGCCGCCGCCGGCGGTCGTGCCGTCATTGGCGACATAGAGGTTGCCGGCGGCGTCGAGGCCCACACCGCGCGGCTGGTTGAAGCGAAGCGGGCCGGTCGCGCCGGGCACCGGGCCGGCGAAGATGCCGCCCTTGGCGCCAATGCTCTCGGCGAGACGCGGTTTGGCGGCGGCGAGGTCATCAAGCACTTTGATCTGTTGGTCTGCGCCTGTGTCTGTGACGTACAGCCGTCCGTCCGGCGCGATGGCGAGATCGGCCGGCAGCCAACCGTCATCGCAATGAAAGCGCGCGATCTCGGCCCCGCTGGTGGGATCGAGGCCCACGATCTGCCAGGCTCCGGCGCCTTCCGGCGCTTGCAACGCCCAGACGCGGCCGTCCTGTGCCAGCGCGATGCGATCGGCGCGCGGCAGCGGCAGCGTCCGAAGAAGCTGCATCTTCTCGCAGTCATAAACTTGAACGCAACCCTGCCCGCGCAGGCTGACGAAAAGCTCCTTCTCGTTGGCGACCAGGCCGCGCAGCGCTTCGGCGGGCCCGCCGTTTTTTACTTCGGCCACAACTAAAAACGCTTTCTGCAGCGTGTCGCCTTTGCCGCCTTTTCCGCCGGGGAACGGAGCCGCTTTGTGGATATCCGCGCGCTGCCGCCGCGAAACGCCAAGCCACGAAAGTCCCTTGGGCGGCCAAGTGCCGGCATCGACCAGGCCGCCGCCTTCGTTCTCTCCGCGGCTTGCGATAAAAACGTACGTGGCGTTGGCACAGACGGCGCTTCCGCCCTCGAAGCCCCAGCCGTGGGTGTGTTTGGCCACGCCCTTCCAGGAGCCGTCGGCGGCGAAGTGCGTGACGTTGCCGCCACCCTCTTCCCACGGGACGTTGGTGAAGATGTCGCCGGACGGCGCGACGAAGAGGTCGTCGATGTCCTGCGGCACCCAGTCGGGATTGCCCTTCCAAGTGTTGCCGATCCAGGAAACCTCAGCGCTCAGATGAGGTGGGACCGGCGTCTCGCCCGCAACGAGCCGCGACCGCAAGTGAGCGGCCATGATGAGTGTGATGCTGGCGAGCACGATCCGTGAAATGTTCATGCTGATCTCGAGAGATTTGTGGTTATGGCTCATGAAGGATTCTTGCCTTCCATACCCCGCGTCGCAACGAGCCGCGACCGCAATGGAGCGGCCAAGCTTGCAATTAAAACCGTCCGCTATTACGGACGGCTCTGCGAGCCACACGTGAGTTTTCAATTCCGAAAATTACATTTCGCCGAATAAAGTTCATATGCACTTGGAAGTCGCTCTAATCTAATGCAGCTTCGCAAGTTCCGTCGCGAGCGCATCCGCATCCCTGTGCAGGCTCGATTCGGTCGAAATCTTCGCCAGCGCCGCGCGCGCTTCTTCTATAAGCGCTGATTTGCCCTGCGGCTGCTTTTTGACAAGCGCCACGAGCGCACTCGCCAACGCGAACTGGCCGTTTTCGGTGGCTTGAAGCCGCAGCGACTCGCGGGCTTTTTCGATGGCGGTTTCCAGTTCCCCGCGGTTTACGTCCAGCACGCTCAAATACGCGAGACCCAGCGCGTGTTCCTCGGTTCGGTCGGGTGCTTCGCTTGGTTTTGTCGCGGCGATTTTCAAATAACGCTCGGCGTTCACCGGATCGTTCCAGCGAAAGGCATCCTCGCCGAGTATCCAGGCGACCCGCTGCGTGAAATTCCAGCGCACGGAATCGGGGCATTCGACCGCGGTTTTGAATTCACGTTTCCACGGGTATTGGATCTCAGCGGTGACGCGCGGCACACCGTGCTCCAGCGCATGGCTGTATTTTTCGTAGAGGCTTAAGCCCAATCCATAATGCGCGTAAAACGCCTGTGGCTGCCGTTGCGCGGCATCGGAGAACACGTCGAAGGTCGAACGCCAGACGTACCCGCGCGAAGCGCTCAGCGCGGCGCACAGCAGCGCGATGACGATTCCCGCGGCGGTTACGAATTTCGATAGAGCGTGCGGCACAAAAATTCGCGCACCGATGCCCGCCGCAAATTCACTGAAGGCGATCCACAATCCCGGCGCGGCCAGATACACGTAGCGGTCCTGCATCAAATGGCCGATCGCGATCAAGTTCGCATTCGGCCCCAACGCGGCGAAGAACCAAATCCAGCCGAACGCGCTGCGCCAGCGGTTGCGCGCAAAAAAAATCGTCACCGCAACCGTGCCGAACAGCGCCGCGCCGTAGCCCCACACGCGCACATCGCCCAATCCGCGAATGGGATCGACGAAATACACGGCGCTGAGGCTGAAGGGAAAGACTTGATTGAAGATGTAGCGGCTGAAGATTTCGAGATCGGTCAGCATCGCGGTAAAAATATTCCCGCCCGGCGGCGTGACGATATTGTCTTCGTGCGTGTAAAGATTCGCGCGCGTAATACCCAGCGCAATGAGCGCGAGCACGGCCAGGCCCACGATGCTCGGCAACGCGCTGGATGGCTTCACAAATTTTGACGGAGGCGTTTTTTTCTTCGCGCCGCTTTCAATTTCCGTAAATGCCGCGAGGACTGGATCGGCTTCCGGCGGTTTTGCTGCTGTCACTTCCGATTTCGATGCGCCGTCTGCCAAGAGAAATCGCTCGCGCAACGCGGGCTTCAGCGCGATCACTTCGATCGACGCAATCACCGGCAACAAGCCCAGCGCGCTCGGTTTTCCAATCAGCGCCAGCGCGAACAAAATAAACATGACCGGCCAATGCCAAAGTTTTCTGCGCGGATCGCATTGGAGCCACAGAAGCGCGAAACCGAAGAGCGCAGCGAATGTGTTCTTACGCTCCGACACCCAGCACACCGTTTCGCACGCGGTGGGATGGCACGCGAAAATCAGCGCCACAAAAAACGAACGCCGCTCCGAAAAGCGCAGCCGCACCAGCAACCGCCACAGAAACAACGCAGCCGCCGCATGAATCAGCAGGGTGTCCAGGCGCACGGCCGGCGCCCAGGAGCCGAAAAGTTTCTGGGAGAATTGGCCGAACAACGCGCGGTCCACTTTATACGACAGCAGCGTGAGCGGAATGTACGTCGTGTTCGTTTTGGGCACGAAATAGTCCGTCCACGACTTGGCGTCCGCAAAGGCGGGGTTGTCGATGTGCGCGGGATCGTCGTAGCTGATAAAATCCGCGCTGAAGCAGCCGATCAGCGCGAACGCGCCCGCTCCGGCGATCAGCGCGGCGCGCAGCCATTTGGAATTCAGGATTTCGATGCGCATGGCCTCCGCGAAGAAAGTCCTGAGTGCTGAGTCCTGAGTGCTGAGTAACGGCTGAAGGCGCTTCGCGCCTTTCTCTCAGGACTCAGGACTCAGGACTCAGCACTCTTCTATCGACATCCGTCCGCTTTCGCTTTATAAGGTGGGCAACATCCTGCGCCGCCCGGCCGTGCAAACGGCGGCAAGAGTGCCGCCGCTCCAAGGAGAGTTCCGATGCCCGATTTCCAGCGCTCCGCCCTTGAAATTCCGGAGCACGATCCCGCGCCCATTTTCGAAGCTATCCGCGCCAATTACGCGACGGAGTTGCTGGCCGCCGCCGTCGAACATTTCAAAGTCTTCGAGCACTTAAAAGGCGGGCCGCATTCGTTCAGCGCGCTGCGGCGCAAGATGGGCTTGGCCGAACGCCCCGCCGCCGTGCTGCTGACGGCGCTTCAGGCAATGGGCTTGATCGGCCGCGACGACCAGACGCGCATGCACCTCACACCGCTGGCGCGCGAACACCTGACCGGCGGGCCGTTCGACGTGAGCGATTACATTGCGTTCAACGGTCAAAGCGCCGGCGTCGTTGAATTGGTCAAGCGCCTCAAAACCAACATGCCCGCCAACGCCGATCAGGAGCAGGGCGCGGCGTTCATTTACCGCGAAGGCATCGAATCGGCGATGGAGCGCGAAGACCAGGCGCGCATGTTGACGCTGGCGCTCGCCGGTCGTTCGCGCAATATCGCGCCGCTCCTCGCGCAGAAAATGCCGCTGCATGGGTCGCGCCTGCTGCTGGACGTCGGCGGCGGAACGGGCATCTACACTTTCGCGCTGCTGCAGGGAAATCCACAGTTGCGCGCGATCGTCTGGGACAGGCCCGAAGTGCTGAAAGTCACCGCAGAATTGGCCGCGTATTACGACGTAGCGGACCGCGTGGAATGCCGCGCCGGCAATATGTTTGTCGATTCCGTCCCCGCCGGCTGCGACGTTATTCTGCTCTCCAATGTCCTGCACGATTGGGACGAGCCCCAATGCCGCACGCTGATCAAGCGACTCGCCGACGCGCTGACCAGCGGCGGGCTGATGTTGATTCACGACGCCCTGCTCAACGACAATCAGGACGGCCCGCTTTCGGTCGCGCTTTATTCGGCAGCCCTTTTCTCGCTCACCGAAGGCCGCGCGTACAGCGGTGCCGAGTTCACGAAGTGGATGGTCGAAGTGGGCCTGACAGTCGGCAGCGCCATTCCGACGCTGGCGCATTGCAGCGTGATCGCGGGCACAAAATAAATTGCGATTTACCCTGAAATCTTAAAAAAACCTTTAGCCCAACGCCTTTCCGGTGGTTTAATTACTACCGCGCACAGGAGGTTCCCGCCATGCTCTCAATTCCCGGCCAACCCGGCAGCACATGCGATGGTTTTGCGCGGCGCGAGTTCATTCGCGTCGGCGGCGCTGGCTTGCTCGGCCTTTCGCTCAGCCAGGTGTTGGCGTTGCAAGCGCGCGCCGACGAAAGCGACGACGCTAACAAGCAGAAAGCCGGCTGGGGGAAAGCCAAGTCGGTGATCCTCGTCTTCCTGCAAGGCGGGCCGAGCCACATCGACATTTGGGATCCCAAGCCCGACGCGCCGGACAACGTTCGCGGCGAGTTTAAACCGTTAAAATCGAACGTGCCCGGCATTTCCCTCACCGAAGTCATGCCCAAGCTCGCGCAGCAGATGGACAAAGCCACGCTGATTCGCAGCTTAAGCTACACGCCCGCTGGCTTGTTTAATCACACCGCAGCGATTTATCAGATGATGACCGGCTACACGCCCGATAAAGTTTCGCCGTCGGGGCAGCTTGAACCGCCAAACCGCATGGATTATCCGCACGCCGGTTCGCAGATCGCGCGCATCAAACCCGTCGGCGGTTCGATGCTTCCGTTCGTGATGCTGCCCCGCCCGCTGCAGGAAAGCAACGTGATCGGCAAAGGCGGCAGCGCCGGATTTTTAGGCGCGGCAAACGATCCATATTATTTCTACAAAGACCCCAACGGCACCTACACGATGGACGATCTCGCCCTGCGCGGCGACGTGCCGAAGGAACGCATGGAACGGCGCGCGAATCTACTCAAGCAAATCGACTCGATGATGCCCGATCTGGAGAAAGCCGTCGCGAGCACGGCGCTCGACAGCTACCAGCAGAAAGCGCTCGATCTGGTGATCTCCGGCCGCGCGCGCGACGCGTTCGATCTCAAAAAAGAAGACGACAAAACGCGCGAACGTTACGGGCGGCACACGTTTGGGCAAGGTCTGCTGATGGCGCGGCGCCTGATCGAAGCGGGCACGCGTTTCGTCCAAGTCAACTGGCCCGCCGTGGCGAATGGCAATCCGCAAGTGGACGCGTTCGACACGCACGCCGAGAATTTCAACCCGCTGCGCAAACTGCATTGCCCGAAACTGGATTCCGGCCTCTCCGCACTGATCGAGGATATGGATCAGCGCGGCATGTTGAAGGAGACGCTCGTCGTCGCCGTCGGCGAATTCGGCCGCTCGCCGCGATTGGGCGTGAGCACCTCCGGCAACACCAACAGCGCTCAAGGGCGCGATCATTGGCCATACTGCTACACAGGGCTGATCGCCGGCGCGGGGATCAAACGCGGCGCGCTCTACGGAAAATCCGACGCCACGGGTTCGTCTCCGCTCGAAAATCCGGTGCATCCCACGCAGATTCTCGCGACGGTCTACCACGCGCTGGGCATCGATCCGAAGACAATGGTGAAGAACCATCTCAACCAGCCGCGCGAACTGGTGCAGGCCGATCCGGTGGTGGAGTTGTTTGGATAGAGCGGAAATACATTGGAACAACGAATCGCACGAATGACACGAAAAACTCCAATTCGTGAAGATTAGTGCGATTCGTTGTTTCATCGAATTTCATTCTGAAAATGGATTCTGCATGGCTGGCCGTCATCGCTTAACATTCCTTGTTCTAGCCTTTTCGTCATCGGTCGTATTCGCCGCCCAACCCCCGCAGGTGAATTCCGCGTTACCCGAATTCATCCAGCGCGGTGCTGAGCTCGAAGTCAACATGGCCGGCGAAAATCTCGACGGCATTTCGCGCGTGGACGTGCACGGCGGCGAAGGGCTGTCGATCTCCGTCGTGCCCGATACGACGCCGCCCGAAAAGCGCGACAAGAAAACGTTCGGCAAGAATGTGAAACTCAAAATTCATGCCGCGCCCAATGCGACCGCAGGCGACCGCGAATTGCGCGTGGTCGGTCCGGGCGGTGTGTCTAATCCGATTGCGTTCAATATTGGCTTATATCCGGTCGTGCTGGAAAAGGAGCCCAACAATACTTTTGACCAGGCGCAGAAAATCGACTTGCCCGCGGTGATCGCGGGTGCAATTGACGGCGCCGGCGACGTCGATGTCTACACATTCACCGCGAAGAAAAGCGAGTCAATCGTCTTCGAAGTGCAGGCGTCGCGCGTCGGCTCGAAGCTCGACTCGTCGCTGCGCATCTTCGATGCGAAAGGCAAGCTGGTTGCGCGCGACGAAGACACCAACGACCTCGATTCGTTGATTCCGTTTCACGCTCCAGAAGACGGCGACTATTTTCTGCAGATTCGAGATCTGCGCTATCAGGGCGGCAAGGAGTACACCTATCGCATCGTCGCCGGCCACACTCCATATATTGAGTCAATCTTCCCGTCCGGCGGCAAGCGCGGGACGACTGTGAATGTCGAGCCGCGCGGATTTAATCTCGAAGGTCTTCCGCAATTTCCCGTCGTCATCGACTCGAACGCGCCGTTGGGCGCGATGCGCGTGCACGCTCAGACGGCAGCCGGCACAAGCAACGACGTGAACTTCGACGTCAGCGAATGGGCTGAGTTTAATGAGGCCGAGCCGAACGACACGCCGGCCGCGGCCAACCCAGTCAAAGTACCGTGCGTCGTCAATGGCCGCATAGGCGCGCCGAAGGATACGGACTGTTTTCGTTTTCACGTGAAAAAAGGACAACGCTTCTCATTCGATGCCGTCACCGCGCGGATCGGTTCGCCGCTCGACCCGCAGCTCATTTTGTACAATGCCAAAGGTGAATTCATTCAGCAGGAAGACGCGAACGGAAAATTCGAGCGCGCGTTCGACGCGGACGGCGAATTTGTCGTCGCCGTGCGCGACTTAAACGAGCGCGGTGGCCCGGAGTTTCAATACCGACTCTACATTCAGGAGCCGATGCCCGCGCCCTCGTTTGTTGTGAAATTTACGCCCGATCGCGTGCGCCTGCATCGCGGAGGGCATGTCAAACTGTGGTGCGACGTGACGCGCGAAGCGGGTTTTGCGCCGGATATCAAAATTGCGTTCGAGAACTTGCCGAAAGGCGTGACGTCCGAGCCGTATGTTGCCTCGACAAAAACTCCGAACAGCGGTCTGTTGATTCTAAGCGCGGCAGATGACGCGGAACTGGGCGCCGTGCCGCTGCAACTCAAGGCGGCGGGCATGGTCAAAGACAAGGAAGTGAGCCGCGCGGCGGAGGCGCAGTTCAATAAACGCAGCGTGCGCAGTGCGTACGTCTCGGTGCTCGACGCCGCGCCGTTCACTATCGGGCCGGCGAAGGAATTGACAAAAGAGGATCGCGAAAAGTACGCGAAGGAACGTGTCGAACTTGAAGCCGCCGTGAATGCGCAAACTCCGGAACTCGACGCCGCGCAAGCGAAATGGGAAAGCGGCGAGGCCGTCAAATACTCCTGGACGACGCTCGAACCCATCGAGTTCAAATCCAAAAGCGGCGCGACGCTGAAGAAGCTTGACGACGGATCGATTCTGGCCAGCGGCAAAAACGACGCGACGGACCTGTACACGTTTACCGCGCGCACGTCACTCGCGGGAATCACCGCCATTCGACTGGAAGCGCTCACTGATTCGTCACTCGCCGATGGCGGGCCCGGACGCGCGCCCAATGGGAATTTTGTGCTGAAAGTTTTTTCACTGGCGCTCGCCGGTGAGGATGGGAAAAATCCGGCGCCCGTGAAATTCGTCAAAGCCTCGCAGGATTTTGCGCAAGCCAGTTTTTCCGCGATGCAGGCCATCGACGGCAGCAAAATCGGCTGGGCCGTTTCGCCGGAATTCGGCAAATCGCACAGCGCGCTCTTCGAGCCTGAAAAACCATTCTGCGATTCTAAAGTCAAGACGCTTTCATTCACGCTCGATTGCACGTCGCAATACCCTCAGCACACGCTCGGCCGCGTCCGTCTTTCCGCGACGACCGTACCCAAGCCGGCGCTGGACGGCGCGCCCTTGCCCGATTCCATCCGGCAAATCGTGTTCGTTGACAAGGAGAAACGCAGCGACGAACAAAAGAAAGCGCTGGCCGCCTATTATCGCTCGATATCGCCGGAACTCGCGGCAAAGCGCGAACGACTGGCGCAAATCGTGCACCTCGACACGTACGTTTTTCCGCCCGTCGCCGCGCGCAACGAATCCGTCAGTTTGAACGTCGAGGTCAAACGCAAGGCGGGTTTCAAGGGCGACATCAAAGTGAACATCACCGGATTTAACACGGGAAGCAAGGAGGGCGACGAACAGCCCGCCAATCTTAATCTCGACATCACGCCCGCGACGCTGCGCGGCGAGCAAGTGCATGGCGCGGTTGTGATCAAGCCCAAATTCAACTGCCCCACCGGCACGCGCGACATTGTGCTTTTCGCGGAAGCAAAAATGGACGGCGAAACCATCACGCAATTCAGCGAGCGCATTCCGCTGACCGTCAAGGAAAAGAAGTAGGGAGTTGGGAGTGAGGACGCATGATTTTCCGTTCGGCTATCGTCTTTTGTTTCCTCGGCGCCACAGCGCGCGCTGCCGATGGCGACGTCAGCTACACGCGCGACATCGTTCCAATCTTGAAGCACAACTGCCAGGCCTGCCACTATCCCGGCAAATTGAAGGGCAACCTCGACGTCACGACGTACGCGTCGCTTCAGAAAGGCGGCAAGCACGGACCCGCCTTTAAAGCCGGCGATGCGAAGAGTAAGATTCTCGAAGACATCAAGGGCACCGATCCGAAAATGCCGGAGGACGGCGACCCTCTGCCCGGCGCCGATATCGCGAAAATCGAAAAATGGATCGTGAACGGCGCGAAGGACGACACGCCTACTGGCGCGGCGAAAGTGGAAATCGCGGTCTACAAAGCCGCGCCGGTCGTCACCGCGATGGCGTTTTCGCCCGACGGCGCGACGCTGGCAATCGCCGGACATCACGAAATTCTGCTGCACAAAGGCGACGGCTCCTCACTCATCGCGCGTCTGCCGTGCGAAGCGCCGCGCATCGAATCGCTCTGCTATTCGAAAGACGGCAAGCTGCTCGCCGCGTGCGGCGGCGCGCCGGCGCAATTTGGCTGGGTTCAAATTTGGAACGCCGCCGACAACAAAACCATCGCCTCGTATCACGTCACCGGCGATTCGCTCTACGGCGTGTCAATTTCGCCCGACAACGAAAAGGTTGCATTCGGCTGCGCGGACAAAACCGCGCGCATGATTTCAATCAAGGACGGCGCGGAACTGCTGAAATTCGACAATCACGCCGATTGGGTGCTCGGCACGTTTTTTACGCTCGACGGCAAACGCCTGCTCACCGGCAGCCGCGACCGCGCCATGAAACTCGTCGATCTAGTGCACGGGCAGTTGATCGACGACATCAACAAACTGCTCGACCCCATCGCGTGCTTCGCGCGCCACCCGAAACAGGACGTGGTCGCGTACGGCAGCACGACCGGCGCCGCGCGGATTTACAAAATTTCAGACAACCAGGGCCGCACCGCCGCGAACAACGACACCAATCTTGTTAAGGAATTGGAGCGCCAGCCCGGCCCCGTGCGCGCGATCTGTTACAGCCCCGACGGCGAAGCCATCGCGCTCGGCGGCACCGGCCCCGAAGTACGCGTGTACAAAGCCGACGGCTCGCGCGTCGCGACGCTCACCGGCCACAACGGGCCGGTCTTCAGCATCGCCTTCGATCCAAGCGGAAAAGCGATCGCAACGGCGGGCATGGAAGGCGAAGTGCGCCTCTTCGAATTTCCGTCGGGAAAGCTGATCAAGGCATTTGTGCCGGTGCCAGTGGTGGCGCGAAAGTGAGTTGCCAATTATAAAAATTCCGTGACCCTGTTTCCTACCGCCAGTTCCTTCATTGTCATTCTTTCGAATCTCTGGCATCTAAAATGCGCTACAAGGTTTAGGGTCACCGGAGTGACGGAATTCGCCGCAGTAATTCTCGAATTTGTTGGAATTTTCGCAGAAATGCGGGATATATCCTCACTATAGGCCAGCCTCGCGGGCACGGCGCTCGCGGCAAAAGGGTTTTCAGCATGAAAACATTGCGCTTTCCACTCTTGGCTCCGGTTTTAGGTCTGGCTGCGCTTCTCGGCGCTGTCATGATGTTGCAGCCATCACAGGTCGCCAACGCCGAACCGGACGTGACCGGCACGCCCACCTTCCAGATCAAAAACGCCATCGACAAATACGTGCTCGTGAAGTTGCGCGAGGAGAAGATCGATCCGTCCGGTCCATGCACGGACGAAGAATTCCTACGCCGCGTTTACCTCGACCTCTGCGGCTCCGTGCCGCCGCTGGCCGAAGCCAAAGCCTTCCTCGCCGACCATTCCGCTAACAAGCGCGCCAATCTCGTCAAAAAGCTGCTCGACAGCGACCGCTACGCCGACCATTGGACCGCGTTGTGGGGCGACCTGTTGCGCGAGCACAGCAATTCGCGCCCACAGGAAGGCACCGACCGCGGTTCGTACCGCGAATGGATTACGCTTGGCCTAAAGACCAACATGCCCTACGACATCTTCGCCAAGTCGCTGATCGATGCGATTGGCAACGCGGACGAGGACCCGGCCGTGAATTTCTATCTGCGCGACGAAATGGACCGCGTCGAAACCGTGAACAATATTTCGACCGTCTTCATGGGCACGCGCATGGCCTGCGCGCAGTGCCACGATCACCCGTTTGACAAATGGACGCAGAACGACTTCCACGGCTTGATGGCGTTCTTCGGCCGCGTCAACGTCAACATCGATCCATGGACCACGCTGATTCATGTCGAGAACAGCCGCCGCTTGCCCACCGATGCCAAGCCGATTCTCGAGCCTTATTTCAAGGAAGCGCACGAGAAGGTCGCCGCTGAAAAAGCCGCGTACAAGAAGGGCATTGAAGTCGCCGAGAATGGCGGCGGCGCAACGGGCATGGGCGGCGGCATGAGCATGATGGAGAACATGCAGTTGCTCGGCCGCGGTGGAAAGTTGATCAAGGATCTCGAAGCGAAGTTGAACGCCAGCGACATGCAGGTCATGCGCCAGATGCTGCTTAACGGCGGCGTGCGCAAAGTCGGCGAACGCGGCTTCGGCGAATACCGCATGCCCAAAGAAGGCGACAGCCAGAACAAGCGCGGCCAGAACGGCGGCGAAATCGTCGCGCCGAAATTCCCGTGGGACCCGAGCCTGAAAGCCGATGGCCCCGGATCGCGCCGCACGAAGCTCGCGAAGTTCGTGACCGAAAGCCGCCAGTTCGCCGCCGTGCAAGTCAATCGCCTCTGGGCGAACGTGATGGGCCGCGGCATCGTCGACCCCGTGGACGATTTCCGCACGAAGAATCCGCCGACGAACGCCGATCTGCTCGACTACCTGACCGACGAATTCATTAATTCGAAATTCGACAACAAGCACATGCTCGAATTGATCGTGAATTCCAGCACGTATCAACGCTCGTCGATCCCCAACACCACCAACCGCAGCGACACAACGCTCTTTTCGCACGCCCGCGTGCGGCGCCTCACCGCCGAACAGCTTTTCGATTCGCTGCTGGTCGCGACCGGAAAGAACAACGGCTTGAGCGACGGCTCCGGCTTCGGCATGGGCATGGGCCGCGAAATGATGGCCAACCGCATCATGGACGGCATGTACGGCGCGAAAAGCAAGAGCGTGCAATGGGCGGTCGATCTACCCACGCCCGCGCAGACGGGCACGTTCATGAATGCCTTCAACCAGCCCGACCGCAATTCGACTGTCTGCAAGCGTGAGGAAAGCGGCTCGATTGTGCAGGCGCTGGAAATGATGAACGGCGAAAAAGTCAACGGCGCGATTCGCGGTTCGGCGGCGATCAAGCAGATGCTCGACGCGAAACTCAGCCCGCAGCAGATCGCGCAGGATTTGTTCCTCTCGGTGCTCACGCGCATGCCGACCTCGAGCGAAGTGCAGTCGGTTTGCTCGCGTGCGCCGGCGACAACGGACCCCAAAGCGCAGCGGGATTGGATTGAGGACGTGTATTGGGCGTTGTTCAATACGCGGGAGTTTACGTTCGTAAAGTAGAACGGAGCTCCTGCTCCGTTCAGAGTTTGGTGCCGTGCGGAACGGAGCGGAGTTCCGTTCTACGAAAAGCGTGTGAGCCGCAGGAAAAAAGGAGCATAGCCATGAATCGACCATTAGCCACAGGCGTCAGCAAGGGTGTCATCGATTGCGATGGAAAATCGGGCCTAAGCCGCCGCTCGATGTTGAAAGCCGGCGCGTTCGGGTTCCTCGGCATGAACCTGATCGACATGCTGCGTGCGACCGTCCTCGCGGGGCCGAACGACATGGCCAAGTGCGATTCGGTGATTCTGCTCTGGCTGGCCGGCGGGCCGAGCCACATCGACACCTGGGACCCCAAGCCGGGGCAATCCACGAATGGGCCGTTCAAGCCCATCAACACCAGCGCCACGGGCATCCAGCTTTGCGAGCACATGCCCACCATTGCGCGCAACATGAAATACTGCTCGGTCATTCACTCCATGACCAGCAAGGAAGGCGCGCACGACCGCGCGACATACGAAATGCACACCGGCTACAAGCCGCTGGCCAGCATCGCGCACCCGAGCCTCGGCTCGCTGGTCGTGCAGCAGAAGGGCAAGAAGAACCCGGAGATTCCCGCGTACGTCTCGGTCGGCCAGAATGCCTTCGGCGCGGGATTCCTCGGCAGCCAGTTCGCGCCGTTCTACATCGGCGACATCAACAACCCCGACCGCAACCTCGTCTTCCCGAACGGCGTGACCGACGACCGCTTCAAACGCCGCGTGGACATGCTTAAAGAGGTGGACCGCGAATTCAGCCACCAGGACCGCGACAACGTGGTCAAAGAATACGCCGCGTACTACCGCGACGCCGTGAAGATGATGTACTCGACCTCGATCGACGCACTGAACATCAAAGACTCGAAGACCGGTGAACGGCCCGAGACCATCAAAGCCTACGGCGACAACAATTTCGGCCGCTCGGTGCTGATGGCGCGCCGCCTGGTCGAGAAGGGAGTGCGCTTTGTCGAATGTTCGATGGGCGGCTGGGACAACCACCAGAAGGTCTTCGACAACGTCGAAAAGAACCTCACCACGCTCGACCCCGCGCTGGGCAACCTGATCGACGACCTGAACGCGCGCGGCCTGCTCAAGCGCACGATGGTGATCTGCACGGGCGAATTCGGGCGCACGCCGAAGATCAACGGCAACGACGGCCGCGACCATTACCCGCGCTGCTTCTCCACCTTCATCGCCGGCGGCGGCATCAAGCAAGGCTTCGCCTACGGCAAGAGCGACCAGACCGGCTCCGAGCCGAAAGACAACCCCGCCAGCATCGGCGACCTGCACGCGACGATCTTCGAAGCGCTGGGCGTGGATTACACCAAAGAGAACCAAACCCCGCAAGGGCGGCCGATCCGGGTGGTGGATAAGGGGAAGGCGATTAAGGAATTGCTGGCGTAACGGACGTTACGAGTTACAGGTTAAAGGTTACAGGTTTGGCGGCCCGGGGAGAGATCTCCGGGCCGCTTTTTTCGGATGCGCAAAACTACCTTTCGACGTTTCGCGCACGTCCTCAAATCTCGATTGTTCCTGCTTCCAGTCTTCGGGATGAATCGCTGTTTGACAAAGGTGTTCGATACGCAAGAATTCGCTTCAGCAACAGTGCAAAAAAGGTAGCTTTCAATGATTCTAAAGACCCGTCCTTTGTATTCCGAGCGCAACAATCTCAGACCAACGCCACAGGTCACCTTCGACGTCGTACGGAAACTGTGTTGGGCTGAGGTCGAAGGATTTTCTCTCAGAGGATACTTCAAGCAGGCCCTTGGGTATCGAGAAAATTCGGTAGTTGGCGAGTCCTATTTCGTAGTTGGCACGCTCGGTCGCGACCCCGGAACCGTAATCGCGCATCGGCTACAGAACGAGAAGCTATGGCCAATGGAAAATCATTTTTTTGAATATGAGCAAGCAGAGATGTTCGACGTAATCGAAATGCTTTACGATTTCGTTTCTAAGCCGAGACGTGAAGGGATGTTTTTAATCATTGACTTCAATGCAAGGGATGGGAAGCGCGAGTTCAGGTCTGCAATAAATGCGATCATCGAAGATTTCGACTTTGAGCTTTCTGTAGACGGCGAAATTCTTGCTAAGCTTCCGAATGGCGTTGAGGCGGAACTAAAGGTGCCGAACACCATGATCGATCCGAATAATATTGAGCAAAGAAGGGATTTGGCCGTAAGGAAATTTCGCCGGCACAATGCATCGATGGAAGAACAGCGCGAAGCGATCCGGCAATTAGCCGATGTATTTGAGTTCATAAGGCCGAAGCTTGCAGGCATTTTGGCAAAGAAGGATGAAAACGACATCTTTCGTATCGCAAACGAATTTGGAATTCGACATCACAACAGCGATCAGAAAACCGATTACGATCCTGAGTGGTACAATTGGATTTTTATTCATTTTTTATCGACGTTGAATTTTGCTCTGGCGCGGATCGCAAATGCGGGCGCTACGAAAACGGGCCGGGTAGCCCCCTAAAGGGCGCGCGAAACCCACGCAACGTAGCGATTTTTTCGTTGAGTCGGCCTAGTGCTCTGTGGTTGGAAGAGGAAACAGCGGGTTACGGCGCTGGCTCCGTGAATAGTTGCGTCAAACGATTTGACACTGTCGCTAAGTCTTGAAGCGACCTATTAATTCGGGCTTCGTCCATTACGATTTTGTTTTCGCCTATTTGTATTGGCTCACGTGCGGCAATTTTCTCAATGAGACGTTCATTTTCCCGAACACGCCATTGGTTGAAAACCTTTGATTTTAGCAATAGGCCTTCTACTTCCTCACGTTCGTTTGACTTGTATGTACAGCGGGTTTTGAGCGCGATCAATGCGTCTTCGTTTAAAAGCTTCATGTACACTGTTGCAAATACCTCGTTGATTTTCCTCGTCTCTTCGATTTCTTTCTGAGAGAATTGACCCTTTCGAAGCAATGTCCAAAACTCACTTCTAATACTGGGCGTAAGAAAATTTGGGTCGCCCGTAACGTTCGCCATAATTTCTTGAATTCGGGCGCTGTCGTTGGCGGAGAGCGGTGACGGTTCATTTCTCGGCACAATCGTTTCGACTGATTTGGTATCTTGCGTTAGGTTGGATTTGTTATGGCGAAAACTGAAGAACAGCAAACTCAGTACACCTAAAGTAAGAACACAAATGGCCAGCAGGCCGCCAAGGGCCACATTGGAGATATCATTGCGCATTAAAGCACCCTCCGCCGCGCGCTCAGCGGTTAATTTGGACAATCGCGGACAGGAAATCAGGGACGCGCACGAAACTTTTCGTGCGCCTACTCGCTCTCCGCAACAACGATCACCCGCGAATGCTCCGGCAATTTGACGGCGGTGCCCACGATGCGGACCACTCCGTTCGCAACAATCCCCGACGCCGGCAGGTTCGGCGCTCACGCCTCCTGAGGCTCTGTAGCTTGAATGATCAGGTTGAGTGCATCTTGGAATTGTCTAATCCCGTGAATATTGGGATAAGAAACCGCGCCACGCGAGCCTGTATTTAAGCGAGGAAGAGCGTGTTTCAACTCTTGAATTTTCGCATTTATTGCGAAATCCGAGGCCCGCTCGTCATTGTTAAGCCTCTCGATCTTCGAGATGAATTTGTTGAGTATTTCCCACGCGCCGCTCACGCCCACTCGACGGTGCTTCACTTGCTCCAAGTCTTTGTTCATACGAATGAGTTTGCCCACGACTGGGTCGGCTTCCGTCAATACTTCCATCTCTTCCGCGGGCAGTTCGACTTGATGGGGAGATGTCGGTTCAGCGTGGAACTCCACCAAATAAAGATGCCGCCCATTGATGCCAATCGCACCTCGGTCCTCTCTGACGAGACCATGGACCGGGCGCGTTCCAAGCTGAAACTTGACATAATCACCTTTATGCAATTTAGATTCTGGCATGTTTGTTCCTCCAACATCACTTTACCACGGCGGAGCGCCCAACAGTACAGCGAGATGATTGCACATGGTTTGGTCGAATTCAAGAGCCAATTTCCCGAGGGCGCGACGCCACGCACGAACTTTTTTCAGATGAAGTGTGGGATCGCCGCCGACGGGACCGAAGTCCTGGTGCGCAATTGCATTTCTCCAATCGATCAATTCCTGCAGCAATTGACTTCGACGGGCGTTTCCAGCGTTAAGATGTTTGACGTTGGGCCAGAAGTGAAGGCCGAGACGGTCAAAATCCGAACCGACTGCTCCGGGATGCGGATTGCCTTTGTCGAGAGCTCGATTTAAGAGAAATTCGGCGCGCAAAAACGCCTGAAACTTGAGGGGCATTGCCGCCACGATTCGATCGACGCATTCCGAATGAAGATCGCGGCAGAAGCCTTGAAAATGTGACGAAAGCAATGCCGCATAGGAGTAATTGATTTGCTGCGTCGCGTAGCGCCGGCCCCTGGCTGTGCCACCAACTACAGTATGTGCGTTTTCGATTTCGTCGAGAGCATCGGTGCGCTCGCCTTTCCATTTCGCCAATGAGTTTGAAGACATGAGGTGACTTTCTTGCCGGCAACGTATCGTGAAATCAGGCACGCGTACGAAACCATTCGAGCCCCGACGCACTTTCCGCCGCAACGATCACCCGCGAATGCTCCGGTAATTTGACGGCGGTGTCCACGATGCGCACCACGCCGTTCTCAACAATCCCCGCAAGGGCGGCGGGATGCCGCCGCTTTGAGTCTCCAGCTATCCTAGGCCGCCATCAACGGCGCGATATCCGCTCGCTTGGCCGGCGGCACGCCCAATGCTGCTTCTTTAAGTAAAAAATGAAAAATAGAAAGCCTCCTTTTTGGACGATTCAAAGTTTGG
>Ga0209579_10001308_pt1 | contig 20964 bp, 16 predicted proteins | sample Coa_R1_2_FD_187152 | JGI IMG/M metagenome (GOLD analysis project Ga0209579, IMG submission 187152) | Surface soil microbial communities from Centralia Pennsylvania, which are recovering from an underground coalmine fire - Coalmine... | ecosystem: Environmental > Terrestrial > Soil >... | reverse complement strand
ACGTCTGCCGAACTGCCGGTCCTACCGACGCTGAACTGCACAGTCCAGTCTCCGGCCGGAAGCAGGACGCGATAGCGGCCATTCGAGTCCGTCTGGGCCGCGACCGAGAGAGCGTTGTGCGTGAACCTCAGCGTGGCGTTCGCCGCGGGCCCGTCACAAGTCGTCCCGACATGGCAAACCGGCGTCAGGGGGCCGATCGTGACGGATCCATACAGGATTCCCGCAGCCGCGAGTGCGACGAAGGACACGTCGACTGGTATAGCGCCGCGGCGCGCAATTCGCGCTGGTCCTACGTGCAGGTGCGCTGCCCCCGAGACCCGGCCAGACGGTGAGCCTGCAGCCCTTGCGACGCCTGCGCGAGCGACCCTTACGCCAGAGAAAAGAGGATCACCGAGCCGGTGGCGCTTTCATCCGCCGACTCCACTGACCGTCCGTCCTGGGCCTTGTGGCCTTCCGCGTTCAGCCTCTGGAGGCGACATCGACTTACCCGCGCTCCGCGCTCGGTGAGTGGCGGGACTCTACAGCCGGGAGGTCGCCCACGCACCGGCAGGGCTCAGGGGATCGCGATGTCCTTGTGCTCGGCTGCGCTGCGCCGCTCTTCCTCGTTCAAGTCGGCATCCCGGACCGGCGTCACGATCGACCAGTGCCGTCCGACCGGACAGCGCTGAAATCTCCACCACCCCAACCGGGCCGCCTTCAGGGACACGCCTGGGATCCAGATCGTGGTGAAGAAGTGACCATCGCGGCAGCGAACGATGACACTGCGACCCATGCGGTAGCCACGAAGCCGCATGGGCCGGGTCGGCGAGCTCAACCGGCCAGGCAATGAACTTGTCTTCTCGGCCGAGGAGCCGGTGGTGCTCGCGCTGCTGCTCGCGCTGCTTGCCGCCGGGCTGGTCGGCGTCACGGTCGCCTGGGGCGTTCACCCGCTCACCAGTCTGACCGGCGCCCAGCTCTCGGCGACACACGCGCTCGCACTGAGCGTCGCCGCGCTCGGCGTCTTCGCGATCCCGTTGCTCGCGATCGCCGCCTTCGGGATCTTCCTCTCCGCAACGAGACGTCGTACAACCGCTTACGACCGCGGCTGTTTCAGCGCGGTCACCACGGCTTGCCCGAGTGACTCGAGCTCGGTAGGCGACTTCGGCGGCTTCCGGACACTCGACAACGTGATGATCGCGATGTACTTCCCGGTCGCGAGCTTCAGATCAACCGCCGACGCGTTCTTTGACTCGAAGGCGCCATCGCCGATACCGGCCACGCTCTTCGGCGTACCGACGAGACCCTGCTTCAGGTTGTGGGTCGCCAGCGAGAGCATCCCCGGATCCGTGAAGACCTCGATCGTGATCTGGAGATTTGTCGTCGCGGTGAGGCCTTTCCACGTGCCGACATAGTCCTTCCCGCCCGGCGACGGCTGCGGGCTCTGTTCCGAGCAAACCGGCGAAACGTCCTGAATCGCCGTCACCGTCTTCGAGGAGACGAGGAGGCCAGGTGGGCAGCGATCTCACCCGCGTCAATCCCTTCGCCGCCAGCGAGATCACGAGCTCGTCGACGCCAACCAGCCTACGCTGACGCTTCTTCACGATCTGCGGCTCGAACGAGCCCTCCCGATCACGAGGGACCTCGATCTCGACCGGGCCGACGTCGCTCAGCACCGTTTTCGCCCGCACACCGTTTCGGGAGTTGCCCGTGTTGTTGCCCACGACCGCCTGCTTCGGAGCGCTGCGCAATTACGCCACCGAAGCTCGGCCTTTCCGCGCACTGGCGCAAAACAGCCGAACCTGACCCGCCCGCAGAACCCGCCTAGATCGTCCCCAACAACGCGGACGTCCGCTGCCCGGAGCCTCCGTCCAAGTTGGCACGCAAAGCTCTCAACAGGTCGCGCTGACCGCGAAGAACGCCGTGGCATTTAGCGCGCTGATCCGTCGACGCGAGGGAGAGGTCGTCGCGCCAGAACTGGACGACGAGACGCAACTCGCGCTCGCCGAGAAGCGGCGCGGTCGAGCGCGATCCTCGACTGGCGACCGATGCTGACTCGCAGGCCGACCACGACCGGCTCCTCATGACTAAGGTGCCCTCGGGCGCCGTGGTCGCGGGCGTCGGCGGCGGTTCCTGTACCGCTTCGGGCGCTTCCGCAGAATCAGACGGTTACGTCGCCAGCGAGAGAGATCGCCCCGCCTGCATAGATCGGCGCAAGGCTTGTTGGGCAAGCTGCGATCTCCTTCTGTTCGGGCGTCAGATACGCCCGCATCTTCCCTGTCGTGGCGCCGTAGTGGTGTAAGCCCTCGAGAAGCTTGACCGCGCACGCGGTGCCATCGAACACCGGCACCCTCAGCGTCGACTGCATGACCTTGTCGATGGGACCGAGCCCGGCGCAGCCGAGCAGGATCGCTTCGGCGCGGTCCTTCGCGATGGCATCCTCGGCCTCCTCGATCTTATCTGCTTCGTACGTTCGATGTCTTCCCCTTCGATCGGGCGTGGCCCGCTGGACGGGTTTACACATCCCCTGACTAAAGGCAAGTGAGAAGGTCATTCTCCAACCCAGAGAGCAAACTCACCTGCTTGAGTTGCAGCAATTCCGTCGACATCGGAGACGGCTACGTGCACGTAACTACGGGGCAGAGCCAGAGGGCAATCTTGGCTCGAAAGCCGTCACCCGAAGCATTTTCTATGTGAGCGCTGCGTGCGCGAGATCGAGTCCGGAATTCGGGCCGAACCGCACCTGCCGGATGACCAGGCCCCGCCAGGGAGCGCTTGCAGTTGTACCCGGAGACACCGTTCGGAACGCCTGGCCTCGCTGTTCCCATGGCCCGTATCGCTACGACTGCGCCCGCGAGCAGGCTGCACGATGCATATGAGTTCAGTAGACTCGCGCAAACCCCGGACTTTCGCGCGCCAGCTCGGCGAAGCGACCCGTCAGCTGCGATTACCCAAATATTCCCTGAGTTCCTACTCTTTGGGACGCCAACACCAGGGAGTCCTAATCGGCTGCTTGGTCGCGCGATTTGGGTTCTCCGTCGGGCCGATAGCTGAACGAACGTGCACAGCGTGTTCGCAAGACGCATCCCCGTCCGCACGCCGCTGGCAAGAACGACGCGATCGCGTTTAGTCACTGGTGCGGCGGCCATTGTCATAGCGCATGGGCGCACCTTCAGTGGGATCCGGCTCCGTCTTGAACTCGACGAGGATCTGCCGGTGTATCCGCGCGCCCGCGTTGTGGAGGGCATGCGTCAAATCCGGGTGCGCAACGTCCCCGACGCGGTGGAAGCCCACGAAGCCGTCGCCGAACAGCGCGCGCTCGCGCCGGCCGTCGGCGAACTGGGTCTCCATCAGGTTGTCGTCGGTGACATAGACATAGAGCCAGTTGCGCAGGTGATGATGCACGGGACTCGCCGCTCCCGGCGCGAGCGTCATCGACCAGACCCGAACTTCGTCGTTCTCGAACAGAAGCTCCGTCCCTATCGCATCGGTGACCTCGCTCATGCCGCCTCCTCGTACGCCGGGTCGCCGCGCAGCGGCAGCTCCGACCACGGCGCGGCCGTGCGCTCGGCGCGTCGTGCCGAGAGCTTGTCGTTCATGACCGCCGCCCGTAACCCGTCGACGTCGAGACCGTGGAAGCGCGCATAGCTGAGCCCGAGAATATCCGCCTTGATCTCCTCAGTGAGGACGGGGAAGTCCTCGCCCTCGACCATGTCCTCCGGCATCTCGAAGCGCTCGAACGCCTCGAGGAGCGGCTGCGGGTGCGCGACCATGCAGCCGGTGGCCCAGAAAAGTTTCGAGGCGCCGCCTTCGCGGAGGAGCTGGCCGAGGATGCGCGCAAACGTGCGCGGCTGTTTGATGATGAGCAGCGTATTCGCCTCAAGGTTGACGTAGACGTTCGCAAAGCGTCGCACCTGCGTCGCCGTCTCCTCGAGGAATGCAAACCCGCCGTGCACGATCTCGAAGTTGAGATCTGGGAAGTCAATCGCGCAGTAGTCGACGTCGCCCGTACGGAAAGGGTCCATCGGCGCGCCGCCGAGTGGCTGCGCCTTGTGGATCGCAATGGTCTTCACGCCGAGCTCGCGGCAGCGCTCGAGCATCGGGTACACGACCTTCTCATCGCTCATCAGATACGACTGCAGCTTCCCGTCGATGAAGTCGACGGGATACAGCTTCACGCCCTTGATGTCCCATGTCTCGACCTGCTCCTGGAGGTCGTCGAGCGCCTTCGGGCCCTCGAGCGGGCTGACGGCGCCGTAGATGAACATGCGGTGCGGATGGCGCTCGCGAATCGCCATTCCGATCGAGATTGGCGAATACTCACGGTAGACACCCCAGGCCGGGATCGAGTGGTAGAACGCGACGTCGGTATCGCTTTCTACGAAGAGCGCGCTCTCGAGCGCCTCGTCCGAATACCGTTGGAAGTAGCGGCTGCGCGGCAGGCGGTAGGGCTCCGGGATGAGATTCCACTGCAGCTGAAAATTCGTCTCGTTCTGAAGCAGTGCGTAACGGCCCTTCGCGTTGCGCTTCTCATAATTGAACGCGTGCGTGACTGCGTCGATGACGAGCTTGTCGTTCAGCATGCGATTACCTCCATGCGCGTAGACGCGACGAACGCAAGAGCGAGTCAGCGTATCGGCTGCCGGCGACGATTCCCGCCGCGAGCAGGACCCCTCCGACGACCTGCAGCGCGGTGAGCCGCTCTGAGAGCAGCACGACCGCCAGCACGGCGCCGACGAACGGCGACAGGTTGCCGAAGAGCGCCGCCCGTTCGGCCCCGACACGCCCGATCGCGGAGAACCAGAGCAGGTTCGAGACGACGACGGTCACCGTAAGCCCGTATACGAACGCCGCCCACGAAAGGAAAGGGATCGAGCTCCACGTCTGGTGAATGACGGCGTCTGCGCCTGCGGCCGTGAGCGGAAGCGCACCGAAGCCGAAGACGCCCGCCGCGAGCGGCATGAGCCGCATATGAGGCGTCAGCCCGCCGACGGCGACCGCATGCAGGGCCCAGCAGAAGGCGGCGCCCATACCGAGCGCGACGCCCGTCCCGGAGATACTGACGCCGCTCGATCCGCCGGCGACCACGCACGCGACGCCGCCGAAGGAGATCGCGGTGGCAACGACACGCCGCCTCCGAGTCTGCCCGGATGCGCGCCCGAGCACGGCGCTCAGCACGACGACGATGGCCGGCACCGAGCCGAAGAGGAGCGCGATCAGCGAGGCGGGCGCGTGCTTTAGCGACAGCGAGATGCAGGCCTGCGTCGTCGCGGCTGCGGCCGAGGCCGCGAGCAGCAGCGGCAGCGTCCCTCGCGCAGTCAGCTCACCGGCTCGCTTCGTCACGGACAGCACAGCGACGAAGAAGATGCCGCCGGCCAAGAAGCGGATCGAAGCGACGGTCATCGGCATGAAGCCGTGCTCGACGCTGTACTTCTGCGTCGTGAAGTCGAGGCTCCACAGGATGACGGTCGCGATGAGGACGAGCTCGACCGGCACAGGACGGACGCGCGGCCCCGCGTCCGCCGCGACGTGAGGAACACCGCTCACCTAGGCGCCTGCAGCCTCACTCCGCATCGCGCCCGCCGCCGCCGCGTCGAGAGCCTGCCGCGGATGGATGACGAGCGACCCCGTCGCGCTCCTCCGGACGGTCGCGCCCGCGTCGACGACGACCGTCGTCACAGGCGACTCGACGATCGCCGGCCCCTGGAAGACGCGCCCCCGCTCCATGGCGCCGAACGACAGCACCGGCGTCTCCACAGCGCCGACCCCGGCGAAATACGCCCGCCGGCGGCCACCGACCACGCTCGCGTCACCATCCGAGACGAACGTCCAGTCGTCGTTGTCGCGGATGCGGCAGGCGACGTGGACCCGCCACGAGACAACCTCGATCGGCGACTCGTCGTCCGCGATCGCGAACACCTCGGCGTGCACGGCGTGGAAGTCTTGGCGGAGTTGTTCGACGTCGGCGTCGCCGTCGATACGCGTCGTACGCAGTGCTACCTCGAGCTCCCACGCCTGCTGCGGGTAGCGCACTTCGGCGAAGAACTCCATCCGGTGATCGACTGCACCGTGCCCCGCCGTGGTCGCGAACTGCTCTGCCTTCGCCTGGAGATCGGCGATCACCGAGTTCACCGCGGCGAAGTCGAAGCTGTCACTCGTCGTGAACATCGTCGTTGAGTAGTCGGCTGAGAGCTCCGAGAGGAGCCCGCCCGATGCGCTCAGCGCGGCGGCGACCTCCGGGATGATCACGAGCGGGATCCCGAGCTCGCGCGCGATCGCAGTCGCGTTCAGACCGGCGGCGCCGCCACCAGCGACGAGCGCAGCGCTGCGCGGGTCGATGCCCTGGTTGAGGGTGATCTCCTCGATCGCCCGGATCATGTGCTCGGTGGTCAAGCGCAGGATCGCGACGGCCGCTTCCTCGACGCTGATGCCGAGCGCGTCCGCGACGTGCATGGCGATCGCGTTCGCGGCCGCTGCGCCATCGAGCCGCATCGCACCGCCAAGGAAGTAGTCGGCGTCGATGTAGCCGAGCGCGACCGCGGCGTCGGTGACCGTCGGGCGGGTTCCGCCGCGGCCGTAGCACGCGGGACCGGGACTCGCGCCGGCGCTCTCGGGGCCGACGTGCAGCAGCCCACCGGTGTCGACCCACGCGACGCTGCCGCCGCCGGCGCCGATGCTCCGGACATCGACGGAGGCGAAGCCGGTGATGTGGCCGGACCAGCGTTCGCCCAGCCACGCCTCACGCGTCCACGGAATCTGCCCACGGCGGACAAGGCTGACGTCGTAGCTCGTGCCGCCTGCGTCAGCGACGATCGCGTTGTCGCCGGCTCTCTCGAGGGTGGCGAAGTGGCGGCCCGCGACCGGCGCCATCGCCGGCCCAGAGCCGACCGAGTGGATCGGCGCCGCGGCGACGTCCTCGAGGTCGCGGATCGCACCCGCTGAAGTGACGGCAAGCACGCGGCCGCCGAATCCCGCGTCGCGCAGCCGGTCGGAGAGCGTCGAGAGATAGTGCGTCATCAGCGGCTTGAGCGACGCGTCGATCGCCGTCGACGATGCGCGGCGGTACTCGCGGATTATTGGGTTCAGCCGATGGGAGAGCGTGTGCGGCACGCCCGGAAGCCGCTGCTCGAGCTGCTCGCCGATGGCGATCTCGTGCACCGGGTTGACGATCGACCAGAGGAGGCAGACGGCAACCGCCTCGACCCGTTCGCGAGCGAGCGTGTCGATGATCTGGGCGAGCGCGTCCAGGTCTAACGGTCGCCGGATGTTCCCGTCGTAGGTGATCCGCTCCGGCACCTCAAACGTGAGCGCACGCGGAACGTACGGCTCGGGATATGGGCGCGTGTTGTCGAAGATGTTCGTGCGGCCCCCCTCGCGGAAGAGGAGGATGTCGGGGTGGCCCTTCGTCGTCAGAAAGGCAGTGCGCGCGACCTTGTTCGTGAGCGTCGCGTTCGTCGCACGAGTCGTCGCGTGGATGAAGCGTTCGGCACGGCCCAGCAGCTCCGTCCTCGACAAGCCTAGGCCGTGTGCGGCGACATCGATCACGGCGAAGAGGCCGCGCACCGGATCGTCGGGCGTCGTCGGGCTCTTGAAGAGCCGCACCGAGCCGTCGTCTTGGCGGATGACGAGATCGGTGAAGGTGCCTCCCGTGTCGACGACGAGTTCCATCTCTACGTCTCCAGCCGGGCGAGCTCTTCCCGGATTGCGTCGTAGTCCTGGATGAGCAGCGCTAGGAGTGCCGCGCGGCGCGGCATTTCGGCGACCACGACGTGCTCGTCGGCCGCGTGTGCGCCGCCACCGACCGCGCCGAGCCCGTCGAGGACGGCTGCGCCGGCGGCAGCGCAGAGGTTGCCGTCACTCGCCGCGCCGACCGCAACTTCGTCCAACGGGAAGCCGAGCCGCGCCGCGGCCAGCCGCGCGCGCTCCACAAGAAGGCCGATCTTCGGCGTTCGTTCCATCGGCGGCCAGAGCGGGCCGCCTGAGACGCGCACCCGCGCCTCCGGGTGAACTGTCGTCAGCCCGTCAAGGAAGGCCTGCACGCGCTCGGCGCCTGCGGCGGTCGCCGCGCGGACGTCGAGCTCGACGCTCGCCTCGGCCGGCACGACGTTGAAGCGGGTGCCGCCTCTGATAACGCCGACGTTGACGCTCGTGCCCTTCAGCCGGTCCTCGTCCGAAAGCGCATCGAGCTCGAGCGCGAAGCGGCAGAGCTCGTTGATTGCGCTCACCCCCGCCACCGGATTCAGGCCGGCGTGCGCAGCGCGGCCGGTCACCTCGACCGTGTAGCGGGCGACGCCCTTCCGCGCCGTCTTTAGCGAGCCGTCCATGCTCGGCTCGGGAACGAGCACGGCGACCGCGCCGCGCGCCTCGGTCTGGATGCGGCTGCGCGCGTGCGGGCTACCGATCTCCTCGTCGCAGCTCGAGAAGAGCACGACCGGAGGCAAATCGTCGCCGCTCGCGAGGAGCGCGCGGATCGCCCATAGCGCCTGCACGAGTCCCGCCTTCATGTCGAAGGCGCCTGGACCGCGGGCGACACCGTCCGCGACTGTGAACGGCATCGTCTCGAGCGTGCCGCGCGGCCATACCGTGTCGAAGTGCGTGAGCAAGAGGATCGGCCGCCCCGCGGCCTCGTCGCCGAACGTCGCGCGCACGTGCGCGCCCTCGTGCGGCGCATCGAGCACCTCGACCTTGGTGGCTCCGACGGAGGTAACGCGCTGGGCGAGGAACCCCGCGAACAACGCGAGGAGCTCCGGATCGTCCGAGGGAGTCTCGTGCTCGACGGTCTCCTGCAGCTCGACCACCATCTCGTCGGCGTGCCGGTCCAGGTACGCGGCGACGCCAGTCTCGACACCGAGCGGGGTCGTCACGACGGCGTCGTCCGGACCCGCTTCTCGAGCAGCTTGAGACGGGCCGTCTGCGTCATCCGCGACTCGTCCCAGACGTCGGTGGCCGGGGCTATCGCGACCGTGACGTGCTCGACCCACTCGAGGCTCGCGACGCGCGTCTCGATCTCCAGCTCGAATATCGGCACGAAGCGGCAGCCAGGGAAGGTCGGCAACACGTGGACGCGCACGTCGCCGCCGTCGACATCGACGCGTTGCACGATGCCCATGTCGCGCAGGCCGAGAGGTACGCCGGCTGCATTGCTGCACGGATCGACGATCTCGTTCAGCAGCCCCATGACCTCGGCCGCGCGATCCATCTCGAGCGCTGTCATCAGTCGCTCCCCCAGATGCCTGCCCACGGTCGGGGCCGCCGCTCGGCGCGCAGCTTTTCGACGCCGTCACCTTTGATCGCCTCGGCCGCAGCGTCGAGGTCGATGCCGTGCACGCGGGCGAAGTTCTCGCCGAGGATCTTCCGCTTCAGATCGTCGGTCAACTCGGGGTAGCCAAGACCTTCCTGCAGCTCCTGCGCGAACGAGAAGTTCTCGAAGGCGTCGAGCAGCGGCGCCGGATGAACGAACATCGCCCCGGTCCCCCACCACACCTTGTGCGGCCCCCCCTCCCGCAGCAACGTGCCGAGCATGTGCGCGAAGCGGAGTGGCTGCGACGCGAGCCACATCGTGTTCGCCTCGAGGTTGATGTACACGTTCGGCAGCCGGTGAATTTGCGACGCTGTCTCCTCGAGGAACGCGAAGCCGCCGTGCACGATCTCGAAGTTGAGGTCGGGAAAGTCAATCGCCGCGTAGTCGACGTCGCCAGGTCGGAACGCGTCCATCGGCGCACCGCCGAGCGGCAGCGACTTGTGGATCGCGACGGTCTTCACGCCGAGCTCACGGCAGCGCTCGAGGACCGGGTAAACCTGTTCTTGGTCGTCCATCGAGAACGACTTCAGCTCACCGTCAACGAAGTCGACGGGGTACATTTTCACGCCGATGATCCCCCAGTCCTCGACCTGCTGCTCGAGGTCCTCGATTGCTTTGCGCCCTTCGAGCGGGCTGACCGCGCCGTAGCAATACATCCGGTTCGGGTACTGCTTCTTGATCTCGAGCGCAACGGCCATCGGCGAGTACTGGTGGAAGACGCCGAACGCCGGCACCTGGTGATAGCACGCGAGGTCGGTGTCGCTCTCAAGGAAGATCGCACTGAAGATCGTCTCGGCGTCGAAAGCGCGGAAGTAGCGGTCGCGCGGAATGCGGTACGGGTCGGGCATATGCGACCACTGAAGGTCGAAGTTCGCCTCGTTCATCTGGTGCGCGTAGCGGCCCTTCTCGTTCTCGGGCCTCGTATCGAACGCGTGAGTGACCGAGTCGAACACCAGCGCGCCGTTCAATGCCATCCTTGTCCCTCCTCGATCAGTATGTGGTGCAGCGGGTCCTGTGGCGACCTCGCCGTCTCTACGAGGATCTCGCCGTCGCGGCGACGCTCAGCCGTCGCCTGGGCGTCGACGTTGCCGGCGTCGTCGACGACGACGCCGTAGACTTCGCGCGCGCGTTCGCGCGAGATCCAGCCCTCGCGGACGTCGTGCGCGACGTGCTTTGGATCGCGCTCGGCGGCCGGTCCGTAGCCGCCGCCGCCGCACGAGAACGAGAGGATCGTGTCAGCCTCCTCGAGCAGGACGTGTCCACAGGCTTCGAGCTCGATGAGCCGGCCTGTCGCCGCCTCTCGTTTGAACTGCCGCGCCGGCGCCCCCATCCCGCCGCCGCGCGCGCCGCGGGCAGGGAAGGTCGTGCCGTCGCTGACGTACATCACCTCGATGGGACCTCCAACAGGCCCGTACTCGACGTACGCGCCGGGAGCGCCGCGGTGCGCCCCGGCTCCTTCGCTGTCGCGGACGATCGTCTGCGCGTCGATCCGGATCGGGTGGTGGATCTCGTCCAACTCAACACTGTCGCGGAACATGACGCCCGCCTGAACGGTGTTCGCGAGCATCAGCCAGCCGTCCGCCTGCGGCGTCGCACCGCCGCCCGTGAGCGCCGAGAGGAATAGCTGATTCACAAACGGCGCGCCGCCGCGCCGCGCATCCTTGCCGGAGATGACCGCGATTGAGGGGGGCTGCGACAGCCCCGTCTCCGCCATGCCATGCCCCTCGCCGATCTCGGCGATCGCGCGCTGCACGGCGTTCGCGACACGGTCGGTCAGGTTCGTCGTGGCGACCGACGCGCTCGCCGGATGGCGCACGATCCCGACAACGCAGTTCTCGCGTAGCTTGATGTCGATTCGCCGCATGCTGCCCGCGTTCGGCGGCACCGTGTGGTCGACGCTATTGAAGACGCCGGTTGCAGCGGCGGCGCGCGAAGTCGCCTCCGTGAGGTTCAGTCCGCACGGCTGGCAGTCGGGGTTGTCGCGAAGGTCAACCGCGATGCGGGCGTTCTCGCTGTCGACGGTGACGCCGACGCGGAGCGGGATCCCGTCCGGCACGCCCGGAAACGGATCGTGCGTCGTCTCGACCCAGATCTCTCCGGACGGCAGCTCGAGCAGCGCCGTCGTCATCCGCTGCTCGCTGTAGTCGAACCACTGTTGCGTGTAGCTCTCGAGCGCGTCCCAGCCGACCTCTTCAGCGAGCTCGGTGACACGGCGCTCGCCGATGCGCGCCGCGCCGAGCAGCGCGAGGTAGTCGCCCCACCACTGCTCGGGGACGCGGATGCGCAGCTTGCACATTCGGACGATGTCCTCGACGTCGCGATAGTCCTCCTGGATCCGCACGCACGGGAAGATGAGCGCGCCCTCCTGGTACACGTCGCGCGCGGCGGCGGAGTATGTCGTCGGCACCGAGTTGCCGCAGTCGGCCTGGTGCGCCTTCGCGAAGATCGTGAAGCGGTGCCGGTCGTCCTCGTCGAACACGGGCACGAGGATCGTGTGGTCCGCCGCGTGCGAGTTGCCGTGGTACGGCGAGTTGTGCAGGAACGCATCGCCGCGGCGAAGGCGCGGCTGTAGCTCGTTCATCGCCTTAGTCATCAGCTCGGCGCTCATGACGTGGATCGGCACGCTCTCCGCCATCACGAGCAGCTCGTCGCCTGCGGTGAGGATGCAGCAGGAGAAGTCGCGTGCCGTATTGAGGACGCCCGAGCGGCCCGAGCGCACGAGCGTGTTCACCATCGCGCGCACGGTGCTCTCGAAGCGGTTCGTCAGCACCGCGAGCTGGACGGCGTCGAGCCGGGTCGCGCTCATACGACTGCCGACGCGGACACGGAGTCGAGCGCGCTCGTGAACACATCCGCGATCGAGCGCAGCTCCTCCTCGTTGATCACGAATGGCGGCGAGATCTGGAGCACATCCGCGTCGCCGATCAGGCGCGGGATGACGCCGTCGGCGTAGATGCGTTCGGCGACCGCGGGCCCGAGCGAGGGATCAGCCAGGCGAACGCCGGCGATCAGGCCGGCGCCACAGCGCACCTCGGCCACGGCAGGATGGTCGCGCAGCTGCTCGACGGCGGCAATCAGCACCGGCTCGAGCTCGCGCACGTGTGGGATCAGCCGCTCGCGCTCGAGGATTTCGAGGTTCGCGAGCCCCGCGGCGCATGCGGTCGCGTGACCCGCGTAGGTAACGCCGTGCCGGAAGACGTTCGTGCTGCCGTCGGTCCAGAACGGCTCGGCGACGCGACCCGACACGACGAGCCCGCCGAGCGGCACGTACCCGGAGGTGATGCCTTTCGCGAACGCGATCAGGTCCGGCTCGATCCCGAACCGGTGCGACGCGAAGAACTCGCCCGTGCGGCCGAAGCCCGTCACGACCTCGTCGGCAACGAAGAGGACGTCGTTCTCGTTGCAGATGCGCTGCGCCTCGGCGAGGTAGCCGTCCGCGGGGAAGATCGCGCCGCCGCCACCGACCACCGGCTCGGCGACGAACGCAGCGATCGTGTCCGCACCCGCCTCGCCGATCGCGGTCTCGAGCGCCTCGGCCGAGTTCGTCTCGACGCGCAGGACGTCCGGGATCAGGTTGCCGAACCCCTCGCGCAACGGGCGCAGGCCCCCGATGCTCGTCCCGAATCCGTGCAGGCCGTGGTACGAGCGGTCGCGGCCGATGATCGTCTGCTTCTCGGGCCGGCCGAGCACGTTCCAGTAGAGGCGTGCGAGCTTACACGCGCTCTCGATCGCGTCCGAACCGCCGCTGCCGAAGACGATCTTCGCGTCGGTCCCGAGTCTGGCGGAGTCGACAAGCCGCTCCGCGAGCTCGAGTGCGGGCCGATTCGCGTAGCGCAGGAAGGTGTGGTAGGTCTCGAGGACCTCGACCTGCCGTGCGATCGCCTGCGCCATTTCCTTGCGGCCATGGCCGATGTTGCAGTACCAGAGACTCGCCGGCGCGTCGAGCAGGCGGTGGCCGTCGGAGTCCCAGACGTAGCAGCCCTCGGCGCGCTCGATTACGATCTCCGTCGACTTCACGGTGCCCATCGGAGCGAGCGGATGCCATAGGCTCGTCTCGCGCGTGATCACGTGTCCCTCCTTCCGTTTCGCGACTGGTTGACGTCCCAGCCGCCCCCTGCGCGCCGTGTCGCGCTCGCGCCGTAGTCGCGCGCGACCGCCGAGGCGCTCACGTAGCCCGCCTCCAGGTCGGCGGCGATGAGCTCGACGGGCCGCTCCAGCGGGTCGCCGTAGCCGCCGCCGCCGGCCGACTCGATCACAACGACGTCGCCTCGACGGAGCGGGATCTCTACACCCTTCGACGCAAGGACTGGTGCCGCCGGCTCGAGCCCCGCACCACGGTCGATGCTATAGCGGCCGGCTGCCCCTGCACTCGCGCCGGCCAGCCCCCATGGCGGCAGCTTGCAGCGGTCGCCGATGAACGAGAGTTCCGCATCGCTCGCGAGGATCTCGTAGTCGCGCCGCGTACCGAGGCCGCCGCGCCAGCGGCCGGCGCCGCCGCTGTCCTGCCGCAGCTCGTAACGCGTCAGCCGGACCGGAAACCGCAGCTCGAGCGCCTCGCCCGGCGTGTTAGGGCAGTTGCCCATGAAGGAGAACATCGCGTTCTCTCCGTCTTTGTGCGCTAGCGCACCCCAGCCACCCTCCGGGTACTGGTAGAGGATCTCGCGGTCGCCGCGCGCGCCAATGCTGTCGATGAAGACGTTGTTCGACGAGCCGTGGTCGCACGCCATGACGCGCGGGCCGTGTGGGAGCGCGGCGAACGCGCGCATAACGGTGTTCACGATTCGGTGCGCGCACTCGTTGCCGGCCGTACACGCGGCGGGGAACTCGGGGTTGACGAGGCAGCCGCGCGGAACGTTTAGCGTCACCGGTCGAAAGCAACCGTCGTTCGCCGGAATCGTCGGGTCCGACGCCGCCTGGAGGGTCAGGTAGACGGCGGAGGCGGTCATCCCAGGCGCGGCGTTGATCGGGCCCCTCGCCTGCGGACCCGTGCCCTCGAAGTCGACGGTGATTTCGTCGCCTCTCACGCGGAGCGTGACGCGGATTCGGATCGGCTCGTCGACGATTCCGTCGTTCTCCATGTAATCCTCGCCGACGTACACGCCATCCGGCCACGACGAGATCACGGCGCGCATCCGTCGCTCCGACTGGCGGCACACCTCCTCGACCGCGAGTGTGACCGTCTCCGTGCCATAGCGCGCGCAGAGTTCGCGCAGTCGGTCGACGGCGGTCCGGTTCGCCGACACCTGTGCCTCCAAGTCGCCGCGCATGTCGGAAGGCACGCGGACGTTGTTCAGGATCAGATCGCGCAGGTCACTGTTCAAGCGGCCTGCCTCGTACAGCTTCACGGGCGGGATCCGCAGGCCTTCCTGGTAGTTCTCACGCGCGCGCGCGTTGAAGCTGCCCGGCACACCGCCACCGACGTCGGCGTGGTGGGCGCGGTTGGCCGCGAAGCCAACGAGCCTGTCGCCGACGAAGACAGGGCTGACGGCAGTGAGGTCAGGGAGGTGGCTGCCGCCGCGGTACGGGTCATTCAACAGCACCGTGTCCCCGGGCTCGAACGACTCGATCCCGATCTCGTCGATCGCTGAGCGCACCGAGAACGGCATCGCTCCGAGGTGGATCGGCACGAACTCGCCCTGCGCGACCAGACGCCCTGAGGCGTCGAATAGGCCGCACGAAAAGTCGCCGCCCTCGTTGAAGATCGTCGAGTACGCAGTCTGCCGCAGCGTCACGCCCATCTCCCGCGAGATCGAGACGAGGCCTGCGCGGATGATCCCGACCGTGACCGGGTCGACTGCCGTGACGCTGTGGCTAGGCACGTTCCTCCGAACCGAGCAACACCCGCTCCCGCTGCGAGGAGACGCCGGCCGAGATCTTCAGCGTTCCGCCGGTCACCGCTTCGACCGTAGCGGCCGGCGGAACGACGATCGTCGCGTCGGCCTGTTCTACGATCAACGGTCCGGCGGCGCCGCCGGTACGTACCACCTGAGCACGCGAGAGCACCGGCGTGTCGAGCCACTCCCAGGTCTGACCCCAATAGACCGCCCGCCGCCTCTCGGGGAATTCCGGCCAGTCGGGGACGCTCTCCTTTCGCGATGAGAGTGTGCCGATCGCCGCGACCCGCAGGTTGATCAGCTCAACCTCCGCGTCTTCGAATGCGTGGCCGTAGCGCGCGCGGTGCGCAGCGTGGAAGGATGCCGCGAGACGTGACGGCTGGAGTGCGCCGAGCGAGAGCGGAACCGTAATCTCCCACGTCTGGTTGCGGTAGCGCATGTCGCCGGCCACGAGCGCCGTGACGAGGCTGCACTCGACCGCGCCGTCGGCAATGCGTTGCGTGAGTTCCGCCGCGAGCGAGCGCGCGAGAGCTGTGAGCTCCGTCTCATCGACATCGTCGAGCGGCTGGTAGATCGTGCGCCCCTGCTCCAGTCGAACATCCGCGAGCAGCATTCCCTGCGCGGAAGCGACGCCGGGGAACGCAGGCACGAGCACCGTTTCCATCGCGAGCTCCTGCCCGACCTCGAACGCGTGGGCCGGGCCGGCGCCGCCCGCAGCGGCGAGGGCGTACCCCCGAGGATCGCGACCGCGCTCAACGGACACCTCTCGCAGCGCGTTCGCCATGCTCGCGTTGACGAGCCGGAGAATTCCCCACGCCGCCTCCTCGACCGAGACCCCGAGGTGGCCCGCGATCGGCTCGAGGCTCGCCGTTGCGCGCCGGTGGTCGATCGGCAGCGCGCCGCCGAGTGTCGCAGTCGGGTTGTAGCGGCCAAGCACGACGTCGACGTCGGTCACCGTCGGCTCGGTGCCGCCGCGGCCGTAGCACGCCGGCCCCGGCTCTGCCCCCGCCGACCGCGGACCGACCTGGAGACCGCCGCCGCGGTCGATCCACGCGATGCTGCCGCCACCTGCGCCGACCGAGACGATGTCGAGCGACGCGATCTGCACGGGGTAACCGCCGACCTGAAAGCTGTTGACACGGTCTGCTTCGCCGCGCGTCACAGCCGCGACGTCGCAGCTCGTCCCCCCCATGTCGAAGTTGATGACGTTCTCGAACCCGGCGGGTCGGCCGACCTCCTGCGCACAGATGACGCCGCCCGCCGGGCCGGAAAAGAGCGTCGCAACGGGACGCCGACGCGCGCCGGCGGGGTCGACGAGACCGCCGGAGGACTGCATCACCCCGAACTGGCCGCCGAAGCGTGCGCGGTGGAGGTCGTCGAGGACCACCTGAAGATAGTCCGCCATGAGCGGCAGCGCGAGCGCGTTCACGACCGTGGTGCTCGTCCGCTCGAACTCACGGAAGACCGGCAGGATCTCGTGCGAAAGGCAGACGTGTAGGTCCGGCGCGAGCTCCTCGAATGCCTCGGCGACCATCGTCTCGTGGAGAGGGTTCGCAAACGCGAACAGCAAACAGACCGCGACCGCCTCGGCGCCCGCCGCGACGACCTCGGCAACGACCCGGCTCAGCTCGAGCCGGTCGAGCGCGGTCACGATCGAGCCGTCGGCGGCGATACGCTCGTCGACCTCGAAGCGGAGCGGACGTGGCACGAGCGGCGCAGGCTTGCGCTGCGTGATGTCGAAGAGGTCCTTCCGGTCGCCGCGCATGATCTCGAGCACGTCGCGGAAGCCCGCCGTCGTGATGAGCGCCGTCTTCGGGTAGACGCCCGTCAGCACTGCGTTCAGGACGACGGTGGTGCCGTGGACGAGGAAGTCGATGTCCTCGACGCTGCCGGCACTGTCTGTCAGTGCGGCGAGGAAGCCGTCCGACGGCCGACGCCGCGTGGTCAGCGCCTTGCTCGTACGCCAAGAGCCGTCCGGCCGGCGCGTGATCGCGTCGGTGAACGTTCCACCGACGTCAACCGCGGCGTCCATCAACCTCCTCCGCCTCGCCAACGCGCTGCGACGCCGGCGCGGCATCGGCCGTGACACCGAAGAGGTAGATGCTCGCGAGGATCTCGCCGATCTCCTGCGGCGTCAGCTCGCCTTCTGGCTCGAACCAGAAGATCGTCCAGTTGAGCAGGTTGAGCAAGCCGAGCGTCAAGTACTTCTCGCTGCCGAGGTCGCTGCGGATCAGGCCTCGGTCGAGCCCTTCCTGCAAGAGTGCACGGATGAGTGACTCGTAGCGGTCCCGCAGCTCGATGACGTCGTTCGCGCGCTCACCGGTCAGCGCGCGCAGCTCGTTCAGCATCGTGGCGTGCTTGTCGCGATCGGCAAGCATCGTGTTGATGTGGGCTTTGATGGCGCTGACGAGCCGGCTCAGCGGGTCGCTCTGCAAGGCGATGGCGCGGCTGACGTCGGTGATGATGCGCTCGAGGCTCTCGATGCTCAGCTTGTAAAGAAGGTCCTCCTTACCGCCGATGTAGTGGTAGAGCGTCGCCTTGTTGACGTCGAGTGCGGCCGCGAGTTCGCGCATGGTCGTCGCGCTGTAGCCCTTCGTGCGAAAGAGCCGCGCTGCTTCGGCCAGGACGCGCTCGCCCGTGGAAGTACGAGCGGCAACGTCGTCGTGTTTGGTAGCCACTTCTAGAGTACCCCGTCGAATCGGGCCCGCCGAGCTGCCAACGATACCGTTGCGGCAGGCCGAATTCAACCAAGCGGTTGGAATATGGCAACTAACCGGACGGTTGACAACCCCGACCCCCTTCGTCTACAACCTTCACCTTGAAGCACTTTCGCTGAACCAGCTCGACCGGAAGGAGGTCGGAAGATGTCAGCGTTGGATCGCGGTGCTCGCGGGGCGGCGACGATTCGCGCCGCCATGACGGAGCGCCGCACGATCATCGCGCTCGGAGCCCACGACGCCCTTTCGGCGGCCTTGATCGAGCGCTTCGGGTTCGAGGCGGTCTACGTCGGCAGCTACACGACTGAGGCGGCTGCACACCTGCACCCGGACGTCGGGCTCATGTCGAAGTCCGATCGCCGCGACATCGTCGCGAGCATCGCCCGCGCCGTGGAGGTTCCAGTGTTCGCCGACATCGAGGAGGGTTGGGGCGGCCCAATCGCCGTCGTCTCGGCAATCCAAGAATTCGAGGCAGCCGGCGCGGCGATGGTCCACCTGGACGACCAGGAGAACCCGGGCATCTGCCCGTACCTGCCGGGCGTCCCGCCGGTGAACCTGATCGGCACGCGCGAGATGTGCGCGAAGATCGAAGCCGCGGTTGAAGCACGCGAAGGGGACCTCGTCATCGTCGCGCGCTCGGACATCACCGGTCTCGTCCGCAACGGCGCGTACACCGAGGACCTCCGGACCGAAATCGTACGGCGTAGCAATGAGTACTTGGCGGCCGGCGCCGACGCGATACTGATCGGCACCTTCTCGACCGATGACATCTACTGGTTCGCCGACCGCATCAACGGGCCGCTGATCGGGCTCTTCGAGGACGCACTGCCGCACTCGGTGGAGGCGTTCACAGAGGCGGGATACCTGATGGTGCTCGGCCCGACCCTCCTCCTATTCGCCGCGATCAAGGGAATGAGTGCTGCGCTTGAGGCCTTCAAGACGTCCGGGAACTGGAATGCGACACGGCCGTTCCGCGTCACCGCCGACGAGTTCTACGAACTCATCCACTGGGAGGTCTATCAGGAGATCCTCGAGAAGCAGAACGCCTCGACGACCCGGGTCTGAAGATGGCGCGCTGACACTATGGCCGGGTCTCTGGACTCCTCACCCGCGCACGCGCCGCTGAGCCCGCTGCGCTTCCTCCAGCGCAGCGGCGACGTATGGGCGGACCGCACCGCCGTCGGGTTCGGTGACACACGGCTGACGTACGCGGCGTTGCTGGCGCGTGCCGAGCGCATCGCGGTCGCCCTGCGCGGGTTCGGCGTCGAGACCGGCGACCGCGTCGCGACGCTGCTCCCGAACGTGCCCGCGATGCTCGAGCTGCACTTCGCGATCCCGGGAGCCGGCGGAGTCATCGTGCCGATGAACACGCGCCTGTCGGTCGCGGAGCACGCGTACATCCTCGAGCACTCGGGCGCGCGCTGCCTCGTGACGTGCGCCGATTTCGTCCATCTCGCCGAGAACGCCGTTTCGACACTCGACGACCCGCCGCGGGTCCTAGTCGCCGACGGGCCCGAGTACCAGACGCTCGCGGCGCGAGGGACGGGCGGCCCACTCCAGGTGCCGAGCGAAGAGGCGCTGCTCGCGATCACGTACACAAGCGGCACGACCGGTGACCCGAAGGGTGTCATGTACACGCACCGCGGCGCGTACCTCCAGTCGCTCGGAGTCCTGGCAGAGGCGCGGCTAGACTGCTCGAGCGCATACCTCTGGACGCTGCCGATGTTCCACTGCAGCGGCTGGGCCTTCGTTTGGGCCGTCACTGCGATAGGCGCACGACACGAATGCCTGGGCAGCCTCGATCCCGCGGAGGCGTGGCGGCTGATCCGCAAGCGTGGCATCACTCACCTTTGTGGCGCGCCGACCGTCATAACCATGCTCGTCGAGTCGGAGGAGGCGCAGCCGCTCGATCGTCTTCTCGACGTCTTCGTCGGCGGTGCACCACCCACGCCGGCGTTGCTCGAGCGAGCGCGCGCGCTCGGACACCGCCTCACGCACCTCTACGGGCTGACCGAGACGTACGGTCCCCTCGCCGTCTGCGCGCGGCGGCCGGAGTGGGAGACGCTCTCGGACGGCGAGCAGGCGGTGCTGCATTCCCGGCAAGGAGTCGGCTCGGTCGTGACCGAGCCGCTACGCGTGGTCGACGCCGACCTGCGCGATGTCCCGCGCGACGGCGAGACCGTGGGCGAGGTCGTGATGCGCGGCAACAACGTCACCATCGGCTACTACCGCGACCCGGAGGCGACGGCTGCTGCTTTCAGGGGCGGCTGGTTCCATTCAGGCGATCTCGCTGTGATGCACCCGGACGGATACATCGAGCTGCGCGACCGGCTCAAGGACATCGTCATCTCGGGCGGCGAGAACATTTCGACTATTGAAGTCGAGCGCGCGCTCGCTGCCCACCCGCACGTGCTCGAGGTCGCGGTCGTCGGGCACCCGGACGACCGCTGGGGTGAGGTCCCGCAGGCGTTCGTCGTCCTGCGTCGCGACGTGGTCGTGACCGCAGAGGAGCTCCAGCAGTTTGCCGGCGAGCGCCTGGCGCGGTTCAAGGTACCGCGTGAGATCGAGTTCGTCGAGTCGCTGCCCAGGACGGCAACGGGCAAGGTGCAGAAGTTCGTGCTGCGCACGCTTACCAGGACGGCGCGGCGATGACCACGGTGACGTCGAAGCGCAGGCTTCGCTCCCCCGAGGAGTACCGCGAGAGTCTCCGGGACGGACGCCGCGTCTTCTACCGCGGCGAGCGGGTCGAGGACGTCACGACCCACCCGTTCTTCAAGCACGCCGTCGAGCATGCTGCGCTCGACTACCGCCTCGCACATGATCCCGCGTATCGCGAACTCGCGGTGACGGCAGACGGCTACAGCCGCTACTTCAACGTTCCCGGCTCGCCGGCCGACCTCTTGGCACGGGGCAAGCTGATCGAGGCCGCGACCCGCGCCGGGAAGACGCTCGTCGTGCTCATCAAGGAGATCGGCACCGACGCCCTCTTCGCACTGCTCGGGCTGCGGGCGCAGCTCGGAGAGCCGTACGCGTCGCGCATCGACGCGTACTTCGAGCACTGCCGCGACGAGGACCTCGCCCTCTGCGTCGGCCAGACGGACGTGAAGGGTGATCGTTCGCTCGGGCCGTCGCAGCA
>Ga0209579_10001306_pt1 | contig 20976 bp, 11 predicted proteins | sample Coa_R1_2_FD_187152 | JGI IMG/M metagenome (GOLD analysis project Ga0209579, IMG submission 187152) | Surface soil microbial communities from Centralia Pennsylvania, which are recovering from an underground coalmine fire - Coalmine... | ecosystem: Environmental > Terrestrial > Soil >... | reverse complement strand
CAGCAAAGGAAGCGGGGATTCTGGTGCCGGATCAAGTGCTGCAAAAGGCTGTGCAATATGTGAAGCGCTGCCAGACAACGAACGGCGGCGGTTTCGCCTATCAGCCGGGCGGCGCGCCGGGATTTGCGCGCACTGCGGCGGGCGTGATGAGCTTGATGATGAGCGGACAGAAGGGATCGCAAAGCGTGGCGCGCGGACTGGAATATCTGACCAAATACAACGAGGGTAAATTCCGCGAAGTTGAGTACTACAATTACGCGCATTACTATGCGATTCAATGCATGTACCAAGCCGGCGACGCGCTGTACCAACCCTGGTACGCGCGCGTGCGCGACGCGCTGCTGGCGCGCGAGAAGCCCGACGGTGGCTGGCCCGCTGGAAACAGCGGCGGCAGCGCGCAGCTTTCGACGGCGCTCTCCATCCTCGTGCTCGGAGTTCCCTACCGCTTCCTGCCGATTTACCAACGATGATGTGTGCGATTGATTACAGCCGCATTTTGACGCGCGCGGGCCGCTTACTCACGTGCGCGGCTCTATCGTGCGCGGCACTGTGCGCAGATGCGCCGAAGGCGCCGGCGTCGGATGCGGCATTGGTTGAGCGTGCGCTTGCCGATTTGGGTAGCGGCGATTGGGTGCTGCAATGGGAGGCGGTGCACGATCTCGCCGAACGGCGCGCGGAGCAGGCGGCGCCGAAACTCGAAGAATTGCTCAGCGACAAAAATGAGGCGTGGCTGCGCGCGGAAGCGCTGGTGGCGCTGGCGGGGATTCGCAAGGAGATCGCGATTGCGAAGGCAGGCGATTTTGCGAAGGATTCCAACGCGGTATTGCGGGCGAGCGCGCTGAAGGCTCTGGGGTTGGCCGGCGGCGAAGCGGCGCTGCCTGCCCTTAATAGTGCGCTGAAGGACACGGACGCGAGCGTGCGCGGGGAGGCGCTCGTCGCGCTGGCGAAGATTTCGGGCGAGCGCGCGTGGCCGGCGGTGAATCAGGCGCTGGCGGGCGACGATGCGCTGGTTGCGATTCGGGCGCTCCCTTACGTTGGTTTACCTGAAGCGAAACTGAAACTGCTCGCGCTGCTGGGGGGAAAGGATCGACTCGCGCGGATGGCGCTGTTGTCGGCGTTGAAAGAGGCGCGGCAACCGGCGATGGTCAAGCCGCTGATGCTGGAATTGAACAAGGGTGTGGATCGAAGTATGCAGGAGGCTATTGTGGCGGCCCTAGGCGCCGTCGATGCGCAAGCGCGCAATCCGATTTTGCTGGAAATGCTTGAGGCGGGCGAGACGCAGCAGGTTGAAACTGTGCTGGATTTAGTCGCGGCGACGCGCGGCGTTGAGATCAGCGACCGGCTTGAGAAAATTCTGCCTCGCATTGAAAAAGAGATCCCAAGTGCGGCGCCGCGGCTCTTGCGTTTTCTGGCGTCGCGCGATGCGGACCGCTACGCGGCGGCGTTTACGTCGCGATTGCAGAGCGCGACGCCTGAAGTCCGGCTGGCCGCGATCGAGGCGCTGGGGCGCTGCAAGAAGAGCGACCGTTTTGCGCTGCTCAAACCGATGCTGATGGATTCGGACGCGCGCGTAAGCGAAGCTGTGTTTACGGCGCTGCGCGTGGCGACGCGCTGGTCGCCGGAGGAAGGGTTTGTCGGATACCTTGATAAGGCGCTGCGCAGCTCGGACAAAGCGATTTTTCGCAACGCTACCGGACTCTTGCGTGATCGCCTTTCAGCGCAGGAATTTCCGAAGGCGCTGGCGCTGTTGAGGCCCTCGCTTGCAGGGAGCAGCGACGAATTGCGCGAGATTGGAATCAGCGCGCTGGCGCTGGCGGCCGATCCGGAAGGTGCGCGGCAGGTCGCGGAAACGCAGGGCTTTGTGACGCGCTGGCATGTGGTCGGGCCGTTTCGCGAGAAGGACGACGAGAGCGCAGTGGAAGAATTGGCGGGTACGGAGAAGGAATTCGATTCGGCGAAAAAAATCAGAGCCGGCGACGAATCGGAATTGAGTTGGGGCACGTACGACGTGGACCGGACCGATGGCGGGATTGAATTGCAAACAGTGTTGAGTGACGAGCGCTTGTCGCGCGGATTTGCGATTGCGAATTTCAAAGCGGCGGCGCAAACGGCGCGCGCGTTGGTTTCGCTGGACGGTGACGTGACGGTTCTTTTGAATGGAAAGAAGCTCGCGGACGCGAAGGAGAAGAAACTGAGCGTCGATGTGGAACTGAACGGCGGTGCGAACCGGATTTTTGTGAAAGTGGTGCGCATTGATGGCGCTCGCCCGAATTGCAAGATTCGGTTTGTGGATAAGAATGGGGCGGCGGTGGAGAGCGTGCAGAAGTAGTTTGATGTATCGCCGGCGTCTTGCCGGCGAGTTTCCGAGACGGGCCAGCGGGACGCCGGCGGTACAGGAATGGGCGCGTGAAACGAATTTTGATTTTATTTTTGTTGGGCGCTGCGGCATTCCTGTCGGCATCGCCGTGCCGCGGCGAGGACGCCGTTGAGTGGAAGGAGAATTGGGACGCGACGTATGCGTTCAATCGCGACAAGTGGGAGAAGGAATTCAAAACCAATCCGCGCGGGAACAAGCGGCAGAACGCTGAATTGCCGACGCACATGATTGGGTTGCTGGAAACGCTGTTGAAAAAATATCCGGACGATCAGGCGCACAAGCTTGGCGCATACGCGGAGCTTGCGGATCAACTGGCCAAAATCGAAGCGCGCGGGCGAAGCTGCGAGTATCACAAAAAGATCATCGACGAATCGCGCGGCAAGCCGGATTCGGCGCTCGCCGAGCTGCAAGCGATTCTGAAGGTGTATCCGCGTTATTACGAAACGCCGGAGGCGCGGCAGTGGCAGGAATATGCGGGGCGCCGGCTTATGGCGCTTTATCGCGTCGGCCACATTTCGAGCACGAATCCAACATTAATGGAGGCGATGGAATGTTTGCTGGCGGTGCGCAGCGCACAGGGGCGATTTTTGGAAGCGGCGCAGATTCTGGATTCGCTGAAATCGCAGAATCGGTCGGACGAGCGGATCAAAGTGCAGGAGGCGGAACTTTATTTCAAACTGGGGCACATCGAAAAGGCGCTCGAATGTTATCAGGAAATGACGTACGCGAAGCAGGACCGTTCGGTGCCGCAGCGGATTGCGCTGCTGTCGTCGCATCGCTGGAGTTCGATTGCGCAGCAGCAGTACGCGTTTGCGCCTGAACTGGACAAGAAATGGCGCAACGTTCTCGAGGCGAAGATCGAGGAGAATCTGCCGAGCGTCGAGGGCTTGATTCAAGAAGACGAGGATGGCAAGAACGTGATCGGCGCGGGCGCGCAATTCGCTTCGGCGTGGAGCGTGATTGACGCGCAATTGCGCGCGATGCCGGAGAAGATTGCGAGTCTGCGGCAGGCTCATGCGGATGAAGCGTCGGCGCTGCTGGCGGCGGCGCGAAGGACGGGGCGCGTCGATGAATTGATGAGCGTGTTTCGAAAATATCCGTGGAGCGAGGCGGGGCATGCGGCGCTGCTGGAGTATGGCGAGCGGCAACTTTTCGCCGGGCGCGCGGAGTTGGCGGCGCGCGCGTTTCAGGATGTGCTGAGCCATTCGAATGCAAAGGCGGCGGAGGCTCAGGCTCGAAGCGAGCTGCGGCTGGCTCTGGAGCAGGACAAACACGCTGCGGCGACAAGAACAGCCGAGGCGCCGCGTCAACTGAAAAAAATCGCACTCCCACTGCCGGCGATTTTTCCGTGGCCACACGAAATGGCCGAAGACATTCCACCGGAGATTCGGCCGTATCTGGCGTGGCCGGGAATTGAAATCACGGCGTTAAAGGACGCGACGCTGCTGAGCGGGCCGAATCTGCTGATTTGTTTTGGTGCGGATTTGAGTTCGCCGCGCTGGGTGCTCGCGCCGAATGCGCCGCGCGGAGTCAACGGGCAAATCGACGTGACGCAGGCGACATTTTTTCACGCGCCGGCGCCGGTGCGGCCGGCGGTGGCGGACGGCGTCGTGTACACGCGCTGGGGGCTGGATGCGACGCATTGCTTTCCGTCGCATCTGGCGGCGGTGGATCTGGCGAGCGGCGAAATGCTGTGGAGCACGGCGCGCGACCAGGCGTGGCGGCAGATTTCGCCCATTGGCGATCCAGTTGTTTCCGACCAGAAGTTGTTTGCGATGGCGATCGAAAACGGATCGTCGCGTTCGGCGGCGCCGCTGGCTATTTCGCTGGTGTGTCTGGATGCGAGGAACGGCGCGTTCTTGTGGCAGCGGCAATTGGCCAGTCATCAATTGACGACACTGCCGCAGATTGGCGAGCGCGAACGCGCGTGGGATTGGGAATCTCAGCGCGGCGCGCGCTACGCGGATATGTTTCATTATGGCAATGCGGTGACGGTCGATGGCGGTGCGGTTTATTGCAGCACGAATTGCGGCGTCGCCGCTCGCGTGGATGCGCGCGACGGCGTGATCGAGTGGCTGGTAAGCTACGCGCGATCGACGCCGAACGCCGCGCCGCTGGGGTATCTTCGGCGCGAAGGCACCGCGCCAATGATCAGCGGCGAGCACGCGATTTTTTTGACGCGGGATTACGAAGGCGTGTTTGCGCTGAACAAAGAGACGGGCCAGCTTGAGTGGGAAAATCCGTTTGCGCCGTCGCAGTCGAAGATCGCGCTGCTGAACGATGCGCTGCTGACGTCGGACCGCGACAACGTGGCGGCGCTTGATCCGGCGACGGGGCGGGCGATTTGGTTTCGGTCGTTTGCAAACGGAATCGCGTGCCGGCCAGTGAGCGACGGGTCGAGTGTCATTGTGGCGAGCGGCGGCAGGTTGCAACGCATTTTGACGGCAACGGGCGCGAGCGTGGAAGAGACGCCGCTGGATAAGAACGAGACGCCGGCGCAGATTGCGCTGCGCGGCGGCGAACTCCTTGTTGCGAGCATGCAGAATCCGCGTGACTTTCCGAATGCGCAAAATGTAACTGCGCCGACAAAGACGAAATCGGCGGGGAAAATTGAATTTCCATTGAAGCAGGTTTGGAGTCTTTCGCGCGCGAATCCAGAACTAATCTTGCCGCCGGACGAGGCGGGAATGCCGGGGCGGGTAATTGTGTCGTCGGAAGGGTTGCTTGAATGCGTTGAGGATTCCCCCGCGGAGAAAATAATCTGGCGGCGATTTGTTGCGCCGGGGCTGCCGGAATTTGCATGGGACAAGGACATACTGCTGTTGCTGTACGCGCGGCATGTGGAGGCGCGCGATGGAAACAGCGGCGAATTGAAATGGCGCTGCGCGATTCCGTTTGTGCCTGAACATTGGCTGCTCAACCGCCGGCTAAACGGAGCGGGAGCTCCGTTCTACGAAATTGCGGCGCCGTATTTATTTTTTTCGGAGACGGAACGCTCGCCTCAATTCGGCGCGATTGAGCTGGCGTCGGGAAAACTGCTGTGGACGCGGCGCATCGACAATTTTCATCGGAAGGACGTGCCGATGGCGTTCGATGGAAAACGCCTGTATTTGTTTGGGACACGCATGGGCGCTGAGACGGGCGTGCAGCTTTTGAATGCGGAGGATGGATTGGACGCAGGCACGCGGTTTTTTCTGCCGCGCGACGTTCAGCAGCCGCGCGGCGTGTGGGTGAGCGGCACGGAGGGATTCTTTCTATCGGAGGGACTGACAGTTCACACGATTGATTTACGCGACGACAAGATGACGATCAACTTTCACGCGGATTTTCGCGAAGCGGTGCGGCGCGTCGATCCGCACGGAGATTTGAACCGGCTGTTCAGTTGGGATTCGCATTTCAAATCGGCGTCGGCGGGCGGGCGCTGGATGGACATCGAAGATTATCTGGGGCATCACGCGCAGCGCGCAATTCCTTTTATTTTTGATCGGACCAATCCGGATTATCTGTTTCGGCGGCGCACGGATGGAGTGATTCGCGGCGACCAATTATTCGATACGAGCGGCGGAGCGCTGACGGTGATCGATCTGCCTTCGACGCACGAAATCGCACGCTTCGTCATTCCTTCGCCGGCTCAGGCGGATGCGATCGTGCGCGTGGCCGATTTCTGGAAAGATGGCGAGACGATGTATGTGGTTTCGGGAGATGACAACGCGGGAGTGCGCAACCCGCTGCGCATCAATGCGTATGACGCGGCGAGGTGCGCGCATCGCGGCGGGCAGGTTTTGCCGGACGTGACGTATTGGAAGGCGGCGCTGCGGAATTTCAACGATGAGCGCGAGGAGAGCGTGCGGCCGTGGCGGGAGACGCAAGTTTGCGCGCACGGCGCGACAGTGATCGTGACCGACGCGCAGGGCGTTCACGCGTTTGCATCGACGGTTGACGATAAGGCGACGGAATCTCGCGAGTTGGTTGTTGCGCATCGCCAGGCGGTGCCGCTTGTGGCGGGCGGGGCGGTGCAGGAGTGGGCGAAGATTCCATCGATTGCGGCGGATTCAACGGCCGCCGGAAAGCCGTTGCTTCAAAATGCAGGCGGCTTGCGTGTGGCGCATGACGCCGAGAATCTCTACCTCGCGGCGGAGATCAGCGCGGACCGAATTCATCCGCGATTTGGAACGGGAGAATTGGCCACAGGGGATTGGTTCGAGGTTGAACTCACGAGCGATTCGGGACGCTTGCACGGCTGCGTAGCAATCGATGCACGAGGGCAAAGTTTTTGGGAGGACGCGGCGGACGGAGAGGCGCTGTGCGGCGATATTCAAACGGGCGTGCGCGGGGATTTGGTGCGGGGGACGCAAATTTTTGAAGCGGCGATTCCGATGCGGGCGATTTTTCGGGGGGACGCAAAGCAGGGAGACACGGGGACGCGGAGACACGAAGACGCGGGGACCTTGGAGTTGTCGGTATCGGTTTGGACGCAGACGGCGATGGGGCCGCGCAAAGTTGCGGAGTGGGGAGCTGGGAGTGAAGCGGGCACTCAAGGACGCGGCGACGCGGAGACGGACGGGCACTTAACGATTTTTTTGGATTCGTTGACTACGGAAGAGGAACAGGCGGCCTGGCGGATTGTGGATCTCTTCCCGGATTTGAATGCATCGAAAACTTTCATTCGAAAAATGGCCGCGACACGCGGCGCGGCGGAATTACAGGAGATTTTGCGGACACATGCGCATGAGACGTCGATTAAGGCGCTGCTCGAGGCATTCGATTTCCGGATTCACAGTGCGGGTGGCGATGCGCTGAAAATCGCCGAAGCGGCGGGCGTGGACGCGGGTGTGCGCGCGAAGTTTGCAGCGCGGGCGTCGGCGTATTTGTCACAGTGGGTTTACATGGATGCCGTGCACCCCCCGGGGATGATCATGCTGCAGTTGAACGACGGGACGAGTTGGGAACACCGCATGTCGTGGGGCGAACTTGAATGGCCGCTGGTGGGCGAGGCGGGCACGGCGTCGCGGCGGTTGGGCGGTTCGCTGCCCGCGGCGGGGAGTTGGCAGGAGTTGCGCGTGCCGTTGCTTTGGGTCGAGATGCAGGATACACCGATTTGCGGGCTCTCGTTTGGGCAGCAGGGCGGCGGACGAGTGAGTTGGGAGCGGGCGGCGCTCGTTGTGGATGGAAAGGAGACTGTGCTGATCGATGGTGCCGCGCCCGAGGGGAAGCTCGAAGGCGATTGGGAATGGTTTGACGCACCGATTCACGGGAAGGCGCGCGTGCACGCGAATCGCGAGGCGTTGGATGATGGCGAAGCGCTGGCGCATTCTGTTTTGGATTTAAAGAAGAGTGCAGGCGGGCCGCCTGCGCCACAAGATGCAGGCAAAATGCCTGCGCCACAAAATGCGCGCGCGGAGATGCTGGCGTTGTTGGAGCGCGAGGTTCCGAAATTGGGCGGGAGCGATGAGGCGCTGGCATTTTTTCGCGAGATGCAGGAGCTGGACGAAAAAGCGCCTGAGAAAATGCGCGCGCGGTTGAATTGGTTTTTGAGTGCGCTGCCGCGGAATCCGGCGGATGCGGAATTGCTTGTAGAATTGTTGCAGAGGTTGAAAGCATCGCGCATGGATAAGCCTGAGGAAGAAGTGGAGGCGGCAATCAAAGCCGCGAAGCTTCCGCCTCAAACGGCTTACGATTACCGGCGAAAATTCGCGCCGGCGGCGCATCAGTTTGTGCGAAACGTGCAGGTTCTGGGGCCGTTTCCTGACCCGTCGGATGCCGGGCGCAACATTGTGCTGCCGCCGGAAGGGAAAGCGGCGGATCTCGCGGCAAAATTGCAGATGGGCGATTTCGTTTTGGAATGGAAGGCGTTGAAGTCGGCGCGCGATTACATCGATCTGAGCAGAGCGCTGAAGCCGTCCGAACACGTCGTTGCATTTGCGGCGTGTTACGTGCAATGCGAGAAAGCGCGCAGCGGCATGATGGAGATCGGCGCGGATGACGGGTGCAAAGTGTGGATCAATCAAAAGCTGGTCCATGCGCACCGCAGTTTCGGCGTGGCATCGCCGGGCGGTTTCAAAACGCGCGTATTTTTCAATGCCGGAGTGAATGAAGTACTGATCAAAGTGGACAACAAATCCGGCGACTGGGGATTTTTTCTGGAATTCGTGGAAGCCGATGGACGCGGGCCAATGCAGGGGATTCGCGTGAGCGAGACACCGCCGTAGGGCGCGTTTCAATTGATTAACGGTGCCGAATTCTAATGCGACGTTGGACATATCAGACGACAAATCGGCAAGGGGCGAATTCATCTAACTGCTAAAACGATGGTTTCGGCGCGGTCTTGATTTTGCGTAGACGCCGATAGCGTCGGGAACGCTAATGAGATTCTGACTGCTCGGAGAGCCGTCCTACATAGACTCCATTGGAGTAAAGATCATGGCAAGCGGAAATCATGGAGAAGCGGAAATCACGCGCGAGGGGCTGGTCCGCCTGCTCAACGAAGATTTGGCGCGCGAGTACCAGGCGATCATTGCATACGTGGTTTACAGCCAGGTTCTGAAGGGCGCGGAGTACATGACGATCGCGGCGGAGTTGGAATTGCATGCGGCGCAAGAGTTGCAGCATGCGCTGACCATCGCCAAGCAGGTCGATTACCTGGGCGCGCAGCCGACGGCGACGCCGAAGCACGTGAAGCTGTCGGAGAAGCCGCGCGAGATGCTGCAGTTCGATCTCGACAACGAGACGGAGACGATACGGAATTATCGCGAACGAGTGCGCCAGGCGGAGTCGCTGGGCGAATACGCGCTGGCTGAAGCGATCCGTCACATTCTTTCGCAGGAGCAGGAACACCAGATCGACCTGTCCACGGCGCTGGGCATGGATGTGCCGAAGACCGCGCTGGCGAATGCGTCTGGAACGGTCGCGCCGGTGGAGCATCGGTAAGCCGGTTACAAATACAGGACGCGGGGCGAGCATCCCGGCTTTCGCCGAGCGCTCAACCCCGCAATCCTTACCCCCTCCGTGCAGTCGGACATGCGACATTGAATTGAATCGTCAATTCAGCGCCGCCTCTTCACATCCGACTCGCAAGATTACTCTGGATTTTTGAACTTTATCGTTTAATATGCCGAGCGCAAAGGGGGGCCTCCATGCGAGCGCCCCTCTTTTGTTGTTTACACAGTTGGATTCTCACAGAATCTTTTCATACAGGGAGCACGTCAAGTCTCACAGCGAGACGAGACGATAAAAGAACTATGTCCGCACAGAATGACCGCAAGATTCGCAACATCGCCATCATCGCCCACGTCGATCATGGCAAGAGCACGCTCGTCGATCATCTCCTGCGCCAGGCCGGCACGTTTCGCGCCAATCAGGAGGTCACCGACTGCGTGATGGATTCCAACGACCTCGAACGCGAACGCGGCATCACCATTCTCGCCAAGAATTGCGCGATCAATTACATGGGCACGCGCATCAACATCATCGACACGCCCGGCCACAGCGATTTCGGCGGCGAAGTCGAACGTGTGCTCTCGATGGCCGACGGCTGCTGCCTGCTGGTCGATGCCGCCGAAGGCGTTCTGCCGCAGACAAAATTCGTGCTGCGCAAAGCCTTCAGCCACGACCTGCGTCCCATCGTCGTGATCAACAAAATCGACCGCGGCGACGCGCGCCCGCACGAAGTCTTGAATCAGGTTTTCGATTTGTTCATCGAAGTCGGCGCGCACGACCGCCAACTCGATTTTCCTCACGTCTTTTCAATTGGCCGCGAAGGCATCGCCAAGCGCGAACTCGAAGACGAAAGCAAGGACCTGCGCCCACTCTTCGATCTGATCATGTCACACGTGCCGCCGCCGTCTGGCGACGAAAAAGCCGAGTTGCGCGTGCAGGTCGCCAACATCGACTACAACGACTACGTAGGCCGCATCGCCATCGGCCGCATTTCGCAGGGCGCGGTCAAAGTCGGTCAGACCTACACGATGATCAGCCAGGACGGCCGGCGCCGCACCGAGCGCGTCACCAAGCTCGAAATCTACGAAGGCCTCGGCCGCAAGGAAGTGCCGACCGCCGAATGCGGCGAAATCATCGCCCTGTCCGGCTTCGAAGAAGTCCACATCGGCGACACGCTCGCCGAGGGCGAAAACCCGGAACCGCTTCCGCCCGTGCCCATCGACGAGCCGACGCTCGCGATGATGTTCATGTCCAACAACAGCCCCTTCAGCGGCCAGGACGGCAAATACGTCACCAGCCGCCAGGTTCGCGACCGCCTCGAAAAGGAAGCGCTCCGCAATGTCGCAATGAAATTCGAGCCGACCGCCGCCCCCGACGTCTTCAAAGTCTCCGGCCGCGGCCTGCTGCATTTGGGTGTGCTCATCGAAAACATGCGCCGCGAAGGCTACGAATTGCAGATCAGCAAACCGCACGTGATCATGAAGGAAGAAAACGGCCTCACGCTTGAGCCGATCGAGTCGATTGCCGTGGACGTGCCCGAAAATTTCATGGGCAAAGTCATCGAGTTGCTTGGCTCGCGCCGCTGCGTGATGGAAAACATGATGCAGCATCAGGGCCACTGCCACCTTTCCTTTAAAGGTCCCAGCCGCGGCTTGATCGGCCTGCGCAACAAATTGCTCACCGCGACGAAAGGCGAAGCCGTCTTGCATCACAGCTTCAGCGAGTTTGGCGAGTACCGCGGCCCGCTCGGCGGGCGCGGCACGGGCGTGCAAGTCGCCAGCGAGTCCGGCCAGGTCACCGGCTTTGCGCTGCAGAATTTGCAGGACCGCGGCGAGTTCTTTGTCAATCCCGGCGAGCAGGTTTACGAAGGTGAGGTCATCGGCGAGCATTGCAAAGACAACGACATCGCGGTGAACGTCGCGAAAGCGAAACACCTCACCAACATGCGCAACGCCAACAAGGAGAATCTCGACACCTTGAAATCCAAGCGCGTCTTCTCGCTCGAAGAAGCGCTGGAATACATTGAGGATGACGAATTGGTCGAAGTCACGCCGAAATCAATCCGCCTGCGCAAGCGTCTCTTGCAGGAAAAACTGCGCCTCAAAGAGGACCGCGAGAAGAACAACCGCGAGGAAAGGGCGGCGTAAAGTAACACGGGCCTTTAGCCGTGAGCGCGTCGCTCAGATTACCGCACGCGCCGCATAATCTCATCGCGCTTCACCGGCCGGTACATCAAATCCACCGGCGCGTAGTCGTCGCTCAAAGTTGGAATCGATTCCAACTTTTTCGGCGCCGTGACATTGAATGTTTTCAGCTTTCGATAGCTGACGATGTGCGGCTGCAAATCGCATTTGATCTTCGCCGCTTTCATCGCCTCCTCGCGCTCGGTATCGCTCTTAAACTCCTCCGCCTTCAGCGACATGTCTTTGGCCAGCGTTTCAAGCGTGTCCGTATCCACGCGCTCCTTCTCCTGCGTGGCAACAACGATGACGTTGCGGTATTCCTCCAATTTGCTGGCGTTTAAGTTCTCGTCTTCCGCATAAAATTTCGGAAACACATAAAGCTGTTTCTCCGTAAAAAGCGGCACGTTGTCTTCCGGCGCGGAACTGGCGTGGCCTGTCGCCTGCGCCCACGTCGAGCTCAGCGTCTTGTATTCGGCGAGAAACAAATCAGCGTTGTGCGCCGACTCCGACGTCGTTCCGTTCTGCAGACCCGAAATGATGTTCGTCACCAGCACGCCATTCGGCGCCAGCTTCGATTTGACTTCCTTCAAGAATTCCCACGTCATCAAATGAAACGGAATCTGCCCGCCCGACGAATACGCATCCAGCACGATCACGTCGTACGGCCCTTGAAGCTCGTGGCGGATGGTCTGCCGCCCGTCGCCGATATAAAATTTGATCCCATCGACCAGTTCCGGCTTGCCGCTCTTCGAATCGTTCTTCAGTGGCATATCGAAATAAGTCTTGGCGACGTCCTCCACCGCTTGATCAATCTCGGCCACGTCCACTTGCGTTCCGTACCACTTATAATATTGCGTGGGCACAATTCCGCCGCCGCCCCCTACGACCAGAATTCGTTTCGGCTGCTTGACCCACAGCACTGGAAGATGCAGCAAATCCGTATACGTCACTGCATTTTTGTGCTCCGGCCAATAGGGGTAAATGCCGCTCTCGATGTTTTCGTTGAACTTCAGCCAGCGATGAATTTGGTACCAATACAGTGAATTGGGATCGTCGTCCATCGACCAGTATTTGCACGGCACCAGCACGCCGCCATCCTTGTCCTCCGGCGACGATTCGTTGTAGCGCACGACATCTTCCGTCACCAGAATCTCATGGTACGGCGAATCCTCATAATAAAGGAGCCGGTTGCCTTTTTGAATGGATGGCGTCACCGGCACCACCACACAAAATTCAAATCCCGCGAGCAGCAAAATGATCAGCGTCATCACATAATTGGCCTGGCTGGAATTGACATTCCCGCGCGCAATCAAAAACATCACCAGACATCCAATCGCCGTGCCGAGCAGAACGACTCCCAGTCCCTGCTCGACGTGGCTCAGGTTGAAATACGGAATTAGATAAAACGTCGTGAGCACAGTGCCGCAGATAGAGCCGAACGTCGAGAGCGCGTACAGCCGTCCCGCCACGCCGCCGACGCCCGCCAGCGAACTCGCGTTCAATTTTACGGAGTACGGCGAAACCATGCCCATCAGGAAGCTGGGAATAAAAAACAAAATCATCGACCCCAGCAGCGGCCCCGCCATGCGGCCCATATCGGCGCGCGCAATCTGCTCGGCCAGCTTCGGGCCAATGTAGGGCAGAATGATAATCCAAACTGACGACGCGCTGACAATCGCCGCCAGCATCTGAAATGACGGCCTCTTATCGGCTGCCCAGCCGCCCACATAGTACCCCGCAGCCAGCGCGCCCATGAACATCCCGATGATCGCGCCCCACACGAACGTCGATGTCCCGAAACTTGGCGCCAGCGTCTTCGCGCCCGCGATTTCAAGCCCCATCAACACTGCGCCCGACACGAACACAATCAAGTATAGCGCCCGCGCGCCCAGCGCCGGATTCTTCAGAAGTTGCGGCCCGCTCATTCCCGTATTGCTCATCTCTGCTCCCGTTGGTTTGGATTCTTCATCTGTCGTTTCGGTGGGGATCTCCGCAATTAATTTGCGAAAATTCGAACGGCTCATCGCTCAAAATTCCACCGCGCCATTTCCGCCTGAAATCGTTCCAGCGGAAATCCCACCACGTTCAAAAAACTCCCCTCAACCTTCGCAACAAACTTGTCGCCCTCTTCCTGAATCGCGTACGCGCCGGCCTTCCCATCCGCCTCGCCCGATTTGACGTACTCCGCAATCTCGGCCGCGCTCATTTTGCGCATCGTCACCCACGTGCTTTCGGCGAATTCAAGCGCGTGACAAACGGGCCTCTGAGCCCGTTCAAAAATCGGAATCGCACAAATGCCCGAAATCACGCAGTGCCGCGTCCCCGAAAGACTCGATAGAATAGCAACCGCGTCCGCGCGGTCCAATGGCTTTCCAATGATCTTCCCATGAGCCGACGCCACCAGCGTATCCGCGCCCACAACCAGTGCGGGAAACGGCGGATCCAAAGCGGCGGCCACGGTCATTGCTTTCGCACGCGCTTTTTCGATTGCCAGATGTTCCGGCGTTGCCGCTGAATCGATCAGATCCTCTGCATCTCCTGGCTCCGCAATCTCAAAACGATAGCCCGCATCCGCAAATATTTGCCGCCTTCGCGGCGAAGCTGAAGCCAAAATCAATCGAAACCCGTCTATGTTCATACTGCGATCGGCAGCCTTATTCTCGCGGATTTGTCTTCTTCTCAATCTTCACCACCGGATCGTCCGGCAGCCGCTCCATTTCCTTGCCTTCACCCAGCGCCGCCTGCTGAGCCATGAACAAATCCAGCCCCTGCTTTTGCACCACAAATGTCTGCGACAACAAATCGCCGAGCCGCTGCCGGCGCGGGCTGAACACAATCATCGGCGCGGCGACCAACAGCATGTACGGCTGCCGCTCATAAAGTCCCACCATGTTCCGCACGATCACCGACCACAAGGACGCCTTGCGCCCGCTGTCGCCGACCACGCGCAATCCCATCAGGAATTTTCCAAGCGTCGCGCCAAAAAGCCATTCGCTGCCGATGAAATACACACCGTACGCCGCAGCGAACGGCCATGCCGGCTGGAGCACCAGGAAATCGCTGGGAAACGGAAAGAGATCGACGAACGGCTCCGGGTAAAAGCGCTTCGTGGCCAGCGCCAGCGCGAAGACCAGAATAATGTCCGCAATAAATGCCAGCGCCCGCGTGCCCAGCGGCGCATACAAATCGCGCGGCGTGAGCTTAGTGAGCAGCGTCAGTGCCTGCCGCCGCCGCATGTACGCCATCCACGCTCCGAGCAGAACCACTCCCACGCAGAAACCCACCGCCGTATACAGCCGCTGCTCCAATTCGTGAGCCGGCAATCCGGACGCGCCCTTCGGCACCACTTCCCATTTGCCGCTGTCGTTACGCCGCCACAATTCGAATTTCTGCCACGTGGAGCGCAAAATGTATTCGCGCTGACCATACACGAACCGTTCCGCCGTCAAAAACGAAAACAAGCCCAGCGTGTTTCGCTCCGGTTCGATCGTTTCGGACAACTCCGCTTTGCCGCTGTCCGGAGCGATCTTCCAGATTTCCATGCGCCCTTTTTTGCCCGCCGCATCGACCCCTTTTATGCGCGTCTGCACCAGGCATTTGATCGCGCCGTTTTCGGCCCATACGCAGGTGTTGCCCTTCGGAATGTCGTTTACTCCGGCCGTTTGCATTTTGAAATTCGTGCCATCAAAAAAGGCGAGCTTGATTTCGCCGTCCGTTGAAACTCGGGGGCCTTCAATGCGCTGGCCAATTGTCTGATCAAATTTCGCTTCGCGCCAGAGCAGCGCAATGCGGCCGTTCAAAGTCACCGCCTGCAGCCAGAAACCAGTGTGACGGACCGCCGGCCCTTTTGTGTCCGTAAGCTCAGCCCAATTCTGGCCGTCAAAGACCGCCGCATGCAGTGTCAGGTTCGTTTCCCGCTCCGGGTCTTCCGCGCCGAACGCGTAGATCTTTCCGTTCAGTTCCGCCGACGCTTCTGGAATCCAGTCAAATTGCAGCGGAAACGAAACGGAATCGTTTGGGCGTTTGGCGACATCGAACACAGCGCAGCGCTGCCTGAAAAAAAAGCCCAACCCCGACGGCCGCCTCTCCGGCGTTTTGTCCGGCTGCTTCGTTGGAGGCGCACTAATCTCCGGCGCTTCGCTCGGATTTTGGACGACGGGCTTTTCAGGATCGGTTTTGGCGTCTTCTTTCTTCGTCTTCGTTTCCGTGGCCGGAGGCTGGTACGATTCGGGAAATTCAAATGTTCCCAGCACCATACCCTTGCGGTTTTCGTAAACCGATCGCCAGCCCTCGATCTCTTTCTCGGCTGGCTCGTACACGCTGAACGAATCGTATTCCTGCAAAATCAGATACGGCTTTCCGGCCACGCTGCGCACCTGCATGCCGATATACGTTTCAGACATCGGGTCGAACGAGTTGATGGCGATCCAAATCACCATCAGCAGTATTAACGGAATAAAAAAACGTGCCCGCATCCGCGCCTCATTTCAATTTTTCAATTCATTGGGTGGCGCGTCCGGTTTGCGCGATGGAGGTGTGGGGGCGGGCGATTCGCCTTTGCCCGCGCCGTCCTTCGGCTCCGGTACGGTTTTATTCTGCGCGTCCTCCGCAAGTTTGCGGGCCTCTGCCATCGATTCGGATGTGTCCTGCAGCAGCGCCAGCAAGCCCAGCGTCATGCCAGGAATCGTGCTCGTCGCGCGGCACTCCAGCCGCGTGCCCGTGCGGTTGATCGATCCGCGCAAGCGCCCCAGGTTGCGCTCGAATACTTTGGGCGACGGCAGCAGCTCCGCCGGAATTCTCTCTCCAGCAATGATTGGCGGCTCGTTTCCATTCGACAACATCCATGCCGCGTAGCCGATCTTCACCACGCGGTCCAGATTCACTTCCGCGCGAATCGCGTCGTCGGCGCTCCAATCGTCGCTTTGCCCCGCCGGTGCCGAGTTCTCCGCGCCATTGGCCGCCGTCGCATCTCCGCCGTCAGGCTTCTTATCAGCTGTCGTATGCTTCTTCTCGCGCGCGGCCAGCGTCTTGCCGGACTTGAACGCGTCCGTTAATTCCTGATATGCGATCGGCGACGAGCACAGCCACGCCCATCCGTTGCTTAAGCCGATCACCGGCGATGAAAACTGCCCGCGCCCCTTGACCGTCGAACCCAGCGGCAGCGCGCCTCCAATCTTGCGCGCGCCTTTGAGAGTGTTGAACGTCCCGCCCGCGTTCTCCAAGCCCCTCACCAACTCGCTGCGAAAATCCTCAATGTCGCCTGTTTTGAACGACGACGCCACGATCAGCCGAATCTCGCCTGTGATCGCCGCCTTCGCGGTGATGCTGTAGGAGCCGAGCATCTTCTCCGACAAAAACCGAAAGCGCGACGGATCGAGCGCGTCCGGTTTGCCGCCAAATGCCCGCGCCCAATTTCGCCCGCGAAAGTAGCGTTCCAGCGCCTGAAATGCGTGCGTTTTGTCGTCGCCCATCGCGTTGCGATCACTTTGAATCAGCACCGCGGCATCGACGTCGCCGGCTGTCGCCGCCATCAGCGAGTCCCATCCTGCCGGCTTCTCGCGCACCGCACTCACCAGTGTCTTGAAATCCGAAGCCTCATCAGCAAGCTTCACCACCAGCCGCTCGCCCACTGCTTCGCCGTTGAACGAGACGCCCCACGCCAGCGCTTCGATCCCCGAGCCTTCGATCGCCTTGATCAGCGCCGATGGGTCCACGGACATTTTCGCCACAGTCGGTTTGCGTTGAGCGGCCAGTGGGCGTGCGAGCTCACACAATTTTCGCGGCTGCACCCACACAACCAAATCGCTCTTCGGCCAATCCGCGTTCGCCGCCCACGCCGGTAATTTATTCAAGGCCGGCAATTGGTCCGGCGCGATCGTTTTGATTTCCGCCGCGCACAGCACGCCGACGGCAGGTTTGGGCAACTGCTGCTTCAACGCTTCACCTACATCCGCCATCGGCACTTCAATTAGAATTACCAACCGCATCGGCGTCTCTTTGGCGCCTGCCTCCGCTTTTCCAGGCAGTAGCGCCAGCGCCATCGGCCCGCTTATACTTCGATCCACCGTTGGCCAGATTTTTCGCGGATCGATGCCGAGCCATTGCGTAATGAGACTTTCCAACGTCGATTCGCCTTGAGCGTACGCGGGATCGGTGATCATTTTGGCTAGCGTTGTGGCGCTGAATTTGTCCGGCAGTCCGCGCGCATCGCGGCAGGCAATCAGCGCCAGCGGTTCAGAATCGAGCGTCGCGGCAAGACGGATCAAGACATCGTCGTTCGCCGCGTTCTCAGCTCGCACTGCGCAGGCCAGCGCCGCCGCCAACACGCAAAACCAGACGCGCACCGGATTTTTCCTGTGTTGCAAAGCACAAACCTCCTAGTATGCCAAGGATACTGGATTCAGCCGAATCTACAAATTGAAGATCATGGGCCAACCGAAAACAACTCCACGCGTAACACCAATTGTGGCCATGCTCGCCGCCGATCCGGACCACTTCGAAGCCGCGCGCGCGCCGTTGGAGGGACTGCTCGGCACGGTCGAACTTCAAAGCGAATTGTTCCCATTCAATCCGACGGAGTATTACACGCCCACGATGGGCGCGAATTTGAAGCGCTGCTTCTTCGCGTTTCAAAATTTCGCCGACCCGGCAGGACTCGCCGATTGGAAGTTGGAAACCAACGCACTGGAAGAACGCCTGCGCCCGATCCTCGCGCCAAGCGGAGTTCCGCCGCGCCCCATTAATATCGACCCCGGTTACATCACTAGCGCGAAATTTTTGCTGGCGTCAACCAAGGATTTCGCGCACCGCATTTATCTGCGCGACGGCATCTTCGCCGAAATCACGCTCTCCTTCCGCGCCGGCAAATGGCTGAGCCATCAATTTACGTTTCCAGATTTTAAAAGCGGGATCTACGACGCGTTCTTGAAGCGCGTCCGCGACAATCATCTACACAAATCGCGCGAAAAAGAGGGGAGGAGGGACCTGGGAGGGGGGACGTGGGAAGTGGTATAAGACTCGAGATCATTCCGCTCGTGCCGTCTATCTCCGCCCTCTTCCCTCTTCCCTCCTCCCAGCGTCCTACGCCTTCACGTCCAACTCCAACTTCCATTTCCCCGCGCCCTCCACTTCCTGGCACCACAATTCCAACATTCCCGCCGCGGTGATTTTGCTTTTTAAGCGCACCGAGACAATCGTCCCCGCTTCGTCAAAGAGCGTCGCGGGCAGCAGCGTTTCAATCGCGTTCAATTCGCTCAGCAGCTCGTTGGCGCTCGCGACCGTCGCGCCGGCAACGTCGTTGCGCCGCGTCGTGGATGTGAAGAATCGAAAATGAGTCTCCTCGCCAATCACCAAGCCGAAGACCGCGCCGGGCACTTCCAGCTCCTCGCCTTCCTCCATGCCAAACGGCACAACGCAGAGCGCTTTGAGCGGCGGCGTTTCGCCGGGAACCGCGGGCGCGGACGCGTCGATGCCGATGTAATAGCTGCGCGGCACGCCGCCGCGGATGCGCACGCCTCTTCCCTGCTGCACCAATCCGTAAAACGCCGCGCCGCGCGCAACCGCCAATTCCAAATCCGCACCCAGCAGCGCGCGCGGCGGCTCGCCGTCCGAGCGTTTCGCCCACTCACCCACCACGCTCGAAATGCGCTCGCGCAGCGCGCCGGCTTTGAGCACGCCACCATTATAGAGAATCGCGGTCGGGCGGTTGATGCGCGCGTCGCTTTCCGATCCATCGGCGAGCAATCCGCCATCCGCCTCCGAATTTTCGCGCGACAAGAATTTCGCCAAATGCTTGGTGATCGCCGTGTCGCTGGCGTAATTCAGTCCCAATTCGCGCAGCCCGGAACGCACCGCGCGCTTGGGCCGGTCGGATGGTTCGCAATAGGGGAAAAATCCGTCGAGAATCAATGCTTGCGCGTCCGCGCGTGAAAGCATCGTCGTCACACTCTTACCAATCACCTCGCCGCCACGCCCAAGAATCGCAATCTGCGCGGCGTCCCGTGGTGCAGGCGTCCCGCCTGCACGGTTCTCCTCCAAATCGCGAGAATCAAGCAGCCGCTCCTTCGCCTCCCGGCACGCAAGCGCCAACCCGCGCATCTGCCACGCGTCCAACTTCACGCCGTTGTCTGCGAGTCGCGCGGCGAAAGCGTGCGCAAGCGCGATATCCATGTTGTCGCCGCCCAGCAGAATGTGTTCGCCAACCGCAATGCGCCGCAGCGCCAGCGTGCCATTCTCATCTTCGACTGAAATCAATGTGAAGTCCGTCGTCCCGCCGCCGATGTCTATAACCAGCACTAAGTCTCCGGCCAGCACCTGCTCGCGCCACGCGTCGCCAGCTTGAGCGATCCACGCGTAAAACGCCGCTTGCGGTTCTTCGAGAAAAGTCACGTCGCTCAAGCCCGCGCGGCGCGCGGCGTCGAGCGTCAATTCGCGCGCCGAGGCGTCGAAACTCGCCGGCACGCACAGCACGATCTTTTGATCTTTGAGTGCGCCCGCGCCCGCCTCTCGGCGCATCGCGAAATCCCACGCGCTGCACAGGTGTTTCAAAATCAGCGCCGTCGCTTCGACCGGCGAAATCTGCGGCACGCCCGCCGGCGCGTTCCACGGCAGCAGCGCCGCGCGGCGGTTTCCCACCGGAAGCGCCAGCCACGATTTCGCCGACGCAATCAGGCGCCCCGGCGATTCCAACCCACGCGCCCGCGCAAATTCGCCGACTGTGTACGCGGCGCCCGCGTCGGTGCGCGGATCGCCGTCGCTCCACGGCAGCGCCAAACTGCCCTGCGGCAATTCATTTTCCGCGGGCAAATAAATGCACGACGGCAGCAGCGCGCGTCCTTCCGCCGCGCCCGCGCGCACTGTCTGAGAAATTTCGAGAATGTGAATTCGCGGCTGCGGCGACGCATCCGACAAGTCGGCATAAGCCAGCGCCGTGTGCGTCGTGCCCAGATCGATGCCGACCACATAGCGAGGTGAGGTCATGCGATGACTTTCAGGCCCAACGGGCCGAACTATTAAAGCCCAGGGCGGAGCGAAGCGTAGCCCTGGGTTTGGCGCCGCTTAGGAATTCAAAGCCCCAACGGGGCGAACTAAAGGTGATTAGGATACACGCTTCTTTGTGATTTTCGAGAGTTCACGAAGGTTCACTGAAAATTCCAGCGCTCCACAGGCAAGGCACGCTGCCGCGCTAACAGAGGCGCCCCGCTTCAACGTGAGAAATCTGCAATCACTTGGTCGGAATACAATCGACCAGTCCAGTGACTGCTGGATGATCGTGCCTCTCTCGAATTTCAAGCCACCGCACCGCTGACATTTCAGATCATTTGACATTTGCAATTCCTTAAATGACGAATGCCGCTTACGTCCAGGGCCTTTCAAAAGTCGATTTTCACTTTCATAGGGAGATGCACTTTACGACGGCGTTTCATTTCTGATTTTCATAGGGAGCCGTTTTTCTCAATCGAAGTGTTCGCTCGCGTTGCC
>Ga0209579_10001305_pt1 | contig 20983 bp, 21 predicted proteins | sample Coa_R1_2_FD_187152 | JGI IMG/M metagenome (GOLD analysis project Ga0209579, IMG submission 187152) | Surface soil microbial communities from Centralia Pennsylvania, which are recovering from an underground coalmine fire - Coalmine... | ecosystem: Environmental > Terrestrial > Soil >... | reverse complement strand
CGAAGATCACGCCGATCAGGCTGGGCTGACACATCGAGCGGGAGCGCGCGGCGAATCATCGGTTGGGGCCGCGCCTTCCCGCCGCCGTCGAAACGCGCGATTGCGATGTTCGCGCTCGACTCCGCGAGCGAGAGAAACGTTGTCATTGATCGCCTGACGCGATGGTGAAAACGTCGGTCGCGTTCGGCAAGTTGTACGTGTGGCGTGAATCGCGGCACGCGGTAGCGGGACGACCCGCGTAACGATTGCGTGGCCTGATGCTTGCAGCGGAGCGGCGAGTCCGGGAAATCGTCCTGGACTTCGTTCTTTGCAAGGAGCACCACGATGAGAAAATGCACCTTCAGACCGCGACTTCTCGCGAGCCTGTTCATTCCGGTCGTCGCTGTCGCGTTGCCCGCGGTCGCGGGTTCGATGAACCCGAGCGAGTCCGCGGCGGGTACAGATTCGCAGCAGAATGCCTCGAACCCGAATGCGTGGGAACGCGGCACGCATTCGATGCAATCACGGCTCGATCGATTGTGGAACGCGCTCGACACCAACGGCGATGGCCAGATCAGCCGCGCGGAATTCGACGCGCACCGCCAGTTGCTCGCGGCGGCATTGCGTCCCGCCAATGCGCGCGCGGTGGCGACGTATTCCCGTGTCGCGGGCCAACCCCTTTCGCACGTGCAGGCCATTCGAGCGAGCAGGCTGCTCGGCGTCGACGTGACCAATCCGCAAGGCGACGATCTCGGCGAGATCCGCGACCTGCTGATCGACGTGCATGACGGACGCGTCCGCTATGCCGTGCTCGACTACGGCGGGATTTCGAACGTCGGCGACAACCTGTTCGCGGTTCCAATCACCGCGTTTCGGCCGACCGCGGACGGGTCGGGCCTCGTCGTCGATATCGACAACGACAAGCTCGAGCACGCGCCGAGCTTCAATCGCGATCAATGGCCCGACTTCAATTCGAGCGACTACACGAGCCGCGTCGATCGGTACTACGCGAGCCAGGGCTCGTCCGAATCGCAGACGAGCGACGCTGCACAGGCCAAACACGAAGGTGCGGGGCCGCACGCATCGGTGGCGCTTTGGCGTGCGAGCCGGCTGATCGGCAGGGATGTCGACAACAAGCAGGGCGACGACGTCGGCAAGATCAACGATCTCGTGGTCAACATGCGCAATGGCCGCGTGCGCTACGTGCTGTTGCAATACGACAAGCCGTCCAGTCTCGACGCCGAGCGGTGGGCGCTGCCGATCGCCGCGCTGAATTTCAACGACACGCATCGCGACGTGGTGCTGAACGCGAGTCCCGAGCAGATGGATACGAGCCGCGCGCTCGGCAACGCCGACGTCAGCGGCTATCCCGTCGCCGTCGAGCAATACTGGCTTGTCCTCGTGCCGAGTGCGAACGCCGCGTCGGCGAACGCCGAGAACAACGGCGCGATGGCCTCGCAACCAGGCACGTCTTCTTCTGAAGAGGGTTCGCCATCGGCGTCGTCGAATGGGACCCGCGGAACGGGCGAGAATGCTTCGTCGTCTGCGTCCGAACAAGGGGAAGCGAATGCGACCTCATCGGCGGCCGACAACGCCGCAACCGCGGTTACGCAGAGCTCGCACGACGAGACTGCGCCATCCGATGCGAACGCGCAGCAGAACGCAAACCGGCGGCTGCCCGCGGCCGGTGGCGGCAATGGCGGCAACACCGAGAATGGTGCTGCGGGCAACGGCGCGAGCAACAACGGCAGCAGCAGCAACACGAGCAGTGGTACGAGCGGCGGCAGCGCGAGCAGCAACGGTACGACCGACAACGGAACCATCGGCGCGAGCAGCAACGGTACGACCGACAACGGAAGCAGCGGCGCGAGCAGCACGGGTACGACCGACAACGCAAGCAACAGCAACGAAAGCAGCACGAGCGACGGCAACCGCGGCAGCGTCCAGTAGCTCGGTAGTACGAGGCGCCGACACCGGCCGGCCATCACGCCGGCCGGGACGGCGCGCGCCTTCGCCGTTCGACGAAGCAGCGCCGATGATCGTCGATGGTCAGGGAAGCGCCGCGGGGCAGTTCACCGAGACATGGCCCGAGGCTTCGCGCGCCATCCGTGGCGACGCGCAGGCGTTCGCAAGGTTCCTCGCGGCGCCGATGCAGGCGCTTGCGATGCCGCCTTACCTCACCGAAAGCGCACGGGGGCCCGAAGGCGAATAGCTTACCTGGCCTGGCGCTGACCGGAGCCAACGCGCGGGTCAGCGCTTCTCCTTGCGATCGTAGCGCGACGCGGTCGCATCGTAGCAGTCGGTGTCGCGCTTGCCTTCGGCGAGATCGCGCGCCGCCTGCGCCGTCACCGGATTGGGTTCGCCGGTTTCGTGCGTGCTTTCGTCGCGCTCGTGGGGCAGCTTCATCCTTTGGCAGCGGTTGCCGCGCGGTAGTCGCGCGTTCATCGACGTATCGTCGGTGGAGACATCGGCCGCAACGCCGAGATCGAATCCGCGCTTGCGGCGGCCGCGTTTCATTCGACCTGGCCGGCATGCGTGCGCTGCGCGATCGCCGCCTCGATCAGCGCGATGACCATCGTCGCGACCGCGTGGTCGTACCACGCTTGGGCTCCGCTTGCGCCGACGATCCATCGATCCTGCCGCACGGCGCCTTCCACACGGATGTCGCCATCGCGCAGTCGTTCGGGGTGCTCGGCGAAAAGCGTGCGAAGCGTCGTTTGCTCGCGCCACGCGAGCCGCGTCTTCTCGCGTGCGTACCACGCGTAATCCGCCTGCCACGCCGAAGGATTGCCGTACCTTCGCTCGATCAGCACTGCGTCGTCGAACGCGCGCATCGTCGGATCAGCGCCCGGTTTCATCACGATCACGTACATCGCCGCCTCGGTGCTGATCGCCGGATCGGCAAGGAGCGTGCCGAGCGTGGGCGCGAGGACGTCGAGCGCACGAGTCGCGGCGACGAGCGATTCGTCGCGCTCGTCCGCCGCGAGAGGCGATACGCGCTGCGATGCGGTGACCGACGACACGGCTACGCCATGTTCCGGCGCTCGACCTCCGACGCGAGCCTTCGTCCCTGCGCGAGCTGCTCGCGCAACGTCGGAACCTGATCGGCGGCGAACCGCTGCACGCGCGCACCGTCCGGGTCGGCCGCGCGCTCGAATGCGGCGAGCGCCTGCTCTTGCGCGAGCACGCCGACGTTTCGTGCATAGGCGCGATCGAACTCGCTGCCCGTCAATTGCTCGAGGACCGCGAGTCGCGCCTGGAATTCATCGGACAACCGCGAAGGCAGCACGACGCCGACGCTCTTGGCGAGCTGCTCGAGATCCGTGTCGACCGCGACGCGATCGCGAAGCGTCGCTTCGGCGTAGCGGCGCACCGCGGCCGATCCGCCACGCGCGAGCGCGACGCGGCTCGCTTCGATCTCGAAGAGGCTCGATTGCGCCGCCTGCGTCAGGAACTCGCGCGTGAGCGAGCCGAGTGCTCCCGACGGCGATGCGATCTTCGCTACGATGCTGTCTCGGATCGACTCTACGGGAAAGGTGCGGAATTCGATCCGATCGCAACCGCCCTGGACCGTCGCGGTGATCGCGATCGTGAGCACGAATGCGCTTTGACGAAACCAGCTCATGGACTTTGACGAATTTAGCAATCGCCATGCCGTGCAACGGACGGCGCGGCGAGGGCGCGGCGCGCGCGTCGTGTCGCGGATTAGCGAGCACCATGAGTGCGCGCACAGCGGCGCGCGACGGAAACTGTTACGCCGCCGCTTTGGTAAGAATTACGATGCGCGATGTCGTCGACCCCAGGCGAACCGACCCGGCCTCCAGAGCGGAGCGAGCGTGCAATGATGATTTGTCGCTCGCGCCAGACATGATTCGGCTCCGAAGCCGGTTCCGGCGTGTTGCGATAAAGCCGTGCCGAACCGCGATCGAGCATTCAACGAACGATGAAGTTGCAACCTCCTGACCGACAGCGTGCAAACGCACCGAGCGCATCGCGCTCCGGCCCTCGTCACGGCGGCGATTTTTTTCGTATACGTGCTCGCATGGTCGATTCACGGGCCGGGGCGGATCATCGAGCGCAATGTCGCCTTGCGCGTGCGCGCGGCCGTCGCCGACGGGCTCTACGCGAAGCTCGCGAGCCTGCCGCTCGCATGGCACGAGACGCACCATTCCGCGAACATGCAGCAGCGCGCACGGCAGGCGAGCCTCGCCTGTCCGATTTCGCGCAAAGCCAGTTTGTCCACCTGCAGAACTTCGTCCAACGTCATCGGCCCGCCTCGTCGCGCTGTCGTCGATGTCGTCGTGGACCGGCGAGATCGCGGCGCTCGGCTACATCGCGGTCGCGCTCGTCATCATTCGCTTCGACCGGCAACTCTTGTGCCTCGTGCACCGCCAGAAGTGCTCGAGCGCCGCTACACGGCGCGCATGATCGATTTTCTCGACAACATCGGCACCGTGTTGAGCCTGCGACGGCAGAACGTGTCGCGCCGCCTGGTCGGCGAGCGGTTGCTCGAGGCGTTCGAGCCGACGCGAAGGATGATCGCGCTCACCGAAGCGAAATGGTGTGCGGTCGATCTATTGACGTCGGGCTTTCGTGGCTGCTCGTCGGCATGTACGTGCGGCGCGTTCGTGTCGACGCCAGCGCCGGGACGCCGCTGTTGCTGGGCGGCCTGTTAATGGTCTACTAGTACGCGCAGCGGGCGGGCAGCGTCCGGGTCGATGGCGTCGAACCTGCAGAACTTCTCGCGTTTCACTACGCGAGCTCCGAGCTCATCTGGAATGCAACGGCGCCGATCCACCGCCTCGCGGCGCTCGTCTATTTCGATCGCGTGAACTTTGATGGCGGAAGGACGCGTCGTCGATGCGGGCACGGTCGCCGAGATCCGCGAGCGGCAACCGGCGTTTCGCGAGGTCGCGTATTCGGCCGCGCACACGGCGGTGCCGCCGCCGCAGCCGACGTGCACCGTGCATAAGCCGTACGGCTGTAACCGGCCGGAAGCGAGTTCAGTGCGCGCCCGCGCGATGCATCCGTTGCGCAACCCAGTCGGCGATTGCGTGCTGCAGCGGGCGGATCAGCGACGGCAGCATCGCCGCGGCCACGGCGCCGAGAAGCCGCGTCGGACGCGTTCCCCGCTGCACCGGTTCGGGTTTCGCGGGTTTGCGCACGAAGCGCGACGCCGCGAAGCCAATCGCGAGCGCGGCGACGACCGCGACCGGGATCGCCTTCGATGCGTTGAACCGGCTGCGCGCTTCGGCGGCAAGATAGCGCAACTCGGCGCGGCGGCGCGAGAGCCGCGCCTCGACCTCGGAGATCTGATCGTCAAGCGAGCGGCCGTTACGAGCCATGCTCGTCCTCCTTGCGCGGCATGTCGCGCCGCAACTGCCGGAGCGTGGCCGCGAACAGCAGGTCCGGCACCTGTTTCTTTGCGTAGAACCCGAGCGCGACCGCGATGCCGATGTTGACGAGCGCGGCGATCAGGATCGCGAGCGCCCAGTTCGCGCCCTGTCCGATCGCGAATGCGACGACTGCCGCGACGATGCCCATCCACGCGGACACGACGAGGATCGAGATCACGATCCCGGCGATGACGATCTTGACAAGCGAGACGCCCGCGCGCTGTACCTCCAGCACCGCGAGCAGCGCGTGATCCTGGACGAGCGCCTTCAGGTTAGCGAAGGCGAGGGAGAGGCGCGATCCGGTCGTCATCGATGTCGGTCGAAGCGGTTGCGCGTACGTGGGATCCATCGCTCGCTTCCGTCTTTCGTTGCGGCACGGACGACATCGCCCGCGGCTGCCGGACGCGACGCCCATCGATCATACGCTGCCATGCAACGCCTATGCCATCGAACCGGTCGATCGCTCTGCGATAGCGTGTTGCACCGACGATCCCGTTCGAGCAATTCTTGCGGCGGTCAGATGGCAAGTCTTACCGCGCGCGTCCGTATGACACCGGCGAGGGCATGCGGCTTGCTGCCCACGCGAAACATGCCCCGCAAAAAGATCGCTTCCGCGCGCCGAAGCCGCGCGCGAAGCGCGGTGTTGCTGATCGACTTCATGAATCCGCTCGATTTCGACGGTGCGAAGTCGCTCGGGCCGCACGCAATGAAGGCCGCGTCACGCGCATCGCAACTCGCGAAGCGGATGCGCGAACGCGGCGGGCCGGTCATCTACGCGAACGACAATTTCGGGAATCGGACTTCAAGGCAGTCGTTGCCGATTGCGAACGACGCGGTGGCACATCGGCGGCGATGGCGAAGCTTCTCGCGCCCGCGCGCCGCGATCGGTCCATTTCTCAAGCCGCGGCATTCGGCGTTCTTCGGCACGCCGCTCGACTTCCTGCTCGACGAGCTCGAGGTGTCGCGTCTCGTGCTCTGCGGCATCGCGGCCGATTCGTGCGTGATGTTCACCGCGCACGATGCGTACTTGCGCCAATACGCGCTGTGGATTCCCGCGATTGCGTCGCCTCCGAGAAGATGCGTGACGGTGCGATGCGCTCGTCTATATGGCGCGCGTGATGAAGGCCGAGACGAAGCCGCTCCGCGATTGAGCGACGCTATCGTGTGAGCGCGGTGCCCGCACGAGCCGATGCGAGCGTCGGTCTATCGCCGGTGCCGTGCGGCGGTTTCGACGCGCGCATCGGTCGTGCCTCCCGCACGCGACGACGTCTTGTGTTCCAGCTTGCGGCGAAAATAGTCGATGGTTCGCGCGAGCCCTTCGTCGACGCCGATGGTCGGCGTCCAGCCGAGCAGGCGCCTGGCAAGCGCGATGTCGGGACGGCGTTGTCGCGGATCGTCGCGCGCAGCGGGCACGAACACGATCTTCGAGCGCGAGCGTGCAAGCTTTCGCACGCGCTCGGCGAGCTCGAGCACGCTCAACTCCGCGGGATTGCCGATATTGATCGGGCCGGGACACGGTTCGGGCAGGCTCATCAGCCGCACGAGTGCGTCCACGGTGTCGCTCACGAAGCAGAACGAGCGCGTCTGCCAGCCGTCTCCCTGAATTGTCAGCGGCTCGTTGCGAAGCGCGGCAACGATGAAGTTCGACACGACGCGGCCGTCGGCGGGCTGCATGCGCGGTCCGTAGCTATTGAAGATCCGGGCGATGCGCGTGTCGAGGCCGTGCTGGCGCCGATAGTCGGAGAACAACGTCTCGGCGCAGCGCTTGCCTTCGTCGTAGCACGCGCGGGGCCCGATCGGATTCACGTGACCCCAGTAATCCTCGGTCTGCGGATGCTGCGCGGGATCGCCGTAGACTTCGCTTGTCGACGCCTGCACGATCGATGCGCGCAAGCGCTTCGCGAGGCCGAGCAGGTTGATCGCGCCGTGCACGCTCGTCTTCGTCGTCTGCACGGGGTCGAGCTGGTAATGCCTCGGCGACGCGGGACATGCAAGGTTGAAGATCCGGTCGACCTCGACGTAGAGCGGAAACGTGATGTCGTGACGCAGGATCTCGAAGCTCGGGTGGGCAAGCATGCCCGCGACGTTCGCCCGCGTTCCCGTGTAGAAGTTGTCGACGCACAACACCTCGTTGCCGGCGTCGAGCAGGCGCTCGCAAAGATGCGAACCCAGAAAACCCGCGCCTCCGGTGACGAGCACGCGCAGCGGCTGGCTGGGCTCGGTTCTCATACGCCCCGCACGCTCGCGGCTCGCGGCGCTTCGCTGCCCCCCGAGGGGGAGCGATTCGCGCCTTGGGACGGCCCGGCGGCGCTCATCCTGCAACCTCCATGAACACGTCGTTCCAGTCGGCGGCGAAGCGTTCGATCGCGAAGCGCTCGCGCGCGTACGCATGCGCACGCCGGCCGAGCTCCGCTGCGCGACCGCGATCGCGGATCAGCTCGCGCGACACGTCGACGAGTCGAGCAAGCTCGCTATCGACAAAGCCCCCGCCGCTTTCGAGGATCACGCGCGGAAGCTCGGTGGTCGCGAGGCCGACGACCGGCAAGCCCAGCATCATCGCTTCGCAAACCGCGAGCGCCAGGCTCGTGTAGCGGACCGGATGCGCGAAGAAGCGATGATGCGCGATCGTTGGCATCAGCTCTGTGTACGTCAATTCGCCCGCGCCGCCGCTTGCCGGCGCATCCATCCCGTAGAGATCGATCGGCACGCTCTGTCGCCATGCATCGAACACGTCCGCGCCAAGCCGGCGTCCTCGCTTCGCGAGATGATTGATGACCGCGACCCCGCGCGGAACGTCGCCGCTCCATTCGACGCCATCGGGCACGCGCACGCCATGTTCGACGATGTGCGTCGGAACGAGCCCGCAATCCCACATCAGCGCGTTGTAATGCGTCACGTGCACGATCAGCATTGACGGGTCGTCCACCGGATGCCTGGTGTTCGTCGGATGCGAAAGCGGCGGATCGTGCTCGAGATAGATGCGGGGAATCCGGCGCTGCGCTTCGCTCAGGATCTCGTGCTGGTCGCGCTCGTAATGAACGCGCGACTGGAAAAGAATGCAGTCGAAGAGCTGCGTGCGCATCGTCTCGACGGGGCAATCGTGCACGTTGTCGCCAAAGGGCAGTCGACCCGCGCGTCCTCCGTAGCCTGGCGGACGGTCCGGCTTCGACAACACGTAAAACTCGTGCGGCGCGTGCGTCAGGTAGTAGAGATAGTTGCCGTGCACCTGCCACGTCAGGATGCGCAGCCTTCTCACCGGTTGAGTTCCTCGTCATGCACCGCCCGGCGGCACGCGGCCGTCGAGGGGCGCACCGGGCTTTTGCGGTAAGGGAAAGTGCAGCGCGTGCATGGGCTGGCGCGGCGCGAGACGCGCGCGAACGTGTGCAACGACGCGCTCGGGCGTGAGCTTCTGCGCGCACGGATGTCCGATGGGGCAGTGCACGTGCGCGCAGGGACGGCACGAGACGGCGTAGTGCAGCACCTCGTGCAACGCGTGGTCGAGCGGGGCGAAACGGCGGGGATCGGCGCCGCACGACACGATGACGCTCGGCACGCGCAGCGCCGCCGCGACGTGCGAAACGCCGGTGTCGTTGCACACGAGCAAACGTGCGCGTCGAAGCAGCGCCGCGAACACGCCAAGCGGCGTCTGCCCCGCGAGATCGACCACGCTCCCGGGCGGCAACGCGCGCACGATCCTGCGCGTAACGAGCGCCTCTTCGCCGCTTCCCGTGAGAACGACGCGATAGCCGCGACGAACGATGTCGTGCGCTACGATCGCGAAATAGTCGGCGGGCCAGCGTCGCGTGTACAGCCGTGCGCCGGGATGGATGCAGACGAAGCGACGAGCGGCGAGGCCATGGTGAGCGAGCAGGAGCTCCGATTGCGCGATCTCGTCGGTGCCGAGCGGAAACTCGAGCTCGTCGCCGGCGCGCGGAAGCCCGAGAAAGTCGGTGAGCGCGATGCAGCGATGGATCTCGCTGCCGTTCGCAGGCCACGGGAGGAAATGCATCGGGTCGGGACACGGACCGCCGACCGGATAGAAGCCGCCAATCGCCTTCGCGCCGAGCGCCGCGACGATGGAGTTCGTGAGGTCGCCGCGCCCGTGCATCTGAATGGCCATGTCGTAATGCACCGCTTGCGCGTTCGCGAGGAAACGCGGCAACGCCGCGATGTCGGGCTCGCGCTCGGGCAGTCCCGGGAAGCCCGGAAATTCCACGAACACGTCGACGAGCCGCGAGAAGCGGCGCACGAACGCGCTCGCCCACGGCAATCCGACCAGCGTGATCTCGGCATCCGGGTAACCGGCCCGCAATGCGCGAAGCGCCGGCACGGCGCAAAGCAGATCGCCGAGTTGCAGCGCGCGAAAGATCGCGATCCTGCGCGGCGGCTCGCGGCGAAGCGGAAGCTCGATCACCCGACTCATGGGCCCCCCACGCTCGAGGCTTTGCCTTTTCGCTGCCCCCGAGGGGGGTGCAATTCGCGCTCGGGGCGGTCCTTCGCGCTCATCTTCAGAACGTTCCGCGATAAAGCGAGCACGAGCGGCAGATCGGCGACGGCTCGCCGTGCGCGAGACCGTCGCGAAATCGCTGGTACGAGTCGCCCGCCCAGATGCTTTGGACGCCGTCGTCGAGCATGTTGCCGAAATTGACGCGATCCGGCGTGCCGACCATGCAGCACGGCATGGCGTCGCCGCGATAGCTGACATACGCGCCGCGCCATGGCCAATCGCAGCGCGAGCCCGCGAACGTTGCCGCGCGGCGCTCGAGCGGAGGAAGCCGCAGGCGCACGTCGCATTCGTCGGCGACCGCTCGCGCGCGCGCGAACGCGTGCGCGAGCACATGGCGCGGCACGTCGTCGAGCGCCTGCGCGCGGATGAAGTCGCGCATCGGCCGGTAGGGCTCGGGCAGCGAATGTTCTTCGAAATCGTGACACAGGTACTGAACGAAGACCTCGGCCACGCCTTCGTCGCTCGCGAGCCGGACGATCGACGGCAATTCCTGGAGGTTCTGGCGCATCAGCACGGTGACGACGCGAATATGCAGCGGCGAATCCGCGTCGCGTCGCGCCTCGACCACGCGGCGCAGATTGCGGATCACCTTGCCGAAATGCGCGCCGCGGCGTATCCGCTCGTAGAGCTCGGGGGTTGCCGCATCGAGGCTTACATGCAGCGCGGCGAGACCGCTTTCGACGCATTGGCGCGCCCGGCGCTGCGACCACAGCGTCAGGTTGCTGTTCGTCGACACGCGGATGCCGCGCGCGCTCGCCCACGACACCATGTCGAAGAAGCGCGGGTGCATCGTCGGCTCGCCCAGGCCCTGGAGTTGCAGCTCGTCGATGTCGCCGAAGCCTTCGACGAGGCGCTTGAAATCGTCGAAACCGAGGAACGCGAGCGGTCCGTGCGGCGGGCCGTCTTCGCGAAACTGGATCGCGCACATCTGGCAGCGCAGGTTGCATTGCCCGACGGGCTCGATCTGCACGAAGCGTGGCAGCGGCGGCGAGACCCGCGACGCGGGCGCGCGATCGGCGCAATCGAGTGGCGTCATCGGCTATGCACGCGCTTCATACAAACGGCACGCGAAAGCGCAGCGCGCCGCGCGTACGCCAATACACTGAAAGCCACGGGATGACGAACGACGTGACGATCATCTCGACAACGTGACGCGGCGCATGGCTCGTATCCGCAAGGCGGCGCGTCGCGAACGCGACGCCCATGCAAAGCCAGACGGCGAAGCTCGCGATCGCGAGCGGCCACACGCCGGCGATCGCGTTGACGAGCGCACAGATGCCGGCGACGACCGCGGCGTAGTAGTCCCACGGCGGACGCGGGCGCACATAGCGCCGGTAACCGTCAGGAAATTTCTTGTAGAGGAGCGCGTCGAACATCACCTTGCGTTGCTGCGTGAGGCTTATTCCCCAGCGCGCCGGTCGAACGGGATGCAGCACGCGCGCCGCATGCGACGCGCGCACGATCGCACCGCTCGCGCGGAGGCGAAAGCAGAGATCCGTGTCCTCGCGCCATGCGAAGCGGAAGCGCTCGTCGAAGCCGCCGACCGCGCACAGAAGATCGCGGCGGACGAAACAGTTGGCGGTGACGAATCCCGCGTTCGACAGTCCGGCCGCGTCGCGCTCGTAGTCGGTCGGCACGTCGGGCAGCGGCACGTCGACGGCGCCCGCGACCGCGTCGGCGCCATGTGCGATTGCCGCGAGACCGGCCGCGAGCCAATCGCGTCGCGGTACGGTATCGTCGTCGGTGAACGCGATCACCGCGCCGCGCGCGGCAAGGATCCCGTGATTGCGCGCCGCCGCGGGTCCGCGGTTGTGCGGCAGCCACAGGAAGCGCAATGTCGGCGCGCGACGCAATCGGCGGCGCGACGTTAGCTCGACAATGACGCGCTCGCGCGTCTCGCGCGACGAGCCATCGTCGACGATGACGATCTCGAAGCGCGAGGGCGGCAACGTCTGCGCGAGCAGGGCATCGACACATCGGAGCAGAAGCTCGCAGCGCTCGTAAGTGGCGATGATCACGGAGACCTGCGGGTTCATGGTACTTGCTTTTCCAACGATTTCTCGATGACATAAGGCCCGATCGCGAGCACGTCGATCGGCGAAGCGAAAAAGCATTCGAGCGCGTCGCGCGGCGTGCAGACGATCGGTTTGCCGCGTGTATTGAACGACGTATTGATGACGACCGGCACGCCGCTGCGCCGCCCGAACGCCTCGATCAGTGCGTGATACGCGGGATTGGCCTCGCGCGACACCGTCTGCACGCGCGCCGTGCCATCCGTGTGGCATGCAGCGGGAATCTGCGCGCGTCGATTGGCCGGCACGCGATGCACGAACAGCATGAACGGCGAGCGCGTGCAGCCCTCGAACCATTGCGACGCGGTTTCCTCGAGCACCGCCGGCGCGACAGGCCGGAAGTCCTCGCGATCCTTGAGCTCGTTCAACCGCGATTGCATGTCGTGGTGAAGCGGCGATGCGAGGATCGAGCGCGCGCCGAGCGCGCGCGGCCCGAATTCCATGCGTCCCTGGAACCATCCGACGATGCGGTCGCGATCGAGATGCGAGGCGATCGCTTCGGGCAGGTTGGCCGGCTTTTCGTAGCGCGCGTGCGCGTGTTGCAGCGCCATCTCGATCTCGGCGTCCGAATAGCCGGGGCCGAGATGAACATGATCCATCCGATACGCGCGCTCGCCGGCGCCGCCTTTGCGCCTCTCGCGATCGATCCACAGCGCTGCGCCGAGCGCGGTGCCTGCGTCGCCCGCGGCGGGTTGCACCCAGATGTCGTCGAAAACGCCTGCATCGCGGATGAACGCATTCATGACGCAATTGAGCGCGACGCCGCCCGCCATCGCGACGTAACGCATCCTGGTCACGTCGCGAAGCCAGCGTACCATCGCGAGCACCGTTTCCTCGAGCGCGCGCTGCGCGGCGTACGCGACGTCGGCATGGATCGGCAGGAACGGCTCGCCGCGCTTGCGCGGATCGCAAAAGCGCGCGAGCGGTGGCGCGTCCACGACGTAGCGGCCTTCGCGGACGTGGCGCACGTGGCGACGCATCTCGTCTTCGAAGCGAGGCGTGCCGAACGATGCGAGCGCCATCACCTTGTACTCGTCCGACGAGTGCAGAAAGCCCAAATGCCTGGTCACGTCCTCGTAGAAGAGCCCGAGCGAATGCGGCAGCCGAACTTCGTCGAGCACGGCATAGCGTCCGCCGCGAAAAACGCCGTATTGCGTCGACGCGTTCTCGCCGCGACCGTCGAGCGTCAGCACCGCGCACTGGTCGAACGGCGAAGCGAGGAACGCGCTCGCCTGGTGCGCGAGATGGTGCGAAACGAAATGCCATTGCCAGCGGGGCTTCGCGCGCCTCGAGCGCAGGCGCGCTTGCAGATGGTGTGGCGTGCCGCCCGCGAGCTGGCGCGGCGCGTTGACGATGTACGACAGGAACAGCGGATCCCAAGGCGCCGTGCCGGATGCGACGCGTATCGCGCTGGGTTCGAGCGGTAGCTCGATCTGCGCCGGCAATCCATGACCATTGACGAGCAGCGCCGGGTCGAACGAGTAGGCGACATGGTCGATCGCATCGATGTCGACGCCGGCTTCCGCGAGGCAATAGTCGATCGCGTGGTACGGAAGCTCCCATGCAGAGAACGGGACGGGCCGCTTGCCGTGCTTGATCTGTGTGAAGCGTTCTTCCTCGGCGGCCGCGACGACGACACCGTCCTCGACGAGGCATGCCGACGAATCGTGGAACGCGGCGTTGATGCCCAACGTTTTCATTGCGTGACCATCCTCGCGGTCGCGCATCTCGAACGTGAGACACGCCGCATCGGCGCATCCGCGACGAGCTCGTCGACGGCCGCGACGATCTCGTGGGGCTCGACACCTGCAAGGCAACGGTGATGAACTTGTGGACACACGCTCTTCAGGCAACCTTTGCATTCGACATTGCGAAAGAGCAGCCGATGCGAGACGCGCCATGGCGTGTGCTGTGGATTGGTGAGCGCGTAAAGATCGACGACCGGCGTGCCGACCGCGGCGGCGATATGCGCCGGCGCCGAGTTGTTGCAGACGACGATCTCTGCCACGTCGATCAGCGCCGCAAGCTCGGGGAGATCGAGCTTTCCCGCGAGAACAATGGCATCGCGCGCGCGTGCGGCGAGCGCTTCCGCGGACGCGAGATCCTCGCGTCCGCCAGCGACGGCGATCTGGAAGCGGCCGTCCGATGCAAGCGCCGCGATGGCATCGCCGAGCTTGTCGGGCGGATAGCGCCGCGAAGGCGCCGTCGCACCCGGGTGTACGACGAGCCACGCTCGTGCCGGATCCATGCCGGCGTTGACGACCTTCGCGATCATTCGCGCGCGCGCATCATCGCTCACCGGGAATTGCAGGCGACGATCGGAAACGCGGATGCCGAGGCTTTCGACGAGATCGATCTGTCGCTGAACTTCGTGGCGAACACCGATGCGCACGTCGCGATCCGGCTCGGGCCGCCAGTCGGTCAGGAGGTCGTAGGGATTTTCGCGGCAATAGGCAGCGCGTCGCGGAATGCCGCAAAGATGCAACAGCAGCGCCGCCGGCAATGCGCTTTGCGTGCAGACGGTGAAGATCACTGCCGCGTCGAATGCATGCGTGCGAAGCCGCTCGACGAGCGCGAGCGTCGCGTCCGCGGCGACCGGAGAAGCCCCTGCCGATTTCGTCCAGGGCGCTGCGAACGCGATCACATCATCGACGAAGGGCAGCTCGCGGGCGAGCGCCGCCGCCGTGGGCGACGTGAGCAGCGTGAGCGAGCGATTCGCGGTCGACACCTTCAGCGCGCGGAGCGCCGGCGTCGTCATCAAAAGATCGCCGATACCATCGAGGCGCACGGCGAGGATCGAGCGCGCGCGTCGCCAAACATCGTTGCGCCGCTTCGCGCAAGCATGGTGATCGCTCGATGCGACAATCCGCACACGCGCAGCAGGCGCTTTCCGCGAGGGCGCGCTCCCGCTCATCCGCCAGGCGCCGCGCGCGGGCGTGCCGCAAGCGGCTCGCGCGCGCTTTCGAGAATCATGTCGACCGCGTCCCCGAAGTGGTAGACGATCGCGTTGGGCGTGCGCACGCGTCCGCCGCGCCAGCGCGTCTCGTTGCCGCGGTCGACGAGAATCGTGCGACAACCGGCGCGATTGCCCGCTTCGACGTCGTCGAGGATGTCGCCGACCATCCAGGAATGCTCGAGCGCGATCTGGTGCGTCGCCGCCGCGTCGAGCAAAAGACCCGGCCGCGGCTTGCGGCACGTGCACGCGATCGCGGTACGAACGCCAATCGGCGGATGTGTACACCATCCGCAGCCGGTCAGCATCACGCCGAACGGCGAAAGCAATTCGTCGAGCCGCGCTTCGACGGCGTCTAGCGCGCTCTCGGAAAAGCGCCCGAGGGCGACGCCGGGTTGATTGGAGACGACGAACAGCAGGAAGCCCGCGTCCTGAAGCTTCCGCAGACCTTCGCCAACACCGCCTATGAGCGCGATGCGTTTCGGATCGACGTTGTACGGGACGTCGTGCACGATCGTGCCGTCCTTGTCGAGGAACACGGCGCGCGTGATCGTCGTATCGATGGGCGCTCGTGGCTGCGGCACATCGCTCGACGTCGCGCGATTGGCGGCGTTCGAGGCGCCGCCGGTGTTGCCCCACGGTTGGGGCGTGGTCGTGTTCAAGGCCATGACGTCTCCTGCACGGGCAGCACGGTGATTTCGGCGATGACCGATTCGCGCGGCTGCGAAAGCGCGAAACGGACCGCGCGTGCGACGTCGCGCGGGTCCTGCAATTTGGAAGGATCGAGATCGGGAAAGCGCTCGAGCAGAAACGGCGTGCGCATCCCGCCGGCGATGACTGCGGTCACGCGCACTTCGTGGGCGCGAAACTCGGCATGCAGCGCATACGACAGCCCAAGCAGTCCCCACTTGCTCGCGTGATAGGCGCTGGCGTTCGGCCACCCGCGCTTCGCCGCGGTCGACGCGACGTTGACGATGTCCCCGCGGGATTCGCGCAGAAGCGGCAGCGCGAACTTCGACAGCAGGAACGGTCCACGCAGATTGGTGCGAATGATCCGGTCGAATTCGTCGACCTCGAGCGTGTCCACACCGGTCGTGCGATCGACGCCGGCGTTGTTGACGAGGGCGTCGAGGCGCCCGCAGCGTTTGGCGATCGCGTCGATGGAGCGCCGAACATCGTCCGGATTGCCGACGTCCCCGCGCAACGCGTACGCGCGCTTCCCTTCGTTGCAAATTGCCGCGGCGATGTCTTCCGAGCGCTCGCTCAAATCGGCGACGAAGACGTACGCGCCCGCCTCGGCGAGCGCCTGGCAGATCGCCGCGCCGAGTCCCTGGCCGCCGCCGGTGACGAGAACAACCTTGTCGTGAAGATCAGTATCCAAAATTCCTGGAGGCTGTTGACCGGCCTACCGCATGCCTTGCGCAAGGGCCGGTCGCGACAACGACGCGGCCGTCGCGACCTCGGCATAGAGGTCGGCAAGCGATCGCGAAATCTGCTGCCATGTGAAGCGATCCCACGCGCGGCGGCGCGCGCGCTTGCCGAGCAGGCGCGGGATCGCCGGGTCGCTGAAGACGTGGGCGAGGCGGCGCGCGAGCGCATCCGCGTTGCGCGCTTCGACGAGGAAGCCGGTGCAACCGTCCTCGACCGAATACTGGACGCCGCCGACGCGCGCGCCGATGACCGGAATGCCGCACGCCATCGCTTCGACGGGCGTGATGCCGAACGGCTCGTACCAGGGCATCGTGACGAATACGTTCGCCGCGCAATAGAAATGGCGCAGCGCGTCCCTCGGACGCTGCCCGACGAAGATCACGTGGGCCGCGACGCCTTCCTCGGCGGCGATCCGCTGCAGCCTGTCGATTTCTGGCGTGACCTCGGGATCCGGCGTCGACGCTTCGCCGCCGACGATCAGAAGCAGCGGCGAAAGTGCGTAACGCCGAAAGAGCACGCCGAGTGCGCGAATCACCGTGTCCACACCCTTGCGCGGAACCATTCTTCCGAGCTGCAACACGATCGGACGATCGAGCGGCAACGACAGGTGCGTGCGCGCTTCCACACGGCTCATCGGCGCGAACTCATCGGGATCGAAGCCGCACGGAATCATCCGCAAGCGCGACGAGGGCGTTCGGTAGTGACGCGTCAGATCCGATTCGTCCTGCGGGCATTCGGCGACGATCGCGTCCGCGGTGTCGATCACCATCTGCTCGAGAACACAGCGCTCGGGCGGGAACTCGTCGTTCGGCTGGTGAAGGAGGCGCACGCGGCCGAGCGCATGGAACGTCACCACGTACGGGATGCGAAGCTCCTGCTTCAGTCGCCTCGCGACGAGTCCCGACATGAAGAAGTGCGCGTGGCACACGGCGTACGGATTGCCGCGAGCCTGCGCTTCTCTTGCATGCTCGACGACGACGCGCGCGAACTGCGCCATGTAAGGCAGCAGCGATTCCTTGCGCACGAATGTCGCGGGACCGGCGCGCACGTGGATCACGCGGATGCCGGGAAGCCAGCCGACGACGTCGGGCAGATCCTCGCGATCGCGACGGGTGAAGATATCGACGCAATAGCCGAGGTTGGCCAGATGTCGCGCCGTATGCGCGACATAGATGTTCTGTCCGCCGGCGTCGACGCCGCCGATGGTGGCGAGCGGCGAGGCATGCTCGCTGATCATTGCGATGCCAACGCTCACCGGATCGCACTCATCGTTGTGGGGGATAACGTCAAGCGGCCTGCCAGGCTTGCGAATTACGAGCGCTCCTTCTGCAAGGCGCGTGCCGCGTATCGGTCGAGCTTGGTTTCAAGAAAGAACCGCCGCGAAGCGCGGCGCGCGACGAACGCAGGAGGCAATTCTTACCGGCAACAGTGCACGGCATGCGCCGCTGCGTCGGCACGACGCCGAACGCGATGCGCGTTGCGCGAGCGAACCTCTAGGCGCGCGCGGGGATGCGCAGCAGAAGACCGGGCTGACCGTCCACGCTATCGAGAATGGTCACTTCACCGCCCTGTGCCTCGATGATCAGCCGACCTGTGATGGCGGCCGAGTAATCGGACTCGGCGGTACAGGACAACCGGAAGAGCGATGCGGCAAGCGCAGGGGGCAGAGCAGACTCCGTCGTCGTCATTGCCACCAGACACGCATCATCGGCCAGCGTCACGCTCCAGCCGACGCGTCCGCCGGACGAGGTGAGATCGAGCACCGAGATCGCGAACGACAAAAGCGCAAGGCGCACGAGGCGCGGATCGCCGAACGCCATGACCGGCGCGCCCGGCACGTCGAGGTCGAGCACGACTTCGCGCATCGTCGCGCCGTGACGCAGAACGCGCGCGCAATCGGCCGACAGCGCAGCAACGTCGATCGCCTCGTTCGTCGGCTGGTGGCGAAGCGTAAGCGCGTGGATCTCGTCGATGCAGGCGGCGAGCCGCACGGCTTCGTTGCGCAAAACCTCGAGATAACGTTCGCGACGTGCGGCGAGCTCCGAGCCGGCATCGCCGGCGCGAGCGATGGCCGCGGAAAGCAGCGCAAGCGTCAGATTGAAGTTGTTGAGCGGCCCCCTCGCGGCGTGCACGAGACCGGTTAGCACGTGCCGGTTTGTCTGCGCCTCGCTTGCGAGCAGGAGCGCACGGTCCGTCGGAAGCAGCCTCGCACGGTCGCGGACGAGCACCGCGCGATGCACGCGTGCGCCGTCGGCGATCGCGTGCATCTCATAACGGATCGGGCGAACGCCGGTGGGCGTCGTGACATCGGCTTTGCCGAAATGCGCGTGGCCGTCGATGAGGCTTCGCGGCCAGCAGCGCACGCGAAGCTCCTCGCCCGTGTCTCGCCAACGGTGCCGCAGCGTCGCCTCGCCGTCGACGCCGAAAAGCTCGCACGCGCCATGGCTCGCGAAGCGCAGCGCGTCCTGCTCGTCGAGCACGAGCGTTCCCGCCTGCACGAGCCGCGCAAGCAACCGGCTATCGGTCAGGCCCGAATCCTGCAACGGCATCGACGCATTCACTGACCAGGTCCTTGCTCCCCGAAAGGCGGCTCATGGGCGCGGCCGCGCTGCCGCAGGCGAAGTTGAAGCTTCTGATTGTCGACGACGATCCGACGACGCGGGCGCTTCTTGCCGAAGCGCTCGAGACGCGCGGCTCGTGCGTGCGCGCGTCGGCGTCCGCGGGCGAGGCCCGGCAGACGCTCGTCGTCTGGCATCCCGATCTCATGATCTCGGACGTGGGCATGCCGCGAGAGAACGGTTACGAGTTGATCCGGCGCGTGCGCGATCTTCCCGCGCACGAAGGCGGAAGCACGCCGGCGATCGCGTGCACGGGTTACGCGCGCGACGAGGATCGGGCGCGCGCGATGGACGCGGGTTTCGACGCCGTCGTGCCCAAGCCCGTCGACCTCGAGTTGCTCATGCGCACGATCGAGGATGTGATGCCCCCGCGCCAGCCGCGTCGCTAACCCCCAACTCGCCTCGGCCTTATTGGGATGCAAGGCAATGCGTTTCGGCAGCCGCGTCATCATGTCGCCGGCGTTCGCGGGCCCGTCGAAGGTTGCGATGCGGGCGGCGGCTCCGCCGTCGCGTTGGCGCGAAGGTCGGCGCCCGATTCGTACGCGCGAAGCCTGTTGTAGAGCGTCTTGACGCTGATGCCGAGGATCTCGGCGGCTGCTTCCTTCGTATGCGTATGTTGCACGGTCGCGAGGATCAGCCGCTTCTCCACCGCATCGATTCGATCGCCGACGCCGATCTGGAACGAGCGGCCACTGAAATCCGCGGCAAGCGTGGGCTCGGGGGCCAGGCCAACCTGCGTGATCCAGTCGCCGTCGGTCATGATGTACGCGCGATGCACGGCATTGGAAAGCTCGCGCACGTTCCCTGGCCAGTGATAGCGCTTCAGGCGATCGATCGCCGCCGGGGTGAACGCCTTGTTCGTGCCGCTGCGCTTGTTGAGATCGGCGAGAAAATGCGCCGCGAGAAGCTCGATGTCGTCGCCATGCTCGCGTAGTGGCGGGACATACAGTGGGAACACCTGCAACCGATAGAGCAGATCCTTGCGAAGCTTGCCCGCGGCAACGGCATCGTGCGGATTGCGATTCGATGCGGCGAGCACGCGAACGTCGATCTCGATCAGTCGATCGGAACCGACGCGGCTCACTGTCTGCGTTTCCAGCACGCGCAGAAGCTTCACCTGCAGGTCCATCGGCATTTCGGTGATTTCGTCGAGAAACAGCGTTCCACCATGCGCACGCTCGAAGTAGCCGCGATGTTGCCGATTTGCGCCGGTGAAGCTTCCCTTCTCGTGACCGAAGAGCTCGCTTTCGATGATCTGCGGCGAGATCGCGCCACAGTTGACCGCAAGGAACGGCCGCAGGCGCCTGCGGCTCACTTCGTGAATCGTCTGCGCGACCATTTCCTTGCCGGTGCCGCTCTCGCCGGTCACGAAGACGGTCGCGTTTGTTGGCGCCACGCGCGCGATCTGATCGTAGAGTCGCTGCATCGGCGGCGATGCGCCAACGAGCCGCCCGAAATGGCCGAGCGAGCGAAGCTCGGTGCGCAGATCCTTGACCTCGGCGGAGAGCTCGGGCGGCCGCGCGACGCGCGAAAGCACGCCGCGAAGGTGCGACAGGTTGATCGGCTTGAGCAGGTAATCGGTTGCACCGTGGCGCATCGCCTCGATCGAGCTTTCGAGCGTGGCGTGCCCGGTGACGACGACGACCTGCGTCTCGCTTTCGCGGGCGGTCGCGTCGCGCAGCAGCTCGAGACCGTTGCCGTCCGGCAGCATCAGATCGAGCAGGATCACGTCGGGCGACGTGGAGAGGAGATCTCGTGCGCCTTGCAGCGAGTCGGCGCACGCGGTCGTGAAACCGTTATCGGCGACGAGCTCGGCGAGCGCTTCGGCGGCGTGCGTATCGTCGTCGACGATCAGTGCATGGGGCATTGCGAGGAGGTGAAAGGTTTTCGAAAGCTTGCAACATCAGCGCGCAAGGAGCATACCGATCGCCGCGTCCGGGCCATGTGCATGAATCTGAAAGTGAAACGCCCCCTTAGCCGCGCGCGGCGCAATTCCCGGGTAATTATTACCTGCCCGCGGTGAAAAT
>Ga0209579_10001304_pt1 | contig 20988 bp, 18 predicted proteins | sample Coa_R1_2_FD_187152 | JGI IMG/M metagenome (GOLD analysis project Ga0209579, IMG submission 187152) | Surface soil microbial communities from Centralia Pennsylvania, which are recovering from an underground coalmine fire - Coalmine... | ecosystem: Environmental > Terrestrial > Soil >... | reverse complement strand
CGTCGTCACGATCGGCTGGGTCCAAGAAATGCTGCGAACCCGGGTCGGGGACGGCCCTTGGCTGGCGGATGATACTCAGCTTCTGAAGGCACTGCTGGCCGCCGGTGCTACGACAGGACGCAACATCTTGATCGATCCAGCGGCGGACGTTCCATACTCGGAAGCGCTCCGCGTTCATCGTCAATGCCGGAGCTGGAACTTGCAGAAGGCCGACTTTAGGGTCCCGATCTATCGCGATCAAGGACCTCGTATCTGGGGCCCCGTCCCCGCAAACGAGGCCGAACGCTTCGCTCGCGAATTGGAGGAGTCGACGGCCTCAGGGAAGCCGGAACTGTTCGACCGTGCTGTCGCCTGGCAGGAGATGCTTCGCCGGATGGTCGGCGAGGCCGAGCTGTCGCCACCGGCGCAATGGCTGGTCGAGGATCTCTACCGCTCGTACGCCCTTTCAGGCAAGCGGCTCACCAAGCCTACAGCGGCGTCGCGGCCAATCAAGTTTCTCCGACTCAAGACTACCGGTGGCGTCGTGCGCCCGCAATTCCGGGCTCTCGCCAGTACCGTTTTCGATTACCTGGAAGTTGAGTTAGGGAAGGGTAGTGACGCATCGATCCTGATTCTGGACATCCGGCGGCTGGAGACCGACGGATCGGAGAGCTCGTTCCTCCGGCGGATCTGCCTCCCGCGCAAGGAGGACCTGGGCGTCCTCAACATGCTCAAAGCTCCGACTCCGGGCGACATTGCGGCCTCTTACCGGGAAAGGTGGCAACTGAACGATCTGGCGTTTGAGAAGAAGCTCGACGAGGCCTTGAAGTTCTTTGAGTCCAACCGGGCAACGTTTCGTACCGATCCAGGAGCCCATCGGTCTTACTTGGGAATTGCTCGGAGCGTGGGGCCTCAAGCATTCACGAAGGCAATCGAGGCCCTAGGCCAGGACCGGCCTGGTGACCTAGTTCTCCCATTGATTCGGCTCGAGGGTGCGCACCTCACCGGGAACTGGGAAAAGGCCCTCGCGGCGGTCGACGGGCTCGAACGGGTCGTCGGTGAGGATGCGTACCTTCATGTGCTTCGGGCCAGTTTCGAATTGTCCTCCCACCATGCGGGCCAGTCCAAGGAGTGGGCTCTGAAGGCCGCTGCGCTAGAGCCAAGTCTGGACCGGGCGTGGTGGTCGCTGCTGAACGCGTCCGTTCCGGACAAGGATTATGCCGCGGCGGTGCGCGCGCTGAATGCCCTCGAGAACACTCTGAAGATTAAGGTGCCGGATTTAACCAAGTCACCCGGCTTCGAAGAGTTCGCCGAGAGCCGAGAGTTCAAGGACTGGAAAGAAACGCACCAATAAGGGGGGACTCGTTTAGGCAATCCCTGCCTTGTCAGCGTTCTTCGTACCAGACTCCCTTGACATAGACATGACCACAACCGGGACCGTGGCGGTGCTCCGAGCCGACCACGGCAACGGCTCCGTGATGAGGATGTTCCTCTTCCACGACGCATCCGGTCGCGGAAACCAGGAGCAGGGCTATTCCGATTAAGATCTTCATAGGCCCTCAACCTCGCTAAAATGCACCGCTCATCGAGATCTCTGTTCCATATACGACTTTCCTTGTCCAGCGGTCCGAGTGAAAATACAGACGGCGAAGGACCCCTCTTTGGCAGAACGCCTCGATCGCGGGCGCTCTAGTCGCGGACGCTCGTCCGAGCAATTTGCCGAATCATTTCAATAAAGTCATGCGCCACGGGCTTCAGAGCGCTTCTCGGGGTGCGGATGCCGAGGTTGAGCCCCTCGAAGACCTTCCGGAGTTGCCCTGCAGCGATTTCGACGGAGGATGCATCCGCGTCCGGCTGTCTTGGGTCTCCCGTTGCCAAAGAGAAGGTCGCGGGTTTAAATCCGGTCGCCCGCTCCAGTAGCGTTAAGGCCGGAGATCCTCCCACCGGGGGTAGGAAGGGCTCCTCCCAATAGTCCTATTTTCGGCAGTCCCTTTCATGGGATATGGCGCACGGAAAGCTCAGTCCCATCGGCGTATGCCCTTGACCTTCGTCTGAGAAAGAGGAACGTCAGTGTCGAGATTCCCCGTTCGAGGCTGTGATTCTTGCTGGGCATTTGGCAGGGAATTGGCAGGTACGAACATCCGAGCCAGGGTAGGGCGACGGTTTCCTAGACCGCAAGCCGCCAATAATGCTAGACAGCTGGACTACACACCCTCAACCACTTGCAACTTCTATCGACACCGAGACCCGCCCAGGTAATCCCCCAAGAACTGGAGAGACACCTGCCAGATAGGATGTTGCGAGATTGCGGTGCGATTCAAAGCTTAATTTCGGAACTGTATCAGAAATCCAGCCTTATAATGGCAGCATTGGTTCAGAGGTATTACCTTAAATGGCGCTACTTGACACAAGAAGACTGACTTGCTCCTACGTTGTCCTGAACAATCCTTCTATGGCCTCTGGAGAGGAGCCGCAATTTACACCCAATTTCGTTTCGACTCTTTTTGACCTACCACAAACGACAGCCGTTTCTCCAGGCCCTGAGGGGATGGTCATTAGCGCGCCCGGCAATAAAGCCCCGAGGATATTTAGTTTCAGCCCAATGAAACTTCAAATCCAAAACGACACCCCACAACTGGTACAGCAGACCACTGAAAGAGTCTTGGTGCACTTCCGAAAGGTTGGCTTCACTATAAACCCAAGAGCTTACGGGCTGAACTACGAACTCGATTTCAAAGTTTCAGGCGCGGATGACGCTGAGACATGGCTAGCGCGGCGATTCGCAACTTCCGGTCTAAAGAATCTGGGCCAATCCACAGTTGCACTTCAAAGCATGACACTAAAGTTTACCAGCTATGGGAAGCTACAAACCCTAAAGCTGGAACCCCGGATAGGGGAAACGGACCGGCTATTCGCGTACGTAAATATGAATTTCGACGAGAGCAGGTTGCTTAGGGGTGAACAACTCGAAGGAGAGATGGAGAATTGGTTCGAAAAAGCTAAGAGCATGCTTGCACAATTGCTCGAGGAGTAACATATGACCCAAGTATTTGGACGCTTGCTCCCTTCTAGCCTTGCTGCAACTTTTGGTTCGATGGATCAGCCAAACCTGGCGCCACAACTGAGTGGAGTTCAAAGTTTTGCCTTCGGAGTTCACGCCCTAAACGACTCATCCGTTTTCGCGCGCACCTATTCCTTCCGAGATGGTCAATTGGGGCTTTACGCCAGCAATGCCTCTCCCGATCTTCTCTCGAAAGGCAAAGTAGATGCCGCATATGCTCTTGCGGCCAAGCAGTCATCGGGTACACGAGGTGAATTTAATTTGTCGGCTTTGAAGGACTTGATTTCAAAGGAGATTGGACCAAATCTAGATATCGCCCTTAGCACTGACGATATCCCGGAACACCGTTTTGAAGTCCTTCTGCAACGAAAGAGTATTGCGATGGACGTGGAAACAACTGGATTAGACCCGACAAAGGATAGGCTCTGTCTTGTTCAGATTTTCGATGGCAGCACTCGCTTAGACTTCATAAGAATAGAAAACCCTAAAGCACCGAGAATTTGTCGCCTTCTAGAATCACCGAATGTGACCAAGATCTTCCACCATGCAAAATTCGACCTAGGTTTCTTGATTCGTTGGTTGGGCGTGGATCCAAGGAATATCTTTTGCACCAAAATTGCGAGCAAACTGCTTCGTGACCGTTTTCAGGCCTATGGCCTGAGAGATATTGTTCGCGAACTACTAGGACTTTCAATTCCGAAAGGATTGGCAAAGTCTAACTGGAGCAGTCCAATTCTAAGTCAAGATCAGCTACTTTATAGCGCTCTAGATGTACTCTACTTGCCCACATTGATGGATAAATTGAAGAGCCTGCTGTCTAATGCAGACCTTACCCAATTGGCTATTGATTGCTTTCGAGCGGTTCCTGTCATCGCAAAGCTTGATGCGTCTGGTTATCGCTCCGTATTTGACCATTAAGGGTACATCAAGCCGGCGATACAGCTGAGTCCACATTGTGAGGTCGCATCTAAAGCACAGAGTTCAAAATTGGCCTCATTGCTCGCCTAGCCTATTGAATGAGGAATGTCTTTCCAAATTGGACCTTTCGACCTGCTGAGCATCGACGTGAATCTCCGAATCGCCGCCCGGAAATCATCCCGAGAAAAGCCGAATCGTTCCTCACCTAGGTTCGTATTAATGACAACTTCTAATGGCGAGTATTGGTCCAAGAGTCCCCGAAATGAGTCTTCGACAACCGGATCGAATTCCAGAGGAGGAACGGGAGTTCCAACATTAACTTTCTCCCCAGAAGGGAGACTAGCCAATCGGTCTGAATCTACATATCCTCCATGCCGGATAAGTTTTAGAGGGAATTGCATACCCCGACCAGCAATGCTCACGGATCCAGATATTCGGGTGATAGCCGCGTCTACAATGTTGGTGCCTACCCCTTGAAACGACGAAACCGTACAGCGTGCTGTTCCCCCACTCATTCCGAGGAATCCGCGGAAATCCCATTCGATACCCGTGGGAAGCTTCCTTCTTACAAGGGCAAGCAAATCACTGGGTAGCTTACTGGCGTAAAAAACTCCAATGGCCTCCTCTTTGGGCGAGGGGTTTATTCCAGTTCCAATAACCCGACCAGTCGAAAGTTGAAATACTGGTCCCCCGCTCATTCCTGGGCCATATGGGGCGTTCAAGATCCTTAGCAAGTCATGCTCGCCGTTATAACTCGCATCCAGGGCACCGACTGTTCCGGTGCCAATCGTAGGTTGGTACCCGTGGCGGCTAGTGTTAGGGTATCCAGAGAAGTAGACGAGCTCTCCGATCCTACACTCCTCGGCCCGGCCTACTCTAAGGCTAGTAAGTGGTGGGCATCCGTCGAGGATTTGAAGAATTGCAATATCTTGCCCAGGAAACCTTTCTGCCACCTTGCACTTGTAGTAGTTCTCCGACGCACCGGTCTTAACCCAGGCGGTATCGTGATCTGGAGGGATTGCATGATTAGCGGTGACTATCAGGCCGACTGAATCAATGACATACCCGGATCCATTGTCCTCAATGCGATTCCTCTTGCGAATTCTTACTGCGACCACCACCGTGGCCTTCCGAATCTGTCCAAGATCACTTATTTCAGAATAATCTGACATGCTACCGCGCTCCGCTACCGTATGGTCCTTTCAACCGACAACACGCAGAGGTGCATCCTTCGTCAATTATTCCGCTTTGTAGAGCCTGTGCTCCACGTCCGGTGTACCGCAGAGCCACTATTCCATTGCCTAAGTTGATACTAGGCTTTACGACCTTTAGGCTTACTTGCGACCCGTTTAGCCACCCCCCCTTCCTGGATCATGGATTCGAATTCGTCTCTTGCGAAGGTGTAAAGACTGCCACCTTCCTCTACAACCATTGCAGGTATGCCACCGCGCTCCTTACGGTGGTTGTAAAGCACTAAGACTGCTTTGTGGTCAAAGCGGTAAAGGCTGAAGACAGGCGACTCGGGGAGATACCAGAGCGAGAACTCAGCAATAACGTCTGAGGGCTCCAAGAATACTTTCTTGAAATCTGCTGCAGCCTCCTCGATTAGTACCTTTGTTTTCTCCTCTGTAGTAGCGAATCTGCGGGCAAGTTCAGCTATTAGTTGAGGACTATCTGGGTCGGGCAGGACAACTCGAATTCGAGCATCTTCCTTTCTCGCGAGTTTCCTAAGATCCTCATTGTTAGTCGCTCTCCACGTGCGCCCATACGCAAAGAATACATCAAGCTTCGTGACCTTCTGAAGTTCCTCAGCCCACTCAATACCACGTTGAAAGTCTGTTGTAATTGCGACGAGACCAGCACTTCGAACGTTCTCTGCAAGCTTTGCCTTCGCCAAGAGTTCGGTAAGCAGACTTCGTTTGGCTCTAAGTTCCCAGAGGAACCCAATTGCCACGGATATGACAAGCATAGAACCTAACTCGCGTGCTAGCGTTTGCCAGCCAGAGTGACATACTAACCAACCCCAATCATTCGCGAGTAGTAGAAGCCCAATTCCTGCTACCGCGGCCACACCCCCTACCAACCAAGATACTAGGTTGGTCCGCTCACTGTGAAGTTCAACCTGGTCCATAAAGGCCCTTCACGATATTCCTCCCCTAGATTCTCAGCAGCCCTCAAAGGGAGTCACCTGTACCAGCCAAACTAGCATCGGGTGCGCTAGAAATTAGGCGAAGTTGACATTGACCGGCAGCATCACATACCGAAGGAATTGGAAGTAAGGTCAGCCCTGCCGTAATCTTCGCCTCCATCGAAACGATCTCCAGGGAAACAGACCGCAACGTCAGACGCCTGAGTCACGCCCCCCGGTCGATGTGGTAGCTGGCCTAGTTGCTAGTCAAAGGTGCATTAGATTGTAGCTCATTCCGGCGCCAGTGGCGGGCTGATCTATCAGGACCAAGCCAGACTCGCTTTCGGCAATAGATCCGGGCAAATCCTAGGTAGAGCGGCGGTTTCAGGAATCTTCTGTCTGAGACTGATCTTGGAACGGGTCAGGAAAGGCCGGGGCATCCCGAGGTGCATGAGCGACGGTTTTATAATTTTAGGAACGCGGAATCTAGAGCGCAAATAGCGTCAGGAACCCCCTAAAACACGCCTTCGGAATGTCGTTTAGTCAAAATTAAGCAAAAGGCTTTTCGCCAAATTGATCCGACTTGAGCGAATATTCGCGCATCAACTTCGCGCTGCCAATCATGTCGGCGTCCCGTAAGTAAGGCGGCTGGCTGCTACCGATGGACGACCTGATATCCCCGTTTTCTGATCACCCAACCAGGCGGGGCGCGGGCGAAGACTTTTCTGGTCGCGCCTGGACGTCCTATCGGTAATAGAGGGGCGGGGGATCCGGCCGCGCGGTAGAATCTTCCCGATGGGACCGACACCGCAGGGGCCGCTTTTCCAAATTCCGGGCGATCTGCTCGGCCGGTACAAGCTTATCCTGGAGTTAAAGGAGCGACGGCTCCGCGAGAACTTCGAGCGCCGCCTAGTATCCTCGTCCGGCTCCGCCCACTTGGAGGCGCTGACGTACTGCCTTATGGAGCACCCGTTCCGACTCCGCCCTGAGATCGAGGAGACCGCCAGCGGTGGTGGCCCCGACTTCAAGCTGTCGCGGAGTCCGTCGAACCCGATCTACGTCGAGTGCAAGTTCCTCGACCGGGACAGCGTCACGGAGCAAACCGGCATTGTGCATGGCAGCTTCGCGGGCGGCTCGTACTCGCCGATGACGGAGAAGATCAGCAGCTCGGTGGGGGACTGCGTTCCGCAGCTTGCCAGACGGAACACTGGGCCCGGCATCGGAGTCATTGGGTCCGATCACTCCGACGCGTGGCACCTGCTGGGCCCCGGTGCGGCGGAGACGCTTCTTCACGGGACAACGCACCTACGAGTGCCGATCAATCGCCGGCGGGCTCAGGTAGGGGAAGTCGCCCCGCTCCTGGACTCGGTGTTCCTTCGGCCGCCACGAAGGAGGGGAGAGGATATCGACCGTCGACGGTTCCCCGTGTCGGCGGTCCTCTTGGTGGCCTTCAACTTCGAGGACCGCGTCGCCATGGTATCGGGGATTCTGAATCCGTGGCCGATTCGGCCGATTGACTATCGGCTACTGCCTGGGATTCCATTCGCGCGGTTCAAGAAGACCCCGAGCATCCGGCAGCGCACGGTGCCGCCCGTGGAGTGGGTCATTCACTCCCCGGAGGCGCGGCGCTTCGAGGCGATTCAGCCGCCCGACATCCCCGAGTCGCAGTTGCGTGGGGAAGAGCCGCCCCCGCCGATTCTCTGATGGAAATCCGGCGAACCTGCGGAGGGGGCATCGGTTAGAGGATGAGATGAACTACAACTACTCAGCCGACGAGGAAGAGAAGCTCAAGCACCTCTACCTCTGCAACCAGGACTTGGAGTGGGCTCAGAACATCATCAGGACCATCAGGGAAAAAACTAGCCCGGACGACCAGGACAAAACCCTTCGGTACTTCCTATTGCAGAACCTCGTTGTCACCTACATTCGGCCGTTTACCGTCAGCCGAGGCCGGAAGCTGGAGAGAGAGGATCTGAAGAACTACAAAGGGAAGAAGACGAGATCCTACGAGGGCGACGAGTACACCGCGCATCGGATCGCAAAGAAGGATAACGTACCGGACGCCTACAACGATCTACAGATTCGTCTGGACGACTTCCGAAACCAGCAATTCGCCCACACGGATGCGAATTACTTCAACGTGCAGATTGGCAACCTCGGCACCGTCTCGGATCCGTATTGGGCCGTCAGCTTCCGGCGGCATGAGCTGGAGTTTCTGGACCATCACCTCAAACGAGTTGAAGAGTTGGTGACCATCGTTCAGAAGAGGCTGCAGGCCGAGCTACAGGCGGAATTCGACGTCCTGAAGACTCGGGCGGAGCCAGAGCCGGGGGCCGCTCCATCCCCTCCGGGGTAAGCCCTCACTCAGTTTCAACCCGCCCTCGCGGTAGATCCGCTCCCAGAACTTGTCGCAGCACCGATGTCGTTGGAGTGCGTGACTCCACCAGACGCGCTCAATATTACTGCCTAGACGAGCTAAGGTGTTCGGGGCCGCGCCAAGTGTATTTTCGTGGCCCTGATGGGAAGCTCGTAAATCTTGTCCAGAACGTTCTCTATCACGTCGAGGGCATGGCGTAGCGTGTCAGCGGTGGGCGCCAGAGCCGAGTGCAACGCGTCGTTCCCCAGGAACCTGTGCTTGTGAAGCACAGATGCCTCGCTTTTCGTCACCAGATTGGCTTCGGCGAGACCCCAGATTTGTCCCTCGAGGCGATCGCTCCGATACGGTACCCCGTTTCTGAGCTTTGGAGATAAGGTCGTTTCATCGAGAACCGTGCCTCCAGAAACGCCCTTATCCGAACAGGTGGCATCGAGGATCGCCCTGAGCCCGCCAGCGCAAAGATGCCGCATGTCCTCGTTCAAGGCTCGTACCGTTTGCTGATACAGGCTGTGGATGTCATCGGGCGTATTCGGCAACTCTTTCGGCTTCCGCCTCTGTGGGATCGGGTAAATCCGCACGGTGCCGTCCCGGACTACTCCGCCCGGAAGGTAATCCTCCGAGGTCAAGGTCGCCTCTTTGAATCGAATGTCGTTGCAACCCAAGCATCGAATAATCGACCACTTAGTAATCGCAAAGTGAATGTCGGCGTCCGGGTCGGTAGCGTCATGTCTCTCTTCAATTTCGGCGCGCACTGCGTGGTTCGTTTCCCCAATGCAGCGCTCGCAGTACGCTGTCACAGTCTCCTCGGTAGTCCGAGGCATAGGCTGCCGTTGCGGGATCGGTTGCTGTGCGTCGAACAGGTTGCCCGAAAACTCTTCAATTGCAGGCGCCGTAGCTTCGGAACGTGCCTTCTGCTCCCAGTGCTTGATTTGTTGGGTATGGGAGTCGTGCTCCTTCTTCCGCTGCTCGTATAACGCCTTGAACGAAGTCACCTTGGCGATTTGCGGGCCGGGCGTGAGATACGTATTCTTCGACTCCGGCCCTTCATCGAGATTTGCGGAGATCGAAAGACCAAACTGGCGCAGGTGAAACAGCGCTCGAAACGCTTCCTCTTTGGGCATACTGCTCGCTTCTGCTAGTTCCGCGATGGTCGCCTGCTTTCCCTTCTTGGCCTGATAGAGGGCCTTGATCGCGGTGATGACCTCATCAGTTCCTTTGGCGGCAGCGCCTTGTCTTGCCTCGTCGAGGTAGAAGAATCCGTCCCGGTGGAACTGTAGATGGGAGGTGTTCTTGGTGTCGTGGTACCGAAGGAGGAGATTCTTGCCCATCAGCAATTCCGCGGGCTCAACTTTGTTCAAGTCGGCAGAGAAGTAGTCGTCCTCAACGGGCCCCACCCACCGTTCGTTCTTCATATCCCAGACATCGGAAAGAATCCCTCTTTGAACCTCCGTGATGTCGTACATCTGAGCAAATCCTCCGACTATCTCGTCATCCCCTTATGGAAGCTGATAATGTGAACCACAGTCAAGCACCGATTTGAGTTGAGGACAACTACGATGTGTTAATCGTCTCGGCCCTGGCCGTCAAAGGAGGGCAGGTTTCCGGAATGCCCATCGGCCGGTACAAAAAGGTGCATCGGACGGCCGAGAACGTCGTGGGGAAGCCTCTGCTATCGGCGGCAGGAATGGGAGGGCCGAATATTCCGATTTTGGGGGGTCTTCAACCGACCTTTTGTGCGCTCCCCGCTGTACGAAGAATACCCCGAAAGGCGGTGGGAAGGGTCTCCGAAGACAGCTATCCGGAGCTGCCTCGACGGCGGTGACTAAAGGCACTCCAATGAGGGGAAATTCCTCACAGTTGTCCCCTGTGTTTTTCTTCGCTCCAGTTCATGCTTCTGAGAACCCATAATATATAATGACACCGATGGTCGGTGGTCTGCCCCAGAGGAGGAATCATGCCAACGTTGGTACTATTACTCTCTCTAGTTGCCGCCTTAGCTGGACTTTTCTGGATGATCGTGCGGTATCGCGAGCAGGGCCGTGACTATCGCGGAATTGCCAAGAAGTACGGGCTGCTTCAGGCTCGCTTCACACCAATCCTCGACGCTGAACGGGAGGCCGAGAAGATCAGGCTCGAGACTAAACATAGCAAGCAAGCTTTAGATGTTCTGAATTCCCAATACGTAGCCGCCAAAACTGTTCACGACAACCTTAAGCGAGAGATTGCCCTCCTCGAGGAGACCCAAGGGGACATTTCGGTAGGGCTCTACCAGCCTCACTACAACTACAAGACGTCCGACGAATACAGAGCCAAACTCGACTTGGTTCGGAATCAACAGAAGGACATGGTGCACGCCGGCACGGCCGTGCACTGCGCCATTGAGTGGTCGGTTGGAGGCAGCCGAAAGGAAGGCGAGCGAATGCAGAAGCAGTATTCGAAGCTGCTCCTACGCGCTTTCAATGGCGAGTGCGATGCGGCGACAGCTCGTGTTTCGTGGAACAATGTTCTTCGCATGGAGGAGCGAATCAAGAAGGCTTTCGAGATCATTAACGATCTCGGAAAGGTCATGCAAATCAATGTAACCGAGGGCTACCACAACCTGTGGCTCGAAGAACTTCGCCTGGTTCATGAAGGCGAACAGAAGATACACGAGGAAGCTGAAGAGCAGCGGCGAATCAGGGAACAAATGCGCGAAGAGGAACGGGTGCAGCGCGAGCTTGAAAAAGCCAAACGAGATGCCGAGGACGAGGAACGGAAATATCAAAGAGCTTTGGAGAAAGCCCGACTGGAGGTCTCGAAGGCAAAAGGGGCGGAGGTCCAACACCTTGGGGACAAGATCAAGCTGCTTGAGGAGCAACTTCGAGAGGCCCAGGAACGTAAGGAGCGCGCCATTGCTCAAGCTCAGCTTACAAGGGTAGGGCACGTGTACATCATTTCAAACGTTGGATCGTTCGGGGATGGCGTCTTTAAGATCGGGATGACCAGGCGCTTGGAGCCAATGGACCGAGTTCATGAGCTTGGTGACGCAGCACTTCCCTTCGCATTTGATGTTCACGCCATGATCTACTCAGAGGACGCTCCGACACTTGAAAATGATCTTCACAAGCACTTCGACAAGAAGAGGGTGAATCTTGTCAACTGGAGGAAAGAATTCTTCAACATCACGCTCGATGAAATCATTGAGTTTACGCGAATGAGGAGCGTGAAGGCTGAGATCACAAGGCTCGCGGCTGCCAAGGAGTACAGGGAATCATTGGCCTTGAGAGCCCACCATCAGACGAGTGGCGAAAGAACGGTGGAATCCGCAGCGTTGAGTGAATTCCCTGCTGAGCTTGTTCCCAAGAATTGAGGCGATCTATACTTGATCCAACGTGGCAGACGAACTTCGTCGATTAGCAGTGAACCGCTCCTATTACTCGGGCTCCATCGCCGACTTTTGTGCGGCAGACGTCGACGCCGTCCTTGCCCAGATGGCTCGGCGGAACGACTTCGACCTGACCGGGACCCAGCGGGAAGCTTGGATCGAACAGGCGCAGCTGTTGCAGGAGATCCTGGCTCCCTACCATGGCGCCATTTACCTGGAGTTCACGATTCCCCGGATGGGCACCCGCGCCGACGCCGTCGTCATCATCGGCCCTGTCATCTTTGTTTTGGAGTTCAAGGTCGGCGAGTGGCATTTTCACCTTCGGGATCTGGACCAAGTTGTAGACTACGCTCTCGACCTCCGAAATTTCCACGAAGGTAGCCACGAAGCCTACATCGCACCCGTGCTCGTCTGCACGCGCGCACGCGCGGACCGCTGCTTCATGCCGTCGGAAGTACCCGATGACCACCTGTTTAAGGCAGCGCGTACGAATGCCCAGGGGCTGGCAGCCACGCTTGCAGGTATTCTCAAGCTCGTCCGAGCAGAGGAAGTCGCAATCGACAGCTGGGAGAGCAGCAGCTATAAGCCGACACCCACCATCATCGAGGCCACGTTGGCGCTCTATCGTGGACACGCCGTCGCCGAGATCTCGCGGAACGACGCGGGGGCCACGAATCTGACACGGACCGCGGCATCGGTCGACGAGATCATCCGCAGCGCCCGCCGAGGCGGCCGCAAGGCCGTGTGCTTCGTGACGGGGGTGCCGGGAGCCGGGAAGACTCTGGTCGGGCTGGACGCGGCAACGAAGCACATCAATACCAAGGATGAGCTCTACAGCGTCTTCCTTTCGGGGAACGGCCCGCTGGTCGCTGTACTTCAGGAGGCGCTGGCCCGCGACCGCCTACGACGGGGCCGACTGCGCGGCGAGAAGCTCCGGAAGGGCGAGGCCCTCAGTGAAGTGAAGGCCTTCATTCAAAACGTCCACCATTTCCGTGACGAATGCGTGAAGGATCCCGGGGCGCCGCCCGAGCATGTCGCCATCTTCGACGAAGCCCAGCGCGCCTGGAACCTTAAGCAAACGGTCGACTTTATGAAGCGCAAGAAGCGAATTCCAAACTTTAGCCAGTCCGAGCCCGAGTTCCTGATCTCGTGCCTCAATCGCCATCGTGACTGGGCGGTGGTGATCTGCCTCGTGGGCGGTGGGCAGGAGATCAACACCGGCGAGGCCGGTATTCGGGAGTGGGTACAGGCCGTCGAACGATCTTTCCCGGACTGGGAAATACACGTGTCAGATCGGCTGACGGAAGCCGAATACGGTGCGGAAAGAGAGATCGAGTCGGTACGTGCAAGAGGACGGGCGAAGTTTCATTCAGACCTCCATTTGTCGACATCCGTCCGCTCGTTCCGCAGCGAGAGGGTGTCGGGCTGGGTGAAAGAGCTTCTGGATCTGGATGTCGACCGGGCCTCCGCTTCGCTGAAGGAGGTCGAGCGCAAGTACCCGATTGTGCTGACACGGGACCTTCAGCGGGCTCGCCGCTGGCTGCGTGGGCAGGCGCGGGGGTCGGAGCGCTACGGCATCGTGGTGTCCTCGCAGGCGGAGCGACTGAAGCCACATGCGGTCGACATCCGCTCGCCAGTCAACCCGGTGCACTGGTTCCTGTCTGGAAAGGACGACGTGCGGTCCTCCTACTACCTGGAAGATGTCGCGACTGAGTTCCACGTCCAGGGCCTGGAACTGGACTGGAGCTGCGTGGTGTGGGATGCGGATTTCCGGCACTCGGGTGATCGTTGGGATCCCTGGTCGTTTCGTGGGAACAGTTGGCAGCGGATCCGCTCCTCGGAGCGCCAGGCCTACCTGAAGAACGCCTACCGAGTGCTGCTCACACGGGCGCGGCAGGGCATGGTGGTCGTTGTGCCGGAGGGAGATTCGGAGGATCCCACGCGCGCGCCGTCATACTACGACGGGACATTCGATTACCTCCGGCGCTGTGGGATGTCGGTCCTGAAGAGCTAACTCCTTGCAGCGAGGTCGCCACCCACCATGGGTCAATTCTATATCTGCCGAGCCTTCGCTCAATATCACTTGGGAATTCATCGGGGAGTGAAAATTTGCCTTTACCGAGGCTGTGCTGTACCATTGAATCTGAACAAGGGAGTGCAGCTGGAGGGCGAATGGTCGACCCGATTGCCACTTCCATAACCATCAATCACTAATCGAGGGGACCATGCGCAAAGCTCTGCTTCGCCTTTCGCTGGTTGGGCTCTTTGCAGTTACCGTTATTGGTGCCCAGTTCGGGTCCACCAAGACGTCCCTGGGTGAACACTACTGTGCCACTTGTACGGGCGGTGATCCGTGCAACGCTTGCAAGAACTGCAAATACTGTGGCCACTGTGCGAAGAGTGGTGGGACGTGCGGAGTCTGCAAGTAACCTAGACGGGCGTATCCGCATAGTGATTTCTTGATGAGACGCTCGTTGTTGATTTCCTTGCTGGCTCTTGCGACTTCAATTACGGGCTGTACAAATGGCATGTTCGACAAGAATTGGGATGATAGACCGGCTCGCCGTGAGACGGCCGTCGCCCAACACGATCCGACTCCAATTCAACGCCCGCCGCAAAGTAGGCCAAGCTCTGCTCCGAGACGCGTGTACCTAGACGTTGGAAGCGAACACTGGATCAGTAAGGTAATTGGTGATGGAGAGTACGTCAAACTTGAGGATGGCTCGCTTTGGGAGATATCTTCGGTCGATCGAATCAACTCAATGCTTTGGTTGCCGGTCGAGACCGTTCATGTCGTCACAAGTTCCAGTAGTCTGAGCGGCTACAAGATCGTTAATACGGACGCGGGTGACTCCGCGGACGCCACATTTGTGGGAATGAGATAGTGCTCTATCGTCATTCCACGCAACCTACGCACGGCCTTGCCAAAGAAGGCCCTTCCTATTGGCCGTAGGAAGTAAAGTTACTAGAACCCAATATATGTTCCCCTGACAAGAGCCCGAACTCACTCGTGGCTTTTCGGTACCCACGAGAAGGTCGCTGGCGACGACTTTTTCTTGAGCGACAAAAGTGATTGCCTGTCAATTGGTTGACAAGGTTCGCGATTGCCGGTGAATTATTGCCCGGAATGAGTGCTGCCGACGCGCCCCATAATACCGGAGTAGGTAAGTAGGAAAGCTCTTGGACTTCTGAATATACTCCTTTGCAGATGCGAGTTCATTCCCTGACCGATCGGCGGCCGAGGCGGGGGTCAGTCGAGGTTGAGGACCTTCCACCAGACTTCGCGGCCGCTGAGGACGCCGAAGGCGACCCGTCGGCCGTCGGCGCTGAAGACGGGCTCGAATACCTGGTCGAAGACAGGGCTCCGCCGTCCGCCGACGACCAGGACTTCTCGGCGAGCCGTAACGGCGATGTAGGCGAAGCGCTTGCCGTCGGGGCTAAATGTGGGCCAGCGGACGTCCTCGAAGGGGTCCTCCTTCGCACCCCCAAGGACGAGACGGATCTGGCCGCCGTCCTTCACGACGCAGGCGATCGTCTTTCCGTCGGGGCTCAACGCAAAATCTGTGATGAAGTCGTGCTCTTCCCCTTCCTCCCGATCGCCCACGACCAAGATCATCTTGTCCCTGCGCTTGGCAATGTAGACCAGTTCGTTCCCCTGAGCGCGGAACTCAAAGCGTCCAAGGTAGTCATAGCCCGTCCCACGTCGATTCCCGGTGATCATGTGTCCGCGGCCTTCAACGAATCCCTGAGAGGCCACCGTGCTTCCATCAGCGCTGAAGACAGCCCCCGAAATGTCCTCGAACTCTTCGCCCTTTTTGTCGCCGACCACGATGAATTTCCGAGTGCCCTTCTGGGCCTTGTAGGCGATGGTCTTCCCGTCCGGGCTGAAAACGGGGCCCCAGACCCGATCGAACGGAGGACTTTTCTTCACGCCATCCTGAATCAGGAAGGAAGATTGCCCATCTCTCGCGCCATAGGCCAGGGAACGGCCGTCCGGACTGTAGACCATGTCGTGAATCCGGTCGTACTCCTTCTTCTCTCGTGCGCCGGCGACGACTCGCCACTTCATGTCGGCTGAATACCCGATGAAGGCGAGCTCCTTGCCGTCCGGGCTCCAGACGGTCTCCCCGTCGATGGCCGCGAACAAGTCCCCCTCTTTTTCACCGCGGACGAGAAACCAGAAAGGTCCTTCTCGGGCGACATAGACGATCTCATTCCCGTGGGGACTGAATGCCGGCTTTGGGAACTCCGCGACCTCATCGTACTCCCGGCCCGGCTTCTCCCCGACCACGACGCACATCTTTCGACCATGTCCGGCGACGTACGCCACGGTCTGATGGTCCTGAGAGATGACCAGATCGTGGATCTCGTCGTAAGCCCTGCCCAACATGTCGCCAACGAGAACGAGAGATTTCCCATTCTTTTGGGCGATGAGCGCCGCCGCACGCCCATCCTCGCTAAAGAGCACCGGCCGGAACTGCACGGATAACTCCAGGCCCTCGGGGACGACATTGAGCCGCTTCTCCTCGAAGCTCACGTTCGCCGAGGACCGCGCCCGGGACTGCCGTCCCGAATCCCAGGACATGGATCCGAGACCGAGGAGGAGGAAGAGCGTGACTTGAACTCTCATGGAGCCTTCTCCGAGCGAGCGGTCGGCGAATCCTTCGCCCTCGACCCTATCACAAGAGCGATCCGATGTACATCCGACGGAAGGGATGGATGGTGTCCTGAAAGCTGTGGAGATGTGAGACAAAGTCGCATCATCCGGTCAAGCAAGTAGACGTCGGCGGTCAATCTTCTCTACGGGCACTTGCTGTGCGGGCAGAGTCGCTTCGGCAAGATCAACGGATGGCGGACAATCACGGAGATAGTCGCAAGTTCAAGGAAAGCTTGAAGAAGGCGGCGTCATTAGCCTGAATGGCTTGGTGGGACACGTTGATTCCTAGGAGATGCCAATGAAGAAGCATTTCTCGATACTGATCGCAGGAAGCGCCGTCTGTCTGTTTTTCATTTTGAAGGCCACGGTGTCAAAAATCACGGGGGGCGACGTGTCTGGCGCAATTACAAATACTGCTAATATTCTCGAAGCACTGTCCTGGTTGGGGATATATGTGGTCTTCTCGGTGATCGTCTTGGGACACGGTTTGCTTTGCCAGCCAGCTCGTGCTGGTGGCTCCGATTCGCCCAATAAGCAATAGGAGGCGAGAGCCTCACCAGAGGATCGCGAAGTTCCACAAGGTCTGAGACGGAGCCCATCCGTCGGGCAGCCCAGGTCGTAGTATTACAGCAATCCCTACACCCCGAGCCCGACGTAACCCGCCGAGTACTAGTCCATCCGCGGCCTGTCGGAAGGGGGGGACATACGTCACCGGAAAAGCAAAGAGGTCATCCTTCGTGAATAAAGAAGGAATCCTCTAATTCTGGAATCGGCGATATACCTAGTGGGATTCGGTTAAAGGATTCTTGAAAGCGGACTCTGCCGAGTCGGTTATAATAGCCAGGAAATGAAATCAGCCCTGCTGATTATCGGCTGCCTCCTCACCATCCAGGATCCTCCTCCCGACCTGGCCGCATTGCTGACCAAGGCTGATCAAATCCTTTCGGATTCGAAAGCGGCCTACGAAGAGGCGCGATCCAAGAGTTTGCCGTCGGCCTTTGTCGATGCCGGCTTCAAGCTGGAAGAGGCCCGGATCAAGTATCTGGTGCTGCAGGAAATCGGCAACGCCGCTCAGCAGAAGACTGCCGCCGATCGTCTCCGCGTCGTTCAGCAGCTTACGAAGCTGATCCATGACGGCAAGGTCGCCATCACGTCGGGACCGGCAGTCACTTCCGCGCCGGTGGCTCCAGCCGCGCCTGTGCCGCCCCCGAAGGATGCTCCGGCGGATGCGCCGACCGCCGATGCTGCTGCTAAATCCGACGTCCTTGCTCGTCCCGGAATTCCCCCGGCCGCTGCTCTAAAAGAATCCGAAAAACTCCTCAAGGATCTCTTCAAAGAGCAGTATGCCAAGAAATCCTCTGCCGATCGGCAAGCACTAGCGCGCGCCTTGCTCGCGCAGGCAGCCAAAACCACCGGCGATCCGGCCTCGTCCTATGTCTTGTACCGAGAGGCCATTGATGCCGCCGTCCAAGGTGGCGACCCGGTAGTGGCCCTTTTCGCCGTCGACGAACAAGCCCGGTTTTTCGATGTCGACCTCGTGGCTCTTCGGAGCGACACGCTGGCGGCGCTCAGCAAGAACGCTAAGACGCCCCAGGAGTCCTATACCCTCTGCGAAGCGTATCTAAAGTTGACGGAGGAGTATGTCGCGGCGGACCAGTACGACCAGGCCGACAAGGCCATGAGCTTGGCGACGACTCACGCCAAGAAAGCGAACGCGCCCCCGCTGATCCAACGGGTGGCGACGCGGAGCAAGGAGATTGCGGAGTCGAAGTCGAGGTTTTCGGCGATCAAAGAGCATCTCTCGACGCTGGCCAAGAATCCCGAGCATCCCGGGGCGAATTTGGAGATGGGCCAATATCTGTGCTTCGTCAAGGGCAGCTGGGACTTGGGCCTCCGGTTCCTCGCGCTGGGGTCGGACGCCGGACTCAAATCGCTGGCCCAGAAGGAGGCGACAACGCCTACCCAACCGGCGGAGATCGCTGAGCTTGCCGATGGCTGGGCCCTGCTGTCGGAGAAGGAGAAGAGTGCACTTAAGAAGGGGCAGATGATCGCCCACGCGCGCGGACTCTATGAGGCCGCCCTGCCGGACGCAATGGGCCTCCTCAAGGCGAAGATCGAAAAACGCCTCGACACGATGGTACCTCCGATGCCGAGCGGCCCGATCGATCTCCTAGTCCTGATCGATCCCGCCAAGGACGCCGTGGCGGGGGCGTGGCGGTTCGAAGCAGGGGTACTGGTATCGGACAGCGCCGGTTACAGTCGCCTCCAAATCCCCTTCCTCCCGCCTGAGGAATACGACCTGACCGTCACCTGCCAGCGGGGGGAGGAAGACGGCTCGCTTGGTTTTGGGCTCGTCTATAAGGAATCCCAGTTCGCGATCGTCTATGACACCTGGGCACCATCCTGCAAGTACGGAATCGACGCGATCAGCACCGTCGACGCCTGGATGAACGAGACCACGGGTCAGGGGCGACAGCTCAACACCGGGAAACCGGCGACCTTCGAGTTCCGCGTGCGGAAGACTGGAGTGACGACGCTCGTGGACGGCAAGACGCTGATCCGTTGGACCGGAGACTATGCAAAGCTCAAGGTCTCCTGGCGCTGGCCGATGCCCAACACCAAGCTGCCCTTTCTTGGGCACGATAAGGGCGTCCTCAGCTACTCGAAGGTCGTCCTGACGCCCGTGACCGGCCAAGGCCGCCGGCTGCGTTAGCCGGTTCTTCGACCGATCCCTAAACCATTTTCGCGGGTTTCCGCCCTGAGTTATCTAGATGACCGCGAGTCGAAAACGCCCCTTCTTCAAAGTGTTCTTGCCCACGACTGTCGGCCTGGCAATGAGCTGCTCCCAGACGGCAACGCCACGTAGCCGATGGGACATGTCTCATTATGTGGTGGACCGCCCGTTAACATTCAGAGCATCTCCGACCGGGAAATGCGTATCGTAGGGTAAGCATCCCGAGATCCTGAAAAAGGAGACCCCGAGTGCAACCTCTGATCCTTTTAGTTCTCCTCCTCGCGGCTCAGGACGCGCCTCCGCGCGTTCTCCCGGCCGGTCAAGTGCCGGTCGATTCGCGCCTGGGACCCCTGAAAGATCTGGACGGACAATTTCCCTTCGAGGTGCCCCCAAGCGCGCAGGCCTGGCAGGAGCGAGCGGAGAAGGTCCGCCGGCAGGTCCAAGTCGCCACCGGCCTTTGGCCGATGTCCGAGCGCACGCCGCTCAACGCCCAGATCTTTGGCCGCGTGGACCGGCCGGACTTCACGGTGGACAAGGTGGCCTTCGAGAGCTTTCCGGGGCTTTGGGTCACGGGGCTCCTCTTTCGGCCCAAGGGAAAAACCGGCCGGCTCCCCGGAGTTCTTTCGCCCCACGGCCACGAAGGGCGCCTCTGGGATTATGGACAGCCCGGCATCCGGAGGATGATATCGCTCGGTCAGGAGCGTTTCGAGGCGTCGGGCCGATACCCCCAGCTTGCCCGGTGTGCGACGCTGGCCCGGATGGGGTGCGTGAGCTTCATCTGGGACATGCTGGGCTACGCCGACAATGTCCAGATCCCCTTCGAGCTGGCCCACCGGTATGCGAAGGAGCGCCCGGGAATGGACACGCCGGAGCGGTGGGGATTCTTTAGCACCCAGGCGGAGCTCCGGATGGAGAGCATCCTGGGCGTCCAGGCGTGGAACGCCATCCGCGCCCTCGATTTCCTCTCCGGATTGCCGGACGTCGATCCCGCCCGGATCGGGGTGACCGGTTCAAGCGGCGGCGGGACCCAGACGCTTCTCTTGGGGGCCCTGGATCCCCGCCCCGCGGTCGCCTTTCCACAGGGGATGGTCTCGACCTCGATGCAGGGCGGATGCACCTGTGAAAACGCGTGCGGACTTCGGCTCGGAACGGGCAACGTCGAGCTGGCCGCCCTCTTTGCCCCCAAGCCACAAGGGATGACCGCGGCCAACGACTGGACGAAGGACATGATGACCCAGGGCTTCCCTGAACTCGTGAAGCTCTACGCGATGTTGGGCGCGAAGGACCGGGTCGCCTGCACCTCCCAGGTCCAGTTCCCGCACAATTTCAACTATGTCACCCGCGAACTCCTGTACGCCTTCTTCAACAAACATCTCAAGCTCGGACTGGAGGAGCCGTTCCTCGAGGAGGACTTCAAGCCGCTTTCCGCCGAGGAAGCCCGGGTGTGGGACGCGGACCATCCCGCGCCTGCGACGGGCGCGGAGGTTGAGGTGGCCCTCCTTCGGGCGATGGCGACCGCGTCCGACAAGCAGCTGGCCTCGCTCGCGGAGGAGAAGCGCCTGGACGTAGCCCGGAAGGCCATGGAGGTTCTCCTCGGCCGGCATCTTCCGCCCGCCGGAGCGGTGACGCGCGAAAAGGTCGGAAAGACGGATCACGGCGACTACTGGCAGTTCACGGATCTCGTCCGGCTTCCTTCGGAGAAGGAGGAACTCCCGGTTGTCTCCTTCCATCCCCGAGAGAAGCCGTGGAACGAAAAGGTCGTGCTCTGGG
>Ga0209579_10001302_pt1 | contig 21000 bp, 15 predicted proteins | sample Coa_R1_2_FD_187152 | JGI IMG/M metagenome (GOLD analysis project Ga0209579, IMG submission 187152) | Surface soil microbial communities from Centralia Pennsylvania, which are recovering from an underground coalmine fire - Coalmine... | ecosystem: Environmental > Terrestrial > Soil >... | reverse complement strand
GCCGCTCGCCCGGATCCGTCCGTCTGGTGCAGGGCGGGAGACGATCCCTTCGCCGCGACGCTCGCGAAGCTCCGTCAGACGGCCGGGACGTCCGTCGTGGCCATCGAGGTCGAGCGCGACAGCGATCCGGACGGCATCACCGGATCGGGCGCCGTGTCGCAGCACCGGGACTATTACAACCGCCCCAAGGGTCCCACCTCCGGCGTGATTTATGAGGCGGGGGGCTACATCCTGACCAGCCGATTCAACGTGTCGGGCGGCATCAAGAAGAACGGCCTCAAGGTGATCCTGTGGGACGGTCGCCAGGTGCCCGGCGACCTGCTGGGGACGGACGAACAGCGCGACATCGCTTTGGTCAAGATCGCGGAGGAGAATCTTCCGGTGCTGCCGCGAGCCGACTTCGGCAAGCTGCGCCAAGGCACCCTGGTCGCGCTCCTGGGCCGCTCGCCCGATCCGGCGCAGACGACGGTCAATTTCGGGATCCTGAGCGCCATGAGCCGGATGAGCAAGACGGCGGTGCAAACGGATGCGGAGATGAACTACGGGAACGCCGGCGGCGCCCTCGTCACCCTTCAGGGCGAGCTGATCGGCGTCGCTTGCAACATCAAGCCCGACACCGTCTGGGGCCAGTCGGGAGGCGTGGGCTTCGCGTGCAAGACGGCCGAGATCGACGCCCTGATGGAACGCCTGAAGAAGGGTGAACGGATCGAAGCCCCGAAACAGCCGTTCCTCGGGATCCGACCCGGAGAGGGCAATCCCGACATCGAAGGCATCCAGATCGCCGAGGTGATGAAGGAATCCCCGGCCGAGAAGGCGGGCCTCAAGAAAGAAGACGTCCTGGTGGAGCTCGAAGGGGTCAAAATCACCGACTTCGAGTCGCTGAAGGAAGCGCTGGAGCCGCACAAGATCGGGGAGGACGTGCGCCTGAAGGTGATGCGCAAGGCCAAGGAGGGGTGGCAGGAGAAGGCCTTCACGCTGAAGCTGGAAGGGAAGGCCGAGCAATGACCCTCGCCCCCGTGCTCTCCCTCGTCCTGGCCCTCGCGCAGGAGAAGCCGGACGCGGAGAAGATTCAGGACCTGCAGACGAAGCTTCACGACGTCGTCGAGAAGGTGAAGCCCGCCTACGTCTTCTTCGGCAACGGCTCGGGGGTCTGCATCTCGTCCGACGGATACGCCCTCACGAATTTCCACGTCTCCGGAGACCGCCAGGGCCAGCGCGTCCGAATGCTCGGCGGCCGGCAGTTCCTGGCGGACATCGTCGGCTTCGACCCGCTGGGCGACATCTCCCTCTGCAAGCTGCGCAACGCGAAGGACCTGCCCTTCTGCGAGCTGGGCGATTCCGACGCGCTCGAGATGGGACAGCACGTGATCGCGGTGGGCAACCCGTTCCTGCTGGGCAATGGAAGCTGGGAACCCACGATCACCTTCGGCATCATCTCGGCCCTGCACCGCTACATGGACAATCCGGGTTATTTCGACGCGATCCAGACGGACGCGCAGATCAACCCGGGGAATTCGGGCGGCCCCCTCATCACCCTGGACGGCAAGGTCGTGGGCATCAACGGCCGCATCGACATCCGGCGCTTCATGAACCGGGTGAACACCGGGATCGGGTACGCGATCCCGTCGCGGCAGATCCAGCGCTACATGGACGCCTTCAAGCACGGCGGCCGGGTCTTCGAAGGCTTCATCGACGGAGTCCAGATCGGCGAGTGCGGTGACTCCCGCTATGACAGCGTCGGCGAATACGGCGACGGCGTCTTCGTGGCGAGGGTGGATGCGGAGCTGCCCGCCGCCAAGGCGGGCTTCGAGCCGGGGGACATCATCTTCGACGTCGAAGGCTACCGGATCTCCAACGCCAACCGCTTTCACGGAGTCGTCAGCAACTGGCCCGAAGGAGCGACGGTGCGGGTGAAGGTGCGCCGGAAGGCCGAAGAGAAGGAACTCAAAGTCTTCCTGGGCGATCCGGCGAAAATCCTCGAGCGCAAACGGGCGATGGACGCCCTGGATCTGGGCTTCACGGTGAACGCGAACATGGTCGTGGGCCCGGTCGCGGCGGGCAGCGCCGGCGCGAAGGCGGGTCTAAAGCCCGGGGACGTGCTCGCCCGGGTGGACGAGCATCGCGTCGGGAGCTGGACGGAGGTCCGCGCGCTCTTGCGTCCAGGGGCCGAGATGACCCTCACGGTGAGCCGGGACGGGACCGATCTCGAGCTGCCCCTCAAAGTCCCCCGTCCGAAGTCGGACGAGTAGCCCGGTTGCAAATCCCCTCCCCCGCTGCTAAACTGCCCCGTCATGGGCAGGACCATCACCCTCGCGCACAGCCCCGATAGCGACGACGCCTTCATGTTCTATGCCCTGGCGAAGGGCAAGGTGGATACCCGGGGACTGACATTCAAACACGTCCTCGAGGACATCGAGACGCTGAACCGCAAGGCCATCGACGGGGCCTATGAGGTGACGGCGGTCTCCTTCCACGCGTACTACAAGATCAAGGACCGCTACCGTCTGATGACGGCGGGCGCGTCGGTCGGCGACGGCTATGGCCCGATCATCGTGGCCAAGCGCCCGTTCACCCGGGAGGACCTCGACGAAATCACCGTGGCCGTGCCGGGAACCCTGACGACCGCGTTTCTGGTCTTCCGTCTGTTCGCCCCCGGCGCCCGGTGGAAGGTCATGCCCTTCGACAAGATCCAGGACGCCGTGGCGGCGGGGGACATCGACGCCGGCTTGCTCATCCATGAGGGACAGCTTACCTATCGGGATCAGAAGCTCCATCGGGTCCAGGACCTGGGAGAATGGTGGCGGATGGAAACGGACCTGCCCCTGCCGCTGGGGGGCAACGCGCTGCGCCGGGACCTGGACAAGGAGACGGCGATGAAGTGCTGCGACGTGCTGCGCGACACGGTGCAGTATGCGCTGGATCACCGCAAGGAAGCGCTGGACTATGCCCTGGACTATGCCCGCGGAATGGACCGCAAGAAGGCGGACAAGTTTGTCGGGATGTACGTCAATTCCTACACCCTGGAGCTGGGCAAGCGCGCGGAGGACGCGATCGCGCTCCTGTACAAGCTCGGCAAGCAGGCCGGGGTGATTCCGGTGAAGGTCGTGCCGGAGTTCATCGGGTAGACCTGCCGCGATTCCGCCGCCGTCAGCGTCCCCGATCGACGACCGGGATGAGCTTCCGCCCCCCCCGCGGAGTGCCGGCGACCCGAGAGCAACGTGATTCACCCGTGGCGTGGAGCGCTGGTCCTGACGGCGTTGCTGGGGGGACCCGCGTACTTCCTCCCCTTGTTTCCTGTCCGCGGCACGCTATCATTGTCTCTTTCCGCGTGAGGCACCGGGGTGGGGATACTCAGACGAAGCGCTCTTGTCCTAGTGTCAGGACTGCTCCTTCCAGCATGCACTCGCGTTCCCTCCACGTCGCCCCCTCCGCCGGCACCCCTGACGCCCACGGCATTCTCGGCCGTGACCAGATCCAGCATCGAGATCGATCTGGCTTGGATCAACGGGACGGATCCCCAGACCGCCATTGGCATCGAGCGAAGTCCCGACGACGTGACGTTCAGTCTGATCGCCACCCTCGGAGCCGCCGCGATGGCGTATCAGGATCACACCCTTCTGCCGTCGACCATCTACTACTACCGGATCCGCGCGTTCAACGGATCCTCGGCGAGTTCCTACTCGCCCATGGCCACGGCGACGACCCAGACCCCGGCTTGGGTCATGCTCAGCCCAGGAACTCCGGCCCCCTCGGTTCGAGCCAACGTCGGAGCTACCTTCGCGCCCCCGAGCGGCTCGATGATTGTCTGCGCCGGGGATGATGTCAGCTTCCCCGCCACGAATACCCAAACTTGGGCCCTCAACAATTCAGGATCGGCCTTGCCCACCTGGACTCAGATCGGGATTGCCGCCAATCCGGGGGTGAGGACCCTTCCCGGCGTCACGTACTGTGCCGCCACCCCGCGCTATTCACCGGCGTCTCACGCGGTGATCTTCTTCGGAGGATTGGATCAGTCCGACCCCAGCAACGTGGTGTTCAAGAACGATGTCTGGGTGCTGGACCCCACCCACCCGGGCAGCTGGGCGCCCGTCGTCACGGCGGGAACGCCCCCGGCTCCGCGATTCGGGCATGCGGTGGCCATGGCCGGATCGACGTTGTATGTCATCGGCGGCCAGAACGGGAACCCCTATCCCAATAATCTCATGAACGATGTCTGGTCCCTGGACTTTTCCAGTCCGACCCCGTTCTGGACCAATCTCTTTTCCTCAGGACCCTTGGCTCCCAGGGGCTTTCATACCGCGATCTACGATTCAGGCAACAATCAGATTGTGGTGTTCGGAGGGTCGGACGGCACCAACCTTCGAAATGACACCTGGGCCCTTCACCTGACGGGGACGCCGTTCTGGAGCCAGATCCTCACGACCGGAGCCTCGCCTTCCGCTCGAAGCTTTTGCACGGCGACCTATCACTCCGTCGCCCAGCTGATGGTCGTCTTCGGGGGCAATGCCCTGGGCGGATCCGTCAATGATGCCTGGATTCTCACCCTCGACGGACCGCCCGCCTGGATACCGCTCGCGGTCGCCGGAACTCCTCCAGGACCCCGGGGAGGTCACGGGGCGGCGCTAAACGAGGCGGACAACCGGATGAACGTGTTTGGAGGACAGGATTTCTTGAGCGGGACGCTCTATCCTGAAACCTGGAAACTGCAGTTCTAGATTTCCCCCCATGGTCCTTGGCCATGCAGGACCGGCCAAGAACGTCGATGTCATCGCGCCGTCGAGGATAACAGAAGCCATCGGATGGTCGTGGTTGATGGGGAAACGGCGCCGGTCGTAGAACCAGCGGAAGGGTGGGGGATCTATCCCTGATCGAAGGTCGACCCTAGTCCTCGACGAATTTCTCGTTCCTCTCCCGAAGGATGTCGCGAACTTCCCGAGCCGCAACCACCACGTTGAAGAGGACCTTCTTCTGCTGGGGATTCAGATTCCCGTAGGACTCCTCCAGCAGCAATTCCGAAAACCCCAAGACCGCCGTCACCCGGTCGTTCAGGACGCTCTGCGTCTCGCGGACCATCGCTTACTCCTTCCGGCGCTTAAGGAACGAGGGCGGGGGGCTTGACCGGAGAATCCGGGTCCCCCCGCCCATCGTGCGACCGGGGTAAATATAGTCTTTCGTCAGGTTTTGCTGGGACGCCTCACGGATCGGCTGCGGGACGGCCACCGTCACCGCCAGGGGCCCGCAGGGCATGATCAGGGACTGGGCCTGGGCCTCCAGGCTAAGCCCCAGGAGCGCCGCTCCCGTCATCACCACCGCTACCACTGCCCGTTTCACCGGTCGACCTCCCGCGGCTTCTGTCCGCCTGTCGTTGGGAGATAGATCGCAAGGGCTGTTCCACGAAATCCTGAAAGCGGAGAATCGCCCCGGAAGGGGCATTAGACCCTGTAGAGCCCGATGGAGTCACACGAGCGAGGGACCCCGTTTCGAAGTCCAGAACCCGCTTCGTGGGACCGGTCCATTCCGCATTTGGGAGGCTTTTAAGCCACTGGGAAGGCCATTTGGCGAAAGGAGCGCTTTTCGTAGACATCAGGGCGAAGTCGACACAAAACGGGCGTTATGAAACCATCGGCGCTTCAGCGAACCACCGTCATGGCCTTGAGATCCGCCTGGAAGTCCGTTCCCGGTCTAAGGAAACTTTCGGCAACCCACGCTTCAAACTGATCGTGCGGTCGGGAATCGAGCACTCCATCGGTCGTCCGATACCCCCCTTCCTTCATCCTCATCAGGGTTCTTCCCTAGTCGCAGGGATTGAAGATCCCGGTCGTTCGGAGGCTTCCCGGCATCCCTGCAGGTCGCCGGCCCGGGCGTTCAACGTTGCGATCATCCGTTTTCCCCGATCCTCGGAACGCTCCGGCCTGTCTTGCCGGAGGACTCCCATTTCCTGAGTGCTGGAATCGGGGACGTGCGGTTCGCCCTCCGACGCCGGCACTGCTGACTTCCCTCCCCGATCCATATCGGTCTTCGGAGGATGTCGCCGAAGGGGAGATCCCCCGGGCCAGCGACGATCGCCAACCCAACGGGAGGAGACTTCTGCAATCCCGCGCCCAAACTTTAGGGAGGCCGCAGATCAGGGTGGAATCCGCCCTGGTGGGGCTTCCAAGGCCTTTCCGACAAGAAGGGTCGGACCCGCATTTTGGAGGGCGGGAGGAATGCCGGGGAGGAGTCTGGAACGATTCTTGTCCGGTGCCCCTACTGGGCGAGGGCGGTCTGGGAGCGTGTTCCGCGCATTCCGTGGACACGATAGGCAACTGGACTCTTTTTGGTCGTCTTGAAAATCTGACGAACCAGCTTTCGGCCGATGGCACCGTCCGACATGGCTACCAGGCGGTCCACGGTCGCACGCAGCTCGGCGAGGTTCCCCTCCCAGCGGTGCCGGGCCAGCTCCGCCAGGGCGTCCGCTGAAATCTTCCGTCGCCCGGCCAGCAGTTTCGTCACCTGGTGGGGGATCTCGGTCCTCCGTTCCTGGAGAGACGGAACCCGCAGAATCGCGCCTTCCAGCCGCGACCGCAGCTCCGTCGTCAGACCGTCCAGCCCGACACAGGTCGCCACGACCCGGACATCGAAAGGCTTCTCCTGGACTCCGCCGACCGCGCGGACCTTGCGGTCGAGTAGCGGAACCAGGATCCGCTGGTCTTCCGGCGTCATCTGGTCCACGCAATCGAGGACCAGCGTGCCGCCCTGGGCGGCGCCGACATAGCCGTCGGAGGAATGCACGGCTCCCGACCAGGCTCCTTCGGTATGTCCGAAGAGGTCGCTCGCCGGGAAGTTCAGGTGTTCGCAGGGCACGATGACGCAGGGGCCCTTGGCATGGGCGCTTTTCTGATGGATCTGGCGCGCCAGCTCGGCCTTGCCGGTGCCGCTCTCGCCGAGGATCAGGACCGGCATCTCCGTGGCGGCGAGCCGGGACGTCAGCATCTCGAACGGTTCTGATTTCGGAGCCTTGAGGAGGGCTTCCAGGCGCCCGGCGGAATTCCGGGCATAGCTCGACGCCTTGTGCCGGCCGCGATGCTCCTCGGCGTTCGCCTTCAGTTTTCGGAATTCCACCATGCGCAGCGCATCGCCGACCTTGGCCGACAGCCGCTCCGCGCGGCGCGAGACCCGAAAGACGTCCTCCCAGTGGCCGCTCATGGCCCCAATCTGGGCTTGCGCGCGGCAAAGATGGAGCGTCCCGAGCCAGTCCCGCTTTCCCTTCAGAAGCCGCTTGCCCTGAGCCAGGGCAGACGCGGCCTGGTCGAAGTCTTCGTTTTCCGCGTACGCCCAGGCCCGATTGGCATAGGCGCAGGTGAGCACGAGATGCTGACCCGTCACCGACGCCAGGCTGATCACCCGGTCAAGAATCGCGGCGGCCCGGGTGAACTGCTTCTCGAGGCAGGCCTGATAGCCGGCATTCGAGAGGACTTCCGTCTCGCGGTCGACCTTGCCCAAGCGCCGGAACGTGCGGGCCGCATGGAGGAACATTCGCAGCGCCTGGCCGTGCCGGCCGAGGTCGCCGTGGATGGCCGCCCGGGCGGAACGGGCGATCGCCAATTCCGCGGCGCAGCGGGCCTTTTTCAGAATCCGGATCGCGCGGTCCAGAGGTTTTCCGGCCGCGGCAAAATCCCACAGGCGCATCAGGCTGATGCCCTGGTTGATGGCGGCTCGGCCGCGCTTCTGCGCGTTCGACCCCACTTTTTCCGCCTGCAGATACTCCTTGAGAGCCCCCTGGAAATCCTGCTTGGACAGCAGGAAATTCCCGTAGGTCATGTGGAAATTAAAGGCGGTCCGGGGCTTGAGCCGGAGAGCATACGCGCGGCGGACGGCTTCCCCCGCCCGCTTCCGCTTGCCGATCAGGAACCACGTGTGGGCGATATGCAGGTGGATGTCGGCCACGAGGTACTGGGGGCCCGATTCGAAGCGCAGCGCATCCCGGAGGACCGTCAGGGCCTCGCGCCAGCGGCCCACTTCGCGCAGCAGCATCCCCTGGCGTAGCACGCTCTCGCGGCCTGGATCGCGCTTGGCCACCTCGGTCGCGACCTGAAGCGCCAGCTCGTGGTTTCCCTCATGGAAATGCTTCTCGCGAAGCTTGCGGAGCTCCGCGACGGTGGAACGTCGCGGAAACGGAAGCGCCGGGGAGGTCGCCGGCGCGACCTGCGGCAGGGTCTGGACGCCTGACGGCTGCGTCTTCATACCGTTCAGCGAAAACGTTACCTGATAAAATGAAGTTCCGCAAGGCTCGCTTGGAATGAAATCTTGAATTTGTGAACGGCGCGTGAAGGGGGGGTTCTTCTCCTAGGGAACCCTCAGGGGCCGCACCCGGTGCAGGATATGGTCCCCCTCGAGTCCCTTCAGGGATACCGACACGACTTCTTCCTTCAATCCCGCCGACTCCAGGTAGGCCCGGACGGCCGGATCTTCCGCGACCGCCAGGCTGAAGACCACGTCGTCTCCCGCGGATTGGGCCTGCACCCGGGCCGCCTTGTTGACCATGGTCCCGAAATAGTCGAGCTTTCCCGCGTTGTTGATCGCGATCGCGGATCCCTGGTGGATGCCCACCTTCAACGAGACGCCTTCAAAGTCGCTCTTGGCGCGGTGCCCAACCCCCATCCGTCCCCGTTGGATCGTACTGAAGCGCTCCCCGCGGAATCCGTTCCAGTGGCGCTGCATCTCCACCCCGGCCTGGACGGCATCCTTCCCGCTCGCGAAGATCGCCATCACGGCGTCACCCATCGTCTTCACGACGCCCCCGCGGTTCATCGACACCGCTTCTGTAAGGTACCGGAAGTGGTTCTGGACGAACCCGAAGGCCTTGGCGTCGCCCAGCTTCTGGTACAGCTCCGTCGACCCCTTCAGGTCCGTGAAGAGAACCGCCAGCGATTCGATCCCCAGCTCCTCGCCGGGCGCCACCGCCTCCCCCGGAAAAAGATCTCGGAAGTCCTGCATGGAGGTGACCAGGGCCGCCGTCGCCGCGGTCTCCTTCCAGGTCTCACGCTCGACCACGACCAGCGCCTCCCGGTCCAGCCGGTTCTCGACCTCGAGAATGCCGGGGGTGCCTGGCTCGACCTGGAGTCCGTCTTTCTCCACCCGGACGGACATTCCCTTCAACGGAAGGATGCCCGGCGCTTGGTAGCAGCGAACTCGTAGGCCGCCGGTCGGAATCGGGAACTCCTCCCGCCGGCGCTCCCCGGGCTGCAGCCGCAACTGGGACTGGATCTGGGGCATGTTGGCCGGGCCGCCGATGCAGTAGATCTCGCGCCGCGCCGGTCGCACGGCGGAATTGACCGTGAAGCGCACCTCGATGGAGCGGGCAAGGTCGGGTCCGAACTCCACCTGGCAGGTTTCGCAGTGGGCCTTGGATTCGAGCTGGGACAGGGTCAGCGTCTGCTTGACCGCCACCCGGCAACTCGGGCAGAGCACCGACCAGTTGAGGTCGAGGACGCCGGACTTGGCCGCGTGAAGAAAGAGCCGCAAGATCGAGGTCCGGTCCTCTCCCCAGCGATCCGCGATCTCGAAGGGGCGCATCCGGACCACCTCGAGATCGGGCGCGTTCAGCAGGTATTCCCGGAGCCGGGGCACCGCCATCAGGTCCTGGCACTCCTTGAGGCGGGCATCGAGGACGTCGGGATGCAGGTCCCCCGGATTCGGCCTGGCGGGGGCCGGCTCGTTCTGGGTCAAGTGCCGTTCAAACGCCCGGGCAAGCTCGATGAAGTCCTGGGTGGCCTTCTTCCCGATCACCTTTTTCGCCAGCAGGCTTCCCAGAAGGTTGCGCGGAACGATGTCCGCGAAGACCTCCAGGTCCGTCGCCTCGCCGGCCGCGCGGCAGCGAATGCCGGCGACCACCTTCTCGAGCGGTCCCGAGGAGAATCGTCGCTCCACCTGATAGTAGCGGCCGCGGACCCACTCGAACGGCAGCTCATCGTAAGCGAGCTTCATCCCCAGGAACGTCGTCTCCGCGCGATAGTAGCCCTTCTTCTGAGGGTCCGGAAGCGGGGCGAACTGGATGGCCGGCAGGTCGACGGCTCGGTTGACCCGCTCGGTATCGGCCAGGAAATCCCAGAGCCGATCCAGGGAGACCTGAACCCGGATCTTGGAGGAGACATTCAGAGGCGCCGCCACGGGAAAATTGTACCCTGTTCGACCCAAGCCCCCGGACATTTCGTCGTATCGGCGGAGCCTCCGGGCCAGGTGCTTTTGTGCAGGGGAATGCGCAGTCGGCGCTCGGATTATGCTTGTCAGGAGGCTCCCGGGTCTGGCACGTTGCTTGCATCTATGGAGGCGATGAGCACGCTCCGGCCAGCCTCGCCCGTGAGGTTCGGAGCTTATCTCTACACCCAATACTTTTCCGCCTTCAACGACAACGTCCATCAGATGACGATTTCCCTCTATCTGGCCGCGACCTTGGGCTCTCAGGAGGGCGAGGGAGGAAAGTGGCAGTCGCTGGTCCAGGCGTCGTTCGTCCTCCCCTTCATCCTCTTCTCCGCGCTGGCCGGGTCGCTGGCCGACCGCTACAACAAGCGGTCCGTGCTGATCACGGCCAAATGGCTGGAAATCCTCCCCATGACGGTGTCGTTTGTGTCGACCTTCCTGCCGGCGCCAGCCCGCTTCTGGGGCCTGATTCTTGGCGTCTTCCTGATGGAGATCCGCTCAGCCTTCTTCAGCCCCGGCAAGTACGGCATCCTCCCGGAGATCGTCGCGCCCGACAAGCTGGTGCGCGCCAACGGCATTCTTCAGCTCCTCACGATGGTCGCGATCGTCTCGGGCGAGGCGGTGGGCGGCGTCTCGTTCCGACACTTCGGCCTCCACTGGGCGATCGGGCTCTGCCTGGCCCTGTCGGTGGTCGGATCGCTTCTCGCCTTCTGGATCCCGCCGGGCAAGGACGGAAATGCCGGACAGAAGCTCCAGATCGACCCGGTCACCCCGATCCTCGGGACGCTCCGAGACATGAGGGCGCAGCGGACCTTGTTGATCACCACCCTCACCCTTTCCAGCTTCTGGCTGGTGTCGGCCATCTTCCGCATGAACATCCCCCTGTTCGGGAGGAATGCGCTCCACATCGAATCGGATCAGACCAGCTACCTGTGGGCCATCATTTCGATCGGCATCGGCGTCGGAGCGGCGCTGGTGGGCCTCATCAAGGGGGCCGACGAATCCATGGCGGCGGTGCTCCCCGGCGCGCTGGGCGTGGGGTTGGCCTCGGTGGCCACCCGCTACTTCGGCCAGGGCTTCTGGAGCGCTTCGGTCTTGCTGGGCGGACTCGGCATCTTCGCGGGATTCTACCTCCTGCCGCAGACGGCTCTCTTTCTGGAGCGCAGCCCCGCGGACCGCCGCGGTTCCTATCTGGGGGCGCAGAATTTCGTCAACAACGTGTTCATGTTGATGGCGGCGGGGGTCTACTTTCTCCTGACGGGGCCCTTGAGATGCTCGTCCCGGTCCATCTTCCTAATCGCGGGCGCTGGGTTTATCGCGCTGGGCTTGGTGCACGCGAAGCTGCTTCCCGAGCTTCTCCTGGGCGGCCTGCGGACGCTCTTGGCGCGGAAAGGGGCGCAAGCCTGATGCTGGTGCGCGCATTCCGGTTCATGCTGTACATCTGGATGCGGATCTTCCACGGTCTGCAGTTCAGCGGCACCGCGCACATCCCGAAGTCCGGGCCGGTGATCATCGCGTCCAACCATCCGAGCTACTTCGACCCCGTCGTGCTCTCGTTGGCGACGGGCCGCCACGTGCGATTCTTCGCGCTGGCGGAGCTCTTGAAGATCCCGGTGATCGGCTGGTTCGCCCGGCAGTGGGGGATCCTGCCGGTCTACCGAGGCGGCGACAACGAGCCCACGGTGCAGAAGGCGCTGCGGATCCTCGAGCGCGGCGGCGCGATCGGCATTTTCCCCGAGGGCCGCCGCTCGCTGCAGTACGCGATGGGCGTGGCGCGGCCCGGCGTCGGCCGCATGGCCGTTCAGTCCGGCGCGCAGGTCGTGCCGTGCGTCATCTACGGAACCTGGAAGGCCTGGCCGCGGCTCACCGCTCTGCCCCATCCCGCGAAGATCGTGGTCGATTTCCTCCCGCCGATCCTGGTAGAGGCGGTGGACACGAGGGAGAACCACGAGAAGATCGCGCTGCGGATCCGGGAGCTGATCGTCGCCGAGCAACTCAAACACCGCGTCGGTCCCGCCCCCGACGGCTCCCTCAAGGAAGCTCCCGATTACTGACCGCGACGACCCCGCTCCTCCTCCGTTTGGCGTGCCGGGTGGCGGTCAGCCGGCGGATTCGATCGCCTCGGGGACCCGGAGCGGACTGAATGGGGAGAGGTCGACCGAGGGTGTCCGTCCCGCGACAAGATCGGCGACGATTTCCCCCGTGATGGGCGCCAGCAGGATGCCGTTGCGGTAGTGGCCCGTCGCCACGATCAGGCCCTCCACCGGGCCCTTCCCCAGATACGGCAGGCGGTCCGGCGTCGACGGCCGAAGCCCTGCCCAGGAGGTCACCATCGGAAGTTTGCCCAGTTCCGGCATCAGACGGGCTCCCCGCACGGCCAGGTCCCCGACCGTCTCCAGAATCACCGACTTGTCGAAGCCCGCATCCTCCAGCGTGCTCCCCACCAGGATGCGCCCGTCGGAGCGCGGGATCAGGTAGCTTTCCCCGTCGAGGATCATGTGTCGGCAGAAGTCCGGCGGGCCCCCCGCCAACAGGATCTGTCCTTTGATCGGCTTGACCTTCAGATCGAGGCCCAGCGGCCGAAGCAGGTCCGCCGACCAGGAGCCGGCGGCGAGGATCGTGGTCCCGGCATAGACGTCCCCCCTCGGCGTTTTCACGCCGTTGAGGCGGCCGGGCACGCGGAGAAATCCCGTAACCGGCGTGTTCGCCCGGATCTCGGCTCCCTTCCGCTTCGCCGCCTCGGCGAATGCGACCGCCATCCGGTTGTTGCGGACCTGGGCGATGTCCGGCAGCCGCAGCGCTCGACGGAGGTGCGGCGTCAGCTTCGGCTCGGCCTCGATCGCCTGGTCTTTCGTCAGCCGCTCAACCGGTTGATTCCGCTCCCGCTTCCACGCTTCGAGCTCTCGGGCGGCTTCTTCTCCCGCATCGTCGGTCACGAGCAGGAGCAGCCCCGTCACGCGGTACTCCGGATCGACGCCGGACGCCGCGGCAATCTCCCGGCAGAGCGGCTCGTAGAGCGCGAGGCTCGCGCTGCAGACCTCCGCCAGCGCGGGGGGATATTCGGAAAGATGCACCGGGGTCAGCATGCCGCCGGCGGCCCAGGACGCCTCCCGCCCGATCTCGCCCTTCTCGAGGAGGGTGACCGCGTGGCCGTCTTTCGCCAGTCGCCAGGCGATCGCCGTGCCGACGATGCCTCCGCCGATGATCAGGACGTCCGGATTGCGGGTCATTCCTATTTCGAAAGCTTGAACAGGATTCCGATGGTGAACTGGATCCAGTCGGCGCTGTTCCCCGCGAAATGGGGAGGATCCTCAACGAAGACGAACCGGAGGTTCGCGTCGAAGAACATATTGGGATTCAGCTCAAATTCCGCGCCCAACCCGATAAAGAACAGGGCATTCAGGTCCGTCGAGTCGCTTCTGCTGAGGCTCCCGGTGTAGCTGGTATCGGTGATCGTAAAACCGAAGCCGGCCAGTCCATAGGGTCGAATCGGGCTGTCGCCCACGGGCAGATAGAACAGGGCCGAAAACTCGAAAGGGACCTGGTAGAGGTGAATCTGATCGTGCTCGAAGTTTTGCTTCAGTTGGAAGTCGATGGAGGCGTCCGCGCCGAGCCAGGGGAGGATGTGGACGCGACCGTTGAAGCCGACCAAGAAGGTCGGATCGGAAGCGTCATAGGCACCAGCGACCCCCAGATGGGCGCCGACCGACCATTCGACGTCCGCTTTGGCGAGGGCGGCAGGCTCGACGAACGAGTCCGCAATGCTGAGGGGCAGCCGGTCGTCGGGGAGGTCCAGTGGACCCGCAGAAAGCGCCAGCGCAAGAACGAGGGCATGCATCCAAAACCTCCTTGGAAAGTACTTCTGACGATCTTAGGAAGCCAAGGGCGGGCGATCAAGGCCATTGAACCCTGGGAGGGAGGACGGGAATCCTTCGACGGGTTCGGATCCCCCACCGGCCGCCCGAGCGATCGCGAACACGCCGATCCCGCAGGGTAACCTCGGGACAGTCACCCCGATTCGGGACCTTTTGAGGCAACCCCGGCGTCATGGGATGGGGGACGGGTCCATGGCCACCGGGATCGTGCCCCCGGGCGTCCTGGCTCGCGGAATCCCCCCGCTTGCCGGAAGCCGTTCATGTCCACGACATCCTGGCAGCCCAAGGGAGGTCCGGGAGGATCCACGCCGAATGCAGGCTTGGATCGGACACTTCAATTCCCCCCGGGAATGCCCGCTCGATCAGGGGTCGCGGAGCCAGACGTCCACCTCGTCCGCCCCCTTGGCCATCGCCACCAGGAGCGAGCCGACCAGATAGAGGCGTTTCTTGCTGAGGGACCGCAGATCATGGAAGCTGAGGTTCGTTTTCTCACGCCAGATCTCCCAGGTCAGGAGAAAGAGCGTTCTCTTTTCGGTGGTGAGGGTTTTCGCTCCTTGGAGCAGGAGGGATCTCGCTTGCTCCGTCGGCCCCGATTCGCTCCAGAGCCCCCGGAGATCGGTCTTCCCGAGAATCGCCGAGCACACGCGCGCTCGCTGGACATCGTCCCTGAATATGACCATCGCGATTGTCGGAGAGAGATCGTTCGACCCTCGTCGCGAGGAACTCGGGCTGGCGACGTCAGTTTCGAACGCCGCCCGCGAGGGAGGGATTCGCGACGGGCACCTCTGGCAGCAGAGCGTTCAACCAGCGGCGCTTTTGGATCAGGAGCGCGAGGAGACAGCTGACCCCTGCCGAGGCGAGGAACAGGAATCCCGAGGCATACGACCCGGTGATCCCCTTCAGGAGTCCCAGCATGCTTGGCATCACGAAGCCCCCGAGTCCCCCCGCAGCGCCGATAAAGCCCGTCACCACCCCGATTTCCTTCTGGAAGCGCTGAGGTACGAGCTGGAAGACGGAGCCATTGCCCAGCCCGAGGACTCCCATGGTCGCAAACATCAAGGGGACCACCACGCGGATCGGGGGGAGCGCGGCGATGCCGACGAGCCCGCACGCGGCGGCCGCGAGCATGGCGGTCAGGACCCGCACGCCGCCGTACCGGTCGGACAGGAAGCCGCCGATCGGACGCGCCATCGATCCCGAGAAGACGCAAATCGCCGTCACGGTGCCCGCGGTGACCTTGGAAAGGTCGTACTGGTCGTGATAGAAGATGACCATGAAGCTCGCGAGGCCCACGAAGCCGCCAAAGGTAAAGCAGTAGAAGAGACTGAACCACAGCGTGTCGCGTTGGCGCAGGACGTCGAAGTACGTCGCCAGAGGCTTGGCTGCAGGCTGGCTTGGGCTCTCCTTGGCGAAGAGGATGAAGAGCAAGAGCACGACGGAAACCGGTAGGAGCGCGAGGCCGAAGACGGCATGCCAGCCTAGGGCTTCGGCAAGACGGGGCGCGAAGAGGGCGGCGAGTACCGTGCCGCTATTGCCCGCACCGGCGACCCCCATGGCCAAGCCCTGGTGCTCTGGCGGATACCAGCGGCTGGCAAGCGGGAGCGCTACCGCAAAGCTTCCGCCCGCCACGCCGAGGAGTAGCCCCAGCGCCAACACCTGGGGATAGCTGGTGCCCGACTGCCAGGCCCAAAGAAGGGGGATCATCACGACAATCTGTCCCAGAATGCCCGTCTTCTTGGGACCAATGCGATCGACGAGCAGGCCCATCGGGAAGCGCGCGATCGACCCTCCCAAGATCGGAAGGGCTGCCAGCAGGCCCTTCTGAGCAGGGCTCAGTCCAAAGTCTTTCGAGACGTACACCCCGAGCACACCCAGGAGAACCCACACCATGAAACTGACATCGAAGTACAGGAAGGAGAAGAGCAAGGTCGGCCAGTGGCCACTCCGGGCGAATTCTTTCAATCGCATAAGGCTCCTCGAACAATAAAAAAAGCCGACATTCCCTCGAGGGAATGTCGGCTTGAGTTCGCGTTGGCTCCGTGCCGATGAATCGAGGTTTCGCAAGTCTTGTGCCAACGCCACCCACCGGGGAGACGGGAACTTCTACGCTACGCCGATGATCGCGCCGTTCATAACGAGATACCTGGATGTAGGAAATACCTGCAGAAAGTACCTAATGGAGCATTCGTTCATGCCCGGATCACCCCCGTCACGGCACCGAGCTAGCGCAGAGGATGGGCCCTCCTTTGCTGAGGGCGTCGGACGTGCTCTCCGGAGTTGGCAATCACGGGGGCGTGCCGAAATGCTCTAGCCTATGGGGAGGAAAACCGACATCCTGTCGTCGCTGGATCTCGCGACGGGCCGAGCGTTCGAAACTATGCCTTGGGGCGTGGGTTAAGTAAAGGGATCGAGGATTGACCATGTCCTGTCGCCGAATCTGGGTGATCGCACTCTTGGCCGCCTTCGCTGTTACGGCCTACGGATCCCCTTCCCGGACGAAGCCGAATATCGTCCTCATCCTCATGGATGACATGGGGTATGGCGACATCGCGCCGTTTAATCCGCAAACCTTGAACCGCACCCCGAATCTCGACCGAATGGCGCGCGAGGGGATGAAGCTCACCTCGTTTTACGCCGCGCCCGTCTGCACTCCATCCCGGGCACAACTCCTGACGGGCTGCTATGCCAAGCGCGTCTCGCTGCCAGCGGTCATCTTCCCCGCGGCACCGATCGGCCTGAGCGCCGAGGAACACACCGTGGCCGCCCTGCTCAAAGATCTGGGCTACGCGACGATGGCGATCGGCAAATGGCATGTCGGCGACCAGCCCGAGTTCCTGCCCACCCGGCGGGGATTCGACCACTATCTTGGCCTACCCTATTCCAATGATATGGGCGGTGAATGGGATGGCGCCGTCGACGAGCCCCCGGGCAAGCGAAAGCCTCCCCTCCCCCTCGTGCGGGATGAGAAGGTCATCGAAACCGTCTCCCCCGCCGGACAGGATCGCCTGACGGAGCGCTACACCGACGAGGCAGTCCAGTTCATCCGCGATCACAAGGATGGCCCCTTCTTCCTGTACCTCCCCCATACCGCGGTGCATGTCCCGATCCATCCTGGGGCGGCGTTCCGGGGCAAGTCGGCGAACGGGAACTACGGCGACTGGGTCGAAGAGGCGGACTCCAGCACGGGCCGCATCCTCGACCTGCTTCGGGAGTTGAAGCTGGCCGAGAATACACTCGTCCTCTTTACGAGCGATAACGGCCCGTGGCTTACTCAGGGGAAGAACGGCGGCGTCGCCGGCCCCTTGCGCGGCGGCAAGGGCGGGACGTATGAGGGAGGCGTGCGTGAACCGACCATCGCGTGGTGGCCCGGCCACATCGCTCCCGGGACCACCTCGGATGCGGTAGCCGGGAACATCGATATCCTCCCCACGTTCGTCCATCTCGCGGGCGGCGCGGTGCCCACCGACCGGAAGATCGACGGCGGGGACTTCTCGCCGATCTTGCTCGGACAGACGACGACTTCCCCGCGTGCCGCCCATTTCTACTTCAACGGGAACCGGCTCGAGGCCATCCGATCCGGACCATGGAAGCTCGCCATCGCACCTCAGTTGGAGCATACGGGCAAGGAAAAAGGCGAAGCGCCAGCCGCGAAGATCCCCTTTGTGCCGAAGCTCTATCACTTGGATACGGACCCGGGCGAGTCGACCGATGTGGCCGCCGATCATCCCAACGAGGTGAAGCGCCTTCAGGAATTCGCGATGCAGATGGACGCGGATCTGGGCTCCACGAAGTCCGGACCCGGAGTGCGCCCTCCAGGTCGGGTCGCGCACCCCACTCCATTGTTGCTGAAATAGCCCCCTAACCTGCCTGTACTCGGCCCCACCCGTATCGCCAAGGCCCTGCTGGCAGAGCCGAAGGTCACGAATCGCCCATTCTGTACGGCTGCAACGAGGTCCGCCGCCGAGATGAACGTACCGAGCCTCCGACGTCGCCGCCATGAGCCCCGATCGCCTGCTGCAGGTGTTTTCGAAAAGGGCCCCGCGAAATGCACCAAGAAGGGCGCGTCCGGGTAGACATTTCGGACCCCGAACGCTAAGATTTCGCGGTCAATTCGTTGCATCGCCCCCTATCGTCTAGAGGCCTAGGACACGGGCTTTTCAAGTCCGCGACACGGGTTCGAATCCCGTTGGGGGGACCACCCTTACGCCTGAATTATTTCCGTCCCCGTAGAAGGCAATCTTGATCTTCCGCTCGCGTCCGTCCACCTCGATTGAGTGGATGAAGTCTCGGATGAATCTCTTCCGTTCCTCAGGGGTTCCGTGCCTGAACGCGGACTCCAGATCGGTGTGGTATTGAGCAATGTCGATGGCGAGTCGATGGCGGTCGGCTTCGCTGAGCGAAGCTCCTTTTCGGGTTAGGAGCCTGGACAGTTCCTGGGCTAAAGCAGCCTCCTCAGTTCGGATGCGATCAACGAGCTGGGAAGCTCCCCGGCCGAACTCCATTTCTAGACGTTCGGCCTCCTCCCGTTTTCTGCGTAGCTCGGCAAGCTTCCGCTCGAGGGAGTCCGTCTTCGGATGTGCCACCTTTGAGTGAAGGCTAGAATTGTCCAAAGTCTTTTCAACCTCAGCAACGAGTTGTTCCTTGTCCTGGTAAAGGTCAGCGTACTGAAGCAGGCTCCTCTCGCGGATCCAATCCAGTACCAGGTATTCAAGCTCGTCCGCTGAAACCAGGGTCATCTCGCAAACTTCTGGGCCCCCCTCATGGTATCCATTGTCGAGATAGTAGCGGGTGTTCGATTTCCGATCCGTAGACCCGTGAAACCGGTAACCGCACCTGGCGCATTTCATGAGGCCATCCCCGGAAAGGATGTAATCCGATCCGCGACCGCCATTTCCCCGATGACCCAAGTTTCCATTTCTGCGCAGTTGGAACTTCCTCTGCGCCAGGTTCCACAGCTCCAGGGGGATGATTGCTTCATGAGCGTTTTCAAAGATCACGCATTCATCGAGCGGCCTGCGGACGATTTCTTGTACAGCGACGTCCCTCCTTCTCATTTTGGGAACATATCGATCCCCGAGCCGCTCAAAGTCGACGTCATGATGCTTCCCATCGCTTCGGCGCCCGTAAGCAATTGCTCCTTTGTGAGCAGGATTGACCAGGATGCCCCTAACTCCTGTTTTTAGCCAGTGTCTCCCGCGGGGAGGCGTGATGCCCAGTTTATTCAAATGGCTTGTGATGCGCTTAAGACCCCAATCCTCGTTCACGAACCAATCGAAGATCATCCGGACAACCTTGGCGTGTTCTGCGTTGGGAACGAGCTTGACCTTATCCGTTTTCAATTTGTCCGAGTATGCCGAGCGGAGCCTACCTTGGTCGTTGATGGGTGGAAAACTCTCCACGAGACCCCCATCAAGAGAGTACTTCTCGATGGTTTTATTGGGACGATTCACGTACCTGTAACGGGGCTTACCGTCAGGCCCGTAGGTCAGTCGGTCAAAGCCGTATGGGGCATATCCGCCTGGCCACCAGCCCTTCTCCGCGAGCGAACATCCCGTCCGGATGCCGTATTCCGATAGGTCCAGCGTGTATTGGTAGGCCTGCTCCCCGCGAATGATGAGCTGGACGAATTCTCCGATGTTGCCCCGGCTGCGAAGCCCTTCCATAACGCTGTAGAATTCGTAACCGTACTTCTCAATTTGGACGAGGTAGTAAAAGATCTTCTTCGAGTCATCGAAGCGGCCGAAGCGCGCAACGTTGTAAACGAGAATCGGGATGAAGTCTTCGTTGTGCCGTGCCCGATTGGGATGGGTGCGAACGTACTCGATCACTTCCTGTAGGCCTGGCCGCTCCTCGTCATGTCCCCGGCCCCCGTCATCCTCGAAAGGTTCGCGGATTGGGGTCAGGCCTGCCTCGTGGACACATTGCTGAATGACTTGATACTGATCCGCAAGACTCGCATCTTGGGAGTCCTTCGAACAGCGCCCGTAAACGAGACAGGATTTCCCCTGCCATTCCGGAAGCCTGTATCTCATGTGTCCCTGCCTCCTTCCATCTCACGCCACTCCCTTCGAATCCGCATGGGCTTGTTCCGCAAGAGCTTTTCTCACCATGAATCGGATCAAGAGCGAGCGCCCTTCGCTCGCCCTCGAGGATTGATCCCTCGAAGCAGCGGCGGGAAGAAACTCCACCACATACTTGGCGCCTTTGAGATTGGCCTTAGCATTTCCTTCTCCGACAGGTTCGGACTTATTCTGGCCTACGCCGTGGGGTTCCTCCAGCTGACTGTATAGTCCATGGGCACGTTTTCCACCGGTTTCAGAATTTCCCCCTCCATCCTCTAAGAGAGCCTCAGCACGGTTCGACCTTAATGCAATTGCATCAGCAGAGTCATTATTTCCATCGATTTGATCATGCCCGCTCATGATAAAGCCTCCGGAGTTTCCTAATCCCGTTCGAAGCCTGGACATAGGCCGCATTGGGCGTCGTCCCCAGGACTGCGGCGATGGTGCCATAGCGGATCCCCTTAAGCCTCAGCTCCAGGATCCGCCGCTCCTGGCTGCTCAGGGTCGTGAGCCCGTCCTGGATCTTCGCCACGAGATGGGCGACTTCATGGCGCTCCTCGGTTAGGGCGCTGGGCCCATCGGAGGCCGGCGCTACGGCCCTATGATCCAGGTCGGCCACCAGGACGACCGGAGGCGCCTTGGCGTGCCGTTTCAGCTGCCGCACCAGCTCTCGACGGGCGCAAGTGCGGAGAAAGGGGCCTGGCGCCTCTAGCTCGCTCAAGGCCTCCTTGGTTGGGAATCGGGAGAGCATCTTCACCATCAAGGATTCCATGGCGTTGTCGCGGATCAGGGAAGAAAGGCCCATGCGAAACGCCTCCCGATCGATCGCCGATTCGACTTGGTCGACCAAGATGAGCCGGAAGTCCTGTGTAGCAGTATTCGTC
>Ga0209579_10001300_pt1 | contig 21072 bp, 19 predicted proteins | sample Coa_R1_2_FD_187152 | JGI IMG/M metagenome (GOLD analysis project Ga0209579, IMG submission 187152) | Surface soil microbial communities from Centralia Pennsylvania, which are recovering from an underground coalmine fire - Coalmine... | ecosystem: Environmental > Terrestrial > Soil >... | reverse complement strand
GCTTGCAAAACCGCGGGATCGTGCAAGGAGCTCCTGCGTTCGCTTCGCAAGTCTCGAGATGGCTTCGCGCAGAGGCGGGGTGGCGATGGGAGCGGCAAGGTCCGTCACTTCCGCGCCAATCTCGGTCAACAGGTCCAGCGGGAGGTATACGCGGTCGAGCGCGCGATAATCGTTGCCACAATCCTGCAGGTGATTGATCACCTGCAGCGCCGTGCAGAGCGCATCGGATGCCGGCCATGTCGAATGCGATTCGCCGTGTACGTCGAGCACAAACCGCCCTACCGGCGCCGCTGAATGGCGGCAATAGTCCATGAGTTCGCCCCAGTTGTTGTACCGGCGTTTGGTGACGTCGCGGCGGAAGGCCTCGAGCAGATCGAGCGCGTGACGAGGGGTGACGCCCCGCTCCAGGAGGTATCTTCGCAACGCGATTGCCTCGGATGAAGTGGCGGACTCGCCCTGTATCGAGCGCCACATGCACTCGAGAATCTTGAGCTTCTCGTTCGGTTCGGCCGCAGGGTGGTCCGCTACGTCGTCGGCGGCGCGTGCAAATCGATAGAATGCCAAAATCACGGGACGGTGGATTTTCCGGATGAGCAACGATGCAACCGGAAAATTTTCGTCCCGATGACCCTTGCCGGATGAAAAAGTTCCCGCGTCCATTCTTCAAGCCATTGCCTGCGCGCGGCCTTTCCACATGCCGCCGCGACCGCGCCAATGCTGCACCGCGGATTGTAGCGTGAACAGGGCGTAGAGCGCACCGATCAGTGGAAGCGCCAAACCCCATAATGGCGACAGCCGATAAAACCGCAGCATCGGCTGAAACAGCAGCGTCATCAGCAACCACGCGGCTACTCCGGCGATACGCGGGAGACCAAAAGCGAGCAAAGTCAAAAGGACCGGCGCGGCATAAACAATCGCCATTCCAACCAGTGTGCCGCCGAGCAGCCATGGCGAGTAGCGAAGCTGCGCATAGGCCGAGCGCGCGACCATCGCGCCGATCTCGCCGATGTTCCCATAGGGCCGCAGGCTCTCCACCCGTTTGGTGAGACCGAGCCAGATCAGGCCCCGTGGCTTCAGGAGACGCGCGAGCGCGCAATCGTCAATGATCGCACCCGCAATCTTTTCCAATCCGCCCGCTGCCTCGAGCACTTCACGGCGCACGAGCATGCAGCCACCGGCGGCCGCTGCGGTCTTGCGCGCGGGATCCTCGACCCAGGAAAACGGAAACAGCATCGCGAAGAAAAACACGAAAGCGGGGATCAGCAATTTCTCGGTACCGCTCTCGGATGTGAGCTTCGCCATGAGCGAGACGAGGACAAATTGTCGGGATTCGGCGCGCGCGACGAGGCGGCTCACGCTGTCGGGCGTGTGCGCGATGTCGGCGTCGGTAAAGAGCAGATAATCCGGGGACGTATCGCCCAGCGCGTGCACGAGCCCCTGTTTCATCGCCCAGAGCTTGCCCGTCCAGCCCGCCGGCCGCTCGGTTCCCGAAATTATTTCGAGACCGTTCGCGCGCCCGCCGGCCAACGCCGCCCGTGTCGCGATTCCGGCCGTACCGTCGCTGCTTCCGTCATCGACCAGTACAATCCGGAAGGAGCCATTGTAATCCTGCTTCAGCAAACTGGTGACCGCCCTCGCGATCACATCGGCTTCGTTGCGCGCCGGAACCACGGCGACCACAGACGGCAGCACGATACGCGGCGTTGGAATGCTGTCGTCGTCGCGTTCCCGCAATAACCAGAACATTCCGCGTCCGAACAGCAGGTATAGCCACGCGATCAGCGGCACAAATGCCAGTGCGGTCATGCGAAATAACCCGCAGCATTGTACCATGCAATCGCATCTTCGAGCGCCACACGATAGGGACGGGAGCGATACCCGAGTTCGCGTTCTGCCCGTGCAGACGTGAAGAACATGTGATGTCCGGCCATTCGCAACGCGTCGCGGGTAAGGAATGGTTCTGTCCCCGTCACGCGCGCCCCCATCTCGGCCGCAAGTGCGAGAGGAAACAGCGGCGCGCGCGGTAGTCGCAAGCGCGGAGGTTTGCCGCCGCGAATCTCCGCGATGACCGTGAGCATGTCTCTCAGCGTCACGTTCTCTCCACCCAAAATATACGACTCGCCGATGCGCCCCTTCTCAAGGGCCAGCAGATGGCCCTCTGCCACATCCTCCACATGGGCAAGATTGAGACCGGTGTCCACGAACGCCGGCATTCGACCGGAAGCGGCCTCCACGATAATGCGTCCCGTGGGCGTCGGCTTGATGTCGCGAGGTCCGATCGGCGTCGACGGATTGACGATTACGACCGGAAGACCGCTTCCGGCCATGCCCTCAACCACGCGCTCTGCCGACACCTTGCTGCGCTTGTACGCCCCGATTGCCTGCGCTTCGGTCAACCGGCGCGTCTCGTCTGCGGGGTGGTCGAGCGTACCTGGCTTCAGGGTGGCTACGCTGCTTGTGTACACGACCCGCTCAACGCCGGCCTTCGCCGACGCTTCCATCACCGATCGGGCACCGGCAACATTGTTGGAGACGATCTCTTCAGGATCTCGCGCCCATAGGCGGTAGTCCGCGGCAACATGAAAAACGTAACGCGCGCCGCGAATTGCTCGGTGCATGTCTGCGGGATCGCGCATGTCGCCCTCGACGATCTCGACGGGAAGCTCCTTGAGGTTGCCCCGAGGACTGGTTGGACGCGCGAGCGCCCGTACGGAAAAGCCGCGTTCCGCAAGCAGTCGCGCGACAGCCGAGCCCACGAAACCCGACGCCCCGGTCACAAACGCGATGTCCCTGGTGCTCACGCAGATCTCTCTTGGCTGGTTTATCGGACCGAACCGCCGCCCTTCCACGCGTGACGGCCTTCGGCGAATTGCCAGACGAGCAGCAGCGGGACGCCGAGCGCGACGTCGCGGGCCCGTTTCAATAGCGAAAGGGCGATCGCGGCAGGCGCCGCAAGTCCCAATAATGGACCGATCAACGCATAGGACGCTTCCTGAACGCCGATCGCTCCGGGAACGATGATTGCCGCGGCACGGATCGCGCAAAGAATCGCCTCGATGGTGAATACCAGTGCAAACGAAATCCGGTGGCCGATGAGGTAAACGGCCAGCCACGCCCACAAGGCGGTTCCAATCCAGCCGCCGAGGTGAGCAAGAAACGATGAGGCGAGCCGTGCCGGTGACGCGTGGATCTCCGCCAGACTCTCGCGGAGCTTGCCAAGCCAGGGACCGGCGCCCGGGAACCACCGGCCGCTCCACCGGGCCACCGTCGCGACCCCCCTTTGCTGAAAGACAAAGAAAGCGGTTGCGATGACAATGGCTGCCGCGACGCCCGCGGCGACGTTTCTGATCAATGCCGCATTCGCCGCTTCATGCCGGGTCAAAAGAAATACAAGGCCGGCAAGGACGAACACGATCTGCGCCACCATTTCCACGGTCACGTCGACGATGCTCGACGCAACGGCGAGCGAACCCTGAACGCCGCGCAACTTGAGTGCGCGCGCGCCGATCACAATTCCCCCGAGTTGGGAAAACGGGAGAAGTTCGCCTGAACATTCGCGTATCGCCCTGGACCAGACGAAGTCCGCAAACCCGGCCTTCCCGTGCTGCGGCGCGAGCTCAAACCATGCCCTGCCCAGTACCACGAACAAGACCGCGCCGGACGCGCAAAGCGCAACAAACCCGCCCCAACCGACGGCAAGCGTCGCCGACAGGACAGACTGAACGCCCACCGCTCCTATCATCCATACCGCGAGCGCGACGCCCAGCAGCGCCGCAAAGATCAAGCCGAAGCGCATCGGAAAACGTCAGTTTGCGGCGATGAAATTGACATCGCGTGCGAAGAAAAGGCATCTCGGACTCAGAAAACCCCAGACGCCGAGCGTTCGCAACGGAAGAGGGTCAGTCCGAAGGCTTTTCAGCGAAGACGTCGTGCCGGCCGGAAACGGAATCGCGCCGCCACTCACGCCGCGTGCCCGCGCCTCGCGCGAAGGAACTGAAAGAACTCGACCCCTTCCCTCAGCCGCCGTTTCATCATCTCGGGACTGCGGAGCATTTCCGAAACAATGTCGCCGATCTTGCTCCAGCGGAAATAGAAGCGCTTGTAAAACCGTTCGAGCGAATCGTGGATTTGCGCGTGCGTGAGATGCGGATAGTGCAACGGTGCGATCTGGATTCCGCGCTCGTCGACGAGTTCGGCATTCGCCGCATCAAGCCAGCCGTTCTCCAGCGCCTGCTTGTACAGATAAGTTCCGGGATACGGCGCTGCGAGAGAAACCTGGATCGTGTGGGGATTGATCCGGTTGGCAAAACGTACAGTCTCCTCGATGGTCTCGAGCGTCTCACCGGGCAGGCCCAGAATGAAGGTCCCGTGGATGGTGATCCCGAGATCATGGCAGTCTTTGGTAAACCGCTCTGCGACGTCTATCCGCATTCCTTTCTTGATGTTGTGCAAGATCTGCTGGTTGCCGGATTCGTAACCGACAAGAAGCAGCCGCAGGCCGTTGTCGCGCAGCACCTTCAACGACGTGCGCGGCACGTTGGCCTTGGCGTTGCACGACCATTCGACGCCGAGCTTTCCCAACTCCTTCGCGATCGCCTCCGCACGCGGCAGATTGTCGGTAAAGGTGTCGTCGTCAAAGAAGAATTCCTTGACCTGCGGGAACGCCTTCTTCGCCCACGCAATTTCCTCGATCACATGCCCCACGCTGCGCGTCCGGTAGCGATGGCCGCCGACGGTTTGCGGCCAAAGGCAGAACGTGCAGCGAGATTTGCAGCCGCGGCCCGTGTAGATGGAAATGTAAGGGTGCTTCAGGTAGCCGATGAAATAGTCCTCGATCATCAGGTCACGTTTGTACACAGGCGTGACAAACGGCAAAGCATCCATGTTTTCGAGAATGGAGCGATCTTCATTGTGAATGATGGCCCCGGCTCCATTTCGGTAGCTCAGCCCGGGGATGCGACTCCACGGCACTTCCTTCGCCACGTCCAGAATCGTGAAGTCGAATTCATTGCGGGCCACGAAATCGATTTCCGGCGCATCCTTCAGACTGCCCTCGGCATCGACCGCCACTTTCGCCCCGATGAACCCGACTTTCAGCCCGGGATTGACGCTCTTAAGAGCAGCAACCGTTTTGCGATCCGAGCCGAAGGACGGCATCGAGGTATGAAGAACAGCGAGATCGTAGTCCTTGGCGGAAGGAAGAATATCGTCGAGCGAAAGACCATGCGGTGGCGCGTCGACAAGCTTGCTGCCTTCGACAAGGGCCGCAGGCTGCGCAAGCCATGTCGGATACCAGAACGAGCGGACCTCACGCTTGGCCTGATAGCGCGAGCCCGCGCCCCCATCGAATCCGTCAAACGAAGGTGCCTGCAGGAATAGCGTCCGCAACATGGCCATCACCTCCAGACGGGCGCCAGTGCGCCGTCCGGTCGCGTGGCAAAGCGATGGCCGCGCCACGCGACATTCCTGCCGAAAAACGATGCGAGATAGATGACAAAGGACATGGTGTCACGCAAAGGCAAAAGCCATATGTAGTCGCTGCGACCGCCAAGACGGCGGCCGACCTTGAACACCAAAAACAGCCGCGACGCCAGTGCCCATGCGAGAACGCCAAGCGACAGCGGCGTGACCCCCAGGAAAGCAAAGCTGAGCAGCGCCAGCGGCAGCGGATAGGTCACGATACTCCCGATGTAACCAATTCGGGCGAGCAAGAAGTTCGTTTTCGCCCAACGCAACTCCTGCTGAAACAGCGTCAACATGTCTGTCTCGCTGCAGACATGTTCTACGGTGAAATCCGGGATCAGGACTCGAAATCCACGCCCGCGAATGGCGCGCCCGAGCTCATAATCGTCCGCCAGTACATTTGAAATGCGCTCGAAACCGCCAATCTCCTCGAGCGTCTGCCGCCGAAGCGCGATGGTGGACCCGAAGCATGGTTGCGCCAGTCCGAGTGCCATTCCCAATCGCGCATTCGGCAGAAAGTGACAATCGATGTTCATGGCCGCCAACTTCGACCACACGTTTCCGAGCGGAGTTCCCGAATACAGCAGCGAAACCGCGCCGAGTCGCGGCTCATCAAATTCGGCAACAATGCGACGCAGATAATCGCGGCTGACTCGGATGTCGCTGTCACTCAAGACAAGCAGTTCATGCTTTGCATGGGCGACCATGTTGATGAGATTGGCCACCTTGGGATTCGTGGCGCCGGGCTTCGAGGCTACGACGACATCAATGTCCGCATCTGCAAATTCGCGGCGCAGTGCATCGACAATTGCCAGCGCGGGATCTGTTCGCGAGTTCGCTCCGAACACGATCTGCACCGCTCCATCGTAATCCTGCCTCAGAAACGTTCGCAGATTGTCATGAAGGCCCGGTTCCGCGTGGTGAAGCGGTTTGAGAATCGTCACCGGAACAGCGGGACGTAGCAACGCGCGGCGACGCGGACTTCCTCGGTTGAACTTTAGCGCCACCGCGGCGCCCAGCGTAAATCCCGTCGCAAGCAAAGAGACCAGTGCGACACCCGTTCCGACAAGCTCCTGAATTCCCGCCATTCCTGCGTCCCGCGGCTTCCTTGCAGCCTTAATCGGCGAGGTGAGCCGCAAAGGCAAATGTTAACCGGACAATCCAGCTATCCCGGGCGTTCACACACCCTCCGCCTTCAGGAGTCAACGCGGACGCCGCGAATTCGCCGCTTTCGTGCGGCCCCCTCGATCCCCTGGAGAATCGCCGGTTGGGGCAGCCTCAACAACGGAGATGGATATGCGCCGAATCCTTCAAGCCAGTCTCGTGTCATGCGCGCTCGTCGCGGGCGCGCTTGCCTCAACATCACTCCCCGTCTGGGCACAAATGGACCAGATGGACGACAGGGAAAATACCATCAGTTTCGACTCGTTTCAGGACCAGCTCGCCCCTTATGGTTATTGGCTTTATAGCGACCGCTGGGGAGTGGTCTGGCAACCGTCACAGGTCCCGTACGATTTTCGCCCGTACTATACCGATGGACGCTGGATCTACACCGACGACTTTGGCTGGTTCTGGCAGTCCGATTATCCGTGGGGGGATATTCCCTTTCATTTCGGCCGATGGGTGAATGACCCCGACGACGGCTGGATGTGGCTTCCCGGCTTTATCTGGAGTCCCGGCTGGGTTGCCTGGCGTACAAACGGCTCTTACATCGGCTGGATGCCGTTGCCGCCCGACGACGCCTTTCTTGAAGGGCGAGGCGACATCGGAGTCGGCGTTTCCATGCGGTTCGGAGGTTTCGACATCGGTGCGCTCTATTCCCGGTGGTACGGCCCCGCCTGGAATGAACGCCGCTTCGCCGAGAACTGGGTTTTCGTTCCTGCGGGATACGTTTTCGCGCCTGATTTCCAGCGCGTCGTGATCAGAGATCCTGGTCGCGTCATCAATATCATCCGTCAGACGCGAAACGTCACCAACTACACGGTGGTAAACAACATCGTCGTCAACCGAAGCATCGATGTGCGGCTCGTGGAACGCGCCGCTGGTCACCCGATCCCGCCCGTTCGAGCTGCTTCCATCATTCGACGACCAAATCTCGTAGCACGCGTGGATGTCGGTCAGCGTGTACAGCTGCGAATGCGCGAACTGGTTCCCCGCGGACGCGGTATTGCGAACAGCGCACCTCCGCCACCGCCGCGTGTGGTGGCCCGGCTGTCCACCAATGTGACGCCGCGAAACGGGCGGCCACCCGTACATTTGTTCACGAGAGCCAGCGTTGCCGCGCCGGAAGCACAAAGCCGCTTTCACGGCGCGCCCGTTCGAGGGCCCGCCGCCGGTGCCGGCGACGCGATGACCGGGCCCGGCGCTCCCGGCATGGGGGCAGGGCAGGGGAATGCCTCAGGGGGGAACGGTGCACGAATGCGCCCCGAACAGGGTCCTCCCGGTGCGAACGCTGGGCGCGGGCCCTCCGGTCAGGCGGGCGGCCCCGCGGGTCAAGGGGGCGGAGCGATGCAGACCGAACAGCCCAACGGTCCGACCGGCCCAGGCGGCGGAGGCATGCAAGGGCAGCAACCCAATGGTCCTGGCGGCGGGCGGATGCGGCCCGAGCGGCCGAACAGCCCAACCGGACCGAATGGAGGAGCCGCGCCGAGTGAACAGCCCAGTGGTCCCAGTGGTCCCACTGGTCCTGGCGGCGGGCGGATGCGGCCCGAGCGGCCCAATGCTCCAACCGGGCCAAGCGAAGAACAGCCCGGTGGCGGGCCCCGCCCACCCGGCGGCGGGGCAATGCGCCCTCAAACGCCGAACGGCGTGGCGGGTCCCAACGCCGGACGTCAGCCGCCCCAGCAGCCCAACGGCATGGCCGGCCCGAACGGCGGCGCAAATCCGCAAAACAACCCGCCAAACCGCGAGCAACAGAAAAAAAAGCCGGAAGCCCCACCCCAGAATCCGCCGCAATAGTCGAACTTGACAAAACCCTCGCGTCCCGATTCACCGGGCGCGAGGGTTTTTCCTGACGGCGGCCCAAAGTCTCGATGCCCGATCCCGTGGCCGCACCGCAGAGTCCTGGTTCAAATCGCAGCGCGGATTTTTGCCACTGGCTCGGGCTTCTCGTTATCGCGCAGTTGGTTCTGTGGACCGTGTTGCCGTGGCTGTTCGCGCGAAGCCTGCCGCTCGACGTCGTCAGCGACGGTCTCGCCTGGGGCCACGAATGGCAGTGGGGCTATTACAAACATCCGCCGCTGCCGTCGTGGACGGTGGAGGTGTTTTTCGATGTCCTTGGCGACATCGGTCCGTTTCTCTTGAGCCAGCTGTGCATTGCGGCAACGTACATTTTCGTCTTCGAACTTGGACGCGACATCCTGGGCGGCTCCCGGGCTGCCGTAGGAACACTTCTTCTTGCTGGCGTGTACTATTTTTCGATTCCAACGCCGGAGTTCAATCATAACGTCGCGCAGATGCCGGTCTGGGCGGCCGCATGTCTTTGCTATTTCCGTGCGTGGCAATCCGGGAGGATACGATGGTGGCTGGCGCTCGGCGCGGGAGCCGGCGTGGGATTGCTCACCAAATATTCCACCGCGGTCCTGCTCTTTGTTCTGCTCGTACATTTTGTCAGGGTGCGCGGGGCCAGACAGGCGCTGGCTTCAGTCGGGGCATGGCTTGCCGTCGCAACCTGCCTGATGATCGTGTCCATGCACGTTCTCTGGCTGCTCGAGAACGGGTTTCCGACACTGCGCTACGCGGCGGCGCGCGCGGGGACGGCTTCAGCTCTCCGCGCGCGTCTTGACGCGCCGCTGAAATTTTTTGTCTCCCAGGCCGTCGATATCGCGCCCGCTTTCTTGCTTGCCTGGGTTGCGGGGCTGCGACCGGCGAAGTCCGCCGGCGACGGCAAGCTGGATTTTCTGTTGTGGATGACGCTTGGTCCACCGGTGGTGACAGTCGTGGCTTCGCTCGTCACCGGCATGGGTTTGCGCGATATGTGGGGCGCGCCGATGTGGAACCTGGCGGGGCTCGCCATCGTCGCCAGCGCGGCGGAAAGCTGGAAAAGCCTTGCGCCGAAACGGCTCGGCGCTGGCATCGTCGCACTGTTTGGTACCGGCCTCAGTGCATACGTGCTGGCCAATGTGCTTGTCCCCCGCATGGAGCACCGCCCCTCCCGCATACAATGGCCGGACCGCGCCCTTGCACAGACGTTCGGAGCAGTGTGGCGGCAGCATGTACATACGCCGCTCAGAATTGTTGCCGCGGATGGCTGGCTCGGAGGACTCGTGGCAATGCGCGCAGCGCCCCGGCCATCCGTCTGGACCGATGCGGACTCACGCAAGGCTCCCTGGGTAACCCCCGATGAGGTGAGGCACTATGGGGCGCTGGTGCTTTGGCGTATCCGGCCAGGTTCGACCGAACCAACCGTGCTAACCGGCCTCAGAGGCGTCAAGATTTTGGGTCGCGAAAGTTTTGCCTGGCCGGACACACCCGGATCACTCCCATTGGAAATCGGCTACGGCATTCTACCTCCGTCCAATCGGTAGCATTTCGTCAATCGTCCGCCGTTAGATTGCCGGCATGATGCGGCCAAGATCTGCCTTTTTTGCAAGTTTCCTCGCGTTCCTCGTTATTGGGGCCTTCGCGGCATCACCTGGAAACGCCGCATCTGCGGAGTCGTCAGGATTCGATGCGACGGTACATGCCGCCGATCCGTCCTATCGGCTGGGAACCGGCGATAAGGTCCGCGTGATCGTGTTCGACGAAGAAGACCTTGGCGGCGAATTCCAGATCGACGACGGGGGGTACATTCGACTGCCGCTCATCGGTCCGTTGAAGGCGGCCGGCTACTCGCCTCGGGAACTGGAGACGCAAATCGCGGCCGCACTGCGCGATGGCTATCTCAATGCACCCCGCGTGAGCATCGAGGTAACCGAGTACAGGCCCTTCTACATTATCGGGGAAGTCAGCAAGCCGGGGCAATACGCGTACGTCAACGACATGACGGCCCTGAATGCAGTGGCGCTCGGCGGCGGCTACACCGTCGAAGCGAGCGATTCATCCGTTTACATTCGTCATGAGGGCGAAAAGGAAGAGCAGAAATATGCCGCGGACGCCACCACGAAGATCCGTCCCGGAGACGTGGTGCGGGTTCCGCGGACCGCGTTTTGGCGGGCAGTCACGGTCGCAGGGCCGATCTCGGCCATCGTGAGCACGCGCTGGTATCTGCCGACGCCGCCGCCCTAGAGCACCGCGGCGGTCAATCAAATCACACAATTCCCGGGCACGGGACCGCACTGGTCGGCAGCCGACTTCTCGTCCTATATACGGCCAATGATCCCGTTCCAGAAAATGCACGGACTCGGCAACGATTTCGTCATCTTCGATGCTCGCCGGTCGCCGCTTGCGCTCGATAACGCGGCGGCGCGCGCTGTGGCGGACAGGCGCACCGGAATCGGCTGCGATCAGGTCATCGTGCTCGAGCGCGCGAAGACAAAAGGCGACGCGCTGATGCGCATCTTCAATGCGGATGGCAACGAAGTCGAAGCCTGCGGCAACGCCGCACGTTGCGTGGCGCGGCTGCTGATGGAGGAAAGGGATTCTTCACTTGTCGAAATCGACTCCGCGGGGGGGCTGCTTCGTTGCACCGATGGCGGTGACGGGCACGTGACGGTGGACATGGGTATTCCCAGGCTCGGATGGCAGGAGATACCGCTGTCGGAAGCGCGGGATACAAACGCTCTCGGTCTTCAGATCGAGGGTGTCGAACTCGATACGGCGGCAGTTTCCGTAGGCAATCCGCACTGCGTCGTTTTCGTTTCCGATGCGGACGCGGCCCCGGTATCCGGAATGGGAGCGCGTCTGGAACGACACGCGCTGTTTCCAGAACATGCGAACGTCGAATTCGTCAGTGTGGCCGGCCCGGCGAAATTGAGGATGCGCGTCTGGGAACGCGGCGTCGGAGAGACGCGCGCATGCGGCACGGGAGCCTGCGCATCGCTGGTTGCCAGTGCGCGCAGACGTCTCGTCCCGCGGAGCTGCGAAGTCATTCTCGACGGCGGAACACTATCGATCGAATGGCGTACAGACGATGACCATGTGCTGATGACTGGTGGTACGAACTTTGTGTTTGCCGGCGAGATCGATGTCGCCGCACTGGAGGCACGGGGATGACCTCGCTCGAAGTCATCACCTTCGGTTGCCGTCTCAATGCCTATGAATCGGAGGTTATTCGGGCACGCGCTTCGGAGGCCAGCCTTCGCAACACAATCGTCATCAACACCTGTGCGGTGACGGGCGAGGCCGTGCGACAGTCGAAACAGGCGGTGCGCAAACACCGACGCGCAAATCCCGATGCCAAAATCATCGTCACCGGTTGCGCAGCGCAAACCGAGCCCCAGAGCTTCGCCGATATGCCGGAAGTCGACCTTGTGCTGGGAAACGACGAGAAACTCAGGCTCGCCAGCTACGCAGATTTCGGCGTCGGCGCAGCGGAACGCGTAAGGGTCAACGATATCTTTTCGATCAGGGAAACCGCTGCCCAATTCATAGACGGTTTTGAGGGTCGCGCCCGCGCTTTTCTGCAGGTTCAAAACGGCTGCGATCACCGCTGCACATTCTGCATCATTCCTTTTGGGCGGGGGAATTCGCGAAGCGTACCGGTGGGCGCCGTCGTGCAGGAAGCACGCCGTCTCGCACAGCGTGGGTATCCCGAAATCGTTCTTACGGGCGTTGATTTGACAGCTTACGGCCTGGATCTCCCTGGCAGGCCGAGCCTTGGTACGCTTGTGCGAAAGCTGCTGAGGCTCGTTCCCCAAATACGCAGGTTGCGGCTTTCCTCCCTGGATTCGATTGAAGTAGACGCCGAATTGATGGGCGCAATCGCCGACGAAGAACGTCTGATGCCGCATTTTCACCTATCGGTTCAATCCGGTGACGACCTTATTTTGAAGCGAATGAAGCGGCGCCATTCGCGACGCGACGTGATAGCGTTTTGCCGGGAGGTGCGCAGACTTCGGCCAAACGCAGCGTTTGGCGCCGATCTGATCGCGGGTTTTCCGACCGAATCGGAGGCGATGTTCGAGAATACGCTGGGACTCATCGGCGACGCCGATCTCACCTACCTGCATGTCTTTCCGTTCAGCGCCAGGCGCGGCACGCCGGCGGCACGCATGCCGCAACTCGATCGGGCGACGGTGAGGGCGCGCGCATTGCGTCTGCGCGAAACGGGTGCGCGACAGCTGCGCGACAGGCTGGAAAAACTGGTTGGCACACAACAACTGCTGCTCGTCGAAGAGTCCGGGCGCGCGCGTACCGCCTGCTTTGCACCGGTACGCTTTGCCGGCGCGGCCAATCCTGGCGCCTGTGTACCGGCCCGCATGACCAACGCCCTTCACGGTTATCTGACAGCCGAACTGTTGACATGAGCGAGCGCGAGCCGATCAGACAGGCCGGCTTTTTGTCGAAGCTGCGAACCGGTCTCTCACGTAGCGCGAATGCGCTCGCGGACAACCTGTCGGGGTTGTTCAACAAAAAGAAGCTCGATGCCGAAACCGTTTCTCAGCTAGCAGAGGCGCTGGTGCGAGCCGATGTCGGCAGCATCCGGGCTTCCAATATCGCAGATGCAATTGCCAAAGGACGCTACGATACGGAGATTTCCGAGGCGGAGTTGAAATCCGTGCTCGCGGCGCAGATCGCATCCATTCTCAAGCCGGTGGAACAGCCGTTCGTGATCGACTCGTCGCGCAAGCCGTTCGTGATCCTCGTCGTCGGGGTGAATGGCACGGGAAAAACGACCACCATCGGCAAGCTCGCACAGAAATTTTCGCGCGAAGGGAACCGCGTGATGCTGGCTGCCGGCGACACCTTTCGTGCCGCCGCGGTCGAACAGCTGCAGCTTTGGGGCGCTCGCACCGGCTGCCAGGTTTTCGCGCGCGGTTCCGGAGCGGATTCGGCCGGACTGGCGTTTGATGCACTCGCCAAAGCGCGCAGCGAAGAACTCGACGTTCTGCTGATCGATACAGCCGGGCGCCTACAGAACAAGGCGGACCTGATGGCGGAATTGACGAAGATTGTGCGCGTCCTGAAAAAACTGGATGCCGAAACGCCCCATGCCGTGCTTCTCGTGCTTGACGCGACAGTCGGCCAGAACGCAATTTCCCAACTTGAGATCTTCAAGGCGACGGTGCCAGTCACCGGACTCGTGATGACTAAGCTCGACGGTACGGCAAAGGGCGGGATCCTGATTGCGCTCGCTGACCGTTTCGAGTTGCCGATTGCATATGTGGGTGTGGGCGAAGGACCGGATGATCTGCAGCCATTCAGCGCACGCGCATTCGCCGAAGCTTTGACGGGCGCCGCATGACAGGTGGCACTCATACCCAACAGCTATGGCGGTTCGCCCTCGACCTTGGGCCGTTGCTTGTGTTCTTTGCCGCTTTCCGGTTCTTCGGAATTTTCACCGCGACTGCCTGCTTCATGGCGGCCGTTCTCGTGGCTTTGGTCGCGGGGTATATTCGCGAGCGTCGGGTCTCGCCGATGCCGCTGATTACGGCAGCTCTCGTGCTGATTTTCGGAACGCTGACCCTCTACTTGCGGAACGACATCTTCATCAAGATGAAGCCTACCGCACTTTATTGTCTTTTCGGCCTGTTGCTCGCGGGTGGACTCGCCTTCAACCGGCTCTTCATAAAATATGTGTTCTCGCAGGCATTTGAACTGGATGACGCTGGCTGGCGGGCTCTCACCTGGCGCTGGGCCGGGTTCTTTCTTGCATTGGCCGTTCTGAACGAACTGATGTGGCGCAATTTCCCGACATCGGTCTGGGTTTCGTTCAAGGTCTGGGCGATCATACCGCTCATCTTCCTTTTCGCTCTCGCACAAACGCCTCTGATCTTCAGGCATCAGATCAAGACAGAGAGCGAGCAGGCCCAGCGTAACGGCTGACCGCCCGTGCCAGCCGGCGATGATCGCGACCTGCGACAACAATACCGCGCTGCAATTTCCGTCGGATCATGAGGGAAATGTTGTCGCTCATTCCTTTCGCGATTAAACTGCCTGCGCTTGCGGAAAGCCGCAGCAATCCGTCATTGCCCGGCGTCGAGCAGCGGGCGGTTACTGAAAATTGAGCGGCGGCCGGGGGTTGCATGAACACAAATGTACTACGCAAGGGGGCGGGCAACGTTGAACTCGCCGGCACACCGTCTCGCCTCCTTCGCAGATGTAATCAATATTTCGGCGACCTGTTCGCGCAGGAGTCCGGCGACAAGGATTTGACCAAGCAGCAATATCTGGTGCTTGCCGCACTCGACGAGAACGACGGCGCAAGTCAAACGGCGATTGTAGAAGCCACCGGTATTGATCGCTCAACTTTGGCCGAAATGGTTCGGCGCATGCTCGCGCGCGGACTGCTGTCGCGCAGTCGGACCCAGACGGACGGGCGAGCCAACGAGATTACGATCACGCCAACAGGGCGTCGAACCCTGCGCAGTGCCCGACTGGCTGCAGAACGGGCCGAGCGCGGTCTCCTTGACCCGCTTCCGCCGGCTGAACGCATTCGATTCGTCAGATCGCTCGCCTTGATTGCGGCGGCCGCCGATCAATCGAATTCAACCGGTACAGGGCGCCACCACAAAAGACCAGGCAGTTCGCGGCGAAATTAGCCTTCCCGACCCGCGCTCACGATCGCCGGCATGATGATCTTCTGCAGCGCATCCGGCACGATCGGTCCGGTATAGTGTAATCGCACGATGCCTCTCCCATCGACCACAAAAGTCTCGGGAACTCCATAAATGCCCCAGGCAATCGCTTCGTGGCCGTCGGCATCCAGGTCCAGTCGCGCGAACGGGTCACCTGTCTGCGCCAGAAAACGGCGAGCTGCCGTTGAATTGTCCTCATAGACAATTCCATAAAGCTCGGCTTTTCGCGAACGCGCAATGTCGGCGAGTTCTTCGGCTTCCCCGCGGCAAGGCGTACACCACGACGCCCAGACGTTTACGACGCTCACATGTCCGGCCTGGAGATCGGCTGACGTAAATCGTTTCGCAGCCCGATCCAATGCCGGAAGCGCGACTCTGGGTGCCGGCATTCCAGTCAGTGGCGACGGAGCAGCGGCGCGTGGCGTTACGCGGAGGTTCCCGAAAAAAATCGTCGCAATCGCAACCAAGGCAAGCGCGGGAATGAAGAGAAGCAGCCGCTTCATGACGATGACTGCCTGTCTTCGGTTTGCATTTTGCGCAGCTGACCGAGCGCGCGAAAGTACGCACGGAGGGTGAGCACCACAATTGCGATCAGCGCAATCGCGGTCACGCCGTAAGCCGACCACACGAATCGACCATACCCGCCCATGGCGAGAAAATGCGTCACCGATCGAGGCCCGCGGAGGCACGCGCCCGAATCATCCGCCGAAGAACGGCGGTACGAATGCGTACGATCCAAAGCGCAGCAAACAGGGCGCTGTATCCCGTCAGCATGATGAACAAGGGCCAAAGAAAAACCGCGGCAATCGAGGGGCCACCGCTGCGGAAGATGCTTTCGCCCTGGTGAAGCGTGTTCCACCAATCGACCGAAAACTTGATGATGGGAAGATTCACTGCACCGACGATGGCCAAAATGGCCGCGCCGCGCGCAGCGCGACTTTCATCTTCGGTCACGTTCCAGAGAGCCATGTAGCCGACATAAAGAAAAAAAAGCAGCAGAAACGATGTCAGTCTCGCATCCCAGACCCAGTATGTGCCCCACATCGGTTTGCCCCATAGCGAGCCGGTGACGAGCGCAAGAGCCGTAAACAATGCCCCGAGCGGAGCGGCCTCGCGGGCGGCGACATCGGCAAGGGGATGTCGGTTGACGAGGCCCCACGCAGAACAGATCGCAATGAGCGCATACGCGCCCATGCCGATCCAGGCCGCCGGCACGTGGATGAACATGATCCGTACAGCATCGCCCTGTTGCCGCTCCGGCGGTACAACAAAGAGCCCAAGCCAAAGCCCGACACACAGGAGAATTGCGGCCGCGGCGAACAGCCATGCCGGAACGCGGTCTGTGGCGTCGAGAAATCGCTTGGGATTGGCATATCCAATCATTCATGCAGTCCCTGTCAGGCGTTCAAATTCATCCGCAATCCTGCAGCGACAGCAAACGGACTGAGGAGAACCGCGGCTAGCGAGTAGGCCGCCAGATAAAGCACGGCCCCATTCGCCAATCCATCCAGATCGGCCCGGATGATGCCGGCTCCAAAGATCACGACGGGCGTCAATAGCGGAAGCACGATGAGCGGAAGGATGAGCCCTCCCCGCTTTGCAGCAAGGGTAAGGCTCGCGCCGATTGCCCCGACGGCGCTGATTGCAGGTGTTGCCAACGCAACGGCTTCCAGCACAACGACGACGCTGCTGCCAGGGAGTTCCATCGCAAATGCCGCAAGCGGAGAGAGTACGAGGATCGGAAAGCCCGTCGCGAGCCAGTGCGCAGCGATTTTCACTGTAGCAAGGGTCTCCAGCGACAACGGACCGGTTGCAAGGAGGTCCAGACTCCCGTCTTCAAAATCCGCCTGAAACAACTCGTCAAGCGAAAGCAGCGCCGCCAACGCCGCGCACACCATGACAATTCCTCCGGCCACGGCGTGCAAGGTCGCCGGCACCGGGCCTATACCCAAGGGAATTAGCGTCAGAACGGTCGCGAAGAACGCCACGGCAAGCAGGGTGCTGCCGCCGCCGCGCGAAGCCAGGCGAAGATCCCGTCCGATCAGGGCAGCAATGCTCATTGCAATTCGACCGATGCACCTTCAAGACCGAGGCTTTCATGTGATGCGGCCACTACGATCCCGCCCCTGCCGCAATGATCGCGGATCTGTTCCCGCACGCATGCCTTGCCTTTCTCATCCATGGACGCCATCGGTTCGTCGAGGAGCCAGAGTGAGCGTGGCACGACCAGCAGACGCGCGAACGCCAATCGCCTGCGCTGGCCATGCGAAAGAAATTGCGCGGGCAGGTCGCGCAGTTGACCGAGGCCAACCGCGTCGAGGGCCGCTTCGACCTCTTCCGAACTGCGATTGTACCGACGAAAAAACCGCAGGTTCTCAGTGAGCGAGAGCTGCCGCTTTACACCGTCCAGATGGCCGAACCAACCTGTCCTTGAAAGACGTTCTTCCGCATTGGCAACGGTTTCGTCAGGTTCCATGCGAAAGATTACAGAGCCCTGCGGGACTTCAAGGAGCCCGGCAATTGCGCGCAACAGCGAGGTCTTGCCCGCACCGTTCGGGCCATGCACGGCAACGATTTCGCCCGCAGCAATGGAAAGGTTGATTTCCGCCTGAATCAGACGCCCGCCTCTCGTAAGCGGCAGGTTGTTGACGATGAGGGCCGCTATTGCCGACACCGGTCAGTACATATGCTGACCGCCATTGATCGACAAAGTCGAGCCCGTGATAAAGCCGGCATCATCGGCAACAAGAAACAGCACGCCGCGCGCGATTTCATTGGCGTGACCGAGCCGCCCCACGGGAATTCGCGCCACAATTTTTTCGAGCACAGGCGCCGGCACGGCCGCAACCATATCGGTGTCGATATAGCCGGGCGCGATAGCGTTCACCGTTATGCCCTTTGACGCACCTTCCTGTGCCAGCGCTTTTGTAAAGCCATGAATGCCGGACTTCGCAGCGGCATAGTTGACCTGACCATATTGGCCTGCCTGTCCGTTGATGGACCCGATATTCACGATCCTTCCGAAGTTGCGGCCAAGCATCCCTTCCCAGACGGCTTTGCACATGTTGAAACACCCGCCCAAATTGACGTCGAGCACTTCATCCCAATGTGCACGGTTCATTTTGCGCATGGTCGCGTCGCGCGTAATGCCGGCGTTGTTTACGAGTATGTCGACAGGACCGGCTTCCTTCGAGAGCCTCACCACTGCGTCGGCACATTGCTCGAAGTCAGCGACGTCACACTTGAACGCCTCAATTCCGGTTTCCTCCGAAAAGGCACGGGCGCGATCTTCCCGTCCGGCGTATAGGGCTGTCACGCGATAACCCGCATCCCTCAGAGATATCGAGATCGCCGCACCAATGCCCCTCGTGCCACCGGTCACGACCGCAATTCGACTCATCACATCCTCCCTTTCACGAGGCCCCTTGTGCCGCCCACAGCCGCTCGATGCAAATGGTGGCCTTAAGGGATCGAAGAGTTCAAGTCCGCAAGCTCCTTTCCACCGACGGGCGCCCCAATCCGGCCGCGGGGGGCTGGAGCCCGACCTTCGGCCACTGGACACGCAGGGTTCTTGGTGTTGTCCTTGCCCGGCCGGCAATGCAAGGCGGGAACCCTGGTTGGGATGGTGAGATTGTGACGGACAACGCCGCCGAGGAACCGCCTGTTGTCATCAAGAAGTACGCAAACCGGCGCCTCTACAACACCAAATCATCTACGTACGTGACACTCGAACACCTCGCGGAGATGGTGAAGGACGGCGTCGATTTCGAGGTTCGCGACGCCCGCGACGGCGAGGACATTACGAGGTCTGTTCTCACGCAGATTATCTTCGAAGAGGAGGCGAAGGGCCAAAGTCTGTTGCCAGTTCGCTTTCTCCGACAGCTGATCAAATTCTACGGCGACAGCCTGCAGGCTTTCGTTCCCGGATACCTTGATTTGTCGATGGAAAGCTTCGCCAAGCATCAGGATGAGATGCGCCGGCGTATGGCCGAGGCGTTCGGTGGCGGTGGACACGCGCTGGAAGCGATGACACGGCAGAATCTTGCGTTGTTTGAAAGGACGATGCGGATGTTCGCGCCGTTCGGCTATTCGGGGCGCGAGCCGCAAAGCGAGCGCCCACCCGAGAGCAGTCCGGGGCCGGCGAAACCCGCATCGTCAGACGAAGTGACTGCGCTAAAAGAACAAATTGAAGCGATGCGTCGTCAATTGGCGGAAATAGCACGCAATAAGAGCTAAGGCGGCGTGGCGCCGATCAGGCTTTCCTCCAGGCCGGACGCATCGAGGGTTCTCCGCAGTGGAAGCCCTGAAAGTATTCGACGCCCAAATCCCCTAGCAGTTGCGCTTCCTCATCCGATCCGACCCATTCGGCCACGGTTTCGAGATGGAAGTGCTTTGCCAGTTCGACCAGCGTTCGCACGAATATCTGGTTTTCGCGCGAAGCAGCGAGCCCGCGGACAAAAGCGCCGTCGATCTTGACGATGTCTACGCGCAACATCTTCAGATTGCGGAACGAAGTAAAGCCGGCGCCAAAATCGTCGATCGCCACTTTGCACCCCATTCCCCGCAGGTTCGATATGAAGCGCGTACCCTCTTCGAAATCATTGAGTGCTGCTGTTTCGGTCAGTTCGATCACCAATCGCGGCGCGATGTCCTTGTTCGTGCGAACGTAATGGACGAACGATTCCAGCCAGCAACGATCCGACGCAATGGTGCCCGACACGTTCACGGCCAGGGAGATGTTCGGAACAGCGTGCAATTCGGCTACGGCCATTTCAAGCGCGCGCCTGTCGACCTGGCGAACCAGCCCCAACTGTTCGGCGGCGGGTATGAATTGTCCCGCTTGCAGAATTGTACCGTCGGAGCGGACCAGCCGAAGAAGACACTCGTAATGTACCGGAACATTGTCGCCTGCGCTTACGATCGGCTGATAAGCAAAGACCAGCCGGTTCTCGCTGAGTGCTGCGGCAACCTCATCGGCTACCGACATCAGCCGCAAGCGGGCCATCTCGCGCTGCGGTGACTCCGCGTAGATGCTGTAGCCGTCCCGGCCGCCTCCGCGTGCTCGGTCGAGCGCTTCTTCGGCTCTCAACATGGCTTCCTGGCCGGAAGAGGCGCTCGAGGGCAGCAGAACGGCCCCCACGCTGATCGTTGCCGAAACGGCGCCCCTTCGAGTCGAGATCACTTCGCTCCGCACTACGTCGCGCAATTTCGCCGCGATTGCGCTCATTTCCTCTTCCGAGCATGGCGACAAGACAATTCCAAGCTTATTGCCCGCGATTCGCCCTATCAGATCGCTGTCGCGCAGCGACGCGGCGAGGCGTTCGCTTACGGCGACGATCACTTCGTCCGCAGCGCCGAACCCGTACGCCTCGTTGATCATCGCCAGGCGGTCGATGGCCGCGACGAGGTAGGCGCACCGGCTTTCCTCTTTCCTCGCCTGTTCGATCGCACGGCCGAGTTCGGATCGCAACGTCGTACGATTGAGGTGACCCGTCAGTTCATCGCGGGTGGCGAGGTAGGTCAAACGCTGCGCATGGCGCTTTCGTTCGGTGACAAGACGTACGACGCCGGCGATCCGCTCGGTACCGCCCGGCGATCCGGACACGGCCGCGCCGCGGACCTCGAACCACGCCGTCTCCATGGCGGACACAGCCTGAAATTCAAAATCGAAGATGGTGTCCTTCGCATCGCTCAGGATTGAATCCAGCGCCTCGCGGCCGGAAGCGCCGATCCATTTTCGAAAAGACGAGCCAGAATGGAGACCTTCAGAATTGGCGAACGGCGACAGTATTTCTGTTGCGCCATCCCAGACGATACGATCATCGGAGAGCGTCCAGTCGAACGCCGTTTCCGCTGCAGCACGCATCGCCAATCTCAGTCGCTCGAGACCTCCGATTGCCTCCAGCGTCTGGATGCTTTCAACCGATCTTCT
>Ga0209579_10001299_pt1 | contig 21075 bp, 21 predicted proteins | sample Coa_R1_2_FD_187152 | JGI IMG/M metagenome (GOLD analysis project Ga0209579, IMG submission 187152) | Surface soil microbial communities from Centralia Pennsylvania, which are recovering from an underground coalmine fire - Coalmine... | ecosystem: Environmental > Terrestrial > Soil >... | reverse complement strand
AGCAGCGTTTGTACTTCCGGCCCGAACCGCAGGGGCAGGTTTCATTGCGGCCCGGCTTGCCGCCGGTCCTGGCGTTCCCGGGCTGAAAGAGCTTTCGCAGGACAATCACGATCCGCGGGATTTCGGCGGCGGCTTCGTCGAGCACTTCGTCGATGTTTTCGGCGCGAATGACGCATTCGCCGTCGATCTCCATGAAACTGACGATGGGCGAGATCAATGCCCGGATGCGCTCGTCCCTGATCAGCGACTCCCATGCGGGCGAAAGCGCCATCGCCTTGCCGAAACCATCGACCCATGTACGGATGGTCGCATGATCCGGCTTTTCGTCCAGTTTCTGAAACAGCGGCCGGTAATCGAAGGATTGCTTCGCCTCGAGACGTTTGTAACCGTCGTCGATGGCGGCGATGAGGTCGTTGTAATGCTGCATGACGGCGCCCAGGGCGGCTTGCGCCTGCTCGATGCTGTCGAACTGCGGCCCCGCCTTGCCCCACACAGGTCCGAGCCATCGGCTCGGCAGAATCACATCCGGTCCGACGACAATGCCGGTGAGGTAGCCATCGAGCTCCATCGGCCACATGGCCGTCCTGGGCGCCGCGGGGCGCGTGAGAAAGCCGGTCCATGCGGAAAGCGGGTCGTCTGTCATTCCGGGAGTCTGGCAGACGGGATGCGCGCGTTCCACGGTAGTCGCGCATTCCGCCTGTTGATAATCGGGAAATCATGTGCGTCGCGGGGGGCTCGTGTCGCCGTCTGCGAATTCGATCGTGACGCGCCCCGCGGCCGGGCAAACCGGCACGGCTCGCTCCTTGTTGCGCCTGCCGAGCGATCACTCCGCAACAATTCGACCGCTCTGCTGCAGGATCTGCAGCGCTTCGGCTATGACGTCAGGATGCCTGCTCGCGAACTGGATCTCATAGCCTACCGGTTCCCCATCTTCGCCGATGTCGACGGCGAAATCGCGTTCGTCATGAGGAACGGTGTGCGCGACGCGGCCCTCACGGAAGGTTATGTACATAGTATCCGTCGAGCGATCGTAGAGCACCGGCGAATTGGCTGGCATGGTCATGGTCGAAAGTCCCGGTCCAGAAATGCCGTGTGTATGGTTTCTCCGTCTTCCAAGGTGACCACCCTCAGTCAGTGATTCAAGGCGGCCACCCATTCTCAACGCAATGATCCCGGGACCTCGTGACCCCTACCCCGCCCGTGGATGCGCCTGTTTGTACACGGCCATCAGCTTCTTCGTGTCGATCTCGGTGTAGGTCTGGGTGGTGGAGAGCGAGACGTGGCCGAGCAGCTCCTGCACCGCGCGCAGGTCGCCGCCGTTTGCGAGCAGGTGCGAAGCGAAGGAATGGCGGAGCGCATGCGGCGTCGCGCGTTCGGCGAGGCCGAGCGCGCCGCGCAAGCGCTGCATCAGGCTCTGCGCGTCGCGGGCGCTCATGGGCTTCCCCCTTCGCGAGAGGAAAAGCGGCGAATCGGGTGCGCCGGGAAAGGGAATCGCGGCCACATAGGCGGCTACCGCTTCGCGCATCACCGGCAGGACCGGCAGGCTGCGCTCCTTGTTGCGCTTGCCGAGCACGGTCAGCCATTCGCCGAACGGCGCATCGCCGCGGCGGAGCGCCAGCGCCTCGGAAATGCGCAGGCCCGCGCCGTACAGAAGGGTGAGAAGCGCCGCGTCGCGGAGCGCGATCCAGGCCACGTCGTTGTTCGCCGCTTCACGAAGCGTGCGCGCCGCGTCCTTCTCGGAGAGCGGGCGCGGCAGCGTGCGCGCGAGCTTGGGCGTGCGCGTCGCCTTCGCGGCGGGATTCTCGAGAATCTCCTCGCGCGCGAGATGGCGGAAGAAGCTCCTTATCGCCGACATGGCGCGGCGCACGCCGCGCACGCCGAGGCCCTCGTTCCTTCGCTGGGTGATGAAGGCGCGGAAGTCGGCGGGCCTCAGATGGCCTAACGTACGCTCGTCGAGCACGCCGCCGCGGTGCGTACACGCGAAATCGAGGAAGCGCGCGAGGTCGTCGCCATAGGCGCGCAGTGTGTGCGGACTCACGCGGCGCTCATGGGCGAGCGCCTCGAGCCATTCGCGTTTCAGCGCTTCGGCGGTTCGGGCCATGCGTCAGGCGGCGCGGAGCGGACGTACGTGGCTCACGTCCACGTCGCGTGCCGCGTGCCAGGCATCGAACGCGGCCTGCATCCGGAGCCATATTCCGGGACCATTGCCGAAAGCCTTGCCCAGGCGAGCTGCGATCTCCGGAGAGATCGGCTTCTTCTCGTTAAGGAGGTCGTAGAGATGCTGGCGGGAAATGCCGAGCGCGTCGGCCACCTCGATCTTGGTCATCTTCAGCGCGGGCAAAATATCTTCGCGCAGCATTTCTCCCGGATGGGTCGGACAGCGGTCGGGATTCCTTTTCGCAGGGCAGGCCATGGCAGTCTCCATCAGTGGTGTTGTTCCAGTTCGACGTTCTCGGCATTGCCGTTTGCGAATTCGAATGTGATGCACCATGGTCCATTGACATGGACAGTGTAGCGCGTCGGTTTGCAGCCTTTGAGCGCATGAAAATCGAAACCCGGCATGTTCATGTCCTGCGGGACCGCAGCGTCATCCAGGCTATCCAGACGGCGGCGGATGCGATCATGGAGCCGGGCATCGATCTTGCGCGACTTTCCCGCTTCCCAGAATTCGGCGAGCGGTTTGCTTTTGAACGTGCGGATCACGATGGTGTGTAAGCCGTATGCTTACACGTGTCAAGTATCAGCTTACATCCGCTTCCTGATAAGCGGGCACGCGGAGACGCAGAGGCGCGGAGAAGAAGGCGAACCGCCAAGGCGCAAGGACGCCAAGAAAAAGATTCACAATGAGGCGGTGAGCCAGTGAGATTGTCCCCGGATCGCGCGTGTTCTCGCGCGCATCGCCGCAGGCGAAGCAAGAGCGGGCGGGGACGCCCGCGGTCCCGGGAAAGATCGCGCGCGCTTTGCGCGCGCGACAAAATCCATGATGCACAAGCCTCGCCTCAGGACGGCCATCTCACCGCCTCACTGGCTCATTGTTAATGGGCAGCCGACGCAGCCGCGATTTCGGAGGAGCACCACAACTCCGCGGCTCCGCGGCTCCGCGTGAGCTTATCGAGCAGCGCACTCCGAAATCCGCGCATCAAGCTCCTTACAAAACCGCGGAGAAGGGGCGGGGCTTGACGATAATCGATATCATACATATTGTTTATCGATAAATTCCTGGAGTGCCTGACATGAGCCGTCCCTCCTCTGCCCTGCCCGTGGCGCGGGCCGTGTTGCGCGGCCTGACCGTCCTCAACTGGATCGCCGGGGCGCTGATTTTCGTCCTGCTGGCAATCAGCTTCCTGGCCGAAAGCTGGACATGGCGGGCGCTCGGCGTAGGCGCCGTGGCCGGGCACGAGGGCATCGTCGCCGGCATGCGCGCGATCATGGTGATCGGCATCGCGGGCGTCCCCATCACGTACATCGTTTTCAGCCGGCTTCTCGCCATCGTCGATTCGGTGCGCGCGGGTGAGCCGTTTCTTGCGGAGAATGCGCGGCGGCTGAGAAGCATCGCCTGGGCGCTGCTGGCGCTCGAAGGGCTTCACATCGCCGTGGTCGCGATTTCGTCCGCCGTGTCCACCAAAGACGTGCCGCTCCATGTCGGCGGCGATTTCAACCTGACCGACTGGCTCGCCATCCTGCTCCTGTTCGTGCTCGCGCAGGTTTTCCAGGAGGGCTCGCGCATGCGCGAAGACCTCGAGGGCACGGTCTGATGGCCATCATCGTCAGGCTGGACGACCTGCTCCACGCGCGGCGCATGACGCTGACCGAACTCGCGGAGCGCGTCGACATCACCCTCGCCAATCTGTCGATCCTGAAGACCGGCAAGGCGCGGGCGATCCGGTTCTCGACGCTGGAGGCGATCTGTACCGCGCTCGCCTGCCAGCCCGGGGACCTGCTCGAATTCCAACCCGACGCGGGCGCGAACGACGGGCCGCGCGCCGCCTGAAAGGAGAACTGTCATGGCTTCGACTGCCGCTTCCCCCGACGCCCCTGCGACGAACAGCGCCGAAAACGGCGTATCGCTGGTACGGTTGTACGTGCTTCGGGCGGCGTACCTTGTTCTTGTGGTCGGACTGGGCCTGAGCCTGGTGCCCACGCTGATCACCCATGACGCAACGGCGCGCGGCGTGATTCCGAGCCTGCTCGGCGCGCTGTGGCTGCTTGCCTTTCTCGGCCTTCGATACCCGTTGCAGATGCTGCCGCTCCTGCTGTTCGAGCTCGCGTGGAAGACGATCTGGACGCTGGACTTCGGCCTGCCGCAGTGGTTCGCGGGGCAAAGGGCGCCGGCCTTCGTCAACGATTTCTTTTCCATCGCGCCCGCGGTCGTCGTGGTGCCGATCCTGATTCCGTGGGGCTATGTCTGGCGCCATTACGTGCTCGCCCCCGGCGCCCGCTGGCGGTGAAAAGCCTTGTCACGCAGAGCCACAGAGTCACGAAGGAGTATCGACCGAAACTGCCAACACCCACGAAGCGGCCGCGCCCATTAACAATGAGCCAGTGAGGCAGTGAGATAGCCGTCGTGTGACCAATACTGTGCGTGCTGGATCTTGTTGCGCGCGCCAAGCGCGCGCGATCTTCGCGTCCTTAACGCGCGCGCACGCAATTCCTCACACCACAGGTATCTCACTGGCTCACTGTCTCATTGTTAATCGGCGCTCGCCACACGCGCGATCCCTCGCGGCTTAGCGGCTCTGCGTGAAATTTCAGAGTTTCGGGAGGTCGAGCCAGGCGCGGATGGCGCGTTCGAGCGCCCGCGCGAAGAAGGCGATGTCGGCGAGCTGGTGCTCGCTTTCGAAACGGCGCGGCTCGCGCGCGCCAAGCACGTACAGCGCCGCGGGGTCGCCGATGACCAGACGGAACGCGGCGATGCTGCGGCACTCGGCGCCGCTCTGTCCGAGGAGCAGCGTGCCGCCGCCCGAGAGCACGACTTCCCTGCCGTCGCGGCCGAGCACGGCATTGGCGAGCCCCGGCCCGATCAGGCGCACGCCGGTGGCGCCTTTCGGCCGCGCGCTCTCCTCGCCCTCGACGCAGATCGCCGCGCGCTCGGCGCCGAAAATCTGTGCAGAGGATTTGGCGACCTGGATCACCTCTTCGAAACTCCGCGCATCGACGAGTTCGAGCACCGCCTGGCGCACGCCCTCGCCGAGCCGGATGCCCCTTTCGCGCGCGCGCACAAGACGATCCCGTTCCGCACGAAGGCCCGCGTTTTCCTGCGCCATCTTCTCGATGATGTGGCGCTGGAGATCGCGCACCTCGCCATGCACGAAACGTTCGGGGAGAAGCAGCGCGAGCAGTTCGCCGTCGCGCGCAAGGCGCGCACGGTTGATGCGGATGTAAGCCTTGACCGCTTCGGCGGCGGCTTCGGCCGGCTGACGCTCCCGCGCCCTTTCGCTCAAACGCCCACGCTCCTTACATTCGTGCGCCTCACCCTGAGCCTGTCGAAGGGTGAGGCGGATCAGTCACACGCCCTCATCCTTCGACAAGCTCGGGATGAGGGCTAAGTTCATTTCCTCGTCCTGAGTCCCTCACGGGACGAGGCGGACAATTGTAGCTATGAATGAACCGCTCTTGAAGCCTTTAAACGACGACAACGTGAATTTGCGTGCTTCGGTGCTGTTGCCCTACCCGCTCGCGGGCGCGTATGATTACCGTATCGACGAACCGTTGCCGCGCGGCGCGCTGGTTGTTGCGCCGTTGGGTACGCGCGACTCGCTCGGCGTCGTCTGGGGCGAGGCCGACGGTACAATCTCGCATGAGCGCGTCAAACGCGCGGAGCCGCTTGCCGGTTCCCCGCGTCTCCCCGAATCTCTCTGCGACTTCATCGACTGGACGGCGAAGTACACGCTCACGCCGCCGGGGCTCGTGCTCGCGATGGCGCTGCGCGTGCGCGACGCATTCGAGCCGGAGAGGCCGCGCATCGGATACGCGCGCGGCGAGATTACGCCAGCGCGCATGACGGGCGCGCGCAGACGCGTGCTCGCGCTCGCCGAAGACAGCCTCGCGCGGAGCATCGCGTCATTCGCGGAGGAGGCGAACGTCACGCCGGCGGTGGTGCGCGGGCTGATCGAGGCCGGCGGGCTGAAGGAAGTGGAACTGCCGGAATATCTGCCGCTTGCCTGCCCGGATCCCGGTTTCGCGCCGGCCGAACTCAACGCCGAACAGGAACAGGCGGCGCGTGAGCTGCGCGCGCGCGTTGCTGCGAACGAATTTTCCGTCACGCTCCTCGACGGCGTCACGGGATCGGGAAAGACCGAGACCTATTTCGAAGCCGTTGCGGAAGCGCTGCGGCAGAACCGGCAGGTGCTGATCCTGCTGCCCGAGATCGCGCTCACGGTACAGTTTCTCGACCGCTTCGCCGACCGCTTCGGCTGCCGTCCGGCCGAATGGCATTCCGACCTTGGCCCGAAAGAGCGGCGGCGGGTCTGGCGCGCGGTGCTGTCGGGCGAAGCCCGTGTGGTGGTCGGCGCGCGCTCCGCCCTCTTCCTGCCGTTCGCGTCGCTCGGGCTCGTGATCGTCGACGAAGAGCACGAGCAGGCGTACAAGCAGGAGGAAGGCGTCATCTATCACGCGCGCGACATGGCGGTGGTGCGGTCGCGGATCGAGACCTGCGCAATCGTGCTCGCGAGCGCGACGCCGTCGCTCGAGACGTACAGCAACGCCGCGAACGGCCGCTATCATCGGCTGAAATTGCCGCGGCGCCACGGCGCTGCCGTGATGCCGGAGATCCGGCTTATCGACCTGCGCACCACGCGCGCCGAGCCCGGCACATGGCTGTCGCAGCCGTTGCGTGAAGCACTCGCGGTGACGCTCGGATCGGGCGAGCAGGCGATGCTGTTCCTGAACCGCCGCGGCTACGCGCCGCTCACGCTCTGCGAAGCCTGCGGCCACAAAATGATCTGCAGGCAATGCTCGGCGTGGCTGGTCGAGCACCGCTATCACCGCAAGCTCGCCTGCCATCACTGCGGGTTCGAGATGCCCGCGCCGCTCGCCTGTCCCGAATGCAAGGCGGAGAAGACGCTGGTCGCCTGCGGGCCGGGGGTCGAGCGCGTGGCGGAGGAATTCGCGGGCATATTCCCGGACGCGCGCGTCGCGATTGCTTCGAGCGATACGCTGCACGGCCCGCTCGAAACCCAGGCGGCGATCCGCGCCATGGCGAAGCGCGACACCGATGTGCTGATCGGCACGCAGATCGTCGCCAAGGGACACCATTTTCCCCAGCTGACGCTCGTCGGCGTCATCGATGCCGATCTCGGCGGCTCCGACGGCGATCTTCGCGCGCGGGAACGTACATTTCAGCTGCTGCACCAGGTGGCGGGCCGCGCGGGCAGGGCAGAGAAGCCGGGGCTCGTGCTCATCCAGACGCGCAATCCCGACGACGTGGTGATGCGGGCGCTGGCGGGCGGCGACCGCGATGCGTTCTATGCGCAGGAAATCGCGGCGCGGAAACGCGTGGCGGCGCCGCCGTTCGGCCGGCTCGCGGGAATCATTCTCTCGAGCCATGACGGCGAGGCGGTGCGCGAAACCGGACGTACCCTCGCCCGCGCGGCGCCGGCCGCGCACGGCGTGAAAGTGTGGGGGCCGACGCCCGCCTTCTACCAGCTGCTGCGCGGGCGCACGCGCGAGCGGTTGCTGGTGCAGGCGGAGCGGAGCGTCGATGTACAGGCCTATCTGCGCGCCTGGCTCACGCGGGTGAAAATTCCCCACGCCGTCCGCCTCACCGTCGACATCGACCCGGTGAGCTTTTTTTGAGGACCCCTCACCCGCATTTGTACATTTGAGAGACCGCCCGTTGAGCCCTCTCCCTCAGGGGGAGAGGGCGAAGCAGTGCGCTGCCTTACCATTGTGTGTACAGACAAAAATCCCTCTCCCCTTGAGGGAGAGGGTGGCGCGCCGGATCCCGATCCGGCGCGGCGGGTGAGGGGTCATTGTCCGCGGGCGAGGTAGAGGACGGCGAGGACGATGAGGACGGCGACGGCCTGGGCCAGCACGCGGTAGCGCATCAGCCGGTTCGACCAGTGCTTCTGTACCTCGCCGCCGATGAACAGTGTCGACAATCCGGCGGTGAGGATCACCACCACCGCAGCGAGCGCGATGCCGACGACGATTCCGCCTCCAATGCTCATCGCGGCTTCACCATTTCCCGGTGTTCGACATCGACGCCCACGGCTCGGCCGGCTCTTTCGCGTGCCCCTTCTGCAGGAGTTCGATCGATATGCCGTCGGGCGAGCGCACGAACGCCATGTGGCCGTCGCGCGGCGGCCGGTTGATGGTGACGCCGCCTTTCATCAGCTTCTCGCAGACGGCGTAGATGTCGTAGACGGCATAGGCAAGGTGGCCGAAATTGCGCCCGCCGCCATACTCTTCGGGATCCCAATTGTACGTCAGCTCCACGAGCGGCGCCTGGTCGGCGCGGGCGCGCTCCTCGTCTTCGGGGGCCGCGAGGAACACAAGCGTGAAGCGGCCCTTCTCGTTCACGATCCGTCGCAGCTCCTTGAGACCCAGAAGGTCGCAATAGAAATGAAGCGAGCTGTCGAGATCCTTGACCCGGACCATGGTGTGCAGATAGCGCATGCCAATTTCTCCCTGCGTGGGAGCTTATTCGTTTTTCCGGCGCGCGCACCAACTTTCCTCCGCCAAAAAAGCCCTGCCGGGGGCGATCGGCAGGGCTCTGTCGCGACGAAAGAACGCCGGCCCTATTCGCTCGGGCCGTTGTTCCCGTCGGGATTGGTCGTCGGGTGCGTCGAATCATGCGTGCTCGACGGCGGCAAGCCCTTCGCGTGGCCATAGGATCCCGGCCGCTCGTAGGTGGTGTGCTGATAGCCGTCCTGGTTTTCAGACCGGCTCTGATCCGTGGGCGCGGAATTTCCGTGATCGCGGGTCTGGTCGTCCGGCCCCGCCTGATTGTGGCCGACGTGGCCGTACATCGAGTGGGACGAATAACCATTGCCGTCGTCCCGGTCGTAATCGCGATCGCTGCCGGTATAGCCGCGGTCGCGGTCATAGCCGGAATTGTCGTCGCCGCGGTCGCGGTCATACCCCGGGCTGTTCTGATCGCGGCCGTTGTACCGGTCGCGGTCGTAGGTGCCCGTGTGCTCGTACGTGCCGCGGTCGCGGTCGTAATCGCGATCGTAACCGTTGTCGCGATCCATATCGCGGTCGTAAGCGCCGTCACGATCGTAACCGCCGTAGCGATCGCGGTCGTTGTCGTAATCGCGATAGCGATCGGAGTAGCGATCTTCGTTGCCGTACGCACCGCCCCTGTCGTAGTCGCGATAACCCGTGCGATAGCGGTAATCCCGATCCTGCCAGGCGCGCCAATCGTTGTCCCTCACGCGGAAGCCATGCGTGCGGTAATAATCGAGACCGAGGGCGGGACCATAGTGATAGTACCGTGCCCAGGTGGGCCGCGCACCGCGCCACTCGTCGCGCCGCCATGCGCCATGCACCCAATACCACCGCTCGCCGTTCACCGTACGGTAGTACACGGGTCCGCGATACCACGCGTGGTCGTAGTAGATCGGCCCGTAATAGATTGGATAGGTCCAGTAGTCGGTGGGACATCCCCACCGGTCACAATAGCCGCCGGAATAGACGTCGAAGCCGATCGGGCCAACGCCAACGCCGACAATGACCGCGCTCGCCGGCGCGCAGAACAGCGCGGTCCCGGCGAGGGCTGCCGCCGCTGTCGTCAATTTCAAAACGCTCTTCATTTTCTTCTCTCCGTGAATGCCCCTCACGGAAACCATCGCTCCGGCCGCTCCGGATCGCGCCCGCCACCCGTGGCGACGGACGACAGTGTTAACGATTGCGACGCAGGAATCGCTGCGTGGCTTTTCTTAAAGGCGGGAAACATTTGTACGGTACGAGCAGCAGTTGCACCGCAACAGTGCTGCGCGCATCAAGAATATATGTCACGCGGAGCCGTGGAGACGCGGAGCAATATTTGAACCGCCAAGGCGCAAAGACGCCAGGGCATCAAAAAAAATTATGGAAGAGACAGGAAGCCGGGAGAGGGGTCATCGCGCGCTTTCAGCGCGCAATTCACCTTCTCTGTGCGGTCCGTGTGACTACGCGGGGAATTTCAAGCCTTTGCGACTTGCCGCCCTGGCGTTTCAACATGTTTTCTCCGTGGCTCTGCGCCGCTGCGTGACTCCCCTTCTGGAGACAACTCAGCGGCTGCCGAGGAGCGATTTCAGCTCGTAGATGAGTTCGAGGGCGGCTTTGGGGGTGAGGGAATCGGGCGAAATCGCTGCAAGTTTTTCCTCCACCGCACTCGTTTTTTTTTGCCGCGGTGCATCGCTCTTCGCGACGGAAAAAAGCGGCAGGTCGTCGATTTTCGCGAGCGGCTTATGCCCCTCCCGTCCTTCTTCGAGCGCGCGCAGCACCTCTTCTGCGCGCGTCACGACGGCAGCGGGCAGCCCGGCCAGCTTCGCGACATGAATGCCATAAGAGCGGTCGGCTGCCCCGCGCGCCACTTCGTGCAGAAAGACGATGCTGTCCTTCCATTCGCTCACGCGCATCGTCACGCAGACAACGGAGTCGAGCCGTCCGGCGAGCGCGGTCAACTCATGATAGTGGGTCGCGAAGAGCGCACGCGAGCGGTTGACGCCGTTCAGATGTTCGACCGCAGCCCAGGCAATGGCGAGGCCGTCGAATGTCGCGGTGCCGCGGCCAATCTCGTCGAGAATGACGAGGCTCTTTTCCGTCGCGCGGTTCAGGATCGCCGCGGTCTCGACCATTTCGACCATGAAGGTCGAGCGGCCGCGCGCGAGGTCGTCCGCGGCGCCGACGCGGCTGAAGAGCCGGTCGACGATGCCGATATGCGCCGATTCCGCCGGCACGAATGCGCCCATCTGCGCGAGAATGGCGATCAGCGCATTCTGGCGCAGGAAGGTCGACTTGCCCGCCATGTTCGGCCCGGTCACGAGCCAGATGCGGCCGCCGCCTTCGGCTGAGAGGTTGCAGTCGTTCGGTACAAAGGTACCGGCGCGCGATTGCGCGAGCGCCGCTTCGACCACGGGATGGCGGCCGCGCCGGATGTCGAACGCGAGACCCGCGTCGATTTTCGGGCGTACATGGCGCTCGCGTTCGGCGAGTTCGGCGAGCGCGCTCACAACGTCGAGCGTCGCGATCGCGCCCGCAAGCGCGAGCAGCGGCGCGCTGTTCTTCGCCGCATCACGCGCCAGCGACTCGAACAGCTCGCGTTCCAGTGCGAGCGCGCGTTCTCCGGCTTCGGCGATGCGCGTTGCCAGCGAAGCAAGTTCGTCGGTCGTGTAGCGCACCGCGCCGCCGATGGTCTGGCGATGGCGAAAGAGATCGCGCGCGGGGCTTGCCGTCATCTTGTCGGCATGCGCGGGCGTCAGCTCGATGAAATAGCCGAGGATGCCGTTGTGGCGGATGCGGAGCGCGGCAATTCCGCTCTCGCTCCTGTACCGCGCTTCGAGACCGGCTATCACGCGCCGGCTTTCGTCGCGCAAACTCCGCGCTTCGTCCAACGGCGCGTGCGCACCGGCCGCAATATAGCCGCCGTCGCGGCCATGCGCCGGCAGCTCCGCCACAAGCAACTGCTCCAGCCGTTCGCCAAACGCGCTCAACTGCACAACGCTGTTCGCGAGGGTCTCGCGCGCAATGCCCGCCTCACCCGCTGCGGGCTTCAGCGGATCGTCGAGAATCGCCAGCGCTTCGCGCAAGCCCCGCGCGGCGCGGATGCCGTCACGGAGGGCGCCGAGGTCGCGCGGGCTGCCGCGTTCGAGCGCGAGGCGCGCAAGCGCGCGGGCAATATCCGGCGCGCGGCGCAGCTGGTCGCGCAGGGTCTCGCGCAGATCGCGCTCCCCGACGAACAGCGCCACCGCATCGTGCCGCGCGGCGATTTCGCCCACATCCGTCAGCGGCGAGGAAAGCCGGTTCGCAAGCTCGCGCGCACCGGACGACGTGACCGTACGGTCGATGACGGACAGCAGGCTTCCCGCGTGTTCCCCGGAGAGCGTTTCCAGGAGCTCGAGATTGCGCCGCGTCGCGGCATCGATGCTCATCCGTGCGTCCTCGCGCGAGCGCGCGAGCAGCCTGAGCGCGGGCAGCTTGCCTTTCTGCGTCAGTTCGAGATAGCCGACGAGCGCGCCGGCGGCGGACAGTTCCGCGCGCGAAAATGTTCCCAATCCGTCCAGCGCCGCGACATTGTACAGAGCCTTCAGCACGCGCTCGCCTTGGGCGGAATCGAAGTTGCGCGCCGGCAGCGGCGTCAACGCCGGTCCGAGCAGGCGAAACGGCTCGGCGAATGCGCTGTCGGTCAGCAGATTGTCGGGCACGAGGACTTCGCGCGGCGCAACGCGCGAAATCTCCGCGGAAAATTCTGCCGGCGACAGCGCCGAGACCTGGAAATCGCCGGTCGACATGTCGGCAAGGGCAAGTGCGTACTCGCCGGCGGCGCGCCCGAACGCGGCGAGCCGGTTCGATGCGCGCGCTTCAAGAAGCGATTCTTCCGTCAGCGTTCCCGGCGTGACCAAGCGAATGACTTCGCGTCCGACGACGGCCTTGTAGCCGCGCCGTTTCGCTTCCGCCGGATCCTCGATCTGTTCGCAGATGGCAACGCGAAAGCCCTTGCGGATCAGCCTTTCGAGATATTGCTCGGCCGCGTGCACCGGCACGCCGCACATCGGAATGTCTTGGCCCTGATGCCGCCCGCGCCTGGTCAGCGCGATGTCGAGCGCGGCCGACGCCTTCACCGCATCGTCGAAGAACAGCTCATAGAAATCCCCCATGCGGTAGAACAGCAGATAATCGCCGTGGCTCCGCTTGATCTCAAGGTATTGCGCCATCATGGGCGTGGCGTTCTCGGCTGCGGCAGATGAGGCTTTTACATCCATGCGGTCGAACCCAATCCCATCAGATTGCGCATCGCACTGAAACGACCTCCCCCTTGCGGGGAGGTGATTCACCAACAGACCGGCCATTGAAAGGCGAGAGCGGCCCGCGCGATAGTCTGTGGATCACCAAAGACGGACGATTCATGGCCCGGCCCTCATTCACCCAGGAAGAAGTGCTCGCCTTTCATGCAGGCGGCAAGCCCGGAAAAATCGAGATCCGGCCCACGAAGCCCATGGCGACGCAGCGGGATCTGAGCCTCGCCTATTCGCCCGGCGTGGCCGTGCCGGTGCGTGCGATCGCCGAACGGCCGGACGCGGTCTTCGATTACACGGCGCGCGGCAATCTCGTCGCGGTGATCTCGAACGGCACCGCAATCCTTGGTCTCGGCGATCTCGGCGCACTCGCGTCGAAGCCGGTGATGGAAGGCAAGGCCGTCCTGTTCAAGCGCTTCGCCGATGTGGACGCGATCGATCTCGAAGTCGACGCGAACGATGTCGACGCCTTCGTCAATTGCGTGCGTTACCTCTCGCCCAGCTTCGGCGGCATCAACCTCGAAGACATCAAGGCGCCGGACTGCTTCATCATCGAAGAGCGCCTGCGCGAGTTGATGGACATTCCCGTCTTTCACGACGACCAGCACGGCACCGCAATCATCTCCGCCGCCGGCGTGATCAACGCGCTGCACCTGACCGGGCGAAAACTCTCCGACATCAAGGTGGTGGTGAATGGCGCCGGCGCGGCGGGCATCGCCTGTCTCGAACTCCTGAAGGCGATGGGACTGCCAGGCGGAAATGCAATCCTGTGCGACACCAAAGGCGTCATCTATCGCGGCCGCACCAGCGGAATGAATCAGTGGAAATCGGCGCATGCGGTCGACACGAGCGCGCGCACGCTCGCCGATGCGATGAAGGACTGCGACGTGTTCCTCGGCCTCTCGGTGCAGGACGCCGTCAGCCCGGACATGGTGAAGACGATGGCGAAGGCGCCGATCATCTTCGCCATGGCCAATCCCGATCCGGAGATCACGCCGGAAGCGGTGAAGGCGGTGCGGCCCGATGCCATCGTCGCCACCGGCCGCTCGGACTATCCCAACCAGGTCAACAACGTTCTCGGCTTTCCGTACATTTTCCGCGGCGCGCTCGACGTGCGCGCCAGGACCATCAACGAAGCGATGAAGATCGCAGCGGCGGAAGCGCTTGCCGCACTCGCGCGCGAAGACGTTCCCGACGAAGTGGCCCTCGCCTATCCGGGCGCCCAGCCCGTCTATGGTCCGGACTACATCATCCCGGCGCCGTTCGATCCGCGCCTCATCAGCCGCGTCTCGTCCGCAGTCGCCGAAGCGGCGGTGAAATCCGGCGTCGCGCGCTGCGAATTGCGCGATCCCGATGCCTATCGCGCCGATCTCGCGGCGCGGCTCGACCCTTCCGCCAATCTTTTCCAGAACATCGGCGCGCGGGTGCGCGCGAACCCCAAACGCGTCGTCTTCGCCGAAGGCGAGGAGGAGGTGGTGATCCGCGCCGCAGCGGCCTTCCAGGGATCCGATCTTGGCAAGGCCATTCTCGTGGGCCGCAAGGAGGTTGTGCTCGCGGGCCTGCAGAGAGCCGGCGTGGAAGACGTGGCCATCGAAATCCGTACGCCGCAAACCGCGAAGGAAACGCCGGCCTATGCCGACGCGCTGTACAGGCGGCTGCAGCGGCGGGGCTCGCTCCACCGCGACTGCATGCGCCTCGTCCGGAACGACCGCAACGTCCACGCTGCGTGCATGCTGGCGCTCGGCGATGCCGATGCGATGGTCACCGGCGTCACGCGCAGCTATTCGCGTGCGCTCGCGGACGTGCGGCTCGTGCTCGACGTGCCGAAGGGTCAGCGGCCGATCGGTGTGAACATCGTCTTCCTCAAGGGCCGTGTCGTCTTCGTCGCCGACACCAGCGTGCACGAAATGCCGACGAGCGAGGAGCTTGCGGAAATCGCCGTGCAGGCGGCCAGCGTGGTCAGGAGCTTCGGCTTCGAGCCGCGCGTCGCGCTCCTGGCGTCATCGACCTTCGGCTTCCCGCGCAGCGAGCGCAGCGAACGCATCGTCGAGGCCGTACACATTCTCGACCAGAAGGGCGTCGACTTCGAATATGACGGCGAAATCGCCGCCGACGTGGCGCTCGATCCGGCCCTCCTCGCGCACTATCCGTTCTGCCGGTTGAGCGACACGGCCAATGTGCTGATCATGCCGGCGATCCACTCGGCCTCGATCTCGACCCGGCTCCTCCAGCAGGCGGGCGGCGTGAGCGTGCTCGGCCCGCTGTTGGTAGGCCTGGAGCATCCCGTCCAGATCGCGCGGCTCGGCGCCAAGATGAGCGAAATCCTGCAGGCCGCCGTCATCGCCGCGCTTTAGCACCCCCCTTCAGCGTCATTTCCGCTCCAGCGGGAACCCAGCCCCTGAAACGGCCTGGAACGGCCCACAACCGCTCGTGCGGACCCGGCGATAGCGACGGGCGCTGGTCCCCGCTTGAGCGGAGACGGCAGCTTTGATTTGGAGACAAAATCGCCCCGGAAAAGCTAACGAAAGCCGGTTCCCGCTGCCTTGCGACAGGAATACCTCGCCCCTATATACCCCCCGGCGCGGTAAGGGTTTCCGCACCCTCGCCGCCTGTAAAATTTCATGGGGACGGACCGGAGGGCGCTCCTTCAGACGGAGGCCAGGACTCCGTTGCCTGAACGGAAGGACGAACAATGGCAAAAGTTATCGGCATCGACCTCGGCACCACCAATTCCTGTGTCGCAGTGATGGAAGGGGCGTCGCCCAAAGTCATCGAAAACGCCGAGGGGGGGCGCACGACACCCTCGATCGTGGCATTCACCACCGACAGCGAGCGCCTGGTCGGACAGGCCGCCAAACGGCAGGCCGTCACCAATCCCGAATACACCTATTTCGCGATCAAGCGGCTGATCGGTCGGCGCTTCGACGATCCCATGACCCAGAAGGACATCGGGATGGTCCCCTACAAGATCATCAAGGCCGACAATGGGGACGCCTGGGTGCAGGGCCGCGAGGGCAAGCGTTTCGCGCCTTCGGAAATCTCCGCCTTCATCCTGCAGAAAATGAAAGAAACCGCCGAAGCCTATCTGGGCGAGAAGGTCGCCCAGGCCGTCATTACCGTCCCCGCCTATTTCAATGACGCACAGCGCCAGGCGACGAAGGACGCAGGGAAAATCGCAGGTCTCGAGGTCCTTCGTATCATCAACGAACCAACCGCCGCGGCTCTCGCCTACGGCATGGACAAGAAGCAGGGCGGCACGATCGCGGTCTATGACCTGGGCGGCGGCACGTTCGATATCTCCGTGCTCGAAATCGGCGACGGCGTGTTCGAAGTGAAGTCGACCAATGGCGACACCTTCCTCGGCGGCGAAGATTTCGACCAGCGGCTCGTCAACTACCTCGCCGACGAATTCAAGAAGGAGAGCGGCATCGACCTGCGCTCCGACCGGCTCGCGCTGCAGCGGCTGAAGGAAGCCGCCGAAAAGGCGAAGATCGAGCTGTCCTCCGCGATGCAGACGGAAGTGAACCTTCCCTTCATCACCGCCGATGCTTCTGGTCCGAAGCATCTCACGATGAAGATCACGCGCGCCAAGCTCGAGGCGCTGGTCGACGAACTGATCCAGCGGACGATCGCGCCGGTCAAGCAGGCGCTGAAGGACGCGGGTGTCTCCGCGAACCAGATCGACGAGGTGATCCTCGTCGGCGGCATGACCCGCATGCCCAAGGTCCAGGAAGTTGTGAAGCAGCTGTTCGGCAAGGAGCCGCACAAGGGCGTCAACCCCGACGAAGTGGTGGCGATCGGCGCAGCCATTCAGGCCGGCGTGCTCAAAGGCGAAGTGAAGGATGTCCTTCTCCTCGACGTGACGCCGCTCTCGCTCGGCATCGAGACGCTTGGCGGCGTGTTCACGCGCCTTATCGAGCGCAACACGACGATCCCGACCAAGAAAAGCCAGACCTTCTCGACCGCCGAGGACAACCAGACCGCGGTGACGATCCGCGTGTTCCAGGGCGAGCGCGAGATGGCGGCGGACAACAAACTGCTCGGCCAGTTCGACCTCGTCGGCATTCCGCCGGCCCCGCGCGGCGTGCCGCAGGTTGAAGTGACCTTCGATATCGACGCGAACGGCATCGTCTCGGTGACGGCGAAAGACAAGGCGACGGGCAAGGAGCAGCAGATCCGTATCCAGGCTTCGGGCGGTCTTTCGGAAGCCGACATCGACAAGATGGTGAAGGAAGCCGAGAGCCACGCGGCCGACGACAAGAAGCGGCGCGCGCTTGCGGAAGCCAAGAACCAGGGCGACGCGCTCATCCACTCGACGGAGAAGGCGCTTTCCGAGCACGGCGACAAGGTCGACCAGGGCGAGCGAACGGGAATCGAGAATGCGATTGCCGCGCTCAAGGAAACCCTGAAGAGTGACGATGTCGACTCGATCCAGGCGAAGACGCAAGCCCTCGCCCAGGCGTCGATGAAGCTCGGCGAGGCCATGTACAAGGCCCAGCAGCAGGCCGGAGCGGGTGCCGGCGGTGAGTCCGGCGACGGCGGCGCTGCCAAACCTGATGAGAACGTGGTTGACGCCGAATTCACCGAAGTCGATGAGAAGAAGAAGGGCGCGGCCTAGCCGGAAGTCAGAAAACAGAAGTCGGAAATCGGAATCGGGAACAGGGGCCAACTGGAATGAATCCTTTACCTTCTGATTTCAAATTTCCGACTTCGGATTTCCGGGCGTAGCCCATGAACAAGCGCTGCTACTACGACGTCCTGGGCTGCCAAAAGAGCGCCTCGATCGAAGAGATCAAGGGCGCCTACCGAAAGCTTGCCAAGGAACTTCACCCCGACCGCAACCCCGGCGATCCGTCCTGCGAAATCCGTTTCAAGGAAATCAATCAGGCGTACGACGTCCTCAAGGACAGCCAGAAGCGCGCGGCCTACGACCGCTTCGGCCACGCCGCTTTCGAAAACGGCGGCGGTGGCCGCCCCAACGGCTTCGGCTTCGATTTCGCGTCCTCCTTCACCGACGTGTTCGACGATCTCTTCGGCGAGATCATGGGCGGCGGACGGCGCGGTCGGCGGCAGAATCGCGGCGGCGATCTCCGCTACGACATGGAGATCACGCTCGAGGAAGCGTACAGCGGCAAGAACGCCGAGATCCGCGTCACGAGCGCCGTTGCGTGCGAGACCTGTACCGGCAGCGGCGCCGAGCCCGGATCGAAACCGGAGAACTGCCCCACCTGCTCTGGCGCGGGAAAAGTACGCGCGCAACAGGGCTTCTTCACCATCGAGCGCACCTGTCCGGGTTGCCATGGCCGCGGCCGGTTCGTACGCAACCCATGCAAGGCCTGTCGCGGCAACGGTCATGTACAGAAGGACCGCACCCTCTCCGTCAACATTCCGGCCGGCGTCGAGGAAGGAACGCGCATCCGCCTGACGGGCGAAGGCCAGGCGGGGCTGAACGGCGGCCCGGCCGGCGACCTCTACATTTTCCTGTCCCTTGCGCCGCATCCGCTCTTCCAGCGCGACGGCCACAATCTTCATTGCCGCGCGCCGGTCTCATTCGTGACCGCCGCGCTCGGCGGCGCGATCGAAATCCCCACCTGCGACGGCGGACGCGCGCCGGTGAAGATTCCGGAAGGCACACAGAACGGCGCACAGATCCGCCTGCGCGGAAAAGGCATGCCGGTGCTCCGCGGCGGCGGCATGAAGGGCGATCTCTACGTCGAAATCGCGGTCGAGACGCCGGTACGTCTCTCGCGCAAACAGAAGGAATTGCTGCGCAATTTCGAGCAGGAAGGCGGAACCGGCACACATCCGGAGAGCGAAGGCTTCTTCGCCAAGGTGAAAGAATTCTGGAGCCGTACGGAGGAGGCTTGATGTGCCGAGGTTGCGCGGGTGAACAAATCGGCCCTTTATTGCATTGCCTATGAGACCCTGACGCGCGATTCTCGCGCCCACAGCCCCCGGGCCGGAGCAGCCGATTCCCCATGCCGAACGCCACCGCACGAACTCCGCTGGACGACCTGCGCTTTCTGAAGAGCCTCGTCGCCCGACCGCGGGCGATCGGTGCCATCGCACCCTCGAGCCCGGCGCTGGCGAGAAAGATCGCGCAACAGGTGGACCCGGCGGTTCCAGGGACAGTGCTTGAACTCGGACCCGGGACCGGCGTCGTCACCGATGCCCTGTTGGCGCGGGGAATCGCCATCGAGCGGCTCATCGCCGTCGAAGCCGACCCCGACCTCGCCCAGCTGATGCGCGAACGCTTTCCTGCACTTCGCGTCGTTGAAGGCGACGCCTTCGATCTCGATCGTACGCTGCCGCTTGATGCAAGCGGCCCGCTGGCGGCGACGATTTCGGGATTGCCGCTCCTCAATTTCCCGCACGACAAGCGGCGAGCCCTGATCCTTTCCGCACTCGACCGGATGCCGGCCGGTGGCCCATTCGTACAGTTCTCCTACGGCTTCACCGCGCCCGTTCCCGCCGACCGCGCGATCAGCGTCGGACAGGCGGGACTCGTTCTCGCCAATCTGCCTCCCGCGCGCATCTGGGTGTACAGCCGGGCGGGGTAAAGTACCCCTCACCCGGCGCGTCGCTTCGCGTCGCGCCACCCCTCTCCCTCAAGGGGAGAGGGAAATAGCGGCGAATCTGTACGTGCAACGGCTGCAAGCACCTTCTCCCCTTGCGGGCTTTGCACAACAAAGACGCTCCGTGCTCGTCCTGCACAAGAATTCTCTGGCTTGCACAAAAAATCGATTTTCTAACGCGGAATGGTTCTCGTAGCCGAGGTGCGCCCTACTGGCTGCGCGGACGAATATTAAAGCCTCGCACATTGCCTGCCACCCCAATGGGCGCAAGCCGCAGGTGAGCTGCGCCCAAAGTCTCCGCCGCAGCCTAACCTTAGCCGCCCGAATAAGAGGCATGACTGTGCACGTCCGCGAAGCTCGTGGTATCCACGTGGAGTCCCTCACGTGAGGTCCAGATGTCGGAAGCCGCTGTCAAGATTTCCCCTATCGCGCCGAAGGGAGGGTTGGATGCGAAGAAAAAGGTCGCCCAGCAAGTCTCGAACGAGATCGTGTTTGCCGTTGTCGGCCATGTAGGGTCTGGAAATACTCAGGTCGCGACAAGCCTCGCGGAGGTGCTTGGAAACCACGAAATTGCCGGGCAGCCGTTTACGGTCAAGATTATCAAGGCACGTCAGGTAATCGAAGAGGGGATGAGGCAGCTCGGCCTCCCTCTCGACGTCTCGGACGAGCGAACCCTAGCGAATGTCATAAAGTATCAGGACGCTGGGGATAAGTTGCGCGAAAATGACCACGCCGCCATAGCATTGGGTGCGGTCGCGCTCATTCGAAAAGAGCGAGCGGCTGAGCAGGGAACCGTCGCCGAGCCCGACAAGCCGGTCATACCTGATGGGAAACCTCGGGCTGACAATAATGCGTAGCCGTGTGATCTATCTCGTCCTTGGCTTCGCCACGGTCTCGGCACACGCGGACGCTGACAAGGGGTCTGCTCTCGACAATACCCACAGCTTCCGCAACAAGCACCTCGCCGATGGATACCGCCATGGGCCTCCGCGATTTTTGTGCTGGGGCTAACGGACCGGCAGCAAGTGCCGGATGCTCAATGTATATAAGGGGGTATGCAGACGGCTTGGCTGCGGAGTCGAAGTTGGCAAAATCATATAATCAGTTCGCGTGCCTTCCCTCCGGAATCACTGGCGGTCAGATGCGGTTGGTGGTCGCGAAATACATGGATGATCATCCGGATCAGTTGAACAAGAGTTGGTCGCAGGTTGTGGCCGACGCGATCCTATCCGTCTATTCGTGTAAGGCACCAAAGTAGCGTGCAGGATGCGTTTAGGGGAAATTGGGCCGTCGCCTACCAACGGTTCATTCACTAGGTTGTAATAACAATTTCCCAACCGGCGAAACAGCTTCATCGCAATGAGGTCAGACCAAAATGGCAAAGCAAGCACCATCCCTGAATACGATTCCCTTCGCGACGACCGCTCTGGTCCGTAAGCGTCCGGTTTCGGCCGCCTTGTGCAGCATGGGGTGATTTGAGGATGGTTGTGGAGAGTCGCTGCTCAAGTGACTCATGTAACCAGGACCGTCCCTATGTCTGGAGATATCTCCAAAGTTTT
>Ga0209579_10001296_pt1 | contig 21095 bp, 14 predicted proteins | sample Coa_R1_2_FD_187152 | JGI IMG/M metagenome (GOLD analysis project Ga0209579, IMG submission 187152) | Surface soil microbial communities from Centralia Pennsylvania, which are recovering from an underground coalmine fire - Coalmine... | ecosystem: Environmental > Terrestrial > Soil >... | reverse complement strand
CGGTTTTGCATGTCTGCATGTTGCTCTTGCCATACAGTAATGCTTTTATTAATGGGAACCCATCGATCTCTTTGGCCATAGATTAATAAAACATGAATATTTATCTGTTTAAAATAATCAGCAGGTCGAAAGTCCATATCATGAAACCATTTAGTATCACACGGAGATTCCGGAAGTTGTCCTCCGTTTGGTAAATAAAGATCACCAAACCATGGTTTGTTTTTTGCATAATCAATTTCGGCTTGAACTTCCCATTTTTGTAGCTTACCGCGATAATAGTCATCCAACAAATTTCTTGTCTTGACTCCCTTCTGAATAATGCTGTCGGGATAGCCGTCTTTCTTCAAGGCTGTTTTCATGCTATATTTCATTTGTTCGGCTGGAGATACGCCACATGCGGAAACCAGAATCATGAATTGAATCGCAGATTTGTTTTGGCTATATGCGATAGGAGCAATCCAGGCTCCTTGACTGATTCCGTATAGGCCAATCATAGTAGAATCTATGTCTTCCCTTCTCTTGAGTGCAACTATCGCTGCATTTAAATCCCCAGCTAATAAATTAAAATCACTGCTTTTGGGGTCACCACCAGAAAGCCCGTTACCCCGGCGGTCATAACTAAATACAGCAACTCCAATTTTATTTAAATTTTTTTCAAGATCGATATATATTGGTGCATCATGTAAAGGGAGTCCGGCAGCATGAGCAATCAATACGACAGGAAATTTCTTTGGTCCAACCGGCTTATATAAAAAACCAGTTAGTTGTGTTGAATTGGATTTGAACACCATTTTTTCTATCTGAGTATCATGTGCAGAAAACCCAATTGACGCGATTATCCATAAGAATAACATAACTATTATGATTTTACTTAAAGATTAATTGGCACCATAAGAATATTAAATCCACCATTAAAAAGGCTTTGCATTTCAGTGACAAGCTCATCATAATTCAATGGTTTCCCTTTTACGTTACGCTGATAGAATCCGCGGTCTCTCGCGGAAGAATAATATAGGATTTTCCCATCCCGAGAAACAGATGGGGATTGGTTAGCGTTTCCGTTGTTTACAGAAGTTGGCAGCTTTATTGCCCTGGACCAATCCTTATTTTTTTTAAAACTAATATAGAGGTCATTTCCACTTGCAAATATTAAATATTTTTCATCGAACGAAACAAAGGGATCCATCATTGTCTCGGCACCTTCTATTTTCAACAATATTGGTTTTTCATATTCCCTGCCATTCCAGCGAGAGCTAAAACTTCCCCATCCTGGGTGACCGTCACGATTTACAGAACAAAAATAAAGTGTTCCATTTTCAGATACTGAAGGTCCTGCGCTATTTATGCCTCGAAGATTAACCGGGGAATCCAAATATTTCGGCGCCGACCATTCATCTGCGGAAATGTGATCGACGTACCAAAGTTGAAATGTTTTCTCGGGTTTCATTCGATCTCTTTCTATTGGTCGATTCGAACTAAAGAATATTTTCGAGCCATCAGGACTGATAAATGGGTCTGTATCACGCCATAATCCTGAAAAATTTGCTACTTGCGGCTTAGTCCAATACCCATTCACTTTTTTTGAAAAACAAATTGTGCAATAAATAGCACCTTGAGAAAAATATACTGTATTACCATCAGGCGTAAAAGTCGTTGACCATTCAGTATAAGGAGTTGAAATAATATTTGGACCAAAGACTTCCGGCTTCGTGCTAGAATCAATAAAATTTTGTTGTGCAAGGGTCGCAAAATCCGTGAAACAAAATGCGGTAGAGTATAATAAATATTGCCAAATGTGCATAAGACGATTTTTAATAAAATTAGTACCTAGCCCGAAATGTCATACTGGACTTATATCAAAATGAGACAAATAACCTTTTTTTGCGACGAATGAAATATTGTCTAAATTAAATGCAGGAGATTTGCTTTCATGTATTATCTGAAATTGCTGGAAAAAAAATATATATTTCATATCCTAATCTGGATATTCCTTGTTGTATCATTAGTTGCCGACAGCAGAGCATTTTATCAAGATAATAAAGGAACTATTGCCCTTTATATTGTTTCAAAAACAATTATTCAAGCAATACTAGTTTATACAAACATTTTATTTTTTTACTTGATGTTTTTTAAAAGAAGGGCGTATTTTTTATTTTTTCTTTTCGTAATTCTTGCTACTCTCGCCGCTGGCTATATAAATATGAAACTTGAAATTTATGTCAACAGTGCAAGCCGCTATATTAAACCTGAACAAGAATGGAAATTATTTTTGTCGCAAATGGGTATGGCAAGTCGTTATTTACTGATTTCATTTTTGCTAAAAATATCTGTTGATTATTATGAGCAAAAAGAAACAATAAAGAAGATCGAACTTGAAAAAACCATTGCGGAACTAAATTTCTTAAAAGCTCAAGTCAATCCTCATTTCCTGCTAAATACTTTGAATAATCTTTATGGTCTAATAATTGAACGCTCAGAAAAAAGCGGCGAAACGGTATTACGATTGGCAGACATTCTCAAGTATATGTTGTCAGCCGGGAAAACTTCTAAAGTATTTTTGAAAAGGGAAATTGAGTTGCTTGCAAATTATACGGAACTCGAACGTATCAGAAGACCAAATGCTGCGATTGATTTTATAGTCAATGAAAGGAATAATCATATGTTGATTACCCCTATGTTATTGTTGCCCCTAGTGGAAAATGCCTTTAAATATGGTTTGAACACAGTCGCAAAAAATGGGTTTGTGCGAATAAATATTCAAACCAGACAAAATGAATTGGAACTTAGTGTCGAAAATAATATCCCGCCAATTATTGACTCCATAGCTATAGAGTCCATGGGAATTGGTATTGAAAACGTGACCAGAAGGCTTGAATTATTATATCCCGGAAAATTTCTATTTACACAAGAAAAAAAACTAGATTCTTATTTTGTCAATCTTCATTTAGAACTCGCATGAGATACAATTGCATAATCGTAGATGACGAACCGCTTGCCCATACAGTGCTAAAAAGCTATATTGACCGAGAAAATATTCTGAACCTTCATAAGCAATTTTATTCTGCAGAGGATGCAAAAAACTATTTAATACGACAAACGCCGGACATTTTATTCCTGGACGTTCAAATGCCCGAACAAACAGGTATTGAGCTGTTACAATCTTTAGCGAAGAGGCCAGTTACTATATTTACTACAGCTTTCCTGGATTATAGTCTCGAAGGATTTGAATTGGGTGTAATGGATTATTTGGTTAAACCCATCCATTACAAGCGATTTGACCAGGCAGTGAAGAAAGCAATTAATTTTTTGGAGCTCTTAGAATTGAAATCAAAAAATGTAAACAATTTGAAAGATGAGTCCAGCTTGTTAATTAAGAGCAGCAATAAGAAATATTTGGTAAATCGCAGTATAATTACTCATGTTCAGGCATTAAGAGATTATGCTATTTTGTATACGATGCATGATAAATTTGTAGTCAGAAGCACTATGAAAGAAATGGAGGAACTTTTAGGAACTATGGATTTTATCCGCGTGCACAGATCGTTTATTATTTCAAAGATCAAATTGCAATTTTGTTTGAACAATAAAATTGAGTTTGACAATTTTGAAATTCCCGTAGGAAGAAAATATAAAAAAAACATCGAGCATTTGACATTCATAAGGGATATCTAATATTTACGAAATCAATAAATCAATCCCGATTATCAATTCAAGGTGAATATTTTAAAATCTTGCACGACACAAAATAATTCCGGATTCACAAGAAAAAATTTTTAGCATGCTATTTTTGATTTCCTTATAACCATCGGCTGTTATGTTTTAGCTTTGATAATTTTTGTTTTTCCGTAGCCATGATTTGATTCAGCTGGCAATTTCTCCAATTCAATATTTCCGTTTTGAGTTGGGGAAAAATAATTCGGAGCCTGGGGAAAAACATAAATTTTAAATGATATATTTATTTGCATTGTCAGGTGGAAGAGCATTTTGTCATTTCGTGGTAAATCAATTTGATTTTAGCAAAAAATCCAATTGCAGCAGAGAAATTTAAATGATCATTTTATGAAAAAACAAATCACCCCAAAAAACCATCATCATTTATCTCTTATTTTTACTTTCTTCTTTTTACTTTCTTGTACAAACAACGCCAAACAAGATTTTGAAAAAGCAAAAAAAGAATTGCTGCTACTGGACGCCGCACAAAGGAAGTTTCATTTTACAAAAAACGCAAGCGGGCTAGTCGCACTTTTTTCAAAAAATTACATGTTCGTAAATCAGGGAGAAATCAAATTTCCTAACGAAAAAAAAAGCATAGCCCGGTTTAAAGCCTATTTTGATTCAGTTGATTCTTTTTTAAGATGGGATAATATTGAAGAACCCATCATCCGTTTTTCGGATGATGGTTCTGTTGCTTATGTTGTTGTTCACAAAATGGTGATCTTAAAAGAAAAAAACAAAGTGCAAACAAATACTACAGATTATGCGTGGCTTACGGTTTATAAGAAATTAAATAATGAATGGAAAATAGATTGTGTGACTTCAACCAATAAATGAGAAATAAAAGAGAAATGGGTCTCAAGTGCGAATTTAAACATTCTTGTTCGCTATCCAGGTCGCCTCAATCAAAGAAAGTCGCAAACTGATCTCCCCTTTCTTTTTCAAATTCCGAACTCTTTTTTCCTTCCTGCCTGCTGGAAAAATATTTTCGTATAAAATGCATCAATGCGTTCTGATACTAATCACAAATGCAGAGAAAAGCGGCAGTATCACCCCTGTTAAATAATTGCACCGTTTTCTGCAGGGATTTTTTGCTCATTTACGCCTAATGTACAAATATGATGTAGATTTCTGGTACCAAATCCATGATCAATATGGATACTTACGTCCTTTCGTCGATGCAAGGAAGAGTACCTCTGTCAACTACATATTTACATCTTTGGAACCGAAAAATTAGTTAGTCAAACAGGATTTGATAAAAATAGAAATAATACTGATTACCTTACTAAAGGCATTCAAAAGTGCTGATTGCATTAAGAATCAAATTCTTTGCTTGAAAAATGTGACCGAATGTAAAAAATTACTTTGATTGTGAATTTTGGACGGGTAATCTCTAAAAAACAAAATATGAAAGTGAAAGTTATAATTGTAGCTTGGTTAATTTTTTCCTCGTTTGTACAAGTTTTCGCGCAAAACCCAAATTCGCCATCTGCCAGAAGTGGATATTCCATGGCATATGACGAAAATCGCCGAGTAGTTGTTTTATTTGGTGGCCAGGATACTGTCTCCAGGTCCTTAAATGACACTTGGGAATGGACGAATGGCGTTTGGAACCAGATAAATATTACAGGGCCATCTGCAAGATTAAATGCCTCTATGGCATACGATGCAGATAAGAAAAAGATTTTTCTCTTTGGCGGCAGTGCCGTATCCGGCCTTGAAAATGATCTATGGGTCTACGATGGTAAATCCTGGTCAAGTCTAAAAACTTTATCGTCTCCCGAACCGCGCCAACAGGCCACAATGGCATTTGATAAGAGTCAATCACAATTGGTGCTTTTTGGAGGCATGAATCGTGCGAAAAATTTTGGCGATACCTGGATTTTGAAGAATAACCAGTGGACAGTTTTGAATGTCAAAGGACCAACTCCCCGTGCTTCTCATGGTATGGCCTATGATGATGCCCTTGGAGCTGTTGTTATATATGGAGGATATGTTAATGAAAATGCATCGAAGGAATTTTGGGAATTTAAAGACGGAGTTTGGAATGACCTAACTGATAAAAACGGTCCTGCGCGGTTGCATGAGGCTATTTCCTACGATCCGGACAAAGGAAGGATACTGATGTTTGGCGGCTTCAACGAGCAGGAAAGAACAAACGAGCTTTGGGAATACTCTAATAAAAAGTGGTCAATAATTGATTCAAATAAAAGAGAAAACCCTGATCCAAGGGCGGAGCACAGAAGTGTATTTATTCCCGGACGGGGCTTATTCGTTTTTGGGGGAGTGATAGGTACAGACCCCAACACTCGGAACAGGGGTAATGATACTTGGCTTTACAATGGAAACTCATGGTTAAAAATGAATTGATAGAATAATCGAGTGAATGATTTTGGTACATTAGGTTTAATAAATGTGACGATCTTGGAACGGTCTTGCTGTTCTAAATCTAAAGTCAAATGCTACTTAATTCGTGTAAAATTATTACTCTTCTTATGACGTTAATTTGATATCTCAAAAAAACCAGACTTTATTCCCTGCGGCGATAACAAATTATTTACTAAGTGTTTCTCGAAATATTTGCGAAAACCCGACAATTTGATTTATTTATTCTTTATTTTTTTAATTCGCGTAAATATGGACTTACGCAATTTTGTGTGCAACATAAAATTTTATATTGCGACTATGTAGATGCGCAATAAATTTTATTTAAAAAATAATATGCTAAAAAATTATTTCAAAATTGTATGGAGAAATTTATTGAATAATAAGACGTTTACTTTGTTGAATCTTGGCGGACTTACCATTAGTCTTGCAGCAAGTCTAATAATTTTCTTTTGGATATTTGATGAATTAAATTATGATAGAGCAGGATCAAATGTTGATCGGGTATACAGGGTAGGACTCACTTTACAGGCAAAAGGTCAGCCTGACAAAAAATTTGCGGAAACTGCGGGGCCTTTAGCTCCTGTATTGGTAAAGGATTTTCCTGAAATTGAAAAAGTCGTAAGATTTGAGCCTTATAACGCCTTAATTGGATACAAAACCGAACATTTCTTTACCAATAAATTTTTGTTTGCAGACTCTACGTTCTTTGATGTCTTCGGGTTTCCGATGGCAAAAGGCAATCCACATAATGCTCTTAATGGTGACAATTCCGTTGTAATAACTGAAAGCCTTTCAAAAAAATATTTTGGAAATGAAGATGCGATTGGAAAAACAATCACATGTAACGATACGATATTATTGAAGGTAACCGGCGTTGCCAAAGACCTGCCAGCATCAAGCCATTTTTATTTTGATATAATTTGCTCATTTAATGTCTTAGAGAGAACTGGAATTGATAATACGACTAATTGGTGGGACGATGACTATTATACGTATGTATTGTTGCGAAACCCTGATGCCGCATCTGAACTCGAGAGTAAGATGACAAATATTATGGAAAAGTATAATGGAAAGGGAAATAAGGAAATGGGTTTTGTTGGATTACATTTTTTGCAATCGCTGAAAAGTATACATCTGCATTCCAATCTGCAGGATGAACTAAGCACCAATAGCAATATCGCTACTATCCGCATATTTATTGCAATTGCGGTTTTTTTGTTACTTGTTGCATGCATAAATTACATTAATCTGACTACGGCTACTTCCTTCAAAAGAGCAAAGGAAATCGGTATAAAAAAAGTTGTAGGGGCGTCGTGGAAACAAATGATCGGGCAATTTTTAAGTGAATCTGTTTTAGTAACGGTAATTGCTTTAATAGTAGCAATTGGTCTTGCTGTAATTTGTCTACCATTTTTTAATAGGATTGCCGGAACACAAATTTCATTGAGCGCAAATGCTTCATGGGGTGTTTTATTTTCATTATTTGTGTTCATTATTTCGTTAGGAATTATTGCAGGCATTTATCCTGCATTTTATCTTTCTAAGATCAGCCCCGTAAAAGTGTTTAGAAAGATAATAGATGAAAAAGATAGTTTGCTTTCCCTACGAAAAACCCTTGTAGTTTTTCAATTTGCACTTTCGGTTATTCTTATAATTGCGACTATAGTGGCTTTGGAGCAATTGGCTTATATGCAATCACAAAATCTTGGATTCGATAAAGAGCAGGTAATTGCAATTCCTTTTTTAAACCAAGCAGAAAGCAATATGCAAGAGAGACTAAAAGAAGAATTTAAAAAAAATGCGGGAGTTAAATCAGCCTCTACTTCGTCATCAACTCCTGGCAAAACCTTGAACAATATCGTTGTGATGCCAGAAGGAGTATCAAAAGAGCATTTACAAACAATGCATACTTTAGTTGTGGATTATGATTTTATCAGCACATACAAAATAATTATGGCCGCTGGAAGAGACTTCTCAAAAAAATACAGCAGTGATTCTTCCGCGTTCATCTTAAATGAAACTGCTGTAAAAGAATTGGGATGGGGAAGCCCCTCAAAAGCTATTGGAAAGAACTTTGAGTGGGGGCTTGGTAAAAAAGGAATCATAATAGGCGTAGTGAAAGATTTTCATTTTAATTCATTGAAGCAAGAAGTAACCCCAATGGTCTTGCATATAATGCCTATAAGTAGTGGATGGTATAGTTATATATCAATTAGAACGAACACTCAAAATATTAAGCAAACAATTCAATCACTTGAGTCAGTATGGAAAAGAATTCTTCCCGAACATCCATTTAATTACTTTTTTATAAATGAGGATTATGACAAGCAGTATCAAACCGAGCAAAAATTGAGCAGCCTTTCAGTAATATTCTCCATGCTTACGATTTTCATTTCATCCCTGGGTTTGTTTGGATTAGTGATGGTTTCAGTATCACAGCGAACAAAGGAAATAGGGATACGAAAAATTCTTGGAGCTTCCGTTGGCAACGTTACTGCCTTACTTTCAAAAGACTTTCTTAAGCTTGTCGCGATATCTATCATTATCGCCACACCGGTTGCATGGTGGTTAATGAATAAATGGTTGATGGATTTTGCTTATCGTATTACAATGAGCTGGTGGATTTTTATTATTGCTGATTTGATAGTAGTTCTTATTGCCCTAATAACGGTCAGCACTCGGGCAATAAGGGCCGCCGTTGTAAATCCGGCTAAGAGTCTCAGAATGGAGTGATCAATGCACTTATTGAATTTTATTTCATCTCAAATGGGTTTAAGATTTTAATTCAACCAAGGGTTCACCAGTAAATTTAATCTGCTTCTAAAGTTTTCCGTTGTTCTCCATTTGGTATTGCTTGAAAATATTGTTCATTTTCCGACAAAATGATACCCAGACCTGTACGTCTTTTGTAAATGACTTTATTGTTTGCCGGGTTTATTATACCAAATCGGATGTTGTTCCGCTTGACCGGTGCCCAACCCTCAAATTGCGGTACTTACGGTCATCGGCAAAAAAACAGTTCGTAACCTGAAAAACAAAGGGATGAACTGGTTACGGTTTTCCATGAACGAAGAAATAACGTTGGCGCCAGCGGGCTGAACTGTTCCATGTTAGCCATGTTGCCATGTATCAGTTCAGCGCTAACATTCCACTGGCATATTTATAGTTATCCTGCTTTTATAAAATAATATTGCAGAGACTATTAATATCATTCAGTCCGTAAACTCTTGATGGGGTTAACAGATGCTGCTTTTATGGCGTGCACGCTTATTGTAGCAAATGCAATTATAAACGCCAAGAGCCCGGTTGTTAAGAAAACCCATACACCCATCGTCACCCTAAAAGCAAAATCATCGAGCCATAGATTCATTAAAAACCAAGATATAGGAATAGAAATGAGTATCGCAATTAATACGAGAATTAGAAAATCTTGCGAGAGCTCCATAACTATTTGTCCAACACTCGCACCAAGTACTTTTCGCATCCCTATTTCCTTATATCGTTGCGAAATAGTAAAGGCAGATAAGCCGAATAAACCAAGGCAGGCAATAAAAATCGCGAGACCTGCAAAAATGGTAAATAAGCTCTCTTGTACTTGCTCACTGCTGTACAACTGGGCAAATTTTTGATCGAGGATCGAAAAGTCGAAAGGTGTTTGAGGGAAAAAACGTTGCCAGGAACTGCGAATACTTTCAATAGCGGGACGAACTTCATTTCCGTCAATTTTTATCGACACAAAATTCAAGAAAGGATCATAAACCAGAATCATGGGAAGGATTTTTTGATGAAGGGATTCAAAGTGAAAATTTTTGACAACGCCAATGATCTGACCTTTTATTCCGCCATATGTCAAACCCTGGCCGATTGCGTCTTGAGGATCTTTCCAACCAAGAATTTTGACAGCCTCTTCATTTATTACATAATTATTGGAATCAGTAGCTCTTGTTTTAGAAAAGTTTCTTCCCGCTGCAATCTCAATCCCATAGGTTGGAATAAATCCATCGTCAGCGGATATCTGTTTTATATCAATAGTTCCAAGTTGGACCGATTTCCCACCAAAAGCCGTCAGTCCCTGTTCATCCAGTAATCTGTCTGAAGGAATCCGGGAAGATCGGGCAATATTTTTGATTCCTTTGTTGGCCATAATTTCGTTTTTAAAGGCATCATATTGCTTTGCCAGACTTCTGCCATAAGCGAAGTTTAGGATTTGGTCCTTATTTAATCCCAATTCCTTATTTTGTATAAATTGCAATTGTTGAAATACAACTATGGTTGCTATGATCAGCACTATGGAAACACAAAATTGCAGTACCACTAAAACTTTGCGCATCGAAATATTTCCTCTTCCAACATTAAGTACTCCTTTCAGGACTTTTACCGGGATAAAAGACGACAGGAACAGTGCAGGATAGATACCGCTTAAAAGACCAACAAAAAGTGGTAGCAGAAAAATCAATAGGAGAATATACCATCGTAAAAGGCTGCTAGCTTCAAGATCCAGATGCGAAAGCCGGTTAATATAAGGCAATAAAAGTATATACAATAAAAAACTGAGGATGAATGCAACCCAGGCCATTATCACCGATTCGGCGAGAAATTGCCTTATTATCTCCCGGCGGCGAGCCCCAATCGCCTTTTTTATCCCTATTTCCTTGGCTCTCAGGACCGACCGCGCGGTGGAAAGATTCATATAGTTGATGCATGCGATAATCAGGATAAATATGGCTATCACCGAAAAGATATATACATGTTTTATATCATCATTTTGTTCAATCTCCCCATCCAGATGCGATTTTAAATGAATATCTGTGAGTTTTTGCATCTCAAGACTTGTTTGCTTCGATATTTTTATTGTCGACCCCTGCAATGGGACATACTTATCTAAAAAAACCGGGATTTGCTTTTGTATTACATTGACATCATACCCAGGTGTCAAAAGAATATAGGTATAAAATGAATTATTCCCAAAATTCGTTTCCAGCTGATTTTCTCCATAAATGGTTGAATCTTTAAGTGTATTAAATGACATTAATATATCCGGATGTAAATGCGAGTTTGCAGGAAAAGGATTAAAAATGCCTGTTACTTTATAAAGATGTTTATTATTGTCTAGAATAATGGTTTTGTTCATGGGATCTTCATTGCCAAAATATTTTTGAGCAACATCTTTCGTCATCATCAACGAATAGGGATTTTTTAGTGCGGAGCGTTTATCTCCTTCAGTCACATCCAAACTGAAAAAATCAAAAAAGTTTTGTTCGGCGAAAAAGCCGTTTTCCTCATTAAAGAGTTTGTCTTTATAATGCAGGATTGTTGTCCCATTGGATAAAATCCGGGTGTTCTCCTGAATTCCCGGAAATGCATTTTGCAGCAAAGGACCAAATGGAGGGGCAATTGAACTCAGATGAAGGGTTTCGGTGCCATCCAAAGTATAAAAGCGGCGAGTTATACGATAAATGCGCCCTGCGTTTACATTGAACTTGTCATAACTCAATTCGCTAATGACGTATGTAATAATAAGCAGGCAACAAGTTAACCCGCTGGCTAAACCGAATATATTAACAAAAGAGATGAATTTGTGCCTTGCGATATTGCGCCAGGCACTTTTTAAGTAATTTTTTATCATTATGCTTTTCTTTTAATAATCAGGTAAAAGACCCTACTTTAAGTTTTCATGTAGTTTTGGCATCAACAGCAATTCATTCTTTTTTCAAACTTTTTGCTTTCAATTCCTCAAGAAATTCCCTGGTCAGATCAACCTGGTAAATATTCCCCTGCCCGTTTTCTATTACTTTATAAGCGTTTACTATGTCCGTGTAGCTTTTGAAATTAGCCTGCCCGTTATCGAAAATGCCCCTGGTGCTAGTGAAAAAAAGATATTTACCGTCGGGAGTTATTGAAGGGCAGAATTCACGGGCATAACTATTGATTGGCTCCCCAAGATTAACCGCTTCACTCCAGCCGCCATTGATATTAAAGCTAATATAGAGATCCCCGCCGCCTTTAGAATCAGGCCGCCCGTAGCTTGCAAAAATTATAAATTTCTCATCCGTCGAAATGCAATCGTCGATTGAAGAAGTATTTTTTTTATTTATAGTTGAATCCAGTTTCTCAGGTTTGGCGTACTTTCCATCCTCAAATTTTGAACAATAAATACCGGAGCCAGTTACCTTATTGGAGTAGAAGTATAAATTGCCGTTAGCTGCTACGGAGGGGAAAAACTGATCGCGTTCATCGTTAATAAGATTTCCAAGATTTTGCGGTACTGAATCCCAACCGTTTTCGGTTTTATTTACTACATAAATGTCATAATTGGGCTTTGAATAATTGCCCTGTGCATAAGGCCTGTTGGATACAAAGAATAACTTTTTTCCGTCAGGCGAAATGAAAGGATCTACGTCAGAATATATACCAGGGGAAAATGGTGCATTTCGCGGTGTAGTCCATTTGCCCTTTTTATATTCTGCTATCATGATAATGCAATAAATCCCATTATTAGATGGTGTGTTAATGCTGAAAACGAAGGAGTTCCCATCTGGCGTAAAACAACCATTCAGTTCGTACATTGGAGTGTTGATTATCCCTTTGGCAAAAAGTATTGGTCTTGGGAGCGGTTCTTTACTGGAATATGAAAAAGTTTGTCCATAAGAACTGATAGTTGAACCAATTGCTATAAGAAATGATAAGGATATATTTTTTTTCATATCTATTAAAATTGTTGTTTTAGAGTTAGCATATTCACTGGTTGCCGCAGTTACTACAATTCCAGTGCATCCTTTCGTCCGGCAAATCTTTGAAGCATATACAGTAGAAAATTTCCGGACTCCCTAAAAGCGATAATTGGGTCAAGGCTCAGACTTCTTGTTCTTCCCGTGTATTTGTCCAAAACAAATAAATTGTAGCAAGCGGGTTAGTCCGAGTAAAATATAATTTTGCAAGTGATTTTCTTTTATCAATTTGACATTTTATATTATTAAATTCTTCCCTTTGAAATTAACGCATCCAAAGCTATATAGATTAGAATCCCACGAAAGGACACCATTGCTCAATATTGAGCCATTGTAAACGCCACTCCTAAATAGCAATGTCATTTCGTCTTTGGAACAGAAAAAACTTATCACAAGACCGGGGATATTAATAAGACTATATTCGTTGTTTTTTGCCAGTTAACGAATAGATTTTTCAGATATTTCCTTATCTGGAATGCATGATTATGCGATTATATATAAACCTGTTTTATATTAATCGTAAGGTAAGGACAAATACATTCGATATCTGGACATCCCCAATTATTTTCTTTTTAAACTGTAGTAAACACGACACCCACATTTACTTTTATGGTAGTAAAACATTATATCTGTTAAATTCAAAAAATGCGTGAGAAAATCACTATAGTCATGGCGATAGCCATCGTTTTTCTTATATCTTGTTCTTCGGGGAACGATCGGATTCCGGCTTACCCCCTGATTCCTGATTATATAGTTAAGATAAATAAGAATAATATTCGCTTGGTTCAGGTGGAAGCATCCTTTCCACTCTTGTATGGTACCTTGTGGATGTCAACAGTAGGCACCGCCCCCTTAACCGATGGTTACGCGACGTTCGTACATGATCTTAAAGCAACAGATGAACAGGGAAATACCATCCCATTACATTCGCTAGGAAAAGGCATCTGGAAAGCGGATGCGCATGGACATTTGATTATTCATTTGAAATATTCAGTGGAAATAGGTCATGACAAGGTGCACTGGGCTGTCTCTTCCGCTTTTGCGAGAGCTTACGCCGTGGGGCAAGCAATTTTTTTTACCGGTCGGACTATATTCATAGCTCCAAAAGGCGACGGATCATCGAAAATCCGGGTGCATTTTACTTTACCGGAGGGATGGGAAATCGCTACTCCTTATTTAGGGCTGGAAAAAAAACTTGATTCCTACGAAGCCAGTAATCTCACTGATCTGTGGGATAACGGAAACCTGGCAGGTCAACTGGAAAAAGAGGAAATAAAAGCCGGCAAATTGCAGATCATAATCGCCGGTTCACTTTCCATGGAGGGAAGCATCCGTCTTTTTAAAAGTGCGATTAGCAAATTGGTAAACGCATATACATCCGGAATGGGTGGCACCCCTGCCGGTAAATTGGTTGTATTGAGCAGCGCCGCCCAGATGGAAGAAGGAGGGGAAACATTTGGGAAAAGTATTAGTTTAATGTTTTACCGGCCGCCAGAAATGTTGGATGCGGAACGATGGGTACATCTTCTTTCCCACGAAGTTTTTCACTTATGGAATGGACAGGCGATGTCTCCTTTAAATCAATCACAAGTGGAATGGTTTATTGAAGGGTACACCGACTATATTGCTGATGTCACAGCGTTAAGGACCGGGCTAATTTCAAAAGACGAATTTTTCAGGCAATTATCCATTTGCGTTAATGTCTATTTACATAATGCGGGCATAATTTCTATGTTGGATGCCGGGGACGATAAGGGAACAAACTATAATATAATTTATGGCGGTGGTATGGCTATTGCTTTTGCAATGGACTTAGAGGCCCGGAAATCCACAGATAATAAAAAAAACCTCATGGGGTTTATGAAAAAAATGTTTGTCACCTTTGGAGTAAATCACAAACTATACACTTATCAGGATATCATAAAGGTAAGCAGCAGCGTTGCTGAAAAGGATCTGTCGGGTTTCTTTTCAAAATATGTAGCTGGTCTCCAAGTATTACCAATTAATACATATTTACAATCAGCGGGCTTGAAGATTGCACAACAAAGTGGCGAAAATCTGATCAAACCTGACCCGGATGCAGGTTTGCAGGAAAAGGCGCTTTTGGAAGGTATTTTGTATAAATAAATAGCCATTTAGTTTTTATCATCTCTAGTTTTTGACGACGAGTCAATTGAGTATCATTTTCGCACATTTGTGTTCTACAACCGTACATGCCTGGCTTATAATCATCTTCGCAACTCATTGAAAAATATCATCTAATATTGGTGGCATAAGTTTTGGACAAAAAATCTGAGATACCATTGATCCCTAATTATATGCATTCCGAACAACTTAAAAATGTGCAGGCAGTTTTTGTGATACCCCCGAAAGTGCACCTTCTGGATATTACCGGACCTGCGCAGATATTTTATGAGGCGGCTTGTAACGGGGCTCCACTGAAGTTATATTTTAGTACCATGTTCCGCGACCATACAGAATCTGACAGTCTTTGCGCACTTTCCTTTAATCAGTTAACACCCTATCACCAACTGAAATTAACCGAAGGGGACTTTGTGTTCGTGCCGGGATTTTCCTATTCTTTAATGACTGACAACTCATTTTTAAATACAGCACGACCTTTTTTGCAATGGTTGACAACTCAGCACCAAAACGGGGCGACGATATGTTCGGTTTGTATCGGGGCGTTTCTATTGGCTGAATCGGGGTTGCTTGACCTGCGTGCCTGCACAACCCACTGGGAATTTACAGAACAGCTGAAAGCGCGTTATCCCATGGTGAAGGTGCAAACCAACCGTCTCTTTGTTCATGAAAATCGAATTTATTCAAGTGCAGGGATTGCGTCCGGCATTGACCTTTCTCTATATCTGCTGGAGCAGCTTTGGGGACCGCATTTTGCTGCTAAGATTGCTAAGGAAGCGGTTGTTTATTTTAGACGTACGTTGGACGATCCGCAACTAAATGTATTTACGCAATACCGCAATCATTTGGACCATCGCATTCATAAGGTTCAGGACATCCTTATACAATCCCTTGACAAGAAGTTTACTTTGGAAGAGCTTGCCACTAAAGTAAATATGAGCCCAAGAAACCTCACTCGCCAGTTTAAAAAGACCTTGGGAGTTACCATTGGCGTTTATCTTGATCAATTGCGAGCAGGACAAGCTGAAAAATTAGTTAGCGAGGGTCATACTATGCAAGCTACTGCTCTTCATTGCGGTCTACGAAGCACTAATCAGTTGCGGTATTTGCTCAAACGATATTTACCCGCTAAACACGAAACGACGATGGCCTGATCCTGAGTAGTTTTGTCCTTTCTTGCCGGCCATTTTCCAGATAACTTTACTGCGATATTAGGATTGTGCAATCGTTACATTAATTGTTTAAGCTTAGGCCGCCCTTTAGGCGGCTTTTATTTTACTGACTATAATCCCATAACAATACTTTCGTGAGCAAAATTGAATTAACATGAAAATTTCTTTTACGTTTTTTTCGTTCTTGATGTTCCAATGCCTGATGATTCATGGCCAGCAGGGGGAAAGATATTACCGGTTCAATCTTATCGATCTGTTTGCGGACCAGCAACTGAAGGAGACAAATAGTTTTACTTTTCTAACTGAAAATACACTTATAGGAAAAGTATTTTGTATCAATAAAAATGACGAAAAGGAGGATATTTATCCAGCTGATCTGGTGTATTGGGTTATTAATGGAACCGCCAAATTAAAAATTGGAAAAACAGTAATATCCCTGGATAAGGGTTCTATTGCTTTTGTACCGCGAAACATGCCGCATTCCTTCTATGATATTACGGTTTCTCTCCAGATTTTTGCATTAATTTCCCTAGAAAATAAAAGCAAACAGGATACGCTAAGTATGAGTTTCACCATGGAACAAATTGAAAAGGAAAGAATAAAGGATCAAAATGTATGGAATCCTTTTTTAAAGCGCCCTTCGATGACTTTTGGTTTGTATATGTTGCCTAAATCCGTAAATGGTGATAGCCTGTTAATCCATCGCTGGGATGAGGTAAATCTTATTACCAACGGCAATGGAAAGTTTCAGGTCAATGATCAAATCATGGATGTTAAACCAGGGGATATTATCTATGTGCAAAAAGGTAACGGCCATTTCTTTCATTCAATTCAGCAGGATCTTGACATATTAATATTTTTTGAGAAAAGATCGGTACAAGAACAATAACGAAAGATTAGGGTCAATAAATGGCAAATTCTTTAATAAGTATTTCATAAATATTAGAGTTGACATGGAAAAAGGTGAAGACCCCGTTTTGACAAAAAAATACTAATCCCTCAACAGATACCCCTCGTTACTTTTCTTATATGAAGGCGGAAATGTGATAAAAATTCTTCTGGGCTCCAGATCAAAAAATGCTCTGCTTGGTGAGGCGAAGTTTGCTTTAGAGGAATAAAATATGCATAGGCGATTATTTTGATATTACTCTGTAAAAAGATCTCTTTAATTCTTACCCTGCAAACCTGTTTATTGATTTTTGCAATTATCAGCTAATATGTTTAAGATATTTTCTCTCAACAATTATTTCCTGCTTGCTAAAATGTTTTTGTTTTTTCTCTGTCTGCAATGGGCAACTGGGCAGGAAGCAAATAGGGACGATTTATTGAATTTCTCTGTTCCGGAGAAAAGGGCGCATCACGCACTGGTGTATGATGAAAAGAATGGTCGGATTCTTTTAACAGCAGGCAGTACACCTGTTGACGGCGGAAAATCATTTATTTTTTACAATGACTTATGGACTTACGATGGAAGGCGGTGGAAAAAAAATGGTAACGCTGGTGACAAACGAAGCGGTGTCCGTTTGGCCTATGATTGTAAACGAAATTGCGTTTATTCATTCGGGGGGTATACGGGAGATACTTCCTTGTGCGATTTGCGGGTCCTTAGAAATGAACAATGGGAAATTGTTTCTCGGCTACCCGAAATGAAGGGGGAAGAAGCGGGACTTGTATATGACGATCGCCTAGATAAGCTTATCCTATTTGGAGGTTCCGGCAGTATGGGGAAAGTCCACGCGGAGACCTGGTTATGGGATGGCAAAGTATGGGAAAAAAGCAAAAGTCCGGGCCCGGATGAACGTCAGGCATTTGCAATGGTTTACGATAGTAAAAGGAAAAAAACCATCGTTTTTGGAGGCATGGGAGGCGATCCCAGATCCATATTCAGAGATACCTGGGAGTTTGACGGGGAAAGCTGGCAGAAGGTTTGCAACAGCACGGGGCCAGGTTTTCGTACTTCGCCAGGATTTACTTTTGATTCAAAACGTGGGTTATTTATAATTTATGGGGGTACTACTGACTTCAAAAGTCTTGGAGATACGTGGGGATGGAATGGTATTGCGTGGAAAAAACTTGCTGAAAATGGTCCGCCTGCACGGGCAATCGGGGGTATGGCTTACGATAAGAGAAGGGACAGAGTGGTATTGTTTGGGGGTATCCTTTACTGGCCGGTTGATGCAAATGATACCTGGGAGTGGGATGGGGCAATCTGGAAAAAAGTTGCTGAATAAAAGGCTCAATCTTAATGTAGAAGGTAATTGCGGTATTAAGGACTCAACTCCCAGTCCATTTTTCAATATAAATCCCGCTACGTTGGTAATGTTAATTTGCAGGTTAATTCCTGATTTCTAAAAAATAAACAATATTATAAACTTATGTTTTTAGAAATGGTAAGATCGATTTTTTATTTAATGCAAATACCCAACCATATTGAATTTCAATAATAATAAAAGCCTTTCAATCCGCAACACTTTTCTTTTCAAGTGATTTATGAATCCTTACCGTTTCAATTAGCGCAGCAGGCCCATACCACGGACGTAATTCCATCTCCAGTACTCCAGCCTTGATTGCCGGATCTGTCTCTGTGAGTTTTTTAGCCTCTTCTATTGACTCTACGTTAAAAATAAAAATTCCCCTTATATTTTGATTGTCCAAAAACGGGCCTGCTAATATCAGTTTGCCTTCTGTAGCCAGTCGAAGAATATTTTTGAGATGCGCGGACTGTATTTTTGCAGCCATGGCTGTATCTTCAACTTTTACTTTCCCCGCTTTTAAAAAAGCAAAAATATATTTTTTCATTCCGTATTCATCTGCGCCTAGTTTCTTAGCAAGGAGAGAATCATAAGCCAAAATGGTAGACCCACCAGTGCCAGGTTGTGCGACACTCGAAAGGTTGAGAAGTAAGAAAAATGAAAAAATAATACTTTTCATATTTTCAGTCATTTTATTAATGAAATATGTAATCGAAATCAATTCCAAGCCAAAATATGGCACCCATCAGGGCAAGTGAAAATAAACAATAGCCGCCATTGGCAAAAATGTACCGCACATTTTTGTTCGGATAAATCTATCATGGGCGTCGCGTGGTCAATGTCTCAGCAAATTCACAATAACTGCAGCGGATTACGTTTACCTGAAATTATTTATTTAACCCTTTCAAGGAATGCCGAAAAATCATTGCATTCTTCGGGCTCATTACTATATTGGCTGTAATGGATATAACTAATGCTGTTTTTTGCCATAATATGTGTAACGGTTCTGACATGTTCATCATGACTCCCATCTTCCAGAGGTATGAAAGCCTTTGTCGTAAAGTCTCGATGGATTTTATCATAATTGCCGATTTCAAATACTTTTAAAGAGGATCCATTGTAGAAATAATTTTCTTCGTAATATGAGGAATCAGGGTTAAACGTAATCAGGATTAAGATTGATCTTTTGCGACCACTATTATTTTTATCATGGAGCTGTATATCCCACTTCAAATAGGTAGTGTCCAAAACCCAGGATATTTTATAGATACCTGTTTCCCGGTATTCCGGCACATGATCCTTCCTGGTATAAAATACTGTTTCTGCCCGCCAGCTGCCCGCAAAAAAAGCCATATCCTTAATTTTTTCTTTAATGTCCTCTGCAGATTTTCTTAATTGGCAATTGACAATTTCATGGAAAAACAAAACAAAAAAAGACAATAAAATTATTTTTTTCATGATGAAGGATATACCCGTCAAAATACGGCTACAAAACTATCATTATCCCCCGCTAATTTTTTTTATTTCAATATGAAAGATGAAATTAGCTATCTGAAAGCGATAATTAAACGGATGAAACCGGAAATAAATGTGAATTAGAAAATGCAGAAATTATTTTTGTAAAACATTAAGGGGACGATCCTTCTTATGAGATGAGTTAAATTTCCAGGTTATGAACTGCTCGAAAAAAGAAAATGCTCAGAGAACGATTAACGATTGTCCGTTTTTTACGTATTCAATATGAGTTCATCATATATTTTATCGAAAATGCATTTATCGTTGACATTGCTGATCCTGTATATTCGTGGACGCAGTCATAAAAACATTCACATGAGTTTTATGGGTTGTTTAGAAAACAATGATTGATCATTGTTATTTTTTATAAATAAAAACAATTTATCATGAAAACTCGTCTACACAAACATTTTTTTCCCGCCATTTCCATTGGTGCCAGATTCATTTTTTTGATTTGCTGGGGCCAACTGCTCTTTTCACAAACCAATCCCGGTATTTCCTATTGCTCATCCAGAGGCATTAGCACCCTGCACGGATATATCGCAAAAATCTCTATGGAAACGATCAATAATTCAAGCGGCAATAACAATGGTTATGGAAACTTCACAAACTTGAGTACAAAATTGCAAAAGGGCGCGGATTACACTATTGAACTTACTCCCGGTTTTGTAAACACCGCCGGAGGTGGGATATTCACCGAATTTTGGTCAGTGTACATTGACTTTAATCAGGATGGAGTTTTTGAGCCTGTTGAAATGGTTGCTCATGGTGATGCCGCTATCAGAATAAATAAAAGTTTCCGGATTCCGTCATCTGCAATTAATGGACCCACCAGAATGCGAATACAAATGCAACCCAGTGCAGAACAAACAAATCCTTGTGCTACCTATAGTTTCGGGGAAGTCGAAGACTATACGGTGGATCTGGTAACCAGCATTGCAGAAAATGTCATATCAGACCAAAAATATGAGGATGTTTTAGCGGACAAAGATACCAGTTCGATTCAGTTATTTCCCAACCCGGCTCATGGGAATATAACGATCCGGCTCAGCAATTTTAATAACAATTTAATCCATGTAAATATCTACAATCAGCTTGGACAAAAAATAAAGGAAGAAAATTCATCCGTATCGGGAACAAGCACTCTTGTGGTCAACATCAGCAATCTACCTCCCGGTTTCTAT
>Ga0209579_10001295_pt1 | contig 21096 bp, 17 predicted proteins | sample Coa_R1_2_FD_187152 | JGI IMG/M metagenome (GOLD analysis project Ga0209579, IMG submission 187152) | Surface soil microbial communities from Centralia Pennsylvania, which are recovering from an underground coalmine fire - Coalmine... | ecosystem: Environmental > Terrestrial > Soil >... | reverse complement strand
GCAATCCGCCGCCGCCGAAGATTACGCCCTCTACATCCAGTTCTTTAAATTGGCGACAAAATTGCAGAAAGTCCATATGGCGTACGTCAAACGGAAACGTAAAATAGCTCGCCGGCGATGACGACCGGTCGCCGATATTGTTCTGATCAGTTGAATACAAATTAAAAATTGACATCAAATGTCCTTTAACGTAAGGAAAGGAGCGCGGATGCACCCGCCCACTAAATCAGAGTCTCGACGGCATGAAACACCTGCTCTCCCGAAACGTTCTTCGTCGCGGACTGGATCGCTGCAAAGCGTAAACAGCCACATTCCAGGAAGCTCCCGACTTGTTGATCCAATTGCTCGTTAACCAGGGATTTTCCGAGAATATGAACTGCTCCACTTCTTGGCTCCTCATACCAATTAGGCATGTGCTGGAGCCAAATTCCAACCGTCGGAAGGTCTCGTCGCGCCATACTCAAATGGTATGCTCCCGTTGGAACGCCGACCGACAAATCCGCAATAGAGACAAGCACTCGCGCTATCCAACCAAATGGAAGGTTATTGGTTTCGCTTTCCCCAAACAGTTCGGCATAGCTGTATGCATTGTACTCTCGACTTCGAACCGTATCATACCCTTTGAATAGCTGATTTTCCATGACTAGAAATAACCAGTTATTGTCTTTGCGTCGCATCAAAGACATAAAGTCTCTGCACTCCGTTCCTTCGACGCGGCGACCAATAGGCAATTCGTCGCGCCATTCATGCCCCCAGTTCTTTCCAAGCGATGTATAGCCATTCCGTGATATTAAGCACAACTTTTTCCCTCGATATCCGCATAAACTCCTTAATCGCGACTCAACATACCGTACTATATTTGCATTCATGGCAAAGTCAACATTCGGCGCTAACGGCCGTTCCAACGTCGAACGCACAACCGCATCATTGCTACGCACATTATCGATAAACCGACGGGCCTTGGTGTGAAGTGGATAGGGGGAGCCGCCATGTGTTTCCGCAAAGCTGACCCATAACACTACGTCAATTTTCGCTTTTGAACATTCATCGTGAAGATTAAGTGGCAAACGAAGTATTTGCTCGCGCCCGTCAGCATCGTCATAATTTATACCAAAGTGTTTCAATCCATACGGTGCTCCAAAATCCATACGAGTTGAATTAATTCCCACGAAGAGCGGTGTGATAATCTCGTGACCGCTGAATAGAGATGAATTGTCATCGCCAAACTGAAAAATCCAATACCGATTGGATCGGTCCAGCAAAGACAACACATAGCTTAATTGAACATAATCGCCAAAACCATGCGGAAAATAAATTAGCACGTGAGAATTCCGAACCGAGCGAAATTCATTGAGGTTTTGACGATAAACCCGGACTCGGTATTCGAGAGCATGAAATTGCAAATCTCCTCCCTTCCGAGCCACGATCAAAGACACTCCTATTTGCGAATCGCTTTCAGTATCATCGCAGCTACCGTTTTAGGCTTAACATCCCACATGATTTCGCATCCCCATTTGCATGCGTATCGGAATCCTCGGCCGTATTGCCAGTAGCAACCTGAACATGGGCCAGGGGCCTGAAGTACATGCACAGTTGAATATGAGCCGAGTGCAACATTTCCCAGCGTTGGCGCGCATATTGCAATTGTAGGTACTCCGAGAATTCCAGCCAGATGTGCAGGGCCGGAATCGTTTGTGCAGACAAGAGATGCCTGTTTGAAAAGCGCGACGCTTTGCTCCGCGTTAGCCCCCCAAAGAACTGTGCCCGGCATGTCGCGAAGAGTTTTGTCGCCTTCGAGGCCATCGATGGCGACTGTATGCACCGCGGCCTCCGAAAGCATTCTTTGCAATTCGATCCAATGCGTCATTGGCCATGTACGCTGTAATGAATTGGAAAATGGCGCAAGTATGATAATAGGTCTTTGATCGCTTCCGATTGCACGATTCACTGATTCCAATGCGGCTGCGCTGGGTTGCTGGATTTCGAATTTGCCAATGGTTTCAACGATGTCCAGCCTACGCGCAATTTCCTGCTGACGTGTCCTGTGGTAGCTAAGAGCTTGGAGATCACACTCGTGGTTGTCCACGTTGATCCCCCAAGCTTCGAATTCTCCTTTGGTGCCATCCCCCTCGATTGATACGTCATGCCATCCCAATTTCGCCCAAGACACATTCTTGTCCGCGATCTTGTAACGTACGCGCTTATCAGGATATTTTCGCGCGAGTCCCTGAACATAGGCAAGCCCTGCCAATGTATCGCCCATTCCTGAGCTCCAAGTCGGATTGGATCGACTGGTGCTTCTGTAATCGATCACCCTTGGAAGGACAACCGCATTTTCAAAACGACCAAAATATTCAGACTTGGGCGACATCCCCCCATAATGAACCATCTTGACGTTGTCGGGAGGAGGCATTCCTTCGCAAAATTCCCACAGCCAGTCTCTCGTCAAGACCTGCGTGGCAATCCCATGCTTATTCAACAGCATTTTCATGGTTCGTCGAAGCGATCCCGGCGTATCACTACGACTTTGCTTTAGTTCGTCGAATGCAGGTTTGGATTCGCGCGTACAGCAAAAGAACCCAAGATCTGGACTGTCCGCGTCGTCCGGTGCTTTGATCCAAGATTGAGGTATGCGTCGAGCTGCAAATGCAGTTTGCGGCAAAGCGGATAACGCGGCTATAGGCCAAATATCCGCATCCAACCATACGATTCGCTCGATGGAGGAATCAACAAAGTCCCAAATGTAAGTCTTTAAGTAAAACAAATTTGAGATATGCGATAACAGTGGCGAATTCTTCAGGCTTCGAACGTGAACTTTGTTCAATTCCTCAAAGCGACTTGCCATAACAGATCCGATCTCATAGGTCAGGGGCGAAGTGAGCGTTAGAAACTCTGTTTTCATTGGCGTAGGCCTTCCTCCGATCTGCGCGGAGCGGGCTTTCGCAATATCATAAAGCCCGATAACCGATATTTTGGATTGTCGGTTACCTCTTCAACGAGTACTAATTCATGTTCCTCGGCCCGCAGAATACTCGAAAGATCCGCACCAATCGGGGACGAATCGAACAACAGTTCCTTTTCATTCATTGTCGATTCCATTTCACGGAACGCACTTCGGCTAAATATCATCTAAAGCCAACAAGGTTTATTCCGTCAAAAGAATCTTGAAAGACGCAACAGTTTTGTCGATTTCTTTGGCATATTTGCTATAATCCGATTTATAAATCGCGATCGTCATAATATAGCCGTGGTTACCTGAAACGCCGTAATAGTAAGTGTACTGCAGCTTGGTCAATGAATCTTCGACGATTTCCCTAAATGCGAGGATATCGCCCAGTTTTAACTCATTTTTTTCGTCATATTTGAAATTTTGCAAATTTTGTCGGACTACAAAATCCTTAAGTCCGGCACCTTTTTTCGCATCCAATACACGCACGATTATTAGAGCGCTTCCTTCAGCACCAACTGCTAGCGGAGATGTGCCTCGCGCGGCGGTGCCGTATGTGCGACCGGATTGTTGCGCCGTAATATCGCGGCGTTTCTCTATATCTTCGCCATCGACGGTCCAAGATTTCGAAAAAGCCACTTGAAACCCTAATTCGTTGTTAGCAATAGTAGTATCTGAGCCGCGGATTCTCGCATTGCTTGCCACTCCGAATAATATAATCAAATATGGAAATTGTTGACACATTGATTTAGGTCGGTTATTAATCATTTGTTTTTACCCTCCACGTTACGGTCGTTTGCGTTCATTCGGCGTAAATCTTGCCGCGGGCATCGGTTCTTGCGTCTCTCGCGTCATGGCTAGACCTCAAACATTTAAAACTGAGCGAACCATGTACTTTATGCGTATGCAATTTCACTTTTCGGGAGCGACTTTCGAAAATACCAGTACAACCCGAATGCCAATGCATCTTATACGCGTTGAGGCATAAGCACTGTCCCGCCTTGCGGATCGACATCGATCAGATGGAGCCGAAAAGCAGCCACCACGCAGCATACAATCATTAGAAACTGAGATTGTATTTGGTCCCCTTATTTTTGCCGGCCGTTCGTCGTCACACCATTGCTGGACATTGCCGTGCATATCATAAAGAGAGAATGGGTTAGGCTTAAATGTATTCACGGGAGTAGTCTGGCGCCGATATTTTCCAAAAGCACTCAAAAAAGGAGAGTCTATGGTTCCGTCAAAATTTGCTTCGTCAGTAGAGATCACATCACCGACATAAAAAGCGGTATCTGTGCCACCCCGGCATGCAAACTCCCACTGTATTTCACTGGGAAGTTGAACGTGGAGATCACCCAATTGGCGCTTAAATTGGTCATTGAGACGATTACAGAATGACACTGCATCATCTTTGGATACGCTGTCAACAGGGAGCTCCGGCCCTTTGAAATGACTAGGATTACTTTTCATCAGCGATTCGTACTGTCTTTGCGTAACAAGAAATTTCCCCATGTAGAAGGGGAGGGCAATTGTCGCCATATGGGCCGGCTTTTCGTCTGATGGCAATTCCTCATACACGCTCATGTCGTGTGCCCACTTTCTTTCACGTTGTATCGCAAGATACCAGCGCGCACTTCCGGCAACGATTAGTCCGCTTGCTATTGTAATTAGTAATAGCCAACTTAACGAAAATGACTTCCGCCGCCCACGAGGCTTGCGAAATAGATTCATAATCAGTGCGAGCACACAAATCACACCAATGGCAATCAACACTTGTGAACCAGCAATGGTAATATTCGCCTGCTGCGGTGGACGGGAACCCATTGAGAATTTTGCTGCTGGAATCAATACTGCCTCTAGTGCCACTCCTTCACCAAGATCGACGGATTTTCTGGCATCAAGGGAAGCGCGCCGCGCGTACGATTCGATGGTCTCGCCTTTCTCGTAAAGCGGAAAAGGGAGTTGTTCAGATCCGGCGGCTGTTGCTATACCTAAAAACATCACCATAACAATCCCCGGCGTGCACCGATCGATCACCGAATGAGTGCGATCATTGGGGGTGATTAACCCTGAGGAAATTAAAAATCCCTTCAATTTCTTTTCCGTGCGCTGGATTGTCATGCTCACACGAGCTAATTGGAATAACATAGCCAGTAATTCTGTCCAGAATCTAAAAATGCTTCAAAGTCTGTCTTGTAGCGAAGGTCATGCACGATCGCCAATGAGCTCCGCCAATTGGCTAAGCGCGCGCGACGGCACATCCACATTATAAAACAAAGCCCCAAATACTTTGTGACCTACTTATCTGCACATCACAGACCCCCAACTAAGATTTATTCCATCCTTCAACTTGTAACCTGTCCAATTGGTGTCTTCATCAGGTTCCTTTCCGGGATATTGACCCGCTCCTAAAAAATTGGTCACCTCTACCCCGTCTTTATTTATACCTATAATGCGCCCGTCTTTTTCGATGGCCCATGCGCCGCGACCAGCAATAGCTATATGCTTTGTCCCCGCATATACAGTACAGCCGCTTTCCTTAGCAAGTATTGCCATGGCGTTAGTATTAGCACCAAAGTCGCATCCGTAGATTGAGATGCTACATGGATCACACGTATAATAGGAAAGGATCTGCCCAAGTTCTCTAATAGACGAACGACTAAACCACATACCCGCATAACCAGGTATTTCTTGAGTGGGATCTCCCAAGAATGTGAATGGAGGAACGCTTGTAACGCGGTCAGTGACTTGTCCAATTTGGCCTGGCCCTGTCTGGCCATATACAGCAAGGCTTGAAGGGCAGCCGTTCCACTCCCAAATCGTTAGACTTCCTGTGTTTATCCCATATGGACCGCCTCTGTGCGCCGCCAAATGCAAATTTTCAAGACAGTAACACGGCTCTTGGTCGTCCGTTGGCATTTCCAGACCTTTGACTATCTTCTCTGCCGTTGCGTCGATTATGGGGTATATTCCTACAGCTCTACCTCCAAAGCGACCTCTCATATTGTTTACAAATAGTATAAAATCTTGAACGGAAGCGTCTCCAGCCCAGAGCAATTCTTTTATGGTCCAACCATTCGGGCACTTGCCATTATCCAAATACTTGTATAGACCGGTGGGGTCAACATGAGACAATAAAGCTTGATTAACATAGCTATATAAATTTGATGTGGCCCAGCTACCAAACCTTTGAATCGTCCTAGCGAAAACCGTATTCGCATAGATACCAATGGCTTGGGACGAGCCGAAGCTATGACGATAGACTCGATTCATGGTGGGCGCTACATCCCTGCCAACAAACCTCCCTGTGGAAAAATCATACACCCTGGTGGGCGACAAGCCCCACCAATTAGGTCCAATCTTAACGGTGAACCAATTGCTCTGATAGCCGAAGTCATTGTTCCAATTGCCGCTCTGGCCCAGGATGACGCCGAACGCATCGTAATAACGGCGGCCCGTCTCAGAACCGGCAGCGTTCATAAGCACGTGCGAAGTTCCGCGGTGATCCATCAAGGGAGTGTATTGCGTATCACCTATAACGTTAATTTCAGCGCAATTGCCGACACCGTATATCGGGCTCTGCGCCTCGTAGCTCATGCGTTTGGTGAGGAATGCGCCATGCTTCTCTTCGAGGATATTGAGGCCGTCCCAAAGATAGTAATAACCCTGAAGCAGTTCGCGTTTAAATGCATTTCGGGTCAAGCGTGAGTCATAATCAAATGCCCATGCGTAGACACCGGACGGCCCTATGACCGCGGGGGTGATGCCTGTGATCAACCCGTGCGGTCCATAACTGAAATAAGTCGCACCGGATACTCCCCGGTCCCACATCTTTGTCAGGGAGCCATTGTTGTCATAATAGAAATACGTGTCCACGGCCGCTGCTGGAGGGAGAACCGAGCGCCGCCTGGTCAAGGAACTATCCAGATCGTAAGCAAAATAAGCCGATTCCCACTCTGCACCCGCGCCGAATTCACGCCGCATCCGGGTCCGATTGCCGGCCGGATCATAATTGTACCAGAAGCCATAGATCTGGGAATAATCGCTTTGCTTGCGCCAGAGTTCAGCGGTCAAACGGTCCAAGGCGTCATACGAATAATAAATGGCCAGATTTGTCTCTCGAGCGATGGCCGTAATCCGGCTTGCGTTGTCCCAGGCATAATCGAAGTAAGCCAGTGGCGTCCCGCTTGAATTCACGTAGCGGATGCTGGTAACGCGGTCGCTACGATCATAGGTGTAATAGCAGGCGCCGCTTCTAAAGGTCGAACGGGCCAGGTTAGACGACGCATCGTAGCCGTAATACGACACAAAGCCAGTTGTGCTGGTCATCTGCACTTGACGCTGGGCAGGGTCATAAACGTATTGTGTATTTGGAGTGGCACCAGGGCTCTCCGGATTATAGCCCAAACGAGTCAAATTTGACACTGCGTCATACGTGTAGTAGACGGAATCACCTCCTGCTTGCGGCGCAGGAGTATTTCGCTGCGTAATTCGCCCAAGTTTATCGAATCCAAAAGTCCCGGTTCCCCATTTGTCGACGGTCTTATTTAAGTTCCCGCCGGCATCATATTCAAAATATTGATTCTGACTTGGATATTGAATGCGCGCAAGCCGGTCGAGGGCATCGTATCCAAAGTAAATCGGCGTCCCGTTGGCATCGCTGGTGCGCGCCAAGTTTGAATTCTGGTCATAACCAAAATAAGCGATCGGCCAAGGTGCACTCGCATTTCCAACCTCGACAATTGCTTGAGATACGCGATTATCTGCATCGTAAAAATAATATCTAAAATTGTCGTTTGCGTCGTACTGGTTGTACATATTTCCAGCAGCATCATAAAAGAATGTGGCCGCAGTGATTCCGGCGGCATTGACAATGGATGTCAGTTGATCAAGTTTATTGTAGATGAAATAAGTTGCTCTGAAAAGACCATCCACCTGCACATTCAGATTGCCGCCAATGTCGTATCCAAAATATGCGCACCTTCCTTCAGAATCGACCGATCGCGCAATACGGTTCAGCTCATCATAACCGTAAGCCGACGCAAATCCTCTCGGCGAGACTATTTTATTAGTATTTCCTGCCAGGTCATGCTCAAAATAAGCCACATTGAAAACGCCATCAGTTACCACGGTCCCTAAGTCGCGCGTGTCGTATCCAAAATATACCGCCCCGCCCATTGGTGGAATTTTAACGGTCAAATTGTTGTCTGAGTCATAGAATTGTAGGAAGGCACTGAGCTGCGCATCCACGGCTCGGGATAGATTCCCGACTGCATCAAATTCGTAGTAGGTAGTTTGCGAGACAAAATCGCCATACTCCTTCCAACGAGGGCGAACCATCGCAGTCCTGTTGCCTTCGGCATCAAACTGGAAATAAGTCGAATTCCCTAACGCGTCAAGAACGCGGACCTGTTCATCGACTTCGTCGTATCCGAACTTGGTGACGTAACCTCGGGGATTGACTTGAGCAGACGTGTTGTTGGCGTCGTCGTAAATAAAATAGGTTGCATCTATGGATGGAACGACCGTTCCCGTCAATCGGCCGCTGGTATCAAAGATGGAGAATCCCTGCTGCGCAGGACCGATGGAAAATGAAAGGTCCCCCAAAGCCGCTGGCGAAATCGTCTTGACCTGATTGCCGGCCGCATCGTACTCATAGTATTGAGTATTTCCTAACGCATCCACGAGTTTTACGAGCTGATTAATCTGATTGTATCCGAAATACGTATAGGCCGCATCGCCGCTAAGCAACAGCGGTCGAATCAAATGGGGAGAGCTCAGTGACTCTGAAATATGGTCCACTCTGAGCGTGTTGTTGCCGACTTCGTCAAATTCAAAATATGTGACATGTTTCAATGGATCCAATGAAGTTGTTCGGCGGTTCAATGCGTCAAATGCAAAGTAGGTTGTAAACTGCGCTTGCGATCCTGTTTCCTGCCAGCGTGGCCCGACACTTTGCACTTGATTTCCGACCGCATCAAAACCGTAATAAGCTGAGTTTCCGGCCGGTCCAACAGTGCGGACTTGCCGATTGAGGCTGTCAAATCCATAGTATGTGGCAAAAGCTCCGAACGACTGCTTCTCGATCCATCGAGGACTGACGCTTGCCGTCGTATTCCCCACTGGGTCCAGACTGTAATACGTCGCATGTTGAAGCGCATCCTGGGTGGCGACGAGTCGTTGCTGACTGTCATAAAAGTAATACGTTGGAAAATTTCGATAGTCCGAGCGTTGGGAAACTAAGTTCGTAGCGCCTAAGTACGCTTTGGTGGCGACAAACTTCCTCGGGTCGACGACCTTGATTTGGCGACCGAGGCCATCGTATCCAAAGTATGTCGCGCGCCAGACACCGCTGGCTAATTCATATCGGGCGATGGGACTTTGGTCGCAGCGCGCGGTATAGTCTGTTTGAGTGGTCTGACCGCCTGGGCCCACTTCTCTCGTTTTTCGATTCAGCGCGTCGTATTCGTAATACGTTGTGAATTTTGCGAACGAGCTTTGTTCCGTCCAACGCGGGTTTACCGCCCGCATTTGATTGCCGAACGAGTCGTACCCGAAATATGAACTCGCCAATTTAGCATCAAGCTTTCGAGTTTGGCGGCCATAGGCATCAAAGTCAAAATACGTTGCATTGCCGCGAGCATCTCTGACTTTGGTCATGAGGCCGCCGCGGATAAAGCTCATGGTGGTCGCATTTTTAAAGGGATCAACTATCCGGGTGGGGTTCCCTCCTGAATCATATTCGAAATAGGTCGTTACCTTTGCAAACGATCCGAACTCCCGCCAGCGCTTGTCGACACTGCGAGTTGTTTTGTTGTTTGCGTCGAATCGGAAATAAGCCGAATTATTGGACGCGTCAAGCGCCCTGGTCACATTTAGCTGCGAGTCATACGCGTAATAGTTTGTGCGGCTCAGCAGATCCATCCAAGATTGAATAGTTGCGCGGGCGTCATAGAAAACCTGCTTGGCGGTCGTTCCGGCTCCATACTCTGACGCTGTAATCCTGGCGAACCTCCCGTCGTGGGTATAATACGTCGCCAATTGCGGACTTTCAGTGTATCGCATCAACGCGCCATTTCGGTAGTCTCGAAATTCTGTCGGCGTTCCGCTGGGAGGGATCGCGCGCGCGATTTGTCCGTGGTCGTCATACTCATAATAAGATGCATAATTCTCCGGATCAAGGATCATCTGCACATGCCCTTGGCTGTCACAACCAAAATATGTTACACAAAGATTGGGGCCGGTTATCTGCGCAAGTGTTGTTCCTAAGCCGGAAACATTTTCGTATTCATATTGCCAAACGCGCTCGGTATCCGTATTCAAAGGAAGTGCACCATGGACAACTCGGGACAGCAGCCCAGAACCATTATATTCAAAATACACAGTTCCTGGCAAATCGCCCGTAATGCTTGCGACGCGGTTATTGTTGTAAGAATAAAACAACTCCGCACCATTCAACAATGCGCGATGATAAAGTCGTCCCAAGGTGTCGTATTCAAAATAGGTACGGGTGGGTATCTTTTCACGCCATTCACCGCTGGCCAAATGAAGGAGTTCCGAATCCTCCATTGCCGGGCTTGGAAGCCACAGTTCGTCACTCCCAACGGTTCCTTGAAGCGCATAACCAAGCTGCGAGCCGTCGCCAGCACCCACGACAGCCACGCCACCCCCGGCTGCAAACGCGAAATAGGAGACATCTCGATATAAATCAAGGCGCCCGCCCGCGCCGCCTCCGGTGCCCATTGGCAACCCATTGGTTGGTGAAGAATCAACATTTCCGTTAATACGTGAGAAGCATAGGTTGAGATGCGATCCCAAGGTCTGAATTGCCGAACAACTTACCTTCAATGCGGCACTGAAATCAGAATTAACGCGCACATAAGGACTGGCCAGCACTTCAGGCCCACAACCTTGCGAACAAGAGGACGTTTTCTGAATTGGCGTGTCGTTGCTCTTTTCTTCGCTTAAATTCAGACCATCGCTTCGAGGTCGCTCCCCAAAGATGGTCGATGAAGGCCCCGTCGCCCCAGATCCTGCCCCATCCGTGGCAAAAAGTGTGGCCTCACCCTGCTGAACAATCATCAATTTTGCCGGGTTGCTCAGGTTATCGTAGCCTTCGGCAAAGACTATATTATTCCACGGACTCGCCGTATTCCATTGGGGGTTTGGATCCGTCGACAAATACGCTGCGTCAAATGCAAAATAAATCGGATAGGAAAGGTCAGCAGGCTGAGTAATCTGAATTGCCATGACTAGTCCCTTCGGCCTAGGTCATCAATGCTAAACCAAACGCAGTTTACGCAGCTTGGTTAAGTGCACTTCGTAAAGCTTGAAGAGCCATGCTTATGCAGTAACGTCGATCACGGGGAATGCCCCCCAACTCTACTTCAATTACGGCTTCTTCAATAGTCGATGCCTCTTTGGGTGTTTTCCCACTAAGCTGAACCATCAAAGCAGACCCAACCGCGACAGCCCAAGGACAAAGGAACGTTCTGAAAGAAGCGTCGCAAATCAAGCCATCCCTTAGCTTTATAGCGATAACATAGAAGGGTCCCTGCGAATCTCCACACCGACCAAGGCAATCGGGGTCTGCCAAATCGCGCGACCCAGCCGGGCGCTTCATGTGTCGAAATGCCACCGGAGAGGGCGTACTCATAAAGACAATCCCTAACACTATCAATATACCCAACGGGAATGTCTGTGGTCAAGTTTTTTTCGAAAAATTGCGTTTTTATTTACCACTTTGCAGCCATTGAGGGTTAAAAGATCATTCCGTCTAGGAGCGAATTTTGAATATTCTGTGGGATACTCGTTCGGTAAGCAGCCACATGGGCGGGATTGGGCGGGCGTCGGTGGGCTGGCTGCGAGGCGTGTTGCGAAACAAGCCAACTCACTGGAATATCAGAGTGATCGCAACGTCAATGTGCCCGCAAGAGCTGTTCTTCAGTCTCGTGCCGGAGCTTCCCGAACGAGACTGTGTTTTTGTGGATGCAGGAATGATCGATCCAATATTTGAACAAGTTCAATTACCTTCAATCATCAAAAATCTCCGGACGGATGTTTATCTGAATACCTGCTTCACAATTCCGGCCATTAAGACGTGCAAAATTCAGCTTTCCTGCGTTCACGATCTTGTATTTCTTGAGCATCCGGAATGGGTTGATTCAAAACTCAGGCGTTTCCTTGAATTGGGAACCGACCTAGCAATGAAAGAGGCGGATTTGGTGCTTACCGTCTCGAATTATTCTAAGGCAAAAATGGTCGAAATTGCGCAAAGCCGGAGTTGGAAAAAAACTGATAGAATTCGCGTCGTCTTTCCGGGCCTCGACGACTCATGTTTTTCGGCGGATTCCCACCGATTCAAGCGGTCTGACAGTCTGGAGATGAAAGATAAATGTAAACAATCCTTGCTATATATTGGATCGATTGAAAGGAAAAAAGGCATACTTCAACTGTTGGATGGATATAAGATCGTTCGGGAGAGAGTTGACGATGCTCCGTTGCTGATTATTGCCGGGGGGAAAGGCGGGCAGGACTTTGATTTGAATCATGAAATTACGCTACGCGGCCTTAACGATTGGATCCAGTACGAGGGGGTCGTCTCCGACCAACGAAAGTACGAATTGATTGCACGCGCGGTAATTTTTATTTTTCCGTCATTGTATGAAGGATTTGGAATACCCCCCCTGGAGGCGATGGCTTTAGGGACACCTGTTATTGCAAGCGACGCGACCGCGCTGCCGGAAGTCCTCGATTCAAGTGCCAAATTTGTACCTGCCGGTGACTCGTCAGCTTTGGGGCATGCAATTATTCAGTTAATGACCTCCCCCTCGGAGCGAGAAAAGTTGGGTCAATCTGGACGCATTTGGGCACAGGCGTTCACAATCGAAAAGACAGCAATGCCGTTAATTGAAGCGATAAGGGATCTCGAGAAACAACAATGAAGATTTTACATTTATCAAGCGAATACCCTCCACAGCGTGTGTATGGACTGGGCCGGTTTGTACGTGACCTTTCGGAGGAACAGGTGCGACAGGGTCATGACGTCACGGTTGTGACAAACAGTATGGGAGGGCTATTTCGAGACGAGATTATAAATGGCGTTCGCGTTTGTCGCATCGAGTTCCCCCCGCCTCCCATGCCTAGCTTGCCAAGCGGCCAAATCTTGGTCTTCAACACGATGATTCTCAGTCGCGTAGCGGGTTTAGGAATTTCGCAAATTTTGTCCTATGAAGTAATTAACAGCCACGATTGGTTGACGAGCTTTGCTGCGCAAGCCTTGCATGATGCCTTTAACATACCGCACGTATGCACGTTTCACGACGTTATCGTTGGCAAGCGATTGGGCCGGCTTGAGTCTGAGCAGGACCGTTTTAATGCGCAAACAGAACAATGGGTTGTTTGTCATGCAAATCGCTTGATCGCAAACTCCGAGGCGACAAAACAAGAATTGGTTGCAACTTACAACGCAAATCCAGACAATATCAACGTTGTTCCGTGCGCCATCGCTCCCGACACGTTTAAGACCGAGGAGTCAGAAATTCGCCGCTGGTATTTTCGACAGATTCTCGCTGACCGAAACAGTTTGATGGTCTTATATGTTGGACGGTTGGATGAGGAGAAGGGGGTCCAAATACTATTGGATGCATTTTCAAAAGCCAGCATTCCCAATTCAAAGCTTTACATCGCGGGGGCGGGAAAGCTTTCAGATCAACTGCTAGCTGGTATTCAACGCCTAAAGCTTGAGAATCACGTGCATTTATTAGGATATGTCGAAAGCCCGGTCCTGCAGAATCTCTTTCATGCGGCAGATATATCAGTTTGTCCAAGTCTGTATGAACCATTTGGGATGGTTGCAATTGAAGCGATGCTTCAAGGGACACCGGTTATCGCATCACGTACCGGCGGACTTTGTGAATTCATTGAACATGAAGCCAATGGGATTTTGGTCCAGCCGGGAAATGCGGATGACCTCGCCAATGCGCTGATTCGGTTGGACAACGATGTTTCATTCAGGCGAAGGCTCGGGTACGCGGCTCGAACTACAGTGTTAGAGACGCGAACCTGGAATCTTGCATGTCGCAAGACAACAGAGGTATATTCTCTCATTCGCCGGGAAAGAAGGCATTCGAAATCCACTGCAAAGCAACTATTTATTAGTGGCTACGTTGATGGCGATTCATACTCTCAACGAATACATTGCCAAAATGTATTGAAACAAATCCCAGAAAGCTTTGAGATCATTAACATTTCTGAAAATGACTCGCCGAACCTGCGGCCGATTAGCATCGAGGACGATCGCCTTCTGAAAGGATTTAAATTAGCGGCGAAATTGGTTCAATACATCGAAAATCCTCCAAACGAAATAATATGCTGCGGGTGGGAAACAATGCTGGCCTGTTCCGTATTTGATAAGGTTCGGCGAAACTTACGTATTACATTCATCAGTCCTCATATTTGGGTCAGTAAAGAAGAGATCACGAGATTGCAATATGCTTTCAATGAAGAGTTCTATTGTTGGGCTGCATCGAGAGCTACAGTAGTACATTCCCAAGATTGTTCAACGGCAAAACTCTATTCGATGCGCGGTATACCGTCGAGCACGGAATTTAGGATTTCCAATACAAAGCAGCCACAACTAAGTACGCCGGAATTGCTAAGAGAGTGTTTTGCGCGATCGAATGAGATCATTGTCTTTACGGCTGCGCGACTTGACAATCCCGTTTCCGAACAGATAATAGCAAAATGTTTGGGTGCATTGCAAGAGCTTCATGCACCATTTACGTGGGTCTTTGCTGGCAGCGGCAAGTTGCAACCTTCTATCGAGCGGCTTGCGTTAGCTTCAAATCGAACGATCTGTTGCCTCGGCAATATACCGCATGAACTGGCTCTTGGCATTTTGCAAGTTTGCACCTTAACAATTTTGCCGTTCGAGCGGCCGCGATATTCTTCATTCATAAGTGAAGCGATTACTGCGGGAAAGGCAATCATAGGCCCCACTGGGTTAGGGCACGTTTTGGACGCGAGCAGTGATGCCGTTCATGAAACGAACTTTGATGATCGTCGATCAATTATTGAGTGCATACGGGGAATACTAAAGGAGTTTGGATGGCAGATTCAGCAGATTCGAACGACTCTTCCAAGATTGTCGTTGTCGCCTGAAAAAAGAATTGATAATTCTCAAAAGAACATTCTACTCTACAATGATTGGGGCATTGGCGATGAAGTGCTGTTATCGGCAGTGGCGCGCGAAGTTGCAAGGACTCACCCGAATAGGCAATTATATATTCGTTCTAGGTTCGGATTTCAATTTCCACAATTCTGCCGGACTGGTGCGGCACCTTCAGATGCAGTCGCTGTCGAGACAATTTATCAGAATCCTGTTTTATACGGCCCGCAACACCACGCACCATTTCCAGGACATCTTGTGCAACAAATGTTAGATAAAGTCTTTCACGACACAGGTCTTTTGGTACACGCTGAAGATGTGCGACCTATTTTTGACCTTAAGCCCTGCATCAGGGCAAAAGGCACAGTTGTACTGCACAGTAGGCCGAACGGAAGACTGCCAAGCAAGGATTGGGGAGTCAAGAATTGGGAGCGGTTGAGCATTCTTTTAGATCGACGAGGCGCAAAAGTGATTCAAGTGGGATCAAAAAATGAACATTTGCTTCCACATGTCGAAGATCGGCGCGGCGTTGCCCCGTGTGAAATTCCGGCGATTGTTGCGTCGTCAAGCTTGGTAATCTGCCTTGTTGGATTTCTAATGCATGTTGCGGCAGCCACCAAAACGCCGGCAATAGTGATTTATGGCGGGCGCGAACACCCTGCTATCGACGGCTACGAAGATCACTTTCATTTGTCAACAAATGCTCTCGATTGCAGCGGAAGATGGGGATGCCATCTTGGTCCGGATACCGCCGTATGACAGCAGCGTACCGGGCAGTAAGAATTTCAAAGCCAAATGAATCCAGCCGCCCCAATTGGCGGCTGGATTAATCACGCGCGTTTCAATTCATCGCCGCCGTCATCACGCTGTTCAGCGCCTTGAACCCGTCCACCTGCCGCGACGGTGACTGGCTCTTCATAATCTCCGTGCAGCACTGATAGAGATTCCACGCATTCTTTTCACTGAATTCATTGTGACGCGGATTTTCCCACTCCTCCCTTAATTGAAAAAAGGGCGAGCCGAATGCTCGCCGTGAGGTGAATCAAACTGCATTAATGCAGTCTTTCTGGCTGTTGCCGGGGTACCGTTCTGGCGGCTTGGCGCAGCCAGGGCGGGCTGTGGCCGGCCACCGTTGCCGTTGGCCACTGCGAACCAGCTCGTTGTCGGGTAGCTGCTTATGTTTTTGCGCAAAACCGTTAGTTGACTTAAAATCTAATATCTTGTTTATATCAACATTTCTCTGCTCATTAGTATTATTATGAAACGTAACGACTATATCTATCGGTTCCCCGGTTTTATATGACCGTTTTCCCGCTTTAACGGTTACGGAGATGTCGCTCTCGGCGGGGAAGCAGCTGTTAGCAAGCACAATGACAGAAAACAAGAGCAGCATCGGGTTCATGGGTTGTATACCTCCAAGTCGAGTGTGTGATCCGTCGAGTCGTTCACTTTTTGGAGCTTCCATTTTCCGCTGGGTAGTTTCTGGAATGTCGAAGTAAATTTCGTTGGTGCACCGGCGAGTTGTCCTTTATTAGACGTAAACGTCAAGACAGTCTCGGTTTTGACTGGACTTATTTCGACAGATGCCTCAAATTCAATTGGTGCATCGTTGTTATCCCACTTGGTAACCGTGCAAGTGCGCTTGATTTCGAATGAGGAATTAGGGATTACATTATTTGTTTTTCCATCGTCCGTCGACCATGTATAAAGTTGTTTAACTATATAGTAACCGTCAGCCCCACTTGGCTGACCGTTGGGTTTTTTTGCTCCTAGTTGATCAACTCTTTTAACTAGGTCTTGCAAATATGCGCAATGGCTGTCGGTGGGTGTTTTAGACCAGGGATTATAATCCTTTGTGCCTTCTACGTCCGGAGGCTGTGATTGGAGATACGATCCCGTTTTTTCTCCCATTTCTAATTGTTCCTTTGTTGGAAGTAATTTTTGCTGTTCCGTTAGTTGTGTAAACGGTTTGCTGAAAAGGACCTGCTTCACGTTATTTAACCACAAGTTACCGATCTTTTTCGTGCCATTATCGTCTACCCCTTCGATCTCGATAAATGGATGCTTCTTTGCGTTTGATCGGTAGATTCCGGCACCAATAGGACTTTTGTCATCTGGCGGAGTCGGTGGTGGCGGCGTCTTCCCGTCATCGGCGCCTATGAGCACTGGCCCAACGTCCGGCTTAATAATCTTGATCGCCGCTTGTGCTTGACTCGTAGCGCCTCCTGATTGGCCGGATACCGAAATACTATAGCTCCCCGCGCCGACGCCATCAGGAATAGTGAAATATGCGCCATCACTTATTCCTGTTATTCCATTCCACAGAAATGTGGTCTGATTGGTCACGTCAACTTGGCCGATTTTTGCAACAGCGGTCCAGATGCACGGAGCAGGTCCATAGCTCGGAATATCACCTTTGCCCCTTCCAGCGTACCTCCGTACTGGTCCGGCCAAAGACATTTCGAGCGGTGCTTACACATGCCGCAAATTTGAATCCGTCCAAGCAGACCTAAGTCGGCGGCTTCATATTTCTGCCACGCCTCGTCCTTGTCACCGCACTTCTTACGGGGTCTCGGCTTCAGGTTAATCACCTTGATGCCTGGCGGTGGATTCTTCACCCACCGCCGCTCCTCAATAATCCTCCTCGTCGGAAACAGCGCGACGACTAGATCGTAGGCCGCTGACTTAACAGCGGCCTCGATCACATCGTCAATGTTCACCGATTTTCCAACACCGATAGACCAGTTTACCAGCATCTGGCCGTTATTTTCTTTGAGCAGTTCAAGCATCCGCTGACCTGACCAGGTCTCGCGAAATGCTCGAAGCCGTTCCTCGTTCTCAATCGTGTGGCTCACTAGGCGATCCCTTTCAATTCCAGGATACTCGCGATAGCGGGCACACATTTAAGTTGCTCATTCGGTATCTTCTGGAAGGCAGACACCAGCGACACTCCGCCGGCCTCCCAGCGTTTACAGAATTCGGCGATTACCTCACGGCCATCATCTGCCTGGGCTGGCAAATCGGTCACCGTGACCACGAATTTTGCCGTTCCATCCTTTTTAACGAATGCGACCTTCGGCCTGTCGGCCATGAGGATCGGCTGTAACTGGGGAAACAACGCATGAGGTCGCATCCCCTTGCTGGTAGCCAGTACTGAGATACACCTCGTGCCCGGTAAATAAACAGGCACTAAAAAGCGTGCCTCAGCCTTTCTACCAGCGCGGCAATCGGTGCGCTTAGGGTTGAGCATTCCAACAGCTCTGTACTCAAAGTGGTTCTTAAATTCATATCGAACATGGAGCAGTAATCCTGTTGGGCAAGTTGATCGGTGTGGGCTCGAGAATTCTGATCGTGAGCCATACCACAATTCGCTGCAGCCGGAGACCGAACAAAACTATAATGAATGGCTCGAGCGACACAAGTCGGATAATCCTAAATCGGACGAGGTAGAGGCTTATTCATACTCGGAACCTCTATTTTGGCAATATGGTTCTAAAACTCTCGAAGATACATTAAATAATCTAAGGGCACAGGCCGGCGGAAAATGTCTTAAAGTAATCGAGATTCGTGGACACGCGAATCCATACGGAATTAGACTCGGGCCGAGGGACAACCCAAAAAACGACAAATCAGATTTAACGGCGAACACGATCGACGCTCAAAATGTGAATTATGTCGCTAATGAATTAAAGAAATTGAAACTATCCCGCAATTGCATAATTTTCCTTGAGGGATGTAACGTCGGGCGTTTATCTGGAGATGATACCTGGGTTCAAAAACTCTCAGATATTACCGGTTGTGTAGTTTTTGCGCCATTAAGCTATTGCAGCAACTTAACGGCGGCACTAAACACAGAGGGCAACGACAACTTTAAAGACCCGAAAGTACTCCCCATGAAAACTGAATGGCGCAGATATACTCCGACAATAGTTATGGTCCCAATTGATTTGTCGCATTAATTCCATCCTTTAAGGCAGAAAATCATGCGTTACATAACCTACGTTGTTCTTACATTCATTCTCTGTGGATGTGGAGATAAAAGCAATCAACGGTGGGTAGATGTTAACGAGGTCGCGAAGGCCAATCCAGATGATTTAATCTGTCAAATAGTTATAAACTCCGACACATTTGTTGTTGACAGCTCTTCCTGCGACAGGGCAATTAAGCTAATCAAGCACCTTCAACAAGTGGAACTGCCCAAGTATCATTTCAATTCAACGTCCTTGGTTGACTCAAATAAGGACATCGTGATATATATTAATCGCGATTCGAACAAAGAACGATATCTATACTTTAAATACTATGAAGACCTAAATGTTTTTTCTATAAACTGCGATTCTCGAAAGGCGTCCGAAGGCGTTTCATTGCAGATAGAGTGCTTTTTCGACGATATTGTTAAAAAGGGAAATCGAAATCGTACAAAAAACTAAAGCTACGTTCTCAGAAACATTGAAGCCAAAAATATGCTTCAAATCAGGTGCAATTCCGCGAGCCGGAACGCCATCTCCGAGCATAAGGAACGAGCAGTTTGTTGTAGCTACTGCACGACGCTACTGACGGAACTCAGTTGTTAATGGAATCAATCTGGGGAATTCCAGGACAGACGGGTAGATAGCGCATTGTTTTAACACGCCGGTCGGCACCATTGCCAATTGACAGGAACCACCCACGAATTCCATAAGCAGAGAGGGGGATGACCTCTCCGCGCTTCTTCTCCACCGGTATGCGCGGGTCATGAGGCATTTTTGTGGTTAGTAGATGCTAAATCTGAAAAGCCGACAAAACTCTTAAATGACGTGCACCCAGTACCTGATCATTGCATCCTTTTTTCAACGACCGCCACATAAAGCCCATTCCACCATTGTTCCGTGTCGCCGTTGAACCGCGCTGGGAGTATCCACTCTTTCCATACCTGATATTTAAGATCCCTGAATGCGCGCGCGGTCCCGGCTTGGACAGGTGGATGATTAAAGTCATCCACGACCGCGACAAATAATTGGGATAGCGAACGATTATAGGAGACAAATGCGTTGTATTGCGATATCTCATCATGCGCGCCATCATAAAAATAGGTGTTGATCTCTTCACAGCCAGTCACGGTTTTTTGTACCCAGCAAGCGAGGCGATTTCGAAAGCACTCGAGGAGCGCGGTCTGTCTCAGCTCGCAATTGAGAAGATCAAACATGAAAACATGTTTGCAAAATATGCGGCGCCGCGACTGCTGATGGGGTCGCGCGTGCTTGTGTCCGATGATGATGTTATATGGGCTGGGCCGGCAAAAGAGATGCTTGAATGCCAATCGACATTCTTTTTTCTTGAGGATTTGCCTGGCTTTTACGGTCCGCAATCTATGAAATTATTACGGTCAAAGGAATTAGTTGGAGAAAACGCGAGTGCTCCGCCGTATTTGTGCGCAGGTCTCTATCTTATGAACAAAGGACCAATTCGCGATCCGAAAATTATTAGCGAAATAATTGAGAAAGCGGAAAGTCATCGTGATGAGCAAAGTGCCGTTGGTATGGAAACGAGAATGAACGGAGTGACATACAAAATCGGTCGCTATCCGGATTATCATCACGGAGCGTACGGTCCTCAACCCATTCCTGAGCGCTCTAATGCGATGCACCTCCAAGGATGTCTGATGACGCTCAGAGACCATCCGGGATTTCAATTACAGTTTATGAGCCAAGCGGTGGAGTCGCACGCAAATGCGCGAAAACATGTTCCAGAAACGCGTGAAGCTTATGCTGTCTTCATTCCGATTTTGCCTTCACATGCGGAAATGCTCGAAATGAATCTGGATCGAGCTCAACAGTGTGGCGCGCTTCGAAATGCAGCGAGCGTACTTGTAGTAGAGGACGAGCCTGATGAGAAACTTCGCACGATGCGAGTGAGGGAAATCTGCTCGAAATTTGGAGTCGTTCACCGGTTTGCCGAGCAGCGGATTGGTGTATATACGTTGCAACAGTCTCAGCAAGTC
>Ga0209579_10001294_pt1 | contig 21099 bp, 22 predicted proteins | sample Coa_R1_2_FD_187152 | JGI IMG/M metagenome (GOLD analysis project Ga0209579, IMG submission 187152) | Surface soil microbial communities from Centralia Pennsylvania, which are recovering from an underground coalmine fire - Coalmine... | ecosystem: Environmental > Terrestrial > Soil >... | reverse complement strand
TGCGTTCTCAAGGCGGCGGCTGGTCTGTCCGCCGATGTCGTCATCCTTGCCGGCGATACTTTCGACAGCCATCGCGTGCCGCAGAACTTGATCGAGCGCGCGGCCGCGGTGATCGCGGCGGCTGGACTGCCTGTCGTCTTGCTTCCCGGAAATCACGATCCGGCGATCGCGGCCGCGGTGTATCGGTCCGAGGCATTGGCCGATGTGAAGAATTTACACGTCATCGGCGTCACCCATAACGAGGCAATCGCTTTTCCGGATCTGTCGCTCGAAATCTGGGGCCGCGCGCATCGCGACTACGCCGACATGATTCCGTTCGAGACTGTACGCGCACGCCGGACACGGTGGCAGATCGCTATGGGGCACGGTCATTACCAGCCGAAGCCCGACCGCAGCAGTGCCGCGCGGCCGTCCTGGCTCATCGGCGACGACGAGATCGCCGCGACCGGCGCGGATTATGTCGCCTTGGGTCACTGGAATCGCGCAGCACGCGTCGGCAACGGAACGGTACCGGCCTACTATTCAGGTTCGCCCGAATTCGCCGGCACGGTGAATGTCGTGCGCCTGAGCGAGTCACGCGGCGTGACGGTGATCTGCGCGCCACTCGATATCGCGCGCGAAGAGACGGCGTGACGCCAGAAATACAGCAATGAGCGGCCCCGGCCGAATGACCGGAGCCGCTTGTGTCGGTGTCCTAGAAACCCGATACGCTACTGACCGTTGCCGCTTGGCGCCGGACCGTGCGGTGCCGGTGAGATCGGCGCCGGCGCCGTCGTCGGACTTGGCGCCGGAGCAAGCGTCGGCGGCGGCATATGCGTTACCGCCGGCGGCGTGGTGTCATTGGATGCGGTGTTCATTTGATCCGCCCGGTGCCCGATACCAAAAGCGACGCCGAGCACGACAACCAGAAACACAGCCGCAGCGACCCATCCCCACATGGCATTTACCGCGCGCGTATCCGCACTGTACGACGCATCGCGCCGCAACGGATCGTTGTCGTCGCGGTAATCGAAGTTCCGAAAATCGGACATGTGTCTGCCTCCATCGATCAACGTCTACGTGGAGGGCAACCCGACGTCCTTGACCGCAGTTCCGAAGGCATAACTCCTAGGCCAGCACATCATGGCCGGAACCCGACGAGTTCCCTTGTTTTGGGCGGCCATTCCGCCACATTACGCCGCCGCTTCGTGGAATCCGGGAGGGAAGAGCCATGCACGAAAAGTCCTTTGCTGCATCGCACCGCGCATTCAGGGCTGCCGCAGCGTTTTTGACCGTGATCGCCTGTATCGCAATATCTCTGGCTCCCGTGAACGGGCAAACACCGCCTGCGTCAGGAGCATGGTCGATGAAAGCGCCGCTGCCGGCGCCGCGCGGCGAAGTCGCAGCGGTCGCGTTGGATGGCAAGCTGCATGCGCTTGGCGGTTCCGTGAATGGCGCTGCCGGGCCGTACCATGACGAGTACGACCCCATGACCGACATGTGGCGCGCTCGCGCGCCGCTGCCCGATGCACGCGATCATCTCGCGGTGGCCGCCGCCGGCGGCAAGATCTACGCCTTCGGCGGTTTCGTCGGCGCGGTGCACAAGGGCGCGGGCAGCGGCGCCTTCGAATACGATCCGGCAGCCGACACCTGGCGCGTGCTGCCGCCGATGAAGACGCTGCGCGGCTCCGCCGGCGCGGCTGCGATCGACGGCAAAATTCATGTCATCGGCGGCCGTGGCCTCGATGGCGTCGTCGTGGCCAGTCACGACGTGTACGATCCGCTGACCGGGCAGTGGAGTTCGGCGGCGCCATTGCCGACGCCACGCGATCACTTCGTAGTCATCGCCGTCGACGGCAAAATTCACGCCATCGGCGGACGCTTCAAGAGCCCGCTCGAGCGTACCGGGCTGCATGAAGTGTACGATCCGGCAACCGACAAATGGTTCTCCGCGGCGCCATTGCCGACGCCGCGCAGCGGCCTTGCCAGCGCGTATTATCACGGCATGATCCTGGTGCTCGGCGGCGAGCTGCCGCCCGATCACACGTTCCCGGACAACGAAGGCTACGATCCGAAGACCGATCGCTGGACGACGCTGGCGCCGATGCCGCACGGCCGGCACGGCTTCGGCGGCGACGCGATCGGTGATAACGCCTACTTCGTCGGCGGCGATCTCAATCCGGGCGGCGGCAGCGCCACCGACCAACTGATCGTGTTTCATTTGCCCTGAGGCGCCGCCACAGTGACTTTTGCGACCGAGCGGCTATTGTGCGGCTGTCGCGCTCGTAGCTCAGCTGGATAGAGCATCAGACTTCGAATCTGAGGGTCGGGAGTTCGAATCTCTCCGAGCGCGCCAGAAAAGCGCGCTTTTCGTAGTCGCTCCGAAATTTTGCTCTTTTTGCTCTCATTTCGGACTACCGTTCGTGAGGCGGATCGGGATGCCCATATTGGCCAACGGAACAGAGAATGAACGCGTGCCGCCGACATGCCATTTGGGAACCGAGCGAACCTAAAGTCGCTTGACTCGCACGCGCCACGGCACAGATTCGCTTGTAACCGGCGTAGGAGTGACCATGGCCCCGCGTGCGTATTGGAAAGGTTTCCTGAAGCTGTCTCTTGTGTCGTGTCCAATCTCGCTGTTTCCGGCAACTTCCGAGCGAGAGAAGATCAGCTTCCATCAGCTCAACAAAGAAACCGGACACCGCATTCGTTATCGCAAGGTCGATGCCGAGACTGGGGATGAGGTTGAGCAAGCCGATATCATCAAGGGGTACGAGGTTGGGAAGGGCGAATACATTGAGCTCGATGCCGAGGAGCTCGAAGCTGTCGCGATCGAGAGCAAACGCACGATCGAGATTGAGGAGTTCGTGCCAAAGTCGGAGATCGATGAAATCTATATGCGCGACCCATACTACATCATTCCCGATGGTGAAGTCGGCCGACAGGCGTTCGCGGTGATTCGCGAGGCGATTCGCAAAGAGGGAATGGTTGCGTTGGGCAAAGTGGTGTTCACGTCGCGGGAGCACATTATAGCCCTTGAGGCTCGCGACAAAGGAATGATGGGCATTACACTCCGATATCCGTACGAGGTGCGCGACCAAAATGAATACTTCGACGACATTGAGAACGAGAAAGTTCCGAAGGATATGCTCGACCTCGCTATCCATATCGTCGAGACGAAAAAAGGGAAATTTGAGCCTGACAAGTTTGAGGATCGGTATGAAGATGCGCTCAAGGAACTGATCCGAAAAAAGCAGAAGGGCGAAAAAATCGAGCGTCCGGCGGAGCGTGCGCCCTCCAACGTCGTGAACCTCATGGACGCCCTGCGGCAGAGCGTGAAAGGGGACCGCTCCGGCGGACACCGAAAGACTGCCGGCGCGCAAGCGAAGAAAGGCAAGAAGCGGATCGAAGGCCAGCGCGAGATGCTGCTGCCCATCACCGGCAAGAAGGACAGGGAAAGCGCCGCCAAGCCTGCACGGTCGGGCGGAAAGCAACGGAAAGCCGGATAGCTTTTGCGATCGCGCTACCTACAAGCTGACATGGCAAGAGATCGTTGCGCTTTACCGGCTGACCCTCGGCCCGGCGCCGCATAATTTTCGTCCGCGCTTCAATGTCTGCCCAACCAGCTTTGTCGAATTTTGCGCCTTGTGCCGATGCAAGCGAGCGCGTGGAGGCAGGAGGCTAAATCGCTTTAGAGGCGCGGAGCAAAAGCTCCGCGCGTATTCATTTCATCGCGACTGCGATGCTGCGCTTGCGCCTAGCTTGCGATGGCGTGAGCGGTCCGGTCCGGCGTGTGTTGCGCGACCCGATCATGCAGCGGTTCGCCGGCCGGCAGTTGCAGCACCGTGGCTCGTTGGCCCGGAATCAATCGCGTCACCATGACGATCTCGCCGCCCGGAAATTCCAGCGCGTCGTGATGCACGTTCGGATCGTCCATATTGACCTGGCGGAAGCGCGCAACCGTCGCGCTGACGCGCGCCTTGCCGAACAGGCTGAAGGCGCGGTCGTATTGGACCTCGCTTTCGAACGCGAGTTCGGTGCCGGGCAGGAGGCAAACGGCGACATCGGGCTCTCCGGGCGCGGAGAAGCCTCGGGTGATCGATTTTGCAAAATCGGTCGCGATCAGCGTGTCGCCGACCTTTGCCGGGCGCGACGCTATCAGGTGCAGGCTGTAATCGCACATGGAGGCACTCCTCTCGAGAGGCAGCCGGTATGGCTGTTGGGGGCTGAACCCGACATCTGGTAAAATGTTCCTTGCGGCACGTGCCTTGGAGCGCCGGGCGCAAGCTATTGGCACGATTGCAAATCGTCCTGCGGCACCTTAGACCGGATGCTCGGGCGGGTTAGCCTCGCGACACTGATAGAACGCGGTCGGGGGATGAACGATCTCACGGGCGACGAGCATGCTGGCGCCCGGAGCGGACCGGTCGCCGCGCCGGGCGACCTCAAGCATATCGTCGGCCGTACCGAGGATGTGCCGCGCGCAATCCTGCTGATGATCGTCGCAACAATTCTGTTCTCGTGCGCGTCGGCGGCAAGCAAATGGCTGGTCGACGAATATCCAGTCGGCGAGGTGCTGTTTATGCGCTCGCTATCCTCGCTCATTGCCGGCGGCGCGATGATTTTGCCGGTCGCGGGATTTTCGGCCTACGCGACGACGCGTCCGCGCGATCATATTCTTCGCGGCATGTCGCAGTCGATTTCCCAGCTATGCCTGCTCATCGCCTTCAGCTTGATGCCGCTTGCCGGCGCCGTTGCAATCAATTTTTCCGCCCCGCTGTTTGCCGCGCTGGTCTCGATTGTCTGGCTGAAGGAGCGCGCCGGCTGGGTACGTGGCAGTGCGCTGCTCATCGGCTTTGCCGGCGTGCTGATTGTGACCAATCCCGGCGCGAATTCGCTGACCCTCGGGGCGCTGTTCGCGCTGGTCAATGCCATCATGTACGGCACCGTCACGATTGCGGTGCGCGGCATGACGCGGACGGAATCAGCCAATACGCTCGTCATCTGGCAGCTCACCGTCCTGGCGTTCTTCCACAGTTTTCTGCTGCTGTTCGGCTGGCGCTGGCCGACGCCGCTCGATGCTGCGATGCTGTTCGGCACCGGCCTCACCAATGCGGTCGGGCAATGGTTCTGGACCAAATCGCTGCACCTCGCTCCGGCGCCGGCAGTGACGCCGTTTTACTATCTGATGCTGGTGTGGTCGATCGGCATCGGATTTCTGGTCTGGGGCGACGTGCCGACCGCGAGCCTGCTTGTCGGTTCGGCGATCGTTGTCGCCACCGGACTGTTTTTGTTTTTGCGGGAAGCGCGGCTGCAACGGCGGACGGGGTCCGTCACTGGATCAATTTCGCGATCCGGTCGATAATCGGGCGCGGCGTCGCATAGGTCTTGTCGATCAAGGCCTGCAGATGCACGCCGTCCTCCGGATCGATGGTCAGCTTGCGCAAATTGGCTTCGGCAATGAACTCGGGATCCATCATGGTTGCATCGAATGCATCGCGCAGCATTTTCAGCCGGTCGGGTGGCAGTCCGGGCGGCGCGATGAACGGCCGCCCGATGCCCTGGCCGGCATAGAGGAATTCGATCGCCTGCTTGTCTTCCGGTTTGTTGGCGAGATCGACGACAAACGGCACATTTTTGAGAGAAGGGTTGGGCTTGGTGCCGCCTTGCAGCAGCACCGATACGGTGCCGCTCGATATCCAGTCCGGCCGCCGGATATTGATGCTGTCGAGGCTCTCGCAGATGCCCTGCACCTCGCCGCGCTCCATGGCGAGAAAGACCGCCGCCGAGGACGGGTATCCGCCGACCAGCTTGAATTTCGTGCCGAGGATGTCGTTGAGCGCCAGCGGATAGGAGTGCGTGCCGGTGCCGGGTCCGGTATCGCCGAGGATCAGCTCCTTTTCGGTCAGGTCATGCGCGGTCTTCACCGCCGCCGTGTTGTAGGCAATGCAGACGTTGGTTTCGATCGCGGGCGTGCCGAGATAAGACAGCTTGGTCGCGTCGAACTGCGCGCCTGGCGCGCCGGTGAGGGGCCCAAGCGCGGCATCGCGCGCGATCAATGCGATTGCGGTGCCGTCCTTCGGCGCCACATTGTAGATGAAGCCGGCAGCCCGGTAGCTGCCGCCGCCAGGCAGGTTCTCGGGCGTCACCGGCGGATTGCCGGGCAAATGCTTGCCGATGTGGGCGGCGACGACACGCGCCCACATGTCGTAACCGCCGCCGGGACCGAAGCCGATATACATGGTCAGGGTTTTGCCCGCGAATGTGGCCGGCGTTTGCGCGGTGGCGCCGCCGATGCTGACCGCAGTCAGCAGGCAGAGCAGCATGATGGCGCATCTTGTCTGCATGACATGCCTGCCCATGGCGATCCTCCCAGCGGATGTGAACCGTGCTACCAAATACCGGGCGTCGACAAAGTGACATAGTGCCGCCATCCCGGGGAGATTTTTTCGTGTCAGTTGGAAACGCAATAGTCGGGCGGCTCGCCGCGGTGCTTTTCATTTTTGCAGCGGCAATGCCGCAGGTCGCTGCGCAGCAATATCCTTCGCGCGCGATCCGCGTGATCGTGCCGTTCGAGCCGGGCGGCGCCCCGGATGTCGTGGCGCGTATTATCGCCGCCGCAGTCGAAAAGCCGCTCGGTCAATCCGTGATCGTCGAAAACCGAACCGGCGCCAATGGCATTATCGGCATGCAGGCCGTGGCGCAGGCCGATCCTGACGGCTACACCGTGCTGAACACGCCGCCGGCTTTCGTCGTCAACCCGAGCGTCAATAAGGCGCTGCCGTTCGACATCTTCCGCGATTTCGCCCCGATCGCAAATGCCGGCATCAGCGCCGGCTATATCCTGATGGTACGGCCCGGTCTGCCGGTAAACACGGTGGCGGAGCTCATCGATTACGCCAAGACACATCGTCTCCTGTATGGCTCGGCCGGCGTCGGCAATACGCTGCATCTTGCCGCCGCGCTGTTCTGCGCCAAGGCCGGCGTCGAGATGGAGCACGTACCGTTTCGCGGCGCGGCGCCAATCATGACGGCGCTGCTCTCCGGTACGGTCGATATGGCTTTTGTTTCGCCCGCATCCTCAAGCTTCGCGACCAGCGGCCAACTGCGCGCCATCGCATTCTCCGGCAAAGCGCCGCTGGCGGATTTGCCGAATGTACCGCTGGTGCGAGATACGCTGCCGAGCTTTGACATCGAAGGGTCCTGGGAGGGCTGGCTGGCTCCGGCCAGGACGCCGCCGGCCATCGTGACACAGCTCAATGCCGTCATTCGTGCGTCGCTCAAGACGCCGGCCTTCCACGAAGCCATCGAGAAGGCTGGCTACGAGCCGACCGACATGTCGCCGGAAGAGTTTTCGGCGTTTCTGCACGCCGAGGCAGCGCGCTACGCGGAGGCGGTCAGAGCCGCGAAGATCGAACCGCAATAGCGGTGCGACACCGGGCATTGCCGCGCCCCCTTCGCGGGGTGCTGCAGTTCATGTAGCCTCATCGCGGCTGGACGGGCGTTCCGAGCCGATGGGGCTTTTCATGAGACGCCGGATTTTTCTGCGCTTGGCCGCAGGCGCTGCCGCCGTGCCAGCATTGCCGCGGCTGATGCGCGCCGATACCTATCCGTCGCGGCCGGTGCATATTCTGGTCGGGTTCGCGCCCGGCGGCGCCGCCGACACCATCGCACGGGTGACCGCGCAATGGCTCTCTCAACGGCTCGGCCAGCAATTCGTTGTCGATAACCGGCCAGGCGCCGGCACCAATATCGCAACCGAGGAGGCGGTGCGCGCGACGCCCGACGGCTACACGCTGCTTCTGGTCACCGGATCGAACGCGATCAACGCCACGCTCTACCAAAATCTGAGCTTCAATTTTTTGCGTGACATGGCGCCAGTCGCGGGCGTCATTCGCGTGCCCCATGTCATGGTGGTGAACCCGCAACTGCCGGCCAAAACCGTGCCGGAGTTCATCGCCTACGCAAAAGCTAATCCGGGCAAGATCAATATGGGTTCGGGCGGTATCGGCAGCACGCTCCACGTTGCCGGCGAACTGTTCAAGATGATGGCCGGAGTTGACCTCGTCCACGTGCCATATCGCGGCGATGCGCCGGCGCTTGTCGATCTGATCGGCGGGCAAATCCAGGTGATGTTCGACCTGACTACGGCGTCGATAGGCTTCATCAAGGCCGGCAAGCTCCGCGCATTGGCGGTGACGTCGGCCACGCGCTCTCCGGCGCTGCCCGATCTGCCGACGATTGGCGAGTTTCTGCCAGGCTATGAAGCGATCTCGTTCGAAGGCATTGCCGCGCCGAAAGGCACGCCAGCCGACGTCGTCGCGCGCATCAACAAGGAGATCAACGCCGGTTTTGCCGATGCCGGCTTCCAGGCGCGGCTGGCGGATCTCGGCGGCGAGGGCTTGCCGGGGACGCCGGCAGATTTCACCAAGCTCATTGCCTCCGAGACCGAAAAATGGGGCAGGGTGGTCAAGTTTGCCAATCTGTCGGCGAATTGATCGTCCGCGGCCCGTGAGAAAAAGGAAACAGAATGGAATTGTCACGCCGTCGTATTTTGCATTCAGCGGGCGCCGCCGCTCTCCTGCCGTGGGCGCCGTCGGCGCGTGCTGACAGCTATCCGTCTCGTGTCGTGAAGCTTCTGGTGGGGTTTCCGCCGGGCGGCGGAGCGGACCTTGCGTCGCGCATTGTTGCCGGCGGGCTGTCGGAGACCTGGAACCAGCAAGTCATCGTTGAAAACAAACCCGGCGCCGGTGCGAGACTGGCGCTCGATGCCGCGGCGCATTCTGCCCCCGACGGCTACACGATATTGCTGGCGCCTGGTTCGCCGCTGGTTCAGCCGTTGCTGTTTTCGACGCTGACTTTCAATCCCGCCGTGGATTTCGCGCCGGTGTCGCTGGTCGGCACCTATCCCAATATCATTGTCGTTCCGAACACCTCACAGTTCCAGACGCTTCCGGAATTCGTCGCCTACGCCAAGGCCAATCCCGGCAAGATCAGCTGGGCATCACCCGGCGTCGGCACCGTTCCGCATCTGGCCGGCGAACTGTTCAAGCATATGACCGGCATAGAGATGACTCATGTGCCCTATCGCGGCGTGACTGAAGGACTGATGAGCGATCTCATCGGCGGCCGGCTCGATTTGATGTTCAATACCACGGGCTCGCTGCTCCAGCCGGTGCGGGCGAAGCAGGTGCGCGGCCTCGCCGTGACCAGCGCCAAGCGATTCCCTGACGAGCCGGAGCTTCCTACGGTCGCGGAATCGGGCGTGCCCGGTTACGATGTATCATCCTGGTACGGACTCTACGTGCCCGCCAGGACGCCACCGGTTATCATCGCGAAAATAAATGCCGACGCCGTCACGATGCTGGACCAGCCCGCGGTCAAGACCAAGTTCGCGCCGCTCGGAGTTTTGGCCCACGGTTCGACACCGGCCGAACTTCTTGCCAAAAATGTCGGCGATGCCGCGTTGTGGGGACCGATCATCAAGGAAGCCAACATCAAAGTTGAATAGGCCGCGCTTTTGCGGAAGGGGAAACGATCATGAAACGCGAACGCCGCCGATTTGTGCAGCTCGCCGCCGCCGCTGCCGTCGCGCCGACGCTGGCGCGTTTTGCCCGAGCCGACACTTATCCGAACCGGCCGGCAAAAATCCTTGTCGGATTTTCCGCCGGCGGCGCAGTCGATATCGTCGCGCGCGTGATGGCGGATTGGCTGTCGCAGCACCTCGGCCAGGCGGTCGTCGTCGAGAACAGACCCGGCGCCGCCAACAACATTGCCACGGCCGACATGGTCCATTCGGCTCCCGACGGCTACACGCTGCTTTTGACCAATCCGACCAACGCCATCAACGCGGCGCTTTATTCAAACCTCAGCTACAATTTCTTGCGCGACAGCGTGCAGGTGGCCGGGATCATGAGGGTGCCGAATGTCATGGTGGTTGGACCGGATGTGCCCGCGAAAACCGTGCCGGAGTTCATTGCTTTCGCAAAGGCCAATCCGGGAAAGGTCTATTATGCGTCTCCGGGGACCGGCACATCGGTGATGATGTCGGCGGAGCTGTTCAAGAACCTGGCGCAAGTCGAACTTTCGAACATCACTTATCGCGGCATGAACGGCGGCGGTTACACCGATCTGTTCACCAACCGCGTGCAAGTCGCGTTCGACAATCTGCCGGGCTCGATCGGCTATGTCCGCGGCGGTCAATTGCGCGCCCTTGGCGTCACCACGACGCAGCGCTCGGAAGCCCTGCCGGACGTGCCGTCGATTTCCGAGTTCGTTCCCGGTTATGAAGCGAGTGCCTGGTACGGGCTCAGCGCGCCGAAAGGCACGCCGGCCGAAGCCGTCGCCATCCTGAACAAGGCCACCAACGATGCGCTCGCCGACCCCGGCATGCGCAGGAAGCTCTCGGATCTCGGCGGCACCGTCATTCCCGGCACGCCGGCCGACTTCGAGGCGTTCGTGGTCGCCGAAACCGAGAAGTGGGGCAAGGTGGTCCGGAGCGCCAACATCCACGCGGATTGATCCGCCGCGTGATGCGTCATTAGCTTCGGCCTCGGATCAATCCTCCAGCCGTCCGTTTCGGGTCGCCATCCGGCACTGCGCGGATCGGTCAATCCCCCGGCTTTCAAGGCGAATCCCCGGCCGTCGAGGAAACGCGTAAGCAAATACACCTGCTGCCGGCGGCGGCCATTATCCCGACATCGCAATCCTAAAAACAAGAATCATTTGTTTGTTGCCGATTAACTCAACACCTTAATTCGACATTCTCATCCATCGATCAAAATCGGGCTCAGGTATTGGAGAGTCAGCAAAGAAACGGCCCTGACCTGATGTTTGGCGGTAGTCACAACGTGTTTAATGTCCGAGCTGCCGCGCCGTCGCCGGTCGAGCCGCATGCACCCGGGGCGGCGCAATCCGTCCCGTTGCGGCGTTTGTGGTGGGCCGCAATCGTATTGCTCGGATTGTCGGCCACCGCGGTTACGTGGACGATTTTCCAGCTTCGCAACGATGCCATTCGTGCTGCGATCTCGGAATCGGGCAGCATCGCTACTGTACTCGCCGGCCAGTTGTCCCGCTCGCTCCAATCTATCGACAGTGTGCTGCTCAATGTCAAACGTTCGGCGGAACAAGCAGGCCTCGGCGCGTCCGCAGGCTTTTCGACCGAATTCGACCGCGGCAGATTTCGTGAATACCTGGCCACGCAGCTCAGCCAGGTGCGGCAGGTTTTCGGCATGGCCGTGACGGATAAGAACGGACTGATCATCGCTGCCACGCTAAGCGGCGAAGGGCAGCACATCGACGTCTCCGACCGTGACTATTTTCAAAATGCACGCGATCGCCGGGACGGCCAATTAAGCATTTCGATTCCGGCAGCTAACCGCATCGACGGTGAGAAGACCATCGTGTTCGCCCGCCGGATCGACGGTCCGAACGGCGAGTTTGCCGGCGTCGTGTTTGCTGCTGTCAGCACCAGATATTTCGAAGACATCTACGATGCGATCCAGTCGGTACACAGCCTGTTGTTCACCTTGCTCAATCCAGGCGGCATCATTCTTTTTCGCCATCCGGATGATGGCGACTCTACCGGTCGCGAACTGTCCAACAGGGCACAGTGGCTCGAGGCGGTGTCAAAGGACGATCAAATGTTCCGCCTCCTCGGCAAAGCCGACGGCAACGTCCGTTACGTTTCAATTCGAAAGGTGCCGGATTATCCGCTTATCGTGGATATCTCTCTCACAGAGAGCACGGTTCTCGGTATTTGGGAGCAGCGGGCCGCATCGATCATTGTCGGCAGTTCGGTCTTTCTGATTTTTTCGCTCTATCTCCTCGCCGCAATGACGCGGCAAGTTCGCTCGCTGAGCGATTCCGAAGCGTCGCTGGCGCAGAAATCGCAGCAGCTCGATGCGGCATTGAACAATATGTCGCAGGGCCTGACTATGTTCGACGATCGGCAGCGCCTGATCGTATCCAATACCCAATTTGCAAAAATATACGGGCTGACCCGTAAACAGACCAAACCAGGCGTCTCACTGCGCTCGATTCTTGAAGCGCGAATCGCGGTCGGCAGCGTGCCGCCGCAGGATGTCGACCAATTCGTCGACAAGGCTCTTTTGCACGCGTCCAACTCAGTGGCTTCCGATTCCGTCTATACCCTGACTGACGGACGGATTGTCTCAGTTACAGTCCAGCCGATGCCCGACGGGGGGTTCGTCTCGATCCATCAGGACATCACGGCACAGAAGCGCATCGAAATGGAACTCGAGCACCGCGCACGGTACGACGCCTTGACCGGGCTGGCCAACCGGACGCTGCTGATGGAAAAGGTGGGCGAGGCGCTGGCACGGCTTCGCCGCCTCGGCGAGGAATTTTCCATCCTGATGCTGGACCTCGACCGCTTCAAGACGGTGAACGATTCATTCGGCCATCCGGTTGGCGATCTGTTGCTCAAAGAGGTCGGCCATCGTTTGCAGAATACGACGCGCGATGTCGATTGCGTGGCCAGATTGGGTGGCGATGAATTCGCGGTATTGCAGGTATCGGATAAAAATCAGGTCGGCGGCGTCATGGGCCTGTGCGACCGGATTCTCAGGGCCATCACCGAACCGTATGACCTGGAGGGGCGCAAGCTCATTCTCGAGACAAGCATCGGCATCGCATTGGCGCCTCGCGATGGTACCGACGCCGATGCGCTGATCAAGAATGCCGATTTGGCGCTCTACAAGGCCAAAGCGGAGGGCCGCAACCGCTACTGTTTCTTCGAAGCCGGCATGGAGGCAAGGGCACGTGAACGCCGCGAGCTCGAAGACGACATGCGCAAAGCCTTGGAGCGCAACGAGTTCGAGCTGCACTACCAGACAATCGTCGACCTTGAACGGCGGGAATATTGTGGCGCCGAGGCGTTGGTGCGCTGGCGCCATCCCGAGCGTGGTTTGATCCGCCCGGACCGGTTCATTCCGCTGGCCGAGGAGAGTGGTCTGATCGTGCCGCTCGGACAATGGATTCTGCGCCAGGCGTGCGCCGAGGCGGCCAAGTGGCCGTCGCACTTGAAGGTGGCGGTCAACCTGTCACCATCCCAGATCAAGCACGGCGATCTCCTTGCCATTCTCGATTCGGCGCTCGCTGAAACCGGTTTGCTGCCGCAACGCCTGCAACTCGAGATCACCGAAACCGTGCTTCTGGAACGGAAGCCAGAGCATCTGGCGGTTTTGCACGAGATCAAGGATCTTGGCGTGTCGATCGTGCTTGATGATTTCGGCATCGGCTATTCGTCGATGACGTATCTCCAGATGTTCCCGTTCGACCGCATCAAGATCGATCAGTCATTCATCAAGTCGATGACGGATCACGCCGCGGGCGCCGCGATCGTATGCGCCATCGCCGGCCTCGGGCGCACTCTCGACATTGCCACGACCGCGGAAGGTGTCGAGACCGTGGAGCAGCTCGTATTCCTGCGCGCCGCCGGCTGCCAATTCGCGCAAGGCTTCTTGTTCAGCCATCCGGTGCCGCCGTCCGAGCTTACCTTCGAGCTTCCCGATGCGCTTCGCCGCAATCTGAAAGCGGCTTGAGCGCCGCGTCACGCCACGCGATAGCAGGCGATGACGCTCTCGTCGACGTCGATGCCCAGCCCCGGTCCCTGCGGAACTTTCATGTGGCCGTCGCGGACATCGATTGCGTCGCCGAGCGGCGTCGCTTCGAGTTCGCAATAGAACCGCTCGCACATCGAATCCGGCAGGCAGGCGGCGATAACGTGGAGCGTCGCGATCAGCCCCGGGCCGAAATAGGGCGAATGCGGCATGACTCTCACGCCGTGCTGTTGCGCGACGGCGATCGCCTTACGCATGGCAATGATGCCGCCGATCTTGGTGACGCTCGGCTGAAAAATGTCGAGTGCGCCAAGCTCGATCGCCTGGCGTGCCTCGGTGACGTGGCCGATGTTTTCGCCGGCCGCGATGGTGACGCCGGTCTCGCGGCGGATGCGCGCCATCGTATCGTAGTCGTCGACCGGATCGACCGGCTCCTCGAGCCAGGCGAGATCGTAGACTTTGAGCTTGCGCGCCATTTCGAGCGCTTCGTCCGGCAGCCACGCGCAATTGGTGTCGACCATGATCGCGATGTCGGGCCCGGCGGCCTTGCGGCCCGGCGCCACAGTCTCCACCAGGTGCTCGTGCAATTTGATTGCGGTGTAGCCGCGCGCCACCGCCTGTTCGGTAAATTTGGCGACGAGATCGGGTTTGCCGTAGCGCAGCAGGCTGGCGTAGGTCGGAATGCGGTCGCGGGCGGCGCCGCCCAGCAGGCGATGGAGCGGCATGCCCTGCGCTTTGCCGGCGATATCCCACAGCGCGATATCGATGCCGGCGAGCGCGTAGCTGACCGGGCCGTGCCGTCCCATGGCGTGCAGCTTGCGCTGCAAGTCTGCCATGAAGGACGGCACGTCGGTGAATTCGCGTCCGGTGCATAACGGCTCGACGACGCGCACGATCGCCTCTCGCGTCAGCGCCGAAACGGCAAACCCGAACGCTTCGCCCCAGCCGGTAATCCCCTCGTCGGTGTCGACGCGCACGAACAGCGTCTCCATGCGCGTCCACGGCCCAAGCGGCCGCATTTGCTTGGGACCGCCGTGCTCATAAGGCACGGCGATGAAGATCGGTTCGACTCGGGTGATTTTCATTGCACGCGCTCCGGCCCTCGTTTTGCGCACAATGGCCCGCCGCACCGGTCCAGGCAACGCCTCGCAGTGCTTTTTCAGTCAAGGAAAGCGACGCAATTACAATGTGTTGTGGCGAAAGCGCCGAACTGTGCTTTGAGTCACATTCCACAGCAGAGGAAAGGAGTTTGGTCTCATTTAAAGAAGACTTTGGAGGCGGTTATGAATCATTCGATATACGGCGCCGATCGCCGGACCCATTTGAAGATTGTCATTGTTGGTCTGTTGTGCGCGGCCGTGGTCATGGCTATCGGCAGATTCGCGCACCTTAATGACCTCGATCTCGGTACCGCCGCGATCGTCAAGGCGGGCCAACCGACGGCCATGAGCGGCGGACTGCGCGATATCCGGTAGTGCAATTTTGATCTTGTAGATGTGAGAAAGGGAGGCAAGAGTCATGCTTCCGCTAGTCACCCGGCGTTTAGGCAGTTCAGGTTTTGACGGCGTCGAAATATTGATGCTGGTCGTGGGAGTGGCGATCGTTGTCGCCATCGCTCTCGTTCTTTGATTTGCCGTTACGGCCCTAGTACACCACAACGCTTCGAATGCTCTTGCCTTCGCGCATCAGCGCGAAGGCCTTGTTGATGTCGTCAAGCGGCATCGTGTGGGTGATCATCGGGTCGATCTCGATCTTCTTCTGCATGTACCAATCGACGATCCTTGGCACGTCGGAGCGGCCGCGCGCCCCGCCGAACGCGGTGCCACGCCATACCCTGCCGGTGACGAGTTGGAATGGCCGCGTCGCGATTTCCTGGCCCGCGCCGGCGACGCCGATTATGATGCTCTGGCCCCAGCCGCGATGGCAGCTTTCCAGCGCAATGCGCATCAAATGAATGTTGCCGACACATTCGAAGGTGTAGTCGGCGCCGCCGATCTGATCCGCGCCGCTCTTGGTCATGTTGACGAGATGCGCGACCAGATCGCCGCCGACCTCGGCCGGATTGACGAAATGCGTCATGCCGAAGCGCTCGCCCCAGGCTTTCTTTTCCGGATTGAGATCGACGCCGATGATCATGTCGGCGCCGACGAGCCGCAATCCCTGGATGACATTGAGGCCGATGCCGCCGAGACCGAACACGATCGCTTTCGCGCCGGGCTCGACCTTGGCGGTGTTGATCACCGCGCCGATGCCGGTGGTGACGCCGCAGCCGATGTAGCAGACCTTGTCGAACGGCGCGTCGTCGCGGATCTTCGCCACCGCGATTTCCGGCAGTACGGTGAAATTGGCGAACGTCGAACAGCCCATATAATGATGCAGCGGCTTGCCTTCGAGCGAAAAGCGCGAGCTGCCGTCGGGCATGACGCCCTGACCCTGGGTGGTCCGGATCGCGGTGCACAGATTGGTCTTGCGCGACAGACAGGACGGGCAGGTTCGGCACTCCGGGATGTAGAGCGGAATGACGTGATCGCCCTTTTTCACCGACGACACGCCGGCACCGACGTCGACGACGATGCCGGCGCCCTCATGGCCAAGGATGGCGGGGAACAATCCCTCCGGGTCGGCGCCCGACAGCGTGAACTCATCGGTGTGGCAGATGCCGGTCGCCTTGATCTCGACCAAAACTTCACCGGCACGCGGGCCGTCGAGCTTGACGGTGGTCACTTCAACGGGTTTGCCGGGACCAAAAGCCACGGCGGCGCGAACGTCGAGGGGCATTGCATTTATCCGCAAAGACTGGATCGTTGCCGAACGATGGCATCGGGAGGCTCGAATGGCAAACGTGGAAGCGCCGGCGCCGGAACTGGAGTTCATCTTCGGCGCGCAGGTGACGGTCGATCCGCCACAAGACCTCGGCGCGTTCAACAAGGGCCACCGTCGCGTCGTGCCGATTACCGGGGGGGTGTTTTCGGGCCCGGTTCTGCGCGGCACGGTCCTGCCGGGCGGGGCGGACTGGCAGCTTATTCGCCACGATGGCGTGGCCGAGCTCGACGCCCGCTACACGCTGCGCACCGAGGATGGGGCCGAGATTTATGTGCACAACCGCGCGCTGCGCCACGGGCCCGCCGAGGTGATGGAGGCACTCGCAGCCGGCCGGCCGGTCGCTGCGGACAGCTATTATTTTCGTGGCGCGGCATCTTTTCAAACCGATGCGGCGCACTACGCTTGGCTCGCCAGGCACATCATCGTGTGTGCCGCCGTGCGCGAGCCGTCGCATGTGAATTTGCGGTTTTTTAAGGTGCTGTGACTTGATCGGTAAAGTGAAGCGACTCCTCCCGGGCATTGCCTTCTGTATCGCGATCACGATCGTTGCGATCCTTCTGCAATCGGTCGAAGTTCACTTCGCCGGGCAGGCCTACCTCGAAGCACTGGTGCTCGCGATTTTGCTTGGCGTTGCGGTGCGGACAGCATGGACGCCGGCGCCGCGATTTGCTCCAGGTATCGCGTTCAGCGCAAAATTTCTGCTCGAGGTCGCGGTCGTCCTTCTCGGCGCATCGGTGAGCGCGGCGACGGTTTGGGCGCTCGGGCCGATCCTGCTGTTCGGCATCGCCTCGGTTGTCGCCATTGCGCTGTGCACGAGCTTTGTCATTTGCCGCGGGCTGCGCCTGCCGCTGCGCATGTCGATCCTGATCGCCTGCGGCAACTCGATCTGCGGCAATTCCGCCATCGCGGCGGTGGCGCCGGTCATCGGCGCCGACGGCGACGACATCGCGTCCTCGATTTCGTTCACGGCCGTCTTGGGTGTCGTCGTCGTGTTGTGCCTGCCACTGCTGGTGCCGATCTTGCAATTATCCTTGACGCAATACGGCGTGCTGGCAGGATTGACTGTCTATGCCGTGCCGCAGGTGCTGGCCGCGACCTTGCCGATTGGAGCCCTGAGCAATCAGGTCGGGACGATCATCAAGCTTGTGCGCGTGCTGATGCTGGGGCCGGTGGTGCTCGGCCTATCGCTGCTTGCCCGCGATCTGCGGAGCGATCGCGATCGGCCCAACCGGCGCCGCCCGAATTGGCACGAGCTGATTCCCTGGTTCATCACCGGCTTCCTGATCCTGCTGATCGTCCGCTCGCTCGGCCTCATTCCGCAGAGATTTTTCGCTACGGTCACGTCGTTCGCCTCCATCCTGACGACGGTCTCGATGGCGGCGCTCGGCCTGGGCGTCGATGTTCGCGTCGTGGCACGAAGCGGCGTGCGCGTAACGCTCGCGGTAACGGCCTCGCTGATCGTTCTCGGCCTGATCAGTTTCACGCTTATCCGTCTCGCCGGAGTTTCGTGAACGCCATGGCGCGCGACTTCAGCGGTTTCGCTTAAGCCACCGTTTGAGCAAAACGGCGTGGTTGTGGGTTTGATCGCGCGCCGCGTAGACCAGCGTGATCGGCGTTTTTCGGCTTCGCTCGCGCAAATCGGCGAAGGCGCTTTTTGCCGGTTCGTCCTTGAGCTCGCGGGCATAGGCCGCCACGAATTCGGTCCATTTGGACGGATCACCGTGCACCATGCGGCGCAGCGTATGGCTCGGCGCCATGTCTTTGGGCCACAGATCGATCCGCGCCTTTGCCTTGGGGACCCCGCGCGGCCACAGCCGGTCCACCAGCACCCGCAATCCATCGTCGGCGGCGGCAGGCTCGTAGGCGCGCTTGACGCCGATTTTGCACGGCACCTTTCGCGCGTGTGATTTTGGCGCCATTCCCGCTACGGCTTCTCGCTCGGAATGACGATCTGCGTTTGGGTCACGAGCGCGCACAGCCGGCCGTCATTGCGGGTAATGCGTGTCTGCCAGACCATCGTGGTGCGGCCGCGATGCAGCGGCGTGCACTCGGCGCGCGCCACGTCGCCGACCGGGATCGGCGCGAAGAAATTGGTCTTGCTCTCGATCGTCGCGGTCCGTTCGCCTTCGCGCAGGTTGGCGAAGGTCGCGGTGCCGCCGAGATTATCGGCGAGCGCCATGATGGCGCCGCCATGCATCATGCCAAATCTGTTGTTGAGCTCCTCCCGCATCGGGAGTTCGGCCTGCACTTTCTCCTTCGACACATGCGTGACTTTCATGCCCATGAGATCGGCAAAGGGCGGCTGCAGGTTGGGATCACGAACATCCATGGTCACGAAAGCTCCTGAATCTTATTCGCGGTCTGCCGCGTAAAGCGGGCGCAGCGGCAGGAAATCCGAGACTCGCGAACCCGGATAATAGGTGGCTTTGAAGGCCGGGCGCGCTTGCAGACGCTCGTACCACTCGCCGACATGCGCGTATTTCTTCTCCCAGACGTGCGACAGGCCGAGATCGGCCATCCGGTCGATACTGGGCATCACCAAGACGTCGGCAAGAGTGAATTGCTCGCCCATCAGCCACGGGCCTTGCTTCGCGATCGCCGCGTCCATGCGCCGGCAAGTCTCGGTGAGCTGCTCCAGCGAACGGTCGATCTCCCGTTTGGAAAAGCCCTTCGGCGAGCCCATACGCTGGAAAAGTTCGCGGCGCACCGGCCGCGGGCCGATTTCTTCGTTCTCGAATTGCGTCTGGTCTTTGTTTTCGAAGCGATACAGGAAGGCGCGGTTGAAGGAAGGCACCCGGATGGCGCCGACCGCGACCTCCTCGATATAGTGTGTCCAGACCCGCATCCGCGCCCGTTCGAGCAGGCCTGCCGGCACCAGCGGATTGTGCGGATATTTCTCGTCGAGATATTCGCAAATCACGCTCGATTCGATGATCGGCACGCCGTCATCGACCAGCGTCGGGACCACGCCGTTCGGATTGAGGGCGAGATAGTCGGGCTTGAGCTGTTCCTTCTTGCCGAGATCGATCTGCACCGTGTCAAACTTGACGCCCTTCTCATGCAGCACCATGCGAACCTTCTGGCTGCATGTCGAATGAGCGGCGTGATACAGCAACAGCATTGCAATCTCCCGGGCCGACGCGGGTGGCCATTTAACGCAAAGAGCGCAGCCATGGCCACGCTCCTCGCAGTCCAGGCCGGAATTCTCGAATTTACTGCAGCGGTTGCGGCACCACGCGCATATACGGTTTCAGCGTCTTCCACCCGTCCGGGTAGAGCTTTTTCGCCTCGTCGTCGGTCACCGCGCCGGTAAGGATGACGTCCTCGCCTTGCTTCCAGTTTGCCGGCGTGGCGACGCGGTGCCTGGCGGTGAGTTGCAGCGAGTCGACCACGCGCAGCACCTCGTCGAAGTTGCGGCCTGTCGTCATCGGATAGACCAATACCAGCTTGATCTTCTTGTCCGGGCCGATGACAAAAACGTTGCGCACGGTCTGGTTGTCGGCCGGAGTGCGGCCTTCGGAAGTGCCGGACAGGCTGGCTGGCAGCATGCCGTAGAGCTTCGAGACCTTCAGATCGGTATCGCCGATCATCGGATAATTCGGTGCAAAGCCGACTACATCTTTGATGTCAGCCGCCCATTTCTTGTGGTTGTCGACCGGGTCGACCGACAAGCCGATGATTTCCACGCCGCGCTTGTCGAATTCAGGCTTCAGCCGCGCCATGGTACCGAGTTCGGTGGTGCAGACGGGCGTGAAGTCCTTTGGGTGCGAGAACAGCACAACCCAGTTGTTGCCGATCCAGTCGTGGAAACGGATTTTGCCTTCGGTCGTTTCAGCTTCGAAATCCGGGGCGACGTCGCCAATTGCAAGTGCCATGGAAATCCTCCGTTCGGTGGCCTGATCTGATTGTCTGAAATGTCGCGCGCCATTGTTATGTACGTTTGAGCCGCCGGCAATACCACCCCTGGGAACCAGTATTATCCGCTCCCAATCGGCAAGGGGCGACGAAAATCGGCTGTTCTTGCAATGCGTTATGAAACTTTTTTGCTCCCTCGGCATTGTGACGGCCAGCACAGCGTGACGGTGGAGCGAATGTTAGTCGTAGTGTGTGGTGGTGGCCAATCGACGATCACCCGGTGATGAAGCGAACCAGTGCATTGCCGCGAGTTTGTCATACTGCCGCCCTTGCAGAGCCACGCTGGCATTAGATTTTGAACGCTTGGAACGACTCGGCGCGACTAAGGTTTAGAACCCACGACAGGCGAAAGTCCGCAATGAGCCCGACACCGATTGCTGACCGTTCGGACCTCGAGACGATCACCACCGTGATCGCGCGCTCGCCGATCGTTGTGGCGTCGCAGACTGAGGTTCTTGCGCGCTTGCCGGCGGGTTTCGATGAGGTCGATGTGGCGATCCTGCGCTGGATCGCGCTCGAGAGCCGGCGCGCCGCGCTCGCCCGGCACTAAGCTTTTATTTGCAGCGACGATTTACCCCTTACTGCTTCGGTTGATAGCCGTCGGTCAGCGTATTGAGAAAGGCAACCACGTCGTCGATTTCGCTCGCCGAGAGCTTCGGCGCGTCGCCGGGCCGGCCGCCAAAGGGCAGCTCCATGTTGATATTGGCATGGTAAGCCGCCGGCAAATCGTCGAATTTTTGCACGCGCCCATCGGCGTCCCGCGGGTACCATTTCGCCGGGTCGGTGTCGCGTTCGACAT
>Ga0209579_10001293_pt1 | contig 21104 bp, 18 predicted proteins | sample Coa_R1_2_FD_187152 | JGI IMG/M metagenome (GOLD analysis project Ga0209579, IMG submission 187152) | Surface soil microbial communities from Centralia Pennsylvania, which are recovering from an underground coalmine fire - Coalmine... | ecosystem: Environmental > Terrestrial > Soil >... | reverse complement strand
GTGCGCGCCGCCGGCCGACGCCCCGCGCACCGTGTCGATCGAGCCGGGGGCGACGCAATTCGCGGTGATGTTGTGCGGCGCCAGCTCCATCGCGAGCCCGCGCATCAGCCCTTCGAGGCCGGCCTTCGAGGCGTTGACATGAACGCGTCCAGTCGCGCCGGCATGGTGCGAGACGCCCGACAGGCCGATCAACGCGCCGCCGCCGCGCTTGATCATCTCGGGCGCTACTGCCTTGGCGAGGATGAAGGCGCCGTCGAGCGCGACCGAGAGGATCTCGTGCCACTCCTCGAGGTTCATCTGGAGGAACGGCGTTTGCCGGCGCAGCCCGGCATTGCCCACCGCGATGTCGACGCCGCCGAATTCCTTGACCGCGGCCGCGACCATCGCCGCCACCTGGTCGGGTTTCGAGACGTCGGCGAGGTAGGGCAGGGCGCGGCCGCCGGCGTCGCGGATCTCCTTCGTGGTCTCCTTGATGATGGCGCGGTCGCCGCGGCCGTTGACGACGATCGCGGCGCCGTCGTGGGCCAGCGCCAAGGCGATCGCCTTGCCGATGTTTTTGCCTGCGCCGGTGACGATCGCGACCTTCCCCGCGAGCGCGTTCGCTTCCGGCATTTATTCCTCCAACCTTGGCTCCGTCGCCGGCCGGGAGGTAACCACTTCGGAGCGCAAGCGGTCAACCGCGCGCGAGCCCCAGTAGCGCTAACCGCGGCGCCCTTGTCAGCGCGATGGCGAGCGGCGAATACTGTCTCGCACACCTCACCCGGGGGTCGCCAACCTCAGATGCAGATCGACGACGCAACCAGGCTGGAGGGCGCCGCCGCCGGCATGGCGCTGCCGCCGCGGCGTTGGCTTGGAATGCTCGGGCGCCTCGCGGCGCAACGCGGCGCCACGCCGGAGCAACCGCCCGGCCGGCGCTTCTTCGATCGGACGATCGCTCGCTATGGGCTGACGCTCGTCTTTGTCGCCGCCGCCATCCTCGCGACCTTTCTGATCGACGATGCGACCGGGCGGTTTCTCGCGTTCCCGTTCTATGCCGCCGTCGTCGCCAGCGCCTGGCTCGGCACTGGCCCCGGCGTGCTCTCGCTGCTGCTGACGGCGGTCGTCGTCGAGGATTTGTGGACCCCGCCGCTATTCGACATGCGGATCGCCTCCGACGAATTGCCCTCGTTCATCGCCTTTATCGTATCGGTCTTGATCGCGCTGGCCTGGAGTTCGCAGCGGCGGCGGGCGCAGCTCGTGCTCGAGGCGACGGTGCAGACGCGCACCGCCGATTTGGTGCAGAGCAACACCGCACTGCAGATCGAGATCGCCGAGCGGGAAGCAGCCGAACGGGAGCGCCGGCGCACCGAACTGGCGCTGCGCGACGCCGAAGCCGAGCTGGCGCGCACCCTGCGCCTCGCCACGGTCGCCGAGCTTGCCGCCGCGATCGCCCATGAGATCAACCAGCCGCTCGCCGCGATCGTCGCCAATGGCGCCGCCTGCTCGCGCTCCCTGGCGCAACAGCCGCCGCTCTTCGACAATGCCCGCGAGGCGGCGGATTGCGTTGTCGCCGACGCCCACCGGGCCGGCGATGTGATCGCGCGCATCCGCTCGCTGTTCAACAAGGAAGCGCCGCGCTGGGAGGCGCTCGACATCAACGAATTGGTGGGGCGCGTCCTCGCTCTGTCGCGCGGCGCGATCGAGCGCCAGCGAGTTGTCGTGGAGCTCGCGCTGGCGCCCGCGCTGCCCTCGGTGATGGGCGATCCGGTGCAGCTGCAGCAGGTCATCGTAAACCTTATTACCAATGCGCTGGAGGCGATGGCGGAAAACCGCGGCCGGCCGCGCCGGCTGTGGCTCCGCTCGGCGGTCGAGGGCGGCAACGCGGTCGTCGTCAGCGTCGAGGATTCCGGCGACGGGCTCGACCCGGCGCGGGTGTCCCGCCTGTTCGACAGCTTCTATACCACCAAACCCGGCGGGATCGGCGTCGGGCTGGCGATCAGCCGCTCGATCGTCGAAGCGCATGGCGGCTCGCTGCAAGCGTCCTCCCTCGAGGATCGCGGCGCGCGGTTCGTCCTGACCCTGCCGCTGGCGACCGCAGTGGATCCACCCGCCGAGTCACCGCGGGCATAAGCACATACCCCAATGGGTCAGCGCCGTGTTCCTTGTCGCTAGCCCAGTATCCATGCGGCCGGTCGCCCAGGCTTGGCAGTCCGGCGTATGCTGCGAACCAATGCAAGGTGACCCCGTTCCCCCGATGGTGCCGCAGATCGCGATCGTCGATGACGATCAGGCGGTCCGCGACGCCTTGCAGCGCATGCTGAAATCTCATGGTTTTATTGCCGAGGTGTTTGCATCGGCGGAGCAGTTCTTGGTCGCCCCGGGGGCAACCCGATCCTCATGCCTGATCCTCGACATCAGGATGCCCGGCATGACCGGACTGGCGCTTCACCAATACTTGCTCTCCCAGGGTTGCCGGATACCGACAATCCTGATAACAGCGTGCCCGACGAGCGCCGAAGAAGAACGTGCCGTGGCGAGCGGAGCCGCCTATCTGGCGAAGCCGTTTGGCGAGCAGGAGCTGCTTGGCACCTTGCATGGGGCGCTGGCACGCGGCGAAGAGGCAGCGCCGGAGAGCTTGCCGGGCTGAGGGAAATCGGGGATCTGGTTTGAGCGACAGCAGCGTTGCGCCGGTGGCGACCGGTTCCCCGCGTGGTGGCGCGCTGCCGCGGCATCTGCGGCGGCTTGAGGCGGAGTCGATCACGATCCTGCGCGAGGTCGCCGCCGAGTTTCGCAACCCGGTGCTGCTGTACTCGATCGGCAAGGATTCGAGCGTCCTGCTGCACCTCGCGCGCAAGGCGTTTCACCCGGCGCGGCTGCCCTTTCCGCTGCTGCATGTCGATACGACGTGGAAATTTCGCGAGATGATCACGTTTCGCGACGCGACCGCCCGAGAGTTCGGGCTCGAGCTGATCGTCCACACCAATCAGGAGGGGCTGGCGCGCGGCATCAACCCGGTCAGCTCCGGCTCGGCCCTGCATACCGAGGTGATGAAGACCGAAGCCCTGAAGCAGGCGCTCGACCGGCATGGCTTCGATGCCGCGGTCGGCGGGGCGCGGCGCGACGAGGAGAAGAGCCGCGCCAAGGAGCGCATCTTCTCGCTGCGCGGCGCCGCGCACGCCTGGGACCCGCGGCGGCAGCGGCCGGAACTCTGGCGAGTTTTCAACACGCGGCTCGGGCCCGGCGAATCGATGCGGGTTTTCCCGCTGTCCAACTGGACCGAGCTCGATGTCTGGGAGTACATCGCCGCCGAAGAGATCGCCGTGGTGCCGCTCTACCTCGCGCGGCCGCGGCCGGTGGTGCGGCGCGACGACGTGTGGATCATGCGCGACGACGAGCGGCTGCCGCTCGTCGCCGGCGAGGCGCCGGAACTGCGCACCGTGCGGTTTCGCACGCTGGGGTGCTATCCGCTGACCGGGGCGATCGAGTCCGCGGCCGCGACGATCGCCGAGATCGTTGCCGAACTGCGCCTGTCGCGCCTCTCCGAACGGCAGGGCCGGCTGATCGACAACGACGACACCGCCTCGATGGAGCGCAAGAAGCGGCAGGGATATTTCTGATGCCGGACGACCGTACCCGCGTCTCCGAGGCCGGCGACAAGGGCCTGTTGCGATTTCTGACCTGCGGCTCGGTCGATGACGGCAAATCGACGCTGATCGGCCGGCTGCTCTACGACGCCGACCTGGTGATGGGCGACCAGCTCGAAACGCTGCAGCGCGAATCGCGGCGCTATGGCACGACTGGCGACGACATCGATTTCTCGCTGCTGCTCGACGGCCTGGAGGACGAGCGCCAGCAGCGCATTACGATCGACGTCGCCTACCGCTATTTCTCGACCGCGCGGCGCTCGTTCATCGTCGCCGACAGCCCGGGCCACGAGCAGTACACCCGCAACATGGCGACCGGCGCCTCGACCGCCGATCTCGCGGTGTTGCTGGTCGACGCGCGCAAAGGCGTCGTGGCGCAGACCCGGCGGCACTCGTTGATCTGCTCGCTGTTCGGCATCCGCCACATCGTCCTCGCGGTCAACAAGCTCGACCTCGTCGATTTCGACCGCGCCGCGTTCGATCGGATCGCGGCGGATTACCGGGGCTTCGCCGCCGCTCTCGGTTTTGCCTCCCTCCAAATCATTCCGCTCTCGGCGCGCTTCGGCGACAATTTGACCGAGCCCTCGGCGCGCACCCCGTGGTATGGCGGCCCGTGCCTTTTCGATTACCTCGAAAAGGTCGAGGTCGAGGGCGCCCCGGCCGACCAGCCGTTCCGCTTTCCGGTGCAGTGGGTCAACCGGCCGAACGGCGAATTTCGCGGCTTCTCCGGGATGGTGTCGGCCGGCTCGGTGGCGCCGGGCGATGCGGTCCAGGTGATGGGCTCGCAGCGCACCTCGCGGGTCCGCGAGATCGTCACGTTCGACGGTACGCTGACGCGCGCCTCGGCCGGGGATGCGGTAACGCTGACGCTGGCGGACGAGATCGACGTCTCGCGCGGCGATCTCCTCGTGCATCCGTCGGCGCCGGCCGAGTTCGCCGACCAGTTCGCCGCGCACCTCGTGTGGATGAAGGACGAGCCGCTGGTGCCGGGGCGCTCCTACTGGCTCAAGCTCGGCCCGCGCACGGCGTCGGCGACGGTCACCGCGCTGAAGCACCGGATCGATGTCGACAGCGGTGCGCACATCGCGGCGCGCACGCTGGCGATCAACGAGATCGGCTTCTGCAATCTGGCGACCAGCGTGCCGCTGGCGTTCGACGGCTATGCGACGAGCCGCGACACCGGCGGCTTCATCCTGATCGACCGGCTGACCCAGGAGACTGCGGCGGCCGGGGTCATCGCCTTCGCGCTGCGGCGCGCCACCAACATCCACTGGCACGAGGCGACGGTCAGCCCCGGGCAGCGCGCCGACCTCAAGGGGCATCGCCCGGCGGTGCTGTGGTTCACCGGACTTTCAGGGGCGGGCAAGTCGACGATCGCCAACCGGCTCGAGCAGAAGCTCCTGGAAGTCGGCTGCCACACGATGCTGCTCGACGGCGACAATGTGCGCCACGGGCTCAACCACGACCTCGGCTTTACCGACGTCGACCGGGTCGAGAACATCCGGCGGGTCGGCGAGGTTGCCCGGCTGATGAGCGATGCCGGGCTGATCGTGATCTGCGCCTTCATCTCGCCGTTCCGCGCCGATCGGCAGATGGCGCGCGAGATCGCCGCGCCGCACGCCTTCCTCGAGGTCTTTGTCGATACGCCGATCGAGGAATGCATCCGGCGCGATCCGAAGGGGCTCTACGCCAAGGCGCAAGCGGGCGCGATCCCCAATTTCACCGGCATCGATTCGGCTTACGAAGCGCCGGAAGCGCCGGAAATCCGGCTCAACACGGCGGCGGGCGACCCCGATGCGCTGGCCGACCGGCTGGTCGAGGTGCTGCGCCGCGCCGAGGTTCTCGCCTGAGCGGCCTTGCAGGCCGGGTTATCGCGCCCGTCGCGTGATGCGCAGCTGCATGCCTTCGAGCGGGTCGTTGTCGCGCGCCGAACGGCACGGCGCGCCGTTGCGCGCGGGCCCGGCGGTCGTCCCGGAGGCGAAGTAGCCGACATATTCGCAATCGAGCCGCACCTCGCCGGGAACCGCCCGCTGCCGCAGCGCGAACCCGATCAGCGGCTGGCCCTGGCCGGTAGTGCCGCAGGCCGCGCCGCTGGCGAGCCACGGCGTCTCGGCGCCGCTCGCCGTCAAACCCTTGTATTCGATCGAGGCGGCGGCTGCCCGATCGCGCGGCAAAACCGTAAACGCTTCGATCCACTGCCCCGCTCCGAGGCGGCCGATCCAGGGCGCATCGACAAAACGAAGATCGCCCCGGGTGCGAATATGGGCAACGATTTCGAGGCCGATCTCGTCACCCGCCGCGACCTCCGAAACCTCGCCGCCAAGCGACAGCACCACCGCCGGCCCCGGCGGATCGAGGCGGCGCAGCTCCAGCCGTGCCGGTGCATCGTCGCGATCGGGCGACCGGTATGCGGTAATCAGCGCCGCGCCGCCGGCCGCCGCGGTGACGAAGAGGATCGTGTGGCGAGCGCTCAGCCAATTCCGGGCGCGGCCGAACCCGTCGCGGACTGCGAGGGCGCGCTCGCCGCCGGGCGGTGCGCAGACCTGGATCGCCGGCAGCGCAAGTTCCGCCCCGGCGGAATGGGAGTGCCCGCCAACGCGCCCGGGCTCGTCGAGCCGGCGCAAGCTGTAAAGGCCGCGGTCGAGCGCCACCAGCCGCGCCACGGCGCGGGCGGTCGCGGCCCGCACCGGGGAGGCCGTGATCAATGGGCCGAGACCAGGACGGGATGCGCGGCGCGGCGGCGTCGGCGGGGCCGCGCCGCCGGGTCGCTGCCGGTCAGGCGGTGGATCAGCGCCAGGTGCGCCGGCAGGCAGGTGGTGCGCAGGTTATAGTGCTCGACCACATGATCGCGGGCGTGGCGCCGCATCTCGCTCGTCGCGGCGGGGTTCTGCAGCACCGTGCAGATCTGCCGCGCCAGCCCGCCGGTGTCGAAAAAATCGACGAGGTAGCCGTTGTCGGTGCCGTCGATGACCTCTTCGACCGGCGCCGTTCGCGACCCGATCACCGCGCAGCCGGCCGCCATCGCCTCGAGCAGCCCCCACGACAGCACGAACGGATAGGTCAAATAGACGTGCGCCGCCGAGATCTGCAGCACCGCGAGATATTGCGCATAGGGCAGCCAGCCGACGAAATGCACCCGGCTCAAATCGAGCCGGCCGCTCAGTTCGGCAAGCATGTGCTCGCGCCAGCTTTTGCCGCTGCTCGGCGGCCGGCCGTAGCTGACCCCGTCGCCGCCGATGATCACAACCTGCGCGTCCGGGCAGTCGCTGAGGACCTGCGGCAAGGCCCGCATGAACACGTGAAAGCCGCGGTAGGGTTCGAGCCGGCGGGCGCTGTAGGTCAGCACCCGGTCGTCACGCGACAGCGACAGGCCGCCGCGCAGCCAGAGCCGCGCGGTCGGCTCGGGGTGGACGATCTCGGTGTCGATGCCCTCATGGACGACGCTGATGCGGTGGTGATATTCGGCCGGGTACTGGTCGCGCTGCCAGATTGTCGGGGTGTGGCCCCAATCGGCGGCATCGAGGCTCAACAGGTTGGTCGCGTTGCGCAGCCGCACCCGCATCGAATCGGCCGCCGTCGGCGGAAATTCGGGGTCGAAATCCAAATCGGACCCCGACCCGTGGTAGAAAAATTCGAAATAGCCGAGTAGCGGCACGCTCGGCCAGATGTCCTTGATGAACAGCAGCTCGCCCCAGCCGGTATGGCCGATCACGATGTCGGGGTGAAACCCCTCGTGCTTCAGGCCCTCGCACAGCCGGGCGGCGGCGAGGCCGTTCATCGCGTTGCTTTCCAGCTCGTTGACGTAGGATTGCGTCGCCGGGGTCAGCGGCGCCGGCAGATATTCGAGCATCCGGATGCCATCGATCGGCCGGTCCTGGCGCTGGGTGATGAACGCCACGGTGTGTCCAGCGTCGCGCAGGTACTGGATCAGGTGCAGGTATTGCCCCGGGAAATTCTGATGAACGAACAGGAAATTCATCGTGCCTCTAATAAATAAGCGATCCGGCGCAGCCATGACGGGCGCCGTTGATTGCCCAATCGGGTGGGCGCCTAGCCGGTGTGCTCGGGCGAGCGATCGATCAGCCGGACGTTGATCGCCTCCAAGGGATCGTCTGGCGACGCTGCCTGGCAGGGCTCGCCATTGCGGTGCAGCGCGGAAATTCCTCCGGCGAAAAACGAGCCCTGGTAAACCACCTCGAACCGGTCGGCGCGCTGCGGCACGACGCGTACCGCGAACCCGGTCAACGGCAGGCCGCGGCCGCGCGTGCCGCACAAGACGCCGCCCGGGATCCACGGCGTCTCCTGGCCGTTCGGCAGAAACCCCTTCAGTTCGATCTCGGCCGGCGCCATCCCTTCGACCGGGCGGATGCTGAAGGCCTCGATCCGCATCCGCCGGCCGAGCGCGCCGACCCAGCCGCGGCCGGGGAACAGGCGATCGCCGGCCCGCTCGATGTGCAGCAGAATTTCGGTCGCGACGTCGCGGGTCGCGCCCGGGGCGTTTGGCAGGGCGTTTGGCAGGGCGTTTGGCAGGGCGTTTGGCAGGGCGGGCGCCATGTCGCTCGCCGGGGCGGCTGTCCGCTCGGCGAAATTCTCCTCCGCCTCGCCGTCTTCGGGTCCGGCAAGGCGCTGCAGATCGAGCGCCAGGTTGCCGGGCGGCCGCCCCGGCGCATCGTAGAGCGACACGATGATGAAGCCGCCGCCCGGGGGCGAGCGCAGGATCACCGTGCCCCCTTCGCGGCCGAGCCACGGCCCGCTACCGGGAAACGCCGCGACGATCTCGACTTCGTCGCTCTCCTCGCCGAGCGGGGTTCCGATCTGCGCCGCCGGTACCGCCATGCCGCCAACGACGCTCGGGGCGCCGGCCAATTCGCCGACGCGCAGGCTGTAAAGTCCCTCGCCGAGCCGCAGCATCCTGACCGTTGTCACCGCCACCGATGGCGGCTCACGGACGCTGGGCGCAGGCGCCGCCGCCGGCGCCGGCGGCAATTCGGGCGCCGCTCGTGGGCGTCGGCGCGCGGCGCTCTCGGCGGAAGCGGCCCGAGAATTTTGTGCTTCGGCTGTGGTCCTCATTCCCGCGACTTCCCGTTCCCCGCAAATGTTGCCTGCGTGATCCGGCAGGCGGCGACGCCGGCCCCGATTTTGGCCTTATTCACGAACGATAGCGGCCGCTTCTATACGCGCTTACCCGGCCCGCGAACAGCATTTGCCGGGCCGCGGCAGACCATAAACCGGGCGGGCGGCGGCGTCCAAGCGGTGACGCGACAAAAATCCTGGCAACATGGTGCGGTGTCGTCAACCGGTGCCCGGCTGCTCGCAGGGCCACGCGTATGATTGTTGACGCGCTTGGGGCTCTCGGGTCAGGCTGGACGCGATTGGTTTTCTGAACGCCGTTCGGAAGGACGTGGCCGATGAAGCTGATGTGGTTCCACCTGATGCCCTACACCGAATTGCCCGAGGATTTCCGGGAGAAGAACCCGAGCGTGTGGGTCGACATCCACTCCTCGCTGTTCGATCCCCGGCGGGCCCATCACATGTACAACGACTTCATGGACGAATTGGAATTCGCCGCCGAATGCGGCTTCGACGCGGTGTGCGTCAACGAGCATCACAACAACGGCTACGGGCTGATGCCGTCGCCCAACCTTGTCGCCTCCTCGCTGGCGCGGCGCACCACCGACACCGCACTGTGCGTCCTCGGCAATTCGCTGGCGCTCTACAACCCGCCGACCCGGGTGGCCGAGGAATTCGCGATGATCGACGTGATCTCGGGCGGGCGGCTGATCGCCGGCTTTCCGGTCGGCTCGCCGATGGACACCTGCTACGCCTATGGCCAGAACCCCTCGATGCTGCGCGAGCGCTATCTCGAGGCGCACGACCTCGTCGTCCGGGCGTGGACCGAGCCCGACACCTTCACCTTCAACGGCCGCTTCAACCAGCAGCGCTACGTCAACATCTGGCCGCGCCCGATACAAAAGCCGCGGCCGCCCATTTGGATCCCCGGCGGCGGCTCGGTCGAAACCTGGCGCTGGTGCGCCCAGATGGACCACGTCTACTGCTATCTCTCCTACTACGGCTACAAGGCCGGGCAGGCGACGATGGACGGGTTCTGGGCCGAGATGGACCGGCTCGGCAAGGACAGGAACCCCTACCAGGCCGGCTTCCTGCAATTCGTCGGGGTCGCCGAGACCCGCGAGAAAGCCTTCGAGCTCTACCGCGAGCCGGCCGAATATTTCTACGGCCGCTGCCTGCACATCGACCCGCGCTTCGCCGGCCCGCCGGGCTACGCCACCGAGGAGACGCAGCGCCGCGGCATCCAGGGCCAGGTCCAGCAGGCCGCCGCGCAATCGCAACGCTACGAGACCAAGTTCCAGATGCTGGCGCGCGAGATGGACGCGATCGTCGACAAGGGCTACGTCATCATCGGTTCGCCCGACGAGGTCGCCGAGCAGATCAAGGAAGTGGCGCACAAGCTCAATGTCGGCCACCTGATGCTGCTGCTGCAATTCGGCAACATGCAGAAGGATTTGGCGAAGTACAACACAAAGCTGTTCGCCGAGAAGGTCATGCCGCAACTCCAGGATGTTTTCGCGGAGTGGGAAGACCGCTGGTGGCCAACGCCGATGGCCAAGGCCGAGCGGGCCACGCTGCCGTCGTTCGGCGCGGCGGCGATCGCGGCAGAGTAGTGCCGATGTACTCCCACCCCGGCCCTCCCCCGCAAGCGGGGGAGGGGGTATGAAACCGCTCCGACCTCACTCCCTCCCCCGCAAGCGGGGGAGGGCTGGGGTGGGGGTGATATTGCACAGAGCCGCCCATGTCTGATCCCGCCACCACGACCATCGAACTCAACGGCTTTTCCTCTCGGGTCTGGACGGCCGGGTCGGGCCCGAAGCTCGGCTTTCTCGCCGGCTTGGGCGGGTTGCCGAAGTGGATCCCGTTTCTCGACGCGCTGGCCCGCGAGCGCACCGTCATCGTGCCGTCACTGCCCGGCTTCCCCGGCGGCGAGCGCGGCCACAGCGTGCTCGACGCCCACCTCGACTGGGTGCTGGCGGTCCACGAACTGATCCGCAGGGCCGGGCTCGACGGCGTCGATCTCGCCGGCAGCTCGGTCGGCGGCTCGCTCGCCGCCGAAGTGGCCGCGATCTGGCCCGGATCGGTCAAGCGCCTCGCGCTGATCGCGCCGTTCGGGCTATTCGACGAAGCGGACCCGGCGACCGATCCCTGGGCCCAGCGCGCGCCCGATGTGCCGGGCCTGATGTGCGCCGACCCCGCGCGCTGGGAGGCGCTGAAGGCCGAGCCCGAGGGGCAGAATTCGCCGGAATGGCCGATCGAGCAGGTCCGCGCCAGCGAGGCCGCGGCGCGCATCCTCTGGCCGCTCGGCAACACCAAATTGGAAAAGCGCCTGCCGTTGATCGCCGCCCCTACCCTCCTGCTGTGGGGCGAAGGCGACCGCATCATGCCGAGAAGCTACGCCGATAAATTCGCCAAGGGGATCGCCGGCAAGACCGAAATCCAGCTGATCCCCGGCGCCGGCCACCTCGCCGAACTCGACAAGCCCGAGGAAGTCGCCGCCGCGATCCTCCGCTGGACCCGTTAACCGACGAACCCCCACCCCAACCCTCCCCCGCTTGCGGGGGAGGGAGTGCGGCGACCGCTCCTGCGAACCCCCTCCCCCGCAAGCGGGGGAGGGTTGGGGTGGGGGTAATCAAGGGAGGGCACTAAAATGAGCAGGCTGGAGGATTACGCCAACAAATACCAATGCGTGCGTTTCGAGCGGCGCGATGGCATCCTGTTGATGACATTGCACACCGAGGGCGGCTCGCTGCGCTGGGGCTTCGGGCCGCATGGCGAACTCCCGGAGGCGTTTCACGATGTCGGCGCCGACCGCGACAACCGCGTCGTGATCCTGACCGGCACCGGGCCCGAATTTTCCGGGCCGCGCGCGACGCCCGGCACCTCGTCCTTCCCGACCCGCCCGCCGGCCGAACGCATCGACCGCATCCACTGGGAGGGCCGCCACCTGTTGATGCGCCTCCTCGAAATCGAGGTACCGGTGATCAGCGCGATCAACGGCCCGGCCTGGCGCCACTCGGAAATCCCCTTGCTCGGCGACATCGTGCTCGCCGCCGACACCGCGCAGTTCCAGGATTCGGCGCATTTTGCTTCGGAGGTCGTGCCGGGCGACGGCATGCACATCGTCATGCCCTTGCTCTTGGGCATCAATCGCGGCCGCTATTATCTCTTGACCGGGCAGACCCTCGACGCGCGCAAGGCGCTCGAACTCGGCCTCGTGGCCGAGGTGCTGCCGCCCGACAAGCTGATGGCGCGCGCCTGGGACCTGGCCGAGGGCCTCGCCAAAAAGCCGACCCTGGCGCTGCGCTACACCCGCCTCCTGTTGACCGAATACCTGCGCCGCCAGATGCACGATCTCTTGGGCTACGGCCTCGGCATGGAATTGCTGGCGCTGATCGAAAAGCCCGAAGGGCCGTAGCTACGGGTTCGTCGCGAGAAAGCGACCTATCAGCCGGTTGACCTCGCCCGATTTCTCCATGTGCGGCAGGTGGCCCGCCGCCTCGATGATGTGTACCGGAAGATTTCCGGTGAGCGCCTCGGCGTGGGCGACCGGGATGATCCGGTCGCCGCCGCCCCAGATCAGCTGCGCCGGCATCCTGAGCGCGGCGAGGGCGGGGCGCAGGTCGAGCAGCTGGCGGCCGCCGGCAAACCACGCGCCAGCCACCGTCGCGAGCGCCGCGGCGACGCCGTCGAGCCGCTTATAGCGCAATGTCTCCTCGACCATCGCGCGGCTGACCAGCGCCGGGTCATGCACCAGCATGGCGAGCGCTTCCTGCGCCTCGCGGCGGCGCCCGGCGCGCACGAAAGCGTCGATGAAGGCGGCGTTGATCTCCGGCCCGAGCCCGGCCGTCGCGATCAGCGACAAGCTGGCGACGAGATCGCGCCGGCGCGCCGCGACAGCCAGCGCGATCGCGCCGCCCATCGAATGGCCGACCAGATGTACCCGATCGAGGCCGAGCGCCGCCAAGGCGTCCGTCACCGCGGCGCTAAACATTTCCGCATCGCCGGCGCCGACCGCCTTGTCGGCGGCGCCATGACCCGGCAGGTCGAGCGCGATGGCGCGGCGCCCAACGGCCAGCGCCGGCTGGGTGAACATCCAGCTGTTGAGGTCGCCGCCAAAGCCGTGCACGAAAATGATCGGTACTGCATCTCCGCTGCCGAGGTCGAGGACGCGCAGACGCTTGCCGCCGGCCTCGAGGTCGCGCGACGCCGCCCCGGTTGCCGCCGCGGCTTCCTCCGCGGCCGGCTCCGGGGCGACGAACGCGGCGACAAAGGCGTCGATCTCCGTTTCGGGCACGCTCGCGGGCGCCGCGACCGCCAGCAGCGCCCCGATCGGCAGCGTCGCGCCGGACGCGGCGACGACGCGGCGCAAGGTGCCCGGCTCGCTCGCCTCCATGACGTTGGTGATCTTGCTGGTCTCGATCTCCAGCAATTCCTCGCCCGCGCGATACTCCTCGCCCTGCCGCTTGAGCCAGCCGAGGATCTTACCCTCGGTCATCGTCAGGCCCCATTTCGGCATCGTGATCGCGGTGATCTCGCTCATTACTCTCTCACGCCGCTGTCATTGCGAGCGCAGCGAAGCAATCTCGCGCCGGCTCGCCCCATGCCATCGAGATTGCTTCGTCGCTGCGCTCCTCGCAATGACAGCTAAGGCTAACGGGCGTAGCCGTGCACTTCGCGCACCGCGGCGGCGATCTTTTCAGGGCTCGGGATGTAGAGTTTTTCGAGGCTGGGGGTGAACGGCACCGGGGTGTGCGGCGCGGTGACCCTGCGGATCGGCGCCTTCAGCGCGCCAAAGGCGCGGTCGGCGACGAGGGCGGCGATGTCAGTGGCGATCGAGCAGCGCGGCGTCGCCTCATCCACGATGACCAGCCGGCCGGTGCGCTCGACGCTCTCCAATATCGTGTCCTCGTCCAAGGGAGAGGTCGTGCGCGGGTCGATCAATTCGACCTCGATTCCTTCTTTCTCAAGCGCCTCGGCCGCCTCGCCGGCGTAATGCACCATGCGGGCGAGCGCGACGATCGTCACGTCGTCGCCGTCGCGCACGATGTTGGCTTCGCCGAAGGGGATCGTATAGGGCTCGTCCGGCACCTCGGCGCGCAGATCGTACATCAGCTTGTGCTCGCAGAAGATCACCGGGTCGTCGTCGCGGATCGCCTGGATGAGGAGGCCCTTGGCGTCATAGGCGTTTGACGGCACGACGACCTTCAAGCCCGGCACCGCGGTGAAGATGCCGTAGGGGCTCTGCGAATGCTGCGCCGCGGCGCTGCGGCCGGCGCCGATCATCGTGCGGATGACCAGGGGCGTCGTCGCCTTGCCGCCGAACATGTAGCGGAACTTGGCGGCCTGGTTGTAGATCTGGTCGAAGCAGACGCCGAAAAAGTCGCTGAACATCAATTCGGCGACGGGCCTGAGGCCGGTGACGGCGGCGCCGGCGGCGGCGCCCATGATTGCGCTCTCGGTAATCGGCGTGTCGATGACGCGGGCTTCGCCGAACTCGCCGAACAGCCCCTTGGTGACGCCGAGGACGCCGCCATAGGCGTCGCGCTGGCCCTCGCTCGCCGCCCCGCCGGCGACATCCTCGCCGATCACGATGATCCGCGGGTCGCGGCGCATCTCCTGGCGCAACGCCTCGTTCAGCGCCTGGCGGATCGATTTCTGCGGCATCGCTTTCCTCTTGAGGACAGTAGATAACGCGAGGGCCGCAAAGGATACGCGAAGGTCGCAAAGAATTGCCCATCGCGTCCTTTGCGTTAGCTAATACGACACGTACACATCCGTCAGCAGCGCGCTTTCGGGCGGAAGCGGCGCAGCCTGGGCGGTGGCGACGGCGCGGTCGATCAGGGCGGCGACTTCGTTGTCAACCGCGTCGAGCGCGGCCGATTCGAGGAGGGCTGCCTCGGTGACGCGGGCGCGGAAATGCTTGAGGCAATCGCGCTCGTCGCGCAGATGCTTCACTTCGTCCTTGCCGCGGTAGAGCTGCGCGTCGCCGGAATGGTGGCCGTAGAAGCGGCAGGTATCGACTTCGATCGCCGAGGGGCCGCCGCCGGCGCGGGCGCGCTCGACCGCCTCCCAGGCGGCTTCGTGCACGGCGAAGAAATCGTCGCCGTTGACCCGGGCGGCCGGCATGCCGAAGCCGCGGGCGCGGCCGGCGATGTCGTGGCTGCCGACCGCGTAGCCGACCCCGGTGCCCTCGCCGTACTGGTTGTTCTCAAACACGAAGACCGCCGGCACTTTCAGCACCACCGCCATATTCAAGGCCTCGAAGGTGGTGCCCTGGTTGGAGGCGCCGTCGCCCGAGAAGCACACCGCGACGGTGCCGGTGCCGAGCGTCTTGGCGGTCAGCGCGGCGCCGACGACGAGGGGCGGGCCGCCTCCGACGATGCCGTTGGCGCCGAGCATGCCGGCGTTCAAATCGGCGATGTGCATCGAGCCGCCCTTGCCGCCGCAGAGCCCGCCCGCCTTGCCGAACAATTCCTGCATCATGCCGACGACGTCGCAGCCCTTGGCGATCGAGTGGCCGTGGCCGCGATGGGTCGAGGCGATGTAGTCCTCCGGCCCGAGATGCATGCACATGCCGACGGCCGAAGCCTCCTCGCCGGCATAGAGATGGACGAAGCCGGGGATGACCCCTTTCGAGAACTCCTCCTGCACCCGCTCCTCGAAGCGGCGGATCGTGACCATCGAGCGGTACGCCCGGACCAGTTCCTCACGGCTCAATTGCATGCGCTTTCCTTCCTAGCTACGGGCCGTCATTGCGAGCCCACGGGTCGGCGCTTCGCGACGCCCGAGGACAGGCTCCGCGAAGCAATCTCGTGCCGATGACGCGCGGTCGATGGGATTGCTTCGTCGCGCTGCTCCTCGCAATGACGATATCTGATTAGGCCACGAAGCCGTAGAGCTTGGCGACGTTGCCGCGGGTGATCTTGAAGACGTCGTCGGCGGTGGCGTCCTTGAAGTCGCGCGCCACGACCTCCTGCGAATGCGGCCAGGACGAAGCCTGGTGCGGGTAATCGCTCGACCACATCAGCCGGTCGACGCCGATAAAGCCGCGGCTGGCGACCCCGACATAATCGTCGATATAGGTCGCCCACATCTGCCGCCGGAAATATTCGCTCGGCTTCAGCTTCATCGTGAAGCCGGCAGCGGCGCGCGAGCGCTCGGCGACGCGGTCCATCCGCTGCAGGTAATAGGGGATCCAGCCGATGTTGTTCTCGGCCGAGACGATCTGCAGCTTGGGGAAGCGGTCGAGCACGCCGGAAAAAATCAGGACGCTGAACGATTTCTCGACCTCGTAGCCGAGCACGGTCGTGCGCATGTAGCGCTCGCCCCAGTTCCACTGGCTCTCCACCCCCATGCCGGTAATGGCATGCAGCGAGATCGGCATCTGCATTTCTTCGGCCGCGGCCCAGAACGGATCGTAGAGGTCCGAGCTGTAAGGCTGCTCCTGCGGCGGCGAGCACCAGATCATCGCGCCCTTGAGGCCGAGCTTGGCGCAGCGCTCAAGTTCCTTCGCCCCCTTGTGCGGATCGTAGAGCGAGATCAGCGCCAGCCCGGCCATGCGCTCTGGCGCATAGCTGCAGAATTCCGCCAGCCAGTCGTTGTAAACGCGAAAGCATTCGGCCTGCAGCTTGGCGTCGCGCAGCCAGAAGATGCGAAAGCCGAGCGTCGTATAGAGGACGTCGGCCTCGACCCCGTCGAGTTCGTTGTCCTTCAGGCGCTCGGCCGGGTTCCAGCCGCCCGGGCGGGCGTCGGCGTAGGTCGCCTTGGTCAGGAACTCCTTCAGCTCTTCCGGGCTTTTGCCGGCGCCGAGGCCGATCCCGATCGGGTGCGGCGCGTAACCCTCGTAGAGGAAATAGGCGCCCTCCTTGCCATTCGGGTTGATCGCCAAGCGCGGGGCGCGCTCGCGATACTTCGCATCGACCCGGCTGGCCCACAAATCGGGCGGCTCGCTGACATGCGAATCGGCGGAGATCAGGCGGTAATTCGACATGGCGTTCCCTCGCGCTGTTCGTCGCGTCGGCGCTGTCGCGCCGCCGCTGCCGGTTTCTTCGGCACTGCGCGATAATTGTGCCCCGATCCGCCGCCGACCGCTATTCCGGAATTGCCGCCGCCGCTAACCTGCCTCGTCCGTGCCGCGAATTTTGCCGCCGAGCGGGCGGTAGAGCCGGACCCGCGCGTCGCGGCGAGCGAGCGGGATGAACGGCGCCGGGTCGGCGATCACCGCGAGGCCGCACTCGCCGATTGTGCGGTCGAGTCCGACGCCGCGCAGCCAGGCGAGGGTCACCGGCTCGGGGAGCACCGCGTCGCGTGCGTCGCGCAGCAGTAGCACGTGCGCCTCGGGCGGCACCTCGGGGGTCGCGGCGAGCCCCTCGAGCAGGTTGCGGTGCCAATTGGTCTGCAAAGCGCGCCATTCGCCAGTCGAGGCCGGCCCGCCGCGCGAGCGGTAGGTGGGGCTGTCGAAGAGCGCGGCCGAAGCAACCTCGTGCAACGCCAGGTACGGCGAGGGATTGGCGACGATGGCCTCAAAGCGCTGCGAGGCGCGGAACCCCGGCACGCTCAGCAGCACCCGGATGTGCGCCGAATACCAGGCATGCCATTCGTTCACGCGCTCGGGGTGCGGGAAATCCATTTCTACCATATAGATCATCGTGTTCTCTCCTCGGCGGCGGCCTGCGACACCTGATGTTACGAGCAATGCCGCGACGCAGACAAACGCCGGCGCCGCGAGTAGACTGAAGCCGCCGCGTGGCGCCTTGCCGCCGGCGCAGAAAGAGGTGCCGTATGCCCGACGCCAAAACGCAATCTCGCGGCGCAGCGCCGGATTTCGCCACGCTCCTGGCGCGCGCCGAGGCGCTCGTGCCGATCTTGCGCGAGCGCGCCGGCCGGGCCGAGGAATTGCGCCGCCTGCCCGACGAGACGATCGCCGATCTGCACGAGAGCGGCCTTTTCCGCGTCCTGCAGCCGAAGCGGGTCGGCGGCAGCGAATTGCCGTTCCGCGCGATCGTCGAACTGGTCGCGGTGATCGGCCGGGGCTGCGGCTCGACCGCCTGGGTGCTGGCCAATCTTGCGGCGCATCATTGGCTCTTGGGGATGTGGCCGCGCGAGGCGCAGGACGAGATCTGGGGCCAGTCCCCCGACAATCTGATCGGCTCGGCGCTGATTTTCCCGCGCGGCCGCGCCCGGCGGGTCGACGGCGGCTACCGCGTCTCCGGCCGCTGGCCGTTTTCGAGCGGCGTCGATCCGGCGGCGTGGAACCTGATCGGCGCGATCCTGCACGACGAGGAGGCCGCCACCACCGAGCCGCGCATCTTCCTGCTGCCGGCCAAGGATTACACGATCATCGACACCTGGCACGTGATCGGGCTGGCCGGCACCGGCAGCAAGGACGTCGCCGCGGAGGACGTCTTCGTCCCGGAATACCGCACGCTGGCGGTGAGCCAGATCACCGGCGGACCCAACCCAGGGAGCGCGGTCAACCCGGCGGTGCTTTACCAGCTGCCGGCGATCAGCCTCTTCGCGTTCTGTATCGCCGGGGTTTCGCTCGGCCTCGCGCAGGGCGCGATCGAGTACTTCACCGAGACGACGCGCACCCGCACCAGCTACTATACCGGCCGCAATCTCGCCGATTTCGTGACGCTGCAAATCCATCTCGGCGAGGCGGCGGCGATCGCCGCGGCGGCGCGGGCGGTCATTCTCAGCGATTGCGAGGAGGCGACCCGCATCGTCGCCGCGGGCGGGTTGCCGAGCCTCGAACAGCGCGCCAGCTACCGCCGCGACGGGGCTTACGCCGCGACGCTGTGTACGAAGGCGGTCGATGTGCTGTTCCAGGCGACCGGCGGCGGCGCGATTTATGCGAGAAACCCGCTGCAGCGCGCCTTCCGCGACGTGCATGCCGCCAACGCGCATTACGTCCTCAACTGGGACATCAACGGCGCAATGTTCGGCCGGGTCGCGCTTGGCCTGGCGCCGGACGCGTCGCTGTAAACTGGAATTCGGGGAATGACCGTGTCGCAGAAAATTCCCGGGTCACAAGAAATTCCCGGCAGCCACGGCGCGGCGGTGCACAGCACCTCCGCCGAGGGCTTCAACACCCGCGAGCTGCGCAGCGCGCTCGGCTCCTTCGCCACCGGCGTGACGATCATCACGACGCGCGACCGCGAGGGCAAATTGCACGGGATGACGGCGAATTCCTTCACCTCGGTGTCATTGAACCCGCCCTTGGTGCTGTGGAGCGCCTCGCTCTATGCGCAGAGCCTGCCGGCCTTCCAGGAAGGGACGCATTTCGTCGTCAACATCCTGGCCTACGACCAGATCGAGTTATCGAACAAGTTCGCCAAGCAAAGCGACGACAAGTTCATCGATGTCGACCACGTGATCCCGGAATCGGGCGCCCCGGTGCTGATCGGCTCGGCGGCGCATTTCGAATGCCGCAGCGAGTTCCGCCATTACGGCGGCGACCACATCATCTTCATCGGCCATGTCGAGCGCTTCGCCTACACCGACAAGCCGACGCTCTTGTTCTGCCGCGGCAAATACATGCGCGGCGAGCCGATCATGCAGGGCTGAGCCGCCAACCCCTCAGATGCAATAGGTGCGTAAGGGCGGGAAGCCGTTGAAGCCGACCGAGGCGTAGCTCGCGGTGTAGGCGCCGGCCGAGAGGATCTCGACCTTGTCGCCGACTTCGAGGTCCAAGGGCAGCCGGTAGTCGGTGCGCTCGTAGAGGATGTCGGCGCTGTCGCAAGTTGGCCCGGCGATGATCACCGGACCCGCCGCCCCGGTCCGCCCGGGCGCCTCGATGCGGTAGCGGATGCTCTCGCCCATCGTCTCGGCGAGGCCGTTGAACTTGCCGACATCGAGGTAGACCCAGCGCTTGTCGCCGCCGTCGCCCTTGTCGGAGATCAGCACGACTTCGCTCTGGATGAGGCCGGCGTCGCCGACCAGGGAGCGGCCTGGCTCGACGATGATCTCCGGCAGGTGGTTGCCGAAATGCCGGGTCAAGGCGTCGGTGACGGCTTGCGCGTACTGCTCGACCGAGGCCACCTCGCTGCGGTAGCGCGCCGGGAAGCCGCCGCCGATATTGACCATGCGCAGCTGGATGTCGGTCTCGGCGAGCAGCGTGAACATGCGGGCGACAGCGCCGATCGCGTGGTCCCATTGCCCGAGATCGGTCTGCTGCGAGCCGACGTGGAACGACACGCCGTAAGGATCGAGCCCGAGGCGGCGCGCCTCGCCGAGCAGCCTTACCGCGTGCTCCGGCGTGCAGCCGAATTTGCGCGACAGCGGCCAGTCCGCCCCCTCGCACGACACCAGGATGCGGCAGAAGACGCGGGCGCCGGGCGCGCAGCGCGCCAGTTTTTCGAGTTCGCCCTGGCTGTCGAAGGCGAAGAGCCGCACGCCCCGCGCGTGAGCGAAGGCGATGTCCCGCTCCTTCTTGATCGTGTTGCCGAACGAGAGGCGCTCGGCGACGGCGCCGTTATCCAGGCACAGCGCGATCTCGGCGGGGCTCGCGACGTCGAAGTTCGAGCCCTTGCCTGCCAGCATCGCGACGATCTCGGGCGCCGGGTTGGCCTTGACCGCGTAATAGATGCTGGCAATCGACAGGTATCGCGACAGGAGGTCGTAGGCTTCCGCGATCAGGTCGAGATCGACGACCAGGCACGGGGTCTCGGGCGAATGTGCGGACAGAAAATGCGCAATCTTGGTGTTCATGGCCCGGGTTACCTTCCCGAAAACGGCTGAGCGCCCTCTGCCATCGAGCAGAGGAAGACCCTCGACGGAGCGAGGGCAGGCCCTGGACAGCCAGCATCGCTGGCCGTCCCGGGGTCGCGCCGACAAGGCGGGCCAGATGGCCCGTCGCGGCGCTGCTCAGCTTAAACTGCTCGGATCGGAAGCCCGGCTGCCTCGCCCGCGCCGGCGGGTGCCGCGCAGGACCGCGTCAGGGCAGGGCGCTGCGGCCCTGATCGGGATTGCAACCATATCGACCTCCCTCTCGGGACCGGCCCCACCGAAGCTGGGGCGGCCGGACTGCCAAAAAGGACGCGTTACGTCGTTGCATAACCACCATGGGCCATAGGCACGTGCGAGTGCGTCAACCGGCGCTTAGATACGCGCATCCTGCGGGATTGCAAGGGAAAATTCGCCCGGCCGCGGCGTGCCGCCGCGACGCGGCGCCGGGTGCCGCAGAGAGCCTCTGCGTTAGGTTCCAGACTCAATCATAACCACCAGATAACGATGGCGGCGAGGGTCACCGCGGCGGCGAAGTTGGCGGCGAGCTTGTCGTAGCGGGTGGCGATGCGGCGCCAGTCTTTGAGGCGGCAGAACATGCGCTCGATCAGGTTGCGCAGTTTGTAGGCCTGCGGATCGAAGGGATAGCGGTGCTTGCGGGTCGGATTGTTGGGGATGACCGGC
>Ga0209579_10001288_pt1 | contig 21152 bp, 17 predicted proteins | sample Coa_R1_2_FD_187152 | JGI IMG/M metagenome (GOLD analysis project Ga0209579, IMG submission 187152) | Surface soil microbial communities from Centralia Pennsylvania, which are recovering from an underground coalmine fire - Coalmine... | ecosystem: Environmental > Terrestrial > Soil >... | reverse complement strand
TCCTGATCGAGCGCGGCACCCAGCCGGTCATCCCCAACAATCCGACCCGCAAGCACCGCTATCCCTTCGATCCGCAGGCCTACAAACTGCGCAACCTGATCGAGCGCATGTTCTGCCGCCTCAAAGATTGGCGGCGCATTGCCACCCGCTACGACAAGCTCGCCGCCAACTTCGCCGCTGCGGTGACCCTCGCCGCCATCGTTATCTGGTGGTTATGATTGAGTCTGGAACCTAAAGTGTGCCGATGGATCGGCGGCGTTTTCTCGCCCTCGCCAGCTGCTCGCTGGCCCTCCCCTGCCCTGCCCCGGCTTTGTCGGCGCCGCGAGCATTGCGCCGCCTTAGTCTCGTCAGCGCGCACACCGGAGAGAGGTTCGACGGGCCCTACCGTGACGACCGCGGACCGATCCTGTCTGCGATGGCGGAGTTGTCGTATTTCCTGCGCGATTTCCGCCGCGACGAAAAGATCGGCATCGATGTCGGCGTCGTCGATTTTCTGGCTGCGGTGATGGACGCGGTCGGCGCCAGCCGCGCTACCGTGCTCTCCGCGTACCGCACGGTGGAGACCAATCGGTTGCTGGCGCGCACCAATTTCGGCGTTGCCGAACACAGCGAGCATCTTTATGGCCGCGCCCTGGACATCCATCTCGGCCCCCACCTCGAGGACGCGATGCGGGCGGCGCGGGCGATGCGACGCGGCGGGGTTGGCTGGTATCCCGGCTCAGGCTTTTTTCACATCGACAGTGGCCCCGTTCGCAACTGGACGCTGGAAGGCCGCGGCTTCGACCGGATGCTGCTGCGGGTCGAGCAGCTCCTCGCAAAGGGTGACCTGGCGATCACCGATCGCGGCGAACTGCTACTTGGGCGCACCGGGCGGGCGCCGAGCGCGGCGCAGCGGCTCGCATTGCACCGCGCTATCGCACGCGCAACGCTTACGATGCCAAGCCCCTGATACCAAATCCCGCTGATTAAAACCGGTTCGCCCAATCGCGTGAGCCGACTTCTTCGAGGTGAAGAGCGGCCATATCGTGCGGCGTGGCCCGATCACCACGACCTGGTCCGAAAAGCAGCAGCGGGTGCGCGTCACCTATCGGAACAAGGATTTCTGCCGCGAGGTGATCGTCCGCAGCGGCAATGACCGCAGCGAGCCGACAGTGAATGCCGATGGGTGGCAGAGCTTCGACATTGCGCCGAAGGCGGGTCAGGCGTGCATCGCTGCCTGACCTACGACTTGGTCGACCGCGTCCTTGGATGCTCCGCCCTCGCCACCATCGAATTTCTGCGCGGATAAGGCGATTCGGTGGAGCTTGCAAGCTACGACGCCAGACTGATCGCGGCGGCCCGGGCGGCCACTATCGCGATTGCGGCGTTGTGACCGGCGGCCGCTTGCCCACCCTGTTGCGTTGATCCCGGGCGGCGGCGTCCCTATGTTCGGCGCGCATGACGCCGCTCAGCCACATCCGCAATTTCGCGATCATCGCCCACATCGACCACGGCAAGTCGACGCTCGCCGACCGGCTGATCCAGGCCACGGGCGGGCTCGAAGCGCGCGAGATGCGCGAGCAGGTGCTCGACACGATGGAACTGGAGCGCGAGCGCGGCATCACAATCAAGGCTCAGGCCGTGCGCCTCGACTACAAGGCCCGCGACGGCGAGACTTATGTCCTCAACCTGATGGATACGCCGGGCCACGTCGATTTCGCCTACGAGGTCAGCCGGTCGCTGGCCGCCTGCGAGGGCTCGCTCCTGGTGGTCGACGCCAGCCAGGGAGTCGAGGCGCAGACCCTCGCCAACGTCTACCAGGCGGTCGCCGCCGGGCACGAGATCGTGCCGGTGTTGAACAAGATCGACCTGCCGGCCGCCGAACCCGACCGAGTGAAGCAGCAGATCGAGGACGTGATCGGGCTCGACGCGTCGGACGCGCTGCTCATTTCCGCCAAGACCGGCATCGGCATCGAGGACGTGCTCGAGGCCCTCGTCACGCGACTGCCGCCGCCGCAGGGTGATGCCGCGGCGCCGTTGAAGGCGCTACTGGTCGATAGCTGGTACGACCCCTATCTCGGCGTCGTCATTCTGGTGCGGGTCAAGGACGGGCGCCTCGTCGCCGGCCAGAAGATCCGGCTGATGGCGACCGGCGCCGCGCACCAGGTCGAACGGGTCGGCGTCTTCACCCCGAAGGGGGTGGCGGCGCCGGAATTGGGGCCGGGCGAGATCGGCTTCATCACCGCCGGCATTAAGACCGTCGCGGATTGCCGGGTCGGCGACACGATCACCGAGGACCGCCGGCCAGCGGCCGACGCGCTGCCCGGCTTCAAACCGGTGCAGCCGGTGGTGTTCTGCGGCCTCTTCCCGACCGATGCGGCGGACTATGAGCGGCTGCGCGACAGCCTGGCGAAATTGCGCCTCAACGATGCCAGCTTTGTCTACGACCCGGAAACCTCGACAGCGTTGGGTTTCGGCTTCCGCTGCGGCTTTCTCGGCCTGCTGCATCTCGAAATCGTCCAGGAGCGCCTGACCCGCGAATTCGACCTCGACCTGATCACCACCGCGCCCTCGGTGGTCTACCGGGTGCACCTGACGAACGGCCGAATCCTCGACCTGCACAACCCGGCCGACATGCCCGACCCGGTGCGGATCGACCATATCGAAGAGCCGTGGATCAAGGCGACGATCTTCGTGCCCGATGACTATCTCGGTCAGATTTTGGCGCTGTGCCAAGAGCGCCGCGGCGCGCAGCTCGACCTGACCTATGCCGGCAGCCGCGCGATGGTGGTCTACCGGCTGCCGTTGAACGAGGTCGTGTTCGACTTTTACGACCGCCTCAAATCGGTCAGCCGAGGCTATGCCAGCCTCGATTATCAGCTCGACGGCTACGACCAGGGCGATCTGGTGCTGATGAACATCCTGATCAACGGCGAGCCGGTCGACGCCTTGTCGATCATCGTCCACCGGGGCGACGCCGAGCGTCGCGGCCGGGCGCTCTGCGAGCGCCTCAAGGATTTGATCCCGCGCCAGTTGTTTCAGGTCGCGATCCAGGCGGCGATCGGCGGCCGCGTCGTCGCGCGCGAAACGGTCAAGGCGCTGCGCAAGGACGTGCTCGCCAAATGCTACGGCGGCGATGTGACCCGCAAGCGCAAGCTCCTCGAAAAGCAGAAAGAGGGCAAAAAGCGGATGCGCCAGTTCGGCAAGGTCGACATCCCGCAATCGGCTTTCATCGCCGCCCTCAGAATGGGCGACGCCTGAGCGTTCTAGCGTCGCTCCCGCTGCGGTCTGGGATAGTCCGGGATGCCAGCGTTGTGTCGTTGGCCTTCCTGATGCGCGCGCCTTTGGCTATCGTCCCTTGAGCCGCCAGCCCGTCAGGGGAAACACTCATGGCCGACGCAATCGAAACCTACGATTTCATCGTTACCGGCGCCGGCTCCGCGGGGTGCGCGGTGGCGGGCCGGCTCAGCGAGTCGGGGAAATACCGCGTCCTCCTGCTCGAAGCCGGGGTCAAGGACACCAACCCGTGGATCCACGTGCCCTTGGGCTACACCAAGACGTTCACCGACCCGCGGGTCAACTGGATGTTCGACAGCGAGCCCGAGCCGCAGCTTAACGGCCGCGTCCTTTATCAGCCGCGCGGCAAGGTGCTGGGTGGCACCAGCTCGATCAACGGCATGGTCTACATGCGCGGCACCCCGACCGATTACGACGGTTGGCGCCAGAAAGGCTGTGAGGGCTGGGGCTACGACGACGTGCTGCCGTTCTTCAAAAAGGCCGAGGACCAGGAGCGCGGACCGGACGAGTTCCACGGCGTCGGCGGTCCGCTGCACGTTTCCAATCCGGTGCGCTGTCCGCTCGGCGATGCGATGGTCGAGGCGGCGGTCGAGGCCGGCATCCCGGCCAACGCGGACTTCAACGGCGCCCGCCAGGAGGGCGTCGGCTATTACCAGACGACGACGACCCACCGCCGGCGCTGGAGTTCGGCGCGCGCCTATCTGGGCGCCGCCAAGGGCCGCACCAACCTGACCATCGCGACCGAGGCGCACGCGACCCGCATCCTATTCGAGGGCGGCCGCGCCGTCGGCGTCGAATACCACACGCCCGAGGGCGGCAAGACCGCGTTTGCCAGGGGCGAGATCGTCGTCTCCGGTGGCGTCTACGGCTCGCCGCAGCTGCTGCAATTGTCAGGGCTGGGGCCGGGCGACCTGCTGCAGGAGTTCGGCATCCCGGTGGTGCGCGAGATGGCGGGGGTCGGCAATCACCTGCACGACCATTTCAACACCTACCTGGTGTGGCGCTGCTCGCAAAAGGTGACGTTGAACGATCTGGCGGCCAGCCCGATGCGCAAGCTGGTGCAGGGCGCGCAATACGTCTTCACGCGGTCTGGCCAGCTGGCGAACGCCGGGATTTATGCCGGCGCCCTGGTGCGCAGCGACCCGCGCCTCGAACAGCCGGACATCCAGATCAACATGTCGGGCTGGAGCGCCTTCGAGCGTCTGAGAACCGGCATCAAGCCGCACCCGTTCTCAGCCTTCACGTTCTCGCCGGTGCATCTGCGCCCGGAGGGGCGTGGCTGGGTCAAGATCAAGAGCGCCGACCCGCTGGCGCCGCCGGCGATCCAGTTCAACTTCCTCGCCAGCCAATACGATTTCGACGCGTTGATTTTCGGCACGCGGCTGTCGCGCAAGATCGCGGCGCAGCCGGCGTTGCGGCCGTTCGTCGGCGAGGAAGTGATCCCCGGCGATTCCTGTCAGACCGACGATCAGCTGATGGCGGAGATCCGCGAGCGCGGCGTCTCCAACCTGCACCCGGTCGGGACCTGCCGCATGGGCCGCGAGGTCGACGCCGTGGTCGACCCGCGCTTGCGCGTGCACGGCATCGCGGGTCTGCGCGTCGCCGACGCCTCGATCATGCCGCAGGTCCCCGGCGGCAACACCAACGCCCCCTCGATTATGATCGGCGAAAAATGCGCCGCGATGATCCTCGAGGACGCGCGCGCGGCTTAGATGTGGCTTAGATACTGTGCGCCGACCGGGCGATCCGGCTCAGCGGCTTGACTTCTCCGCAACGCCTGTCGCATCCCGCCTGAGGCCGCAGTGGATGCAGTAGAGCAGGCCGGTCGCCACCGTCCCGCGCATGTATTTCTCCATCCTGTGCCGCCCGGTGGGGCTTTCCGGGCAGGAGTCCTCCACCGTAGCTTGCGCGGTGCTAGCGCCGTCCGGCGACGCCCCTCCCGGTTCAGCGGCAGTCTGCGTCGGCCCGGCTGGCACCAGGAACCCATCATGCGTGATCCGGTAGCGCGGTGGATCGCCGACCTTGGCAAGAGCGGCCCTGAAGGCGTCGAGGTCGAGACCGTGTTGACGTACGATCATATGGGCCAGCTGGATCGCCGAGACCTCCTCGCCCGGCGTCGCCCCGTTCTCGATCGTCTTCCGCAGCAGGTACGCAACCTGGTCGTCCTTGCTGCTTTCGGCCCGGGCCCGCGCCGTCGTCATGCGCCGCGCCTTTCCTGTCCGCTGCGGTTCCTCGCATGTTGAGTTGGGCGATATGCCAAAGCAAGGCGCACTTGCGCAGCCCAACCGGATTGCGCGAGGGACATGGCTCGGCCCTGTCGCATGCGGCGTTGGCGGGTGTTATGCCCGGATAAACGGCGTAGAGTGCCTCGCACGCTATGCGGCAGGGAGGACAGGCCATGCAGTACCGCCGGATTTCGGCCGATTGCCATCTCGACCTGCCGTGGCTGCCGCCGGAGCTCTTTACCTCGCAGGCGTCGCGCGAACTGAAAGACCGCATGCCCTATGTCGAAGAGGGCGCGGACGGAAAGCGCTGGGTGACCAAGGCGGGGGTCGTCATGGGCATTCCGGGCGCGGTCGGTTCGGTCGGCGCGCCGTTTGTGCCGGGGCAGAACTACCGGGTCGACAGGATGGCCGAAACCGGGCTCTACGACGCCGGCAAGCGCGGCGAGCGCCGGCCCGGCGACCCGCATTTACGCATCAAGGAGATGGAGAAGGACGGCGTCGACGCCGAGATCATCTTCGGCATCCTCGGCGTCGCCTCGCGCGTCCAGGACCACGAGGCGGCCAACGAGATGCTGCGCATCTACAACGATTGGCTGAAGGATTTCTGCAGCCACTACCCCGACCGCCAGATCGGCCTGGCGTGCCTGCCCTATGGCGACATCGACGCCGCGGTCAAGGAGATCCACCGGGTCGCCAAGCTCGGCCTCAAGGGCCTCGAACTATCGTGCTCGTGGGACATGGAGCCGATGTGGCACCCGGTGTGGGAGCCCTTGTGGAAGGCGGTCAGCGACGTGCAGTTGCCGCTGCATTTCCACACCTTCCCGTCGACCCCGCGCAGCGTGCGCGACCAGGCGCCGCAATCCTCGCGCCGGGCCGCGCAGTTCACCGGCGTCGCCGGCTTCCAGATGAACCTCATAAACATCATCGCCGCGATCATCGGCGCCGGCGTCCTGGAGCGCTATCCGAACCTGCGGGTCGGCTTCGGCGAAAGCGGCATCGGCTGGCTGCCTTATGCGCTCGACCGCATGGATTTCGAGTTCGAGGACCGCTTCCGCGACCTGATGAAGCTGAAGCCGTCGGAATACTGGCGCCGCCAATGCAAGGCGACGTTCCAGTTCGACCGGATCGGGCCGAAGCTGATCGACGAGATCGGTATCGAGACCCTGATGTGGGGCTCCGACTACCCGCACCCGGACGGCGTCTGGCCGGAATCCTCGAAGTACATCGAAGAACAGTTCGCCGGCCTCCCCGCCGACACGATCCACAAGATCACCTGCGAGAACGCCGCCAAGTTCTACGGGCTGGTCAATTGACCACTGGCAGGCGCAGCCCTCCAGTGGTCATCCGGGCGCAGGCCGGGATTCACGCTGGCGGCGCTCGACTGGATGACAAATGGGTCCCGGCCTTCGCCGGGATGACAAGGAAGGGATGAACGGATGTCCTACGACCTGTTGATCAAGAACGGCCGCATCGTCGACGGTTCGGGCGGCCCGTCCTTCCGCGGCGACGTCGCGGTCAAGGACGGCAAGATCGTCGAAATCGGCAAATTGTCGGGCGCCGCGACTCGCACCGTCGACGCCGGCGGCCAGGTCGTCGCGCCCGGCTTTATCGACAACCATTGCCATTACGACGCGCAGGTCACCTGGGACCCGCTGTGCTCCTATTCGTGCGACCACGGCGCGACCTCGGTGATCTTCGGCAACTGCTCGCTGTCCTTGGCGCCGGTCCGGAAGGGCAAGGAGGAGCGGCTTTCCGAGTTCCTCTCCTACGTCGAAGCGATCCCGATGGAGGTGCTCAACACCCTCGAATTCACCTGGGAGACCTTCCCGCAATACCTCGACCAGATGGACCACAATCTCGGGGTCAATGTCGGCAACCTGATCGGCCACACCGCGGTGCGGTACTACGTGATGGAGGACGATTGCCAGAAGCGCACCGCGACCGACGACGAGATTCGCCAGATGCAGGACCTCGTGCGTGACGGCATGAAGGCCGGCGCGCTCGGGCTTTCGGTGTCGCGCAACCAGGGCCATTTCGACCCGCAGGGCGTCCACATCCCGGCGATCTGGGCCGACGAGAAAGAAATCTTCGCGCTGGGCGACGTGCTGCGGGAGCTCGGCACCGGCCTCATCCAGTCGGGCGGCGGCAACAACGCCGAGATGAAGGACGGGCTGATGAGCCGCCTCAGCGAGGCGACCGGCCGCACCGTCGTCTACAACAATCTCGGCCAGACGATGCGCCGGCCCGGCCAGTGGCAGGCGCACATGGCGCAGGTCGACGCGACGACCGCCAAGGGTATCCGCGCCTACCCGATGTGCACGCCCAACCGCATCACCGATTATTTCCAGATGCGCAACACCCAGACCTTCCGCGGTCTCCCGGTGTGGCACCCGATCTGCCTGTCCTCGCCGGAAGAGCAGCTGCGGGCCTATGCCGATCCGGAAGTGCGCAAGAAGCTCCACGCCGAGGCGGTCGAATTCAAGAGCGGCCCGGCGATCGGCATCTGCTCGACCTGGTGGGACTACATGGTGCTGCAGACCGCCGTGCTGCCCAAGAACAAGCAGTACGAGGGCAAGACGGTCGGCCAGATCGCCAAAGCGCAGGGCAAGGGCATCATCGACGCCTTCCTCGACCTCGCGGTCGAGGAGCACCTCGACACCGAATGGCTGCACGGCGAAAACAACGTCGACGAAGACGCGGTCCGGCAGATTCTGACCTATCCGAACGCGATCATCGGCCTCTCCGACGGCGGCGCCCACGTGCAGTTCCAGAGCGGCTTCGGCTTCTCGACCCGCCTCTTGGCCGAATGGGTGCGCGAGAAAAAGGCGATGTCATTGGAAACCGCGGTGCGGCGGCTGACCTTCGAGTCGGCCTCGACCTTCGGCCTCTACGACCGCGGCCTCCTGCACCCCGGCATGGTCGCCGACATCGTGATCTTCGACCCCGACACGGTGAAGCCGCTGCCGCTCGAGGTCGTGCACGACTTCCCGACCGGCGCCAAGCGGATCAAGGAGCCGGCCCAGGGCATCTACGCCACCTTCGTCAAGGGCGAGATGCTGATGAAGGAAGGCAAGCACACCGGCGCGCTGCCCGGCCGCGTCCTGCGCAACAGCTACTACAAGGCCAACCACGCCTGACCATTGTTACTCGTCATCCCCGGGCTTGACCCGGGGATCCACGAGCAGCTTCTCGTGGATGGCCGGGCCTAGCCCGGCCATGACGGTTGGGGCGGCTAGGTCAACCGGCGGCGATTTCGTCGAGGCGCGTCGCCAGGCGGCCCAGCTGCCACTCGCGGGCGAGCGCCGCGGCCGTGTCCCAGCTCGCAACATGGTCCGGCAATGCCGGGATCGGGGCGGCGCCATCCATCGTCGCGATCCGGCGGTAGAGGCGCAGCTGCTCGGCCTGGCCGAGCAGCTGGTTATCAGCGAATGCGTCCTCCAACGTCGCGTATTTGTGCAATAGGGCCGCCGCTCCTTTCGGGCCGACGCCGCGGGCGCCGGGCAGGCGGTCCGACGGGTCGCCGCGTAGCGCGATGAAATCCGGCACCTGGCGCGGCTCGACGCCGTAGCGCTCGCGCACCTCAGAGGGGCCGATGCGCGCCATCTTGCCGGCCTTGACCGGGTGCAGGATCGTGGTGCGCTCGGAGGCGAGCTGAAACGCGTCGCGGTCGCCGCTGGCGACCAGCACCGTTCCGCCGCGCCGCTCCTCCGCCGCGACCGCCGCCGCCAGGAAATCGTCGGCCTCGTAGCCCGCTGCCTTAGCGTTGGCAAAGCCGCAGGCGGCGACAAACTCGGGGAGCACACCGAGCTGCTCGACGATCTCCTCGTCGAATTGCCGGCCGCCCTGGTAGGGCGGAAACAGCTCTTGCCGGTAGGTCGGCGCGCCGAGCGTGTCCCACCCGACCAGCACGGCGCGCGGCCGCTCGGTTTCATAGAGCCGCAACAGGATATTGGCGAATCCGACGATCGCGCCGCCGCCGCGTCCCCCCTTGCGGCGGATCGATTTCGGCAGCGCGTGGTAGGCGCGATGGGCGAAATTGTCGCCGTCGACGACGAGTAGCGGACAGCTCATGCGGCCCTGGCTTCCTTGCGAAGGACTACTGATAATATGGCCTAAGATTTGGGAAGGGGCAGGGAGCGCAGCATGAGCGACGCAGCTAAGGGACCGGGCGCCGTCGAGCGGCCGATCCTCGCCAACGAGCCGGGCGACTATTGGGGCAGCGACGCCGTCGCGCTGATGCTGCGCGAAGTGGGGCTCCCCTATGTCGCGCTCAACCCCGGCGCTTCCTATCGCGGATTGCACGACAGCCTCGTCAACCTCTTGGGCAACCGTGACCCGCAGATGTTCTTATGCCTGCACGAGGAGCACGCGGTGGCGATCGCCCATGGCTACGCCAAGGTCACGGGCAAGCCGATGGGCGCGATCGTGCATTCGAATGTCGGGCTGATGCATGCGACGATGGCGATCTTCGACGCGTGGTGCGACCGGGTGCCGGTGTTCGTGCTCGGCGCCACCGGGCCGGTCGACGCAGCGAAGCGCCGGCCGTGGATCGACTGGATCCACACCGCGCAGGACCAGGGCGCCCTCGTGCGCAATTTCACCAAATGGGACGACCAGCCGGCCTCGGTCGCGGCCGCCGCCGAGTCGGTGCTGCGCGCCTACCGGATGATGACGACACCGCCCCAGGGCCCGGTCTACATCTGCCTCGACGCCGCGTTGCAGGAAAGCCGCATCGGCGACTTGCCGCCTCTGCCGAAGGCTGACCGCTTCCGCGCGCCGCGCGCCGCCGCGGCCGATGCCGGCGCGCTCGCCGAGGCCGCCGCGCTGCTGCAAGACGCCGAGCGGCCGCTGATCCTCGTCGGACGTACCTCGCGCAATGAGGCGGACTGGCAGCGCCGGGTGCAACTGGCCGAGGCATTGGGCGCGATCGTCCTGACCGACGCCAAGACCGGCGCCGGCTTCCCGTCGCGCCATAAATTGCAAGGCCCGCCCGCCGGCAACAATCCGAGCGATGCCGCTTGCGCCCTCATTCGCCAAGCCGATGTGATCCTCAGCCTCGACTGGGTCGACCTCGCCGGCGCGTTGAAAGCCGGCTTTGGCGCAGAGCCCGTCGGCGCCAAAATCATCCTCGCCTCGCTCGACCACCTCAGCCACAACGGCTGGAGCATGGATTACCAGGGCCTGCCTCCGACTGATCTCCATCTCGCGGTCGAGCCCGACACCGCGGTGGCGGCGCTCTTGCCGCTGCTGAAGCTGCGCACCCCGGGCTGGCCCGAGCGCCCGGCCTCGACGTTGCAGCCGCCCGATCTTGGCACCGCCGAGGCGATCACCCCGCTCGGCCTCGCGGCGGCCTTGCGCGAGGCGGTCGGCGCGCGCCCGACCTGCCTCATTCGCGGCCCGCTCGCCTGGGCGGGCAACACCTGGGATGTCGCCCATCCGCTCGACGCATTGGGCGGCGACGGCGGCGGCGGGGTCGGCGCCGGCCCGGGGATGGCGGTCGGCGCGGCGCTTGCCTTGCGGGGCAGCGGCCGATTGCCGGTCGCAGTGCTCGGCGACGGCGATTTCCTGATGGGCTGCACCGCGCTGTGGACGGCGGCGCATTACCGCCTGCCGCTGCTCGTCGTCGTCTCCAACAACAACTCGTTCTTCAACGACGAACTGCATCAGGACCGCATGGCCCGCCAGCGCAACCGCCCGGTGCAAAACCGCTGGATCGGCCAGCGCATCGCCGATCCCGAACCCGATCTCGGCCTGCTGGCGAAGGCCCAGGGCGGCGAAGGCTGGGGCCCGATCCGCCGGCCGGATGAGCTGCCCCGCGCGATCAAGGCCGCGATCGAGTGCGTCGAGGCGGGCGGCCTCGCGGTCGTCGACGTGCGGGTCGAGCCCGGCTACGCCCCGGTCAATTCCGCCGCGGTCGCGCGCGGCTAGGCAGCGGCATGGACGGTGACATGCTGCGGGTGCCGGCCGGTACCGACCTTGTCGAATGGTATTTCGCGCAGGGCTGGACCGACGGGCTGCCGATCGTGCCGCCGACAAGGCAAACGGTCGATGCGATGGTCGCGGCGCTTGGCGGCGAGCCGGATTTCGTCGAGTGCCGGGTGCCGCCGCGCCACGGCAGCCTGACGCGCGAAGTGTTGGCGATCAACCTGGTGATGGCCGGCTGCCGGCCGGATTACGCCCCGGTGGTGCGCGCCGCGCTGCTGGCGCTGACGCAGCCCGCTTTCAACCTCAACGGGGTACAGGCGACGACCCACATGGCGGCGCCGCTCCTGATCGTGAACGGCCCGCTGGCGGTGGCGATCGGCATGAACGGCGGGGTCAACGCGTTCGGCTCGGGCAACCGCGCCAACGCCACGATCGGCCGGGCGATTCGCCTCGTTCTCCTCAACGTCGGCGGCGGCTGGCCGGGCGACCTCGACAAATCGACCCTCGGTCACCCCGGCAAATACACCTATGCCGTCGCCGAGAACGAAGCCGACAGCCCGTTTGCGCCCTATCACGTCGAGAAGGGTTTTTCGCCCGAGGATTCGACCGTCTTCGTGATCGCCGCCGAGCCGCCGCACAGCGTCACCAACCACGTCGCCGACGACCCCGAGGGCATCCTCGACAGCATCTGTTCGGCGATGAGCACGATCGCCAACAACAACGCGGTGTCGTCCGGCCATTGCGCCGTGGTGATCGGCCCGGAGCACGCCCGCACCATCGCCGCCAAGGGCTGGACCCGGCACGATGTCAAAAATTACCTGCACATGAACGCCCATAATCTGTTCCGCGAACTGGCGTTCGACCACCGCTACGGCCGGGTCTACAACCGCAACCTGCCGCGCTGGTACAAGCGAGAACCCGACTCGCGCATCCCGATCGTGCCGAGCCCCGACCACATCCACCTCTTCGTGATCGGCGGCGCCGCCGGCCGCTTCTCCGCCTTCATCCCGGGCTGGGGCCACATGTCGTCGCCGGTGCTGCGCAGCATCGACGGCGCCGGCAATGCCGCGCCCGCTTGCGTGGACGGCACCTGCTATCTGTAATTCTCGTCATTGCGAGGAGCGCAGCGACGAAGCAATCTGGAGGCGGCGAGCGCAACTGGCGCGAGATTGCTTCGCTCCGCTCGCAATGACACCGAGTTGTAGAGGTGGTTTGATGATGGAAGCAGAGGATATCGGTGTCTTCGACCCGCGCGGCCGGGTCGAGGCCGAGCGGGTCATGCCGGCGGCGCGTGTCGCCGCGCTCGACGGGAAGCGGCTCGGCATCCTCGACAACACCAAATGGAACGGCAACAAGCTGCTGCGCAAGACCGCGGCGTTGCTCGACGGGCGCTTCAGCTTTGCCGCGGTCAATTACTACCGCAAGGAGAGCTTTTCGAAACCCGCCGACCCGGCCCTCCTCGCGCAGATCGCCGCCGACAACGACATCGTCCTGACCGCGATCGGCGATTGAGGGTCGTGCACGTCGTGCTGTACGCATGACGGCATCGCCCTCGAAGCCTTGGGACGGCCGACCGCGGTGGTTGTGACGACGGAATTTTTGCACGAGGCCGAGGTGCAATGCGCCGCGCTCGGCATGCCCGGTCTCGTGCCGGTCGTCATCGACCACCCGCTCAGCACGATCTCGGAATCCGAGATCGACGCCCGCGCCGTCCAGGCCGCCGAGCGGGCCGCGGCGATATGGCGGGAAGCGGCTAACCCCGCTCGATGATAGCGGCCAGCCGGCCGGCGGCGCGCTCGCAGCCTTCGCGGCTGACGTCGCGGTGCGTCACCGCACGCACCGTGCGCGCGCCCAGCGCCGAGACCAGCACCCCCGCCTCCTTGGCGTGCGTAACGATGGCCGCGGCGTCGGGTAGGCCCGGATCGAGACGGAAGACGACAATGTTTGTCTGGGTTGTCGCGAGGTCGAGCGCGACGCCGGGAAGCGCGGCCAGCCGCTCGGCGATCAATCGGGCGTTGGCATGGTCGTCGGCAAGTTGCGCCATGTGATGGTCGAGGGCATAGAGCCCGGCCGCCGCCAGGATGCCGGATTGCCGCATCGCGCCGCCCAGCATCCGGCGCGCCCGCACCGCGCGGGCGATGTCGGCGGCGGTGCCGGCGAGCACGCTGCCGACCGGACATCCCAGCCCCTTCGACAGCGCCACCGAGCAGAGATCGAAGGGCCGCGCCAGCTCGGCCGCGCTGATGTCGGATGCGACCGCGGCGTTGAACAGCCGGGCGCCGTCAAGATAGCTTGCGATGCCGGCAGCGCGGGCCGCCTCGCAAATCGCCGCGACCTCGCGCTGTGGCCACACGACGCCGCCGCCGAGATTGTGGGTGTTCTCAATCGCGACGAGGCCGGTCGGGGGAAACACTATGTGGCCGCGCGGTTTGACGGCGGCGCGGAAATCGTCGGCGGTGAAGAGGCCGCCCTTGCCGATCGGGGTGAACTGCACACCGGAATTGGCGGCGCCGGCGCCGGCCTCGTGCCAGTGCATATGGGCCTCGGCGCCGACCAGAACCTCCTCGCCCGGCCGGGTTAGGAGTTTCAAGGCGATCTGGTTGGCCATCGTGCCGCTCGGCACGAAGAGGGCCGCCTCTTTGCCAAGCAGCGCGGCAATGCGCTGCTGCAGCCGGTTGACCGAGGGGTCCTCGCCATACTGGTCGTCGCCGACCGGCGCCACCGCCATCGCCTGCCGCATGCCGGGCGACGGCCGCGTGACGGTGTCGGAGCGCAGATCGATCGGTTCAAGCGATTCCGTCATTGCAGCCTCGCGCGCCATCGCCACCAGAGCGTCCGGCCGAGATTGCTTCGTCGCTGCGCTCCTCGCAATGACGCTTTCTTGCTGTCATTGCGAGCACGGCGAAGCAATCTCGTGCGCGTGAAGCGCTTCATCCCGGAGCGGCGTGCCTTTATCGTGTGGCATGAGCATCGAAGAACCGGACGTCATCGAGGACACGCCGCTCGGCGTGTTGCGCCAGGTGTTCGGCTTCGACCGGTTCCGCGGCCAGCAGCAGGCGATTATCGAGCACGTGCAGGCGGGCGGCGACGCGGTCGTGCTGATGCCGACCGGCGGCGGCAAATCATTGTGCTACCAGATCCCGGCCTTGCTGCGGCCGGGGCTCGGCGTCGTCGTGTCGCCGCTGATCGCGCTGATGCACGACCAGGTCGACGCGTTGCGCCAGGCCGGATTGCGCGCCGCCGCGCTCAACTCGGCGCAATCGCCGGCCGAGGCGATGACGATCGAGCGGGCGGTGCGCGGCGGCGCGCTTGACCTGCTCTACGTCGCGCCGGAGCGGCTGCTGACGCCGCGTTGCCTCGACCTGCTGGGGGGATGCCGGATCGCGCTCTTCGCGATCGACGAGGCGCATTGCATCTCGCAATGGGGCCACGATTTCCGCCCCGAGTACCAGAAGCTGACGGTGCTGCGCGAGCGCTTCGCCGGGGTGCCGCTGATCGCGCTGACCGCGACCGCCGACCCGCCGACGCAGCGCGACATCGTCGCCCAGCTACGGCTCGACACGGCGCCGGTTTTCGCCGCCGGCTACGACCGGCCCAACCTGTTCTATCGCATCCTCGACAAGCGCCAGCCACTCGAGCAGCTGCGGCATTTCCTTGCCGAGGAACACCCCGAGGACGCCGGTATCGTCTACTGCTTCACGCGGCGGGCGGTCGAGGAAACCGCTGCGTTTCTGACCGCCGCCGGCCGCGAGGCGCTGCCCTATCACGCCGGCCTCGACACCGCGACCCGCGAGCGCCATCAGCAGCGGTTTCTGCGCGAGGAGGGGCTCGTCGTCGTCGCGACGATCGCCTTCGGCATGGGGATCGACAAGCCCAACGTGCGTTTTGTCGCGCATCTCGACCTGCCGAAGACGCTGGAAGCCTATTACCAGGAGACCGGCCGGGCCGGCCGCGACGGGCTGCCGGCCGATGCGTGGATGACCTACGGCAGCGCCGATCTGATGAATTTGCTCCGGCTCCTTGGCGAGATGGACGCCGAGCGGCAGCGCATCGAGCGCCGCAAGATCGAGGCACTGACCGCCTATTGCGAGACCGTGGCCTGCCGCCGGCAGGCGCTGCTCGGCTATTTCGGCGAGCCGGACCACCCACCCTGCGGCAATTGCGACAATTGCCGCTCGCCGCCCGAAAGCTGGGACGGCACGGTGGCGGCGCAAAAGGCGCTGTCGGCGGTCTACCGCACCGGCCAGCGCTTCGGCGCACATCACCTCGTCGACATCCTGCTCGGCAACGCGACCGAGCGGGTGACCCGGCTCGGCCACGACCGGCTGAAGACGTTCGGCGTCGGCACCGAGCTCGACCGCCGCCAATGGCTGTCGGTCTATCGCCAGCTGGCGGCGCAGGGCATCGTCGTCCCCGACCCGACCCATGGCGGCTTGGCCCTTGCCGACGCCGCAACCGCGATCTTGCGCGGCACGCACGAGGTCCGCTTCCGTCTCGATGCCCGCCCTCAGGCCCGCCGCCGCGAGCGCGCCGCGGCGCCCGCCGCTGCGGCGCTCGACCCACCGGCGCAGCGAAGCTGGGAGATGCTGCGCGCCTGGCGGCTCGACGAGGCGCGCCGCCAGGAGGTGCCGCCCTATGTGATCTTCCACGATGCGACATTGCTGGAGGTCGCTCGCCGCCGCCCCGCCGCGCGTGATGCGCTGGCGCAAATCCCCGGAATGGGCCGCAGCAAGCTCGACCGCTACGGCGACGCGCTGCTCGCGGTCATCGCCGAGGCGCAGCCGCCGGAAACCGGCGCCCGGTAGTCAAAATTGCACGCGGGGCACGGCCGGGTTGCAATGGCGTTCTCGCCGTGCTGAATTCCGGGGATGAATTTTCTCGAGCGCTGGCATGACTACTGGTCGCCGCAAGAGCGGATTGACACCTCGCCCAGGATTTCCGACGAGGTAAAGTACACGACCTGCTACATGTGCGCCTGCCGCTGCGGCATCAAAGTGCACTTGAAGGACGGCGGCATCCGCTACATCGAGGGCAACCCGAACCACCCGGTCAACCGCGGCGTCATCTGCGGCAAGGGCGCCTCGGGCATCATGCAGCAATATTCGCCCGCCAAGCTGTCGAAGCCGCTGCTCCGGGTCGGCGAGCGCGGCACCGGTGAATTCCGCGAGATCGAATGGGACGAGGCGATCGCGACAGCGCTCTCGTGGCTCTCGAAGATTCGCGCCGACGACCCGAAAAAGCTCGCCTTCTTCACCGGCCGCGATCAATCGCAATCGCTGACCGGGTTCTGGGCGACGCAATTCGGCACACCCAATTTCGCCGCGCATGGCGGGTTCTGCTCGGTCAACATGGCGGCGGCCGGCATGTACACGATCGGCGGCAGCTTCTGGGAGTTCGGCGAGCCCGACTGGGAGCGTACCCGGCTCATGCTGATGTTCGGGGTCGCCGAGGACCACGACTCCAACCCGATCAAGCTGGCGCTGTCGGGCATGCGCCGGCGCGGCGCCAAGTTCATCACGGTCAACCCGGTGCGCACCGGCTATTCGGCGATTGCCGACGAATGGATCGGCATCCGGCCCGGCACCGACGGCCTCTTCGTCTTGTCGCTGGTGCACGAGCTGTTGCGCGCCGACAAGGTCGATTTCGCCTATCTCGGGCGCTACACCAACGCCGCCTGGCTGGTGATCCAGGCGCCCGGCACCGCCGAGGACGGGCTGTTCGCCCGCAATGAGGCCGGCGAGCCGCTGGTTCTTGCCGCGGCAGGCGACGTCCAGAGCGCACTTCGGCCGGGACTGGAAGCACGCGTCGTCGGCGACACGACATTGCCGGATGGCCGTCGCGCCGTACCGGTCTTCCAGCTCTTGGCCGAGCGCTATCTCGATCTGCGCTACGCGCCAGAGGCGGTAGCGGAAACCTGCGGCATCCCGGCCGAGCGCATCCGCAGCCTCGCCGCCGAGATCGCCCGCGTCGCGTTCGACGAGGAGATCGAGATCGCGCAACCGTGGACCGACTGGGCAGGACGGCGTCACGAGACAATGCGCGGCCGTCCGGTCTCGATCCATGCGATGCGCGGCATCTCGGCCCATTCCAACGGCTTCCAGACCTGTCGCGCGCTGCACCTGTTGCAGATTCTCCTAGGTACGATCGATGTGCCGGGCGGTTGGCGCTACAAATCGCCCTACCCGAAGCCGGCCCCGCCAGGCCCGAAGCCGGCCGGCAAGCCCGGTCAGGTCGCCGCCATGAAACCGCTCGCCGGCGCGCCGCTCGGTTATCCGATGGCGCCCGAGGATCTGATCCTCGACGACGTCGGCAACCCGCAGCGCATCGACAAGGCGTTCTCGTGGGAGGCGCCGATCGCCGCGCACGGCCTGATGCACATGCTGATCCGCAACGCATGGAAGGGTGACCCCTACAAGATCGACACGCTCTTCATGTACATGGCGAACATGGCGTGGAATTCGGCGATGAACATCCCCGAGACCTTGCGCATGCTGACCGACAAGGAGCCCCAGAGCGGCGAATACAAGATCCCGCGGATCGTCTATTCCGACGCCTATTATTCCGAGACGGTGGCCTATGCCGATCTCGTACTGCCCGACACGACCTATCTCGAGCGCTGGGACTGCATCTCGCTATTGGACCGGCCGATCGGCGGCGTCGATGGGCCGGCCGATTCGATCCGCCAGCCGATCATCGCGCCCGACCGCGACGTGCGCCCGTTCCAGGACGTGCTGATCGAATTGGGCGCCCGGCTCGGCTTGCCCGCCTTTGTCGATGCCAATGGCGCGCCGCGTTTTCCGGGCGGTTACAAGGATTACATCGCACTACACGAGCGCACCCCCGGGGTAGGCCCGCTTGCCGGCTGGCGCGGTGAAGACGGCGAGGCGGCCGGCAAGGGCGCCCCCAACCCGCACCAGCTCGACCGCTACGTCGCCAATGGCTGCTTCTGGAAATACCAGTTGCCGCCGGAGCAACATTACTACAAGCACGCCAACAAGGCCTATCTCGAGACGGCCACCGCCATGGGGCTGATCGCGGCACCTGAGCCGATCGTGCTGCAGCTCTACGTCGAGCCCTTGCAGCGCTTCCGCCTCGCCGCGCAAGGGCACGGCGCCGTCGTGCCGCCGGCGAAGGACCGTGCCCGCATCGCGACCCATTTCGATCCGCTGCCGTTCTGGTATCCGCCGTTCGAGGGGACCCGCATCGACGAGCGGACGTTCCCGCTGCACGCGATCACCCAGCGGCCGATGCAGATGTACCATTCCTGGCACTCGCAGAATGCCTGGTTGCGCCAGATCCTCGGGCAGAACCGCCTGTTCCTCAACCGCGTGACGGCGCTCGGCCTCGGGATCGCCGACGACGATTGGGTGTGGGTGTCGAGCCATGCCGGGCGCATCGAGGCGCAGGTCAAGCTGATGGACGGGGTCAACCCGGATACGGTGTGGACGTGGAACGCGATCGGCAAGCGCAGCGGCGCGTGGAACCTTGCCGCGGCCTCGCCCGAGTTCACCAAGGGCTTCGTGCTCAATCACCTGATCACCGAAATGCTGCCGGGCGATGGCACGGACGAGCGCGCGAACGCCGATCCGATCACCGGCCAGGCCGCCTGGTACGATCTGCGGGTGCGCGTCGAGAAAGTGCTGCCGGCCGAGGCGGGCCACAGCGCTCCGAGCTTCCCGACCCTGCACCACCCGCCGGCGATGGCTTCGCCGGCCGAGACGCTGCGCTATGGCCAGCACATCGCCGGCGACGCGCCACACGAGGGCGGGCCATGACCGATCTGCCGCGGCCGCATCCCGGCCAGAAAAAGCTTGGCCTTGTCATCGACCTCGATCTCTGCGTCGGCTGCCACGCCTGCGCCACCGCCTGCAAAGAGTGGAACAGCGGCGGCCACATGGCCCCGCTGCCCGATTTCAACGCCTATGGCGACGGCGCCTGGGGCGTGTGGTTCAATCGCATCCATTCCTTCGAGGAAGAGGGCTCGGCCGGCGGTAGCGCGTGCACTGTGCATTTTCCGAAATCGTGCCTGCACTGCGACGAGCCGGCTTGCGTCACGGTGTGCCCGACCGGCGCCTCCTACAAGCGCGCCGAGGACGGTATCGTCCTCGTTAACGAGAGCTTGTGCATCGGCTGCAAGCTCTGCTCGTGGGCCTGCCCCTATGGTGCCCGCGAATTCGACGCCGACGCCGGGGTCATGAAAAAATGCACCCTGTGCATCGATCGCATCTACAACGACAACCTGATCCCCGAGGAACGCCAGCCGGCCTGCGTCATGGTATGCCCGACCAAGGCGCGCTTCTTCGGCGACCTCGGCGATCCGAATTCCGCCGTATCGGAGATCGTCGCGACGCACGGTGGCAAGGATTTGATGCCCGAACTCGGCTACCGGCCGGTCAACAAATACCTGCCGCCACGACGCGCCCCAACGCCATCCGAACCGCTCCAGCTTGCAGCGCTCGGCGCACCCGATTCCGATTCCGGCGGCAACGCGCTCTTGCGCTGGGTCGACCGGCTGCTGTCGCGCTAGACACGGCTGCATCATGCACCCGGCACTTTCGATCGTCTTCTTCACCACCGCGTCCGGTGCCGGGTTTGCGCTCCTGTTCCTGATCGGCATCGGCGTGCCGCTTGGCCTCTTGCCGGACGATCCGTGGTTCGGCCTTGCCGCCTTGGCCCTGGCCTTTGCGCTGGCCGCCGGGGGGTTGGTGTCGTCGGCCTTCCACCTCGGTCATCCGGAGCGGGCGTGGCGCGCCTTTTCGCAATGGCGCTCCTCCTGGCTGTCGCGCGAGGGCGTGATGTCGGTCAAGACCTTTGTCCCGGCGGCCATATTCGCGATTGGCTGGGTTCTGTTCGGCGCGACCTCCGGCTTCATCGGTCTGTGCGGCATCCTCGCGGCGGCGCTGGCGGCCGGCACGATCTACTGTACCGGCATGATCTACGCCTCGCTGAAGCCGATTCACCAGTGGCGCAACCGCTGGACCGTGCCGAATTACCTCGCGCTCGGGCTGATGAGCGGGTTTCTGCTGCTCGACCTGATCCTGCGGTTCTGGGTCTCCTCGCCAGTCGGTACGACAATCCTGACCCTCATGGCGATTGCCGCGGCGTGGTGGCTCAAGGAGGCCTATTGGCGGCTGATCGATACAACCTCCGCGCCGAGCACGGTGGCAAGCGCAACCGCGCTCGGCAGCCGGGGCCGGGTGCGGCTGCTGGAGCAACCGCATACGCAGGACAATTACCTGCTGCAGGAGATGGGCTACCGCATCGCGCGCAAGCACCGGGCGCGGCTGCGCGTCATCGCGCGGATCGCCGGCTTCGCCTTGCCGGCGCTGCTGACCCTGGTCGCGCTGGTCGCCGCCGGCAAGACGGCGGCAATCGCCGCGGCGATTGCCGTGGCGACCGCCGGGCTCGGGTTGATTATCGAGCGCTGGCTGTTTTTCGCCGAGGCGAAACACACGGTGACGCTCTATTACGGCGCCGACGCAGCCTGAACGGACAGGCCAAGCCCCATCGGACCTGCCCCTTGTCGACAAGCTGGGAAAAGCCGTTGACGCTGCCGGGCGATGGGCCTATAAGCCGCCTCCCGCAGCGGCCCCCCTATTCTATCTGGCCGCGGTCGGATTGTTGATTGACATTGTTGGTATATGGAAGGGATGCGCGGGCGGCGGCGGGGTCGTTGCTGCTTGCGCGAGGGTGCGGGCGCGAGCCTGCATCTGGAGGTAAGCGTTG